>Ga0172371_10005821_pt1 | contig 18156 bp, 14 predicted proteins | sample Lak12m_FD_114543 | JGI IMG/M metagenome (GOLD analysis project Ga0172371, IMG submission 114543) | Freshwater microbial communities from Kabuno Bay, South-Kivu, Congo - kab_022012_12m | ecosystem: Environmental > Aquatic > Freshwater > Lake | place: Democratic Republic of the Congo: South-Kivu...
TTTGCCCCCACCCAAAATTTGCCTTTTTGCTTACGAAAGACAATCCTTTTCAAATCCCCTCACCTGGCGGCAGGCAGGGAAAGAATACCTCACCTGCCCACGGCTTCGCCGTGAGGCGAGCCGCACTGCAATTTTTCCGTGGCACACTATAATTTTAATCTTGACTTTCGCCTAATTTGTTTTATAATATAAAAGCAAGAGATGATATAATAAACTTTACAAGTAAAATTATAAAGGATTTTAGCCCAGATGTCAAGGAGAATTTAGATGCTCGCTAATGAGGTTAAGCGCCGAAGAATCAGAAAGAAGTTATCGCAGGAAAGATTAGCTCGCCTGGCGGATATTTCCTATAATACGATTGTAAAGATAGAGACTGGTTCTACACCAAACCCCGGTATAAAAACTATTTCTAAGATAGCCAAGGCATTAGACGTAACAATAGATGAATTGATAAATTAATCAGAACTTATCAAGTTACTTGAGGAAAATAATGTGAGAGCTGAAAAGTTAAGGGAAATCAGAAATAGGATATATCCGATATTGAGGCGTTACGATGTGGCAAAGGCTTCGATTTTTGGTTCCTATGTGCGTGAGGAAGAGACATTGAGAAGCGATATTGATATTTTAGTCGAATTCAACGCAGAGAAATCTCTTTTGGATCTCGCCGGGCTTAAAATTGAACTTGAAGAGGCGTTGGGCAGCGAGGTAGATGTATTGACATATAAATCTCTGCATCCGCTTATTAAAGACCGCATACTTAAAGAGCAGGAGGTGCTTATATGAAAAAAGATTATAAAGTATTTCTTGCCCATATACTTGAATGTATGGAGAAGATTGTTGAATATACGGCTGGCTTAACAAAAGAGGACTTTCTTCGTTCTTCGCAGGTTCAGGATGCCGTGATGCGCAGGATCGAGATAATCGGGGAAGCAGTAAAAAATCTGCCTCAAGAAATTACGGAAGCGAATCCGCATATTCCCTGGAAAAAGATTGCGGCGATGAGAGACATACTTATTCACGAATACTTTGGAGTTGATTTGGAATTGACGTGGAAGGTGGCAACCGATGATATTCCAAAGTTAAAAAAAGAAATCGCTGTTATTAAATAAAAGATGGCTAAACCTACTGTAACTGCAATAATTCTACACACACACACACACACACACAAAGAAACACCCTAAGTAAAAATTTATTAGGATTAAATAAAGTCCTTGGTTTTAAACACCAAGGACTTTTCTTTAGAATAGACCCAAGTGAGTTTTTCTGAAGTTAGTAGTGCTGAAAGACTGGCTTGGGTTTTTTATTTTTAAGAAGGAGGGAAGGATTATGAAAAGCACAATATTTGTTTTAGTAATGGCAGGAACTTTTATCTTTTTACCACTTAAAACGCAGGCAGCAGATACCACGATAAAAGGCACAGGCGCAACTTCAGCCACTGCAGGGCTGGAGGTAACCAACTCCAGTGATACGAGCTTGCTGTATGTCAGAAATGACGGCAACGTCGGCATCGGGACGACTGCGCCGGGACAAAAGTTTGTCGTCCTAGCGGACGACGGGACGCAAGTCGTCGTCAAAAAAGCCGACGGCAATGTCGGCATCGGGACGACAAATCCAAAAGGTAAATTAGACGTTGCTGGTGGAATTTCTGCTGGAACATATGCTGGTGTAAATACTCCGCCGTCAAATGGAATGATAATAAGCGGCAACGTCGGCATCGGGACGACGGCGCCTGCAGGAAAACTACATATTATACCCAGTGATTCTGTATCTGATGTTGGGCTTGTAATAAAGCAAGGTTTAACCTCTGGAACGGGTTATCAAACATTGTTTAGGGTTTTAGATAAAAATGGGATAGAGAGAGTTGCTATTTTATCACAAGGAGCAGACGGATTAACGTTGACACGCATACCTTTAATACAGACAACACCAATAAGAGATGCTAATGGTATAATGCTTTTAACCTCTGCAAGCGCAGCTCAATTTTTACAGGCAAAGGGAATTTATTTGGCGGCGGGTTATACAACACCTACAATAAATCCTGGGGAAATAGAAACAGGGAGTGGAGTAAATTTAACTTTCAGCCCAGGTGGAAATGTAAGAATGACATTACTCCCGAATGGCAACGTCGGCATCGGGACGACGGGACCGAACGCCAAATTTGTGGTCTCCGGCGGAAGTGCCGTGGTTGGCACAGCTGCCTTAGCCACAACTGCTACTGATGGCTTTCTCTACATCCCTTCTTCAGCAGGCTCGCCTACTGGGACGCCGACAACCCAAACAGGCACAGTGCCTATTGAATATGATACCACCAACAATCGCCTCTATGCCTATAGGGGCGGCGCTTGGCACTATTTTGCGGAAACTGCAGGATTTCAGATTCCAGCTAATGAAGCCAAGGGCCTACAGGTTGGTGATACAGTTATTGGCGTTATTGATAGTAAAATGAAGGATGGTGCCTTGCATGCGAAGTATGTGAAGGCTACGGAGCTGGCTAAGATTGCTGAACTGGAGAAGCGAATTAAGGCATTGGAGGAACGGAAATAAAACTAAAAACATTCGCGGTGCTTTTCCGTAAAATTAAGGCATTTTTCCTCCCGAATATGTGCCAAATCGCCAAAATATCGGGAACTCGGGAGGTTTTGACCCAATCAACACGGGAGGTAAAGGGCGTTATTGATGACTTCTTAGCCCCGGAAATCAACCAATGTCCCTACTGCGCCAGTAAAGACATCATCAAACGTGGCAAAAGAAAGAAAAAATTTGAGCTCAGGCAAAGGTATTACTGTAACTCCTGCAAGCGCTCATTTGTGCCGCAAACAGTTAAAGGAAAACAGTATCCCCTGAAAATGATATTGGACGGCTTATGTTACTATAATACAGGGTATTCTCTTGAGGAATCATCCAGGTTTTTGAAGGAGGATTATGGCGTTGAAATCGACGATTCTACCTTGTCTGATTGGGTGAAAGAATTTGCAGCGTTGTGCAGGTATGAGCGGCTTAGGCCATATGCCTTGAAATTATACAGCCCGAATCAGATGATTCAAACCGTCCACCTGTATCACCGGCAGGTCTATGATTTTTCGGTGCATAAAGGAAAATTAGCGCTTACGCTTCAGGAGCATAAACATTCCAAATTTGAAAATCTCAGAGAATTTTTGGAGGCGATTCAGAGTGAATGCCCGCACCAGTTTTTTCAGGACGGCTCAAGGATGTCCGAGCAAAAGGTTGATTTCAGCATGGAAAAGGTGATATTAAGGAATAAGAATAATTTTGCTAACCGCATCGCCGGCCTTGCCCTGCAGGCGGTCTCGGATAATAAATTGAGGCATAAGGTAATTCAGAAATTTATGCTCTGTAATGATTCAGTAACGGTGGCGGTGGAGGTGCCGGTTTATATGGATGATATGGATATTGCGCATATGCAGGAGGAGCTGAATTTTAAAATCCCCCTCAAAATAGATAATGTTTTAACCGGGCATATTGATATCCTACAGGTGAGGAATGGCGCAGTGCATATATTAGATTATAAACCCAATGCCGCCAAGGCAAAAGAGGCCGATACTGTAAACCAGCTTACTTTATACGCGCTGGCATTGTCAAGGTTGACTGGCTTAAGGGTTTATGATTTCAAATGCGCCTGGTTTGACGAAAACGACTACTTCGAATTTTTTCCGCTGCACATCGTCTATAAGCTAAGGGACTGGGCCAGAAAAGAGCCAGCGGAGCAGCTTAAGTTTGGAGAAATGAAGAGAGAGGTATGACGATATTCCGGAACGTGCCGTATAAAAAATCAAGGTTTAGGGTAAAGAAGCCCATCCGCAGTTTCCGCGACTTAGAGGTATATCAGCGTAGCGCCGAATACGCCACGGAGGTGATGACTAAGGTCATCCCGTTGCTGGGAGAAGGTAATTCTCCAGTAAAAGAGAAATTGATTGATTGCTGCTTAAGAATTCCTGAGTCGATTGCCTCAAGCCACTCGCATCGCTTTGAAACTGGTGATGAGCTTAAGTTGCTCGATGATGCACTGGAGGATTGTAATAAAGCAGTGGTTTATTTAGAGCAGGCGCGGGATATCTTTATTAAAGACATTGAAGGCCGCTCAGTCTGCGATGATTTAATCAAGCGCTATATCCTTATCCGGCGCAAGGTATTTAACCTTTACAAGGCCTGGAAGAGATTTGGTGAAGAACACATAGCAAAGTAGATATGAATCAGAAGATACGGGAATCTAATCTGTTGCCATTTATTTTTATCTGGGGGCTGGGTATTCTTGTGTATTTTAAGAGCCTCTCTTTTGGTTTTACCTATCTGGATGACAACGCCCTTATTCTGAATAACTACAAGTTGCTGAGTGATCCGGCAAATTTTTTCAGGTTGTTTAGGCTCGGACATTTTATTGCTTATACAGATGCTTATTATCGGCCGCTGGTGGATATCTCTTATATGCTGGATACCATTTTGCGGAATACTATTTTTGCGAGTAAACAGTATTTCATCTACCATCTTACCAATATAATCATTCACCTTTTTGCCGCCTCGCTTCTCTATCTTTTTTTGATAAAGCTGGAACTTGAAAAGCACCTTGCATTTTATTTCTCATTGGCCTTCGCGGTTCACCCTGCGCTTACCCAGGCAGTCTCCTGGATTCCAGGCAGGAATGATTCGCTGCTTGGGGTCTTTGTATTCTTGAGTTTTATCTTTTTTATAAATTTCTCTAAAGAGGCAAGAGCAAAAGATTATCTAGGCCATATCTTTTTCTTCTGCCTTGCGCTTTTTACTAAGGAGATAGCCTTGGTCCTGCCGTTTCTCTGCCTTTTCTTCAAACCGCTTTCCAAAAAGAATATTCTTCTCGTTTGTATCGGATACGGCTCTGCAATGGCTATATGGTTTATCTTACGCCAGGCGGCTTTGCCAAACCCCCCTCTAGGAATGATGACCCCTGTTATGTTCAGGGAGTTATTTAAGAATCTGCCAGCTTTGATTCAATATACTGGAAAGGCGCTCCTACCTTTTAATCTGTCAGTAATGCCTTTGATTCAGGATACGCCCTTTATCTGGGGCATTGCAGTAATTGTCTCACTCGGCGCAGGAATTTTTCTTTCTAAGAGCGCCAGGCCGCGGCTGGTTTTATTTGGTGCGTTTTGGTTTCTCTTATTCTTATTGCCTGCATTTCTTATTCCTTATCCATCAAATGTAACCCATTTCTATGAACACAGGCTCTATCTACCGCTGGTCGGTCTGATAATTATTCTTTGTGAGATTGTGGTTGGATTAAATTTAAACCAGAAGATTTTGTTTGTTTCCGCCTGCTTGGTCATCGCTATATTTTCCTATATGTCTTATAACCACAGCTTGGTCTTTAAAGACAAGATGAGTTTTTGGCAAAGCGCAGTTAATACTTCACCCCATTCTCCTTTGGCGCATCGTAATTTAGGCGCAATGTATTATTTAGATGGAAAGCTTAAAGAGGCTGAAGAGGAGTTTAGGGAGGCCTTAAGAATTAATCCTTATGAGCCGATGGCGAATAATAATCTGGGGCTAATCTTTATGCAGAAAGGAGAGTTGGGCAGGGCTAAAGCGGCCTTCTTGAGGGAACTTTCATTTAACCCTAATTATGACGATACCAATTTTAATCTGGGTCTTTTATATTATAAACTTGGCAAGAAAGAAGAAGCGAGCCGCTTATGGGAGAAGACATTAAAGATTAACCCTAGCCATAAGCAAGCCTTTGAATGCCTGAATGAAATTTGGCGAGGAGGTGACAAAAAATGGCCGAGATGATTAGTTTGTTGAATGCGGTTGGACAACTCGTGGTAATGATACTGGTGGCTTATGTTCTTTTGAGGTTAGCGGGTTTGATTCAAAAATTAGCCGGTAAACTGGATAAGGATTAAAAGGAGAACTGTTTGCCAAGGCAAAAGTTTAGAATAGTACTAATAGTAATATTGGTGTTGCTAGCCAGTGTAATTGAGTCCTCTGCCGCAGGCATTACCATTGGAACTGGCGCAACCGTGACCCTTTCTGGCTCACCCACTATAACCACAGTTGACCTGACGAATTCCGGAACATTAAGTGCGGCCGCAGGCACAATAAATTTAACTGGCAACTGGGCAAACTCAGGCACATTTACTGCTGGCACCGGAACAGTGAATTTTACTGCCGGAACTGGCGTTACTCAGACATTAACCTCAGGCGGCACAGGCGCAGGAAAATTATTTTATTACCTGACTCACTCTGGCGCAGGGACATTACAACTTCTCACTAATGCTATTGATATAGACGGTAATTTTACCAATTCTGCCGGCACATTTAATGCTAATGGCTTGGCAATGTCAGTTGCTGGTAATTGGTCAAACACCAGCACTTTTACCCACGGAAATAATACAGTGACTTTAGACGGCACTAACCAGAGTATCTTAGGCTCAAGCACCTTTTATGCCTTAACTAAAACTGTAACTTCAGCTGCTACCTTAACCTTTGCTAACACTACCACCCAGACCATTGCCAACTCCTTTACTCTTGCTGGCGCCTCTGGACAGCTCCTCTCTTTAAGGAGTGGTGCCACTGGTACTCAATACAACCTCACCCTTAATTCAGGAGGAACCCAGAGTTTATCCTACCTTGATGTCAAGGACTCCAATGCCTCAGGTGGAGTAAAGTTAGTAGGAGGAACGACCTCTACTGACTCCGGCAACAACACTAACTGGGCCTTTGACGGCACTACTGTAACCTGGAATGGAGCAACTTCTACCAGTTGGGATACTGCCTCTAACTGGGACTTAGGGGTTGTGCCGCGCTCAACTGACACTGTAGTCATTGCCAATGTAGCGAATCAGCCGACATTAGCCAGCAATACCACAGTAGCAAATCTTACCATTAACTCCGGCGCAACCTTAAGCTTAGCCGGCAAAAATCTGACTGTCTCCAGCACCTTAACTAATAACGGCACTATCTCACTCTATGGCTCGGAAACTCTCTCCATTGCAAGCGGCACAGCCTCAAGCGGCACCTTTACCTACATAGGAGATGGCACAGCCGGGCCTTATACCATCACTGACTTTGGCACCACTGATTATTATAACTTAATTATCAATGATACCCATGCTACCAAGGCTACCTTTAGAACCAATGCCAACTTAACCATTGCCAATAACCTGAATGTCACCTCTGGCACCTTGGATATCTCTACCAACGCTAACACCCTGACTACCGCCGGCACCTTGACTGTTGACGGCGGAACTTTAACTGCCACCAACGGCAATATAGATGCTAATGGAGCAGTAACTGTCTCATCAGGAACTTTAACTAGCCCCACCACTGCCAAGTCCTTTACTATTGCCGGAAACTTCACCCACTCTGGCGGCACCTTTACGCATTCCTCAGGAACGGTGACTTTAGATACTGCTGCCACTGCAACCATAGCCGGCTCAACTACGTTTAATAATCTTACTTCTACTACTGCTGGAAAACAGCTCACTTTTACTGCTGGCACAACTCAAGACATTTTAGGCATATTAACCTTGACCGGAACAAGTGCAAGTAAGCTCAAATTGCGCTCTTCTTCAACAGGAAACACTTATACCATTACCGATTCTGGAACCGAGGCAGTTTCTTTTGTAGATGTGCAGGATTCTGTTGCTACTAACTCTATCATCGCTTATAACTCTACTAACTCCGGCAATAACACTAACTGGACATTCAGCAATCTAAGTATTACTTACCCTGCTACTGGTAAGACTGTAGGCCAGACACCCACGGTAATAGGAACAGCCAATGCCTCTGACACAGTAACTCTAAAAGATAAAGACGGCACAACTGTAGCCACTACTACCGCAGATTCAAGTGGCAATTATCGGGTAGCAGTTTCCACGTCTTTGGCTACTGGCGCAAATTCTCTTACTCCTTATGTAGGCTCGGTTTCCGGTTCTACAATTAATTTAACAGCGGCGGCCAGCCCGACCACTGACCAGGTTCCTACTATCACTTCGCCTGCTTCTGGCGCAACAGTAACAGGTAAAGGTAAGGCAAGCCAAACCGTAACTTTAACTGCTAAAGACGCAAATGGCAATCTGCTGTTGACTGATGTTGCTTCAAGCACTGTGGATTCTTCTGGTAACTACAGCATTTCAAGTTCGAATTACACCACTGCGTTGCCCAAAGGCACAAATTATCTTACAGTAACTGTAGATGGAGTGGCCTCAAGTATCCTGAGTGTCTCCTTGGTTGACCCCTTTGGCGTGGTTTTTGATTCGGTAAGTAATAATCCCATTAAAGGCGCAAGCGTAACCATTTATAAATCTGATGGCACTAAGTGTACACCGGGTGTAGAAATTGCCGCTACTGATTCCAATCCGCAAACCACAGGAGCAGACGGTGCTTATAGCTTTTTAGCTGTAAACGGAAACTATTATATTACAGTGAGCGCATCGGGTTATACCTACCCTTCCACTAAAACCAGTTTTCCCTCTGGACGCACCATTGTCACTGGCTCGAAAGGTGAAACCTTTAGTGTAGCCGGGGCAGTGATAGAGATGGACCAGCCGATGGATTCCAATAATTTGCTTTTGAAGGTGAAAAAAGACGCCAATAAAAAGAGTGTAGCGATTGGCGATGTAGTGACCTACACAGTTACTATTCAAAATCCTACCTCAAGCGATGTCACCTTAGTTTATTTAGAAGATAAGATTCCTGCCGGCTTTAAATATATCAACGGAAAAGCCATTTTGGATAATGCAGCCATTTCTGACCCCACAGGAAACCGGCCGCTTACCTTTAATATAGGAACGGTTTCCGCAGGCACCACAAAGACACTCAAGTATCAATTAGTGGTTGGCTCAGGCGTTACCTTCGGCAATTATGAAAACACAGCCTTTGCAAAATATTCAGACGGAACAGTTATATCCAATAATGCTACGGAAACCGTTAAAGTTGTGCCTGACCCACTTTTTGATTTGGGCACAACTATTGGGAAAGTCTTTCACGATAAAAACGAAAATGGAGTGCAAGATAAAGGAGAAGAGTCCATACCCAATGTGCAGATTGCTACTGAAGAAGGAACCTTAATTACTACTGATAAAGACGGAAAGTTCCATTTGCCGGCGATTATTCCGGGAAGGCATCTTTTTAGGCTTGATGAAAGGACTTTGCCTCAAGGGGCATATTTGACTACGGATAAAGCGGTAATAGTAGATATTACACCGGGTATATTAGCAAAGGTAAATTTTGGGGTTGGCTGTGCGACGAATAAGGAGCACAAGTTTAGCCAAGCCGCCGAGACGGTGAGGCGGCCGGGGAATGTAAATATAATCCAAGAAAGAACAAAACCTATCCCTCGGCTTAATGCGAGCCTTTTTAAGGATGAAATAATAATTAAGAATGCCAAACTTACTGAGCCTGCAGAATTTAGGATATTCACTAATTACTCTTTATTCATCGACAAATGGAAATTAGAAATATTGGATAAGGACACCAAGGCGCAAGTTAAGAGTTTTGCAGGCGGAGCACTCACTATAAATGAACCGATTCTCTGGGATGGGAAAGATGAATTTGGTAAGGTGATTAGAGAAGACCGTAATTATGTATATATTTTGACCGTAACCAGCAAGGATGGTCGACAGGATGTGACTAAGGAGAGAAAATTAGTAATCAGAGAACAGAAGACAGAGGGCAGAGAACAGAAAAGCGAAAAAGAAATAGAAAAAGAAAGACAAGAGTGGATCTTTGAGGAAAGTAAAATCAATAATCTGGCTCAGCAGAATATAAAAATAGACGGAGAGACGGTTAAGGTTATGGGGGTATCGGTGAATCAGGAAATCAGGGTAAAGAAAGGCGAGAAAATTGAAGGAGAAATCCCTGTTGTGGCAGCGCTAGGGTTAACTGCAAAAGAGCTTTTGGAGAGTCCTCATTTTGAGAAAGAGAAAGAAAATGAGCAGGTAACTGAAATAATTCTGCCTAAGGGCGAGTATGACATTCAGGTTGCTCCGCAAGATTCAGAAACCAGAAACCAGAAGACAGAGGACAGAAAAATTCTGACTTCTGACATCCGTCCGCTGACCTCGGAGATCTACACCCAGCACATCAAAGTGGGCGAGGATTATTTGTTCTTTGTAGGGATGGGCGATGCTAAGATGGGTTATACCTTTAATCGCGGCAATATTGAGCCGGCTGGAAGTGATGATAAGTTTAGGCAGGGCTTCTGGTCAGAAGGAAAATTGGCTTATTATTTAAAAGGAAAGATTAAAGGTAAATACTTAATTACCTCAAGTTTAGATACAGAGCGGGATAAGAAAGAGCTCTTTAAGAATTTAGACCCGAATAAATACTACCCTGTGTATGGCGATGCCGCATCTATTAACTATGATGCTACCAATACTCAGGGCCCGCTTTATCTTTTAATTGAATGGGATAAATCATCTGTCATCTGGGGAGATTACAATACTTCCTTTACGGATACAGAATTTGCTCAATTTAATCGCACGCTTTATGGCGGGAAATTGCATTACGAGAATATCTCTACTACCCAATTTGGCGAGCCAAAGACAAAATTGATTGTTTTTAAGGCACGTGCCAAACAAAAGGCAGCGCATAATGAATTTAAAGGCAGCGGCGGCTCGCTCTTTTATCTAAAGAATAAAGATGTAATTGAGGGCTCGGATAAGGTCAAGATTGAGGTAAGGGATAAAATTACCGGACTGGTTTTGGCTACAAAAGAAATGGAATCAAGAGTGGATTACCAGATAAATTATCCAGAAGGCAGACTTATCTTCTGGAAGCCCGTTTCGCAAATTAGCGAATCAGATTCGATTATTTCCACCCCGCTTTTATCCGGCAATCCGGTTTATGTGGTTGTAGATTATGAATATGAGACCAAAGATAAATACGATGAGGGAAATTATGGTATCCGCGCCCAGCAGTCTTTAACGGATTATCTAAGAGTAGGCGGCACTTATGTCAGAGAAGAACAAATGGATAAGAACTATATATTAAAGGGGACAGATACAGTAATTCATCTGGGAAAAGATATTAAGCTTACCGGTGAATATGCAGAAAGCGAATCTCAAAGTTTGGGGAGTTTTATCTCCACTGATGGCGGGCTAACGTTTACGGAATTAGCAACTGGAAATGCAGATAAGGGCAAGGCCTATGGATTGAAGGCTGAGGCGCAGGCTTTTGGCCGTTTGGGTTTAACCGGTTATTATAAACAAATTGAAAGGGGGTTTTCCTCTACTTCCACTATTTCACAGCAAGGAAAGGAGCTAATGGGCGCGGGTGCCACCTTAGATATAACTCCTAAGACAAGATTAAAGGTATCGCACGACATTCAAAAACTCATTGACGATGGAAACCCCCAGACTCAAGCGCAGGTAGGAGCCAATAAGACAGAGACCACCAGCGTCCAGTTGCAGCATGAAGTCGCAACCGATAAATTAAAACTTACTGGAGAATACCGCAGACAACAGGTAACGGAAAAGAAGGAGCAATTTGAATCCGAGACTAACACTGAAGAAGATGTAGTGGCAGTAAAAGCAGATTATCAAGCCACGAAAAAAACCGCTCTTTCCTTAGAACAGCAAGCCACCTTAAAAGGCACTCCTAATCAACAGACTACTTTGGGCGTAGTAAATAAGCCCAATGAGTGGCTGGCGTTGCGCGGGAAAGAAACTGTAGGCAATCAAGGTACTGCTACCAGCGTAGGCGCATCTGCCCACGTAAAAGATAAATTTGAGTTGTCAGGTGATATTACCAGAGTCAATGCCCGCACCGGAGAAACTAGCGATACAGTTTCCTTAGGAGGAAAAGCAAAAGTGGATGAGAAAACCCAGGTGCATACGACCATAGCGGTTACTGATACATCTTCAGGCGGACAAACCCAATCCCTGGTTTTCGGAACAGAAAAGAAGCTCAATGAAGAATTAAAGCTTGTCAGTAGTAAGACTTACGCAAAAAATCAGGATAAATTAACCCAGGCTAATACTTATGGCCTGACCAGAGAAAAAGACGGAAGGAAAATTGAAGGGACTATGACTTCGCAGCATTCTAAAGATAATACCGAGGTTTCCAATACCAATATCTTTGGCTTATCCGGTGATATTAATGATAAATGGGCTGCTTTGGTGAGCTTTGAGCGAGGAATTGTGCAGAATCTCGACGGCACCCAGGCCACCAGAAATGCAGGCTCAATTGGTTTGGGTTTTGTGGATAAAGATAAACAGACACAAGAAGTAAGACTTAAGGCATCAAGTAAACTCGAACTGCGTTTAGATAACGGTCAGGAAGATAAAAGACAATTTCTTGTCTATAATGCTCTGGAAGGAAAGATAAATCCTAATACCACTCTCTTTGCCAAGGCAAATATATCGCAGACTAAAAATACTACAACCAAATCAACCGAGGCGCAATACAAAGAGTTGTCAACCGGAGTAGCTTATCGGCCGGTTAATTTTGACCGGCTTAATCTCTTGGGAAGGTACACTTATTTAGAAGATAATTCGCCTTCAGGCCAGACTGATTTTAAAGATATCCAGAAAGAAAAATCGCATACCTTAGCCGGTGAGGCAGTGTACGACTTAACTGATAGATGGCAGTTAGTTGAGAAAATAGCTTACAAGCAAGGAGAAGAAAAGGTAACTGGTTTTGAATTTACCAAAACCCAAACCTGGCTTGCGATTCATCGCCTTAATTATAATTTTGGCAGAGATTGGCAGGTGGCTGGAGAATACAGACGCTTAACTCAAAGGCAGGCGAAGGATTATAAGCAGGGTGTCTTGGTTGAGGTGGCCAGAAAGGTTGGCGAGTTTATCCAGGTAGGAGTGGGTTACAACTTTACTAATTTTAATGATGATCTAACCCACCTTAATTACACAGCTCAAGGGCCGTTTATCAGGCTTACTGGGAAATTCTATGATCGCACACCTGAAGAGATAGAGCGCGCCAGACAAATTTGGTTGGAGAGAATGATAAAGTTATGGACACAGGAGCTGGTTAATGAGGAGTTGGCCAGGCCGGGAAGTAAAATTATGCAGGAATTATACAAATATTTTTATTTAGCTCAAAACCTGCGCGCTCAAGGTAAGTTAAAAGAGTCAGAAGAACTCTATGAGAAGATTTTACAGATAGGAAATATAATGTATCAAGAGGCAGAGGTGTATGTGCGCGACAGAATTGAACTCGAGAAGAGTATCCAAGAAAAGCATAGATTAGCGTTAGCATATTATAAAGAAGGCAAACTACAGGAGGCAAAGGCATTATGGCAGAAGCTCTTAAAAGAGGCAGAACCAAAACCAATAACTCTGGAGGTGGTAAGATGAGGCAGGAGAAATGCAAGAAAAGCTTGACAGCAATATTCATGATTATGTTTTTCTTAAGCGCCACGGCTTTATTTGCCCAGGAGCAGGGCGTTGAAGTCCAGACAGCTCAGGAAACGCAAAAAGAGCAAAATCAGACAGCGCTTAGCCAAGAGCAAAAACAAGAAGGAGCGGCGGCACAGGTAGCGCAAAAAGAAGAAATAAGAAGCCAGCCACAAGCCCCTCCCCAAGAAGAAAAGACTGTTGAGAAGTTGCAGTTCCAAGAGAAGCCAGCGATAAAAGGCTATACCTATAACTTAAAGCGCTTGCTTGAACAGGCGCAGGAGAATGTTAAGAAAATAGACGAAGAGATAAAACAAACTGAAATTAAAAAGCGTAACCAGGAAAGAGAAGCAAAGGTAATAGAACATTTTGAGAAAGGGAATAAACTTTATCAAGAAGGAAACTTGAAAGAAGCGAAAATAGAGTGGCAGAAGGCACTTGAAATTAGTCAGGACCCTGAGACGAGAGGCTATATTAAAGAAAGTGAAAAAAGGGCAAGGGAAGAAGAACTCGCCAGAAAGAAAGAAGAAGAAGAGCGCCAAAGAAGGCTTGAATCTGAACAAAAAGAAAAAGAGCGCAAGCTAAACGAACAGGCAAAGGTATTTTATGATGCGGCAGTCTCTCTTTATAACTCTAAAAATTATGAGCAGGCGCAGGTGAAGTTTGAGCAGGCAGCCCAGGTTGTCCCAAATTATCTAAAAACCGATTACTACTTAAAGCGCATCCCTGAAGATATCCAGAAAGAAAAAGACCGCCTGGAATCAGAACGCCAGAGAGCGCTTCAAGAACAAAGGAAAGCAGAGGAAAAGAGAAAACAAGAGGAACTTAAGAAACAGCAAGAAGAACAACAAAGGCAGGCAGCACAAGAAAAGCAGAAGCAGCTTGAGCGGGAAAAGAAAGAGCAAGAGGCTGCGGAAAAGAAACGTAAGGCAGAGGAAGAAGCTAAAGCGCGGGAAGAGAGGCGCCTCCAAGCTGAGCAAAAGCGTCAGGAAGAATTAGCTCGGCAGGAACAGGAGCGCCTAGAAAAACAAAAGCAGGCAGAGCTTAAAAAACAAGAAGAAGAAAAGGCACGTGCGGAAGCTGAAAGGAAACGTCAGGAAGCGCTTATCCAAAAAGAAAAAGAGCGTCAACAAAAAATAGAGCAGGCTCGTATTGAGAAAGAAAAGCAAGAGCAGGAGCTCGCCCAAAAGAAGGCTGAAGCTGAAAAAAGACGCCAGGAAGAGCTCGCTAGAAAAGCAGAAGAAAAAAGACAAAAAGAAGAGCAGGCTAGGTTAGAAAAAGAGCGTCGAGAGCAGATGCGTCTGGAGGTTGAGAAAAAACGCCAAGAGGAATTAATGCACCAGGAGCAAGAGCGCCTTGCTAAGATAGAAGCTGCAAAGCAAGAAAAAGCTCGTCTTTTGGCAGAAAAGAAAGCCCGGGAAGAAAAGCTGGCTGTCCAACGCCATGCTCAGGAAGAAGCTCGGCAAGCTAAGCTTGAAGCCGAGCAAAAGGCAAAGGAAGAGCAGGCTCGCTTAGAGAAACAGCAAAAACAAGAAGAGCTTGTCCGTAAAAAAGCTGAGGCAGAACGCAAAAAACAACTTGAGGCTGAAAAAAGAGAACAGGAATGCCAACAAAAAGAAATAGAGCGTAAGCAAAAAGAAGAAGAATTAGCTAAACAAAAAGCAGAAAAGCAAAGGCAACTTGCTGAAGAAAAAGCTAAGCGCGAACAAGAACTTAAGGCCAGACAAGAAGAAATAGCCCGCCAAAAAGAAGAGAAGCAGAAACAACTCGCCGAGCAAAAAGCTAAACGCGAGCAGGAACGGAAAGCCCGACAAGAAGAGCTGGCGCGACAGAAAGAAGAACGACTTAAGGCTATTGCCGAAGAAAAATATAAACGAGAGCAGGAAGTAAAAGCCAGGCAAGTAGAGTTAGCTAAGGAAAGAGAGGAGGAATTAGCTCGTAAGGAACAGGAGCGCAAGCAAAGGCAGGAAGCAGCCCGTCTTGAAAAAGAGCGAAAAGAACAAGAACGCCTTAAAAACGAAAGGCAAAAGAAACTTGAGGCTGAAACCAGAGAAAAAGCACGGCTTGAGGCTAAACAGAAGCGCCAGGAAGAATTAGCCCGCAAGGAAGAAGAACGTAAGGCAAAAGAAGAACAAAAAAGGCAAGAGGCAGAGAAGAAAAAGGCTGAGCGCGAAAGGCAAAAAGAATTAGAAAGACAAGAAGAGGAAAAACAGAGATAACTTAAAAGAATCGAGCGGTGAAGAAAACAGAAAAAATAAGATACGAAATAGACCCACACAATAGACTAATCTATGAGAAAAGTCAAGAAGAGTCAGAGGTACCCAGATTTAGGACCGTGCTTGATGGAGAATTTGAGATAGACGAGAATAACTGCGTTACCTATCACGTTAAGAAATCGCAAGTATCTGATATTCCCCAACAAGTCAAACTTCGGGGAAAATGGGCCTTAGATGATGAGCATAATCTTACCCTTACTTTAGACAAATGGGGTAACCAGATTGCCGGAAATAAACTTACTGTAGAAAGCGAGCTTATAGATGCAAAGGATAATATGTTATCTTTTGCGGTAACTTCAAAGGATAGCGAGAATAACACCCACATTTATGTTGTGAAGCTCGGTGGCAGATGGCAGGCTGACGAACATAATCGGCTGATGCTCAATGTAGAGAAAGAAGCCGGCGTAACCGATAGAATAATTTTGCGCGGGGCTTGGGAAGTAAATAAGCAAAATGAGCTCATGTACACATACGAAAAATCTGCGCCGGGGAAAGCGGGAAAGACAACTAAGACCATTACCTTTAAGGGATATTGGGATATAGCCGGAAAACATAGAATCATTTATGTTTTAAATAAAGAGATAGGCTCAGAATTTGATTTTAAGGTAAGCGTGGGAAAACCTGCAGCAAGGGGCCTGGAGTATGAACTCGGCGTGGGCGTTGCGCCAAGCAAAAAGATAATTACGCTATTTGGCGAATGGAAGGTAAACAAAAATTTAGGGCTATTGTTTGAGATGCCCTATGCAGAAGGCAAGATCCAGAGCATTGTCTTTGGGGGATGGGGAAAGCTCAATAAAGACTACAGGCTAGATCTTAGATTACAAAATAAAACCGGCGAAGATTTAGGAATAGATATTAAACTATCCAGAAGAATCCTTGAGGGGCAAGGAGAAGCTTTTATCCGGGCATTAAAGTCACAGAAAGAAGTGTCTATAGTCGCAGGAATTGGGTTTAGATGGTGAGAGGGGAATCTTATGCCCTGGCTTAAATTTGACGAGAAACAATGGGAAGAGCTCAAGCAGGCGCTTGAGGGCGTAGTAAAGGTGGCTAAAGAGATTCAATTAGAGATGAAGCGCGCTAACGATCTAAAGGAAAAAGAATTGAAAGGGAAAGATGGCTAAATGATGGCAGAACTTGTCTTAAAACTTTTAGGTATTTTGTTTGGGGTTTTGGCCAGGACCCTTGTGCCTTATCTGCGGAAAGTAAAGCAAGGAAAGGTGAAAAAATTCTGGAGCGGATACTGGATTCAGGCCTTAACTTCACTTGCCTTAGGGATAGTTACTACTCTGTTAATTTTTCCTCAGTTTAATGTGGCTAAGCCCGGCGTGGGCGTGGAAGCTTCAGTAAAATTATTCTGCCTTGCCTTTGGCTTTGGTTTCGGGTGTAATAGTATAATTGCTGAAGCAGCCAAGTGGACAGGGAAAGGAAAATCTAAATGAGCAGATTCGGTTGTATAAAAGATAAGTTTGATGAGAGAGATTATTTAATGCGGCCGTATCTGCCGGTAGTAAAGTTACCGAAAAAGGTCGATTATACTAAAGAGATGTCGCCAGTAAGGGACCAAGGAGAAGAGGGAGTTTGTGTAGGATTTGCTATTGCTACCGGGATGAAGGAGTATCAAGAATTTCTTGATTATGAAAAATTAGTAGAACTTTCCCCGCGTTTTATTTATACAGAAGCGAAAAAGATTGATGGGGCGCCGGGATTAGAAGGGACTACTATTCGCGCGGCTATGCAGGTGCTTAAAAAGAAAGGTGTCTGCCAGGAGAAATTCTGGCCATACAAACCCTACCAGGAAGATAGACCCAAAGAGGGCGCGGCAGTCAATGCGAAAAAGTTCTGCATTAAGACTTATGTGCGCATACTTAATTTAGATGAGCTGCGCCTGAGCTTGGCGACAAAAGGACCGGCAGTCTTAGGAATCCAGGTTTTTAAAGGAATGCTCAAAACAAATACGGGAATTGTGCCTCTGCCTAAGAAGGGCGAGAGAAGTTTAGGTGGCCATGCAATTTGCGCGGTAGGTTACGACGAGGAAAAGGAATTGGTTAAGTTTAAAAATTCCTGGGGAAAATGGGGAGAGAAAGGATACGGATATCTCTCCTTTGCTTACATTGAGCGTTATATGATGGATGCCTGGTCTTCAGTGGATATTGAGGATCCGAATCCACTTACGCTGGGGAGTGTATTGAAGTATAGAGAACAGGCTTTAGTTTGAGACAGACCAAGTGGTGAGGGAAAGGCGTAAATAGGAAATAGAAATTTAGAGTAATAACTATTTTATCTTATAAGTAGGCAAAGGCTTGACTAGATAAACAGAGCTAGAAAAACGGCTCTGTTTTTTGTTGACCTTTTTCCATTATATGAGATAATTAAAATGCCCTATTTCATTGAATGACACTTAACAAGCCTGCCGGCTCGCCTCACGGCGAAGCCGTGGGCAGGTGAGGTATTCTTTCCCTGCCTGCCGCCAGGTGAGGGGATTTGAAAAGGATTGTCTTTCGTAAGCAAAAAGGCAAATTTTGGGTGGGGGCAAA
>Ga0172371_10005822_pt1 | contig 18156 bp, 16 predicted proteins | sample Lak12m_FD_114543 | JGI IMG/M metagenome (GOLD analysis project Ga0172371, IMG submission 114543) | Freshwater microbial communities from Kabuno Bay, South-Kivu, Congo - kab_022012_12m | ecosystem: Environmental > Aquatic > Freshwater > Lake | place: Democratic Republic of the Congo: South-Kivu...
CCTGCTCGACCAGGTCAAGAGGGGGGATGTGCTCGAGAGTTCGGGGCCCTGTGGGTTTTTCCACTACAATCCCCTATTTCATGACAAAACCATGGTGTGCATCGCAGGAGGAAGCGGCATCACCCCCTTCATGAGCATGATTCAGGAAGTTGCCGACCGGGCTCTTGACAGAACAATCTACCTCTTTTACGGAAACAAGACGTTGGAGGATATTATCTTTCATGATAGGCTGTCGAACCTGTCTGAACGATACGATAACATACATTACATACCGGTAATCGAAGCACCGCCGTATGGATACGCGGGCGCAAAGGGATTGATTACCGCTGGTCTGATCAGGGAGACTATTGGAGACATCCACAACAAGAAATTCTATCTCTGTGGACCTCAGGCTATGTATGATTTCTGCATGAATGAATTGAAGGGACTGAGTGTTCCAGAGAGGAAAATAAGGAGAGAGGTTTACGGGATACCGATAAATGTTTCCAAACAGCCTGGTTGGCCTGAGGGAATCAGAGAGAATCAGGTCTTCACGGTGAAGCTAAGAGGAGGCAGAACGTTTGAAACAACGGCTGGGGAACCTCTCCTTGTTACCCTGGAAAAAAACGGCCTAACGATCCCTTCCCGTTGCCGATCCGGTCAGTGCAGCATGTGCAGGGTGAAAATTTTATCTGGAAACGTCTTTCAACCACCAGGCACCCCTGTTAGAAGGTCGGACAGACAATTTGGGTATGTTCATTCATGCGTGTCCTATCCCATTGAGGACCTTGAAATTGTGCTATAGGAGCATTTTGTCTGCGAAATGGTCCCCTTGAGACAAGCATAGGCAGAAAGAAGTTGTTAGCTTGAAGGCAGAGAGACATACCGCACCCTAACATGCCCCGAAGCGGATCGGCAGGGGCGAAGACCACCCCTGCATGTAGACCGAGAACTGATAAACTCTCCATAGACCACCTCAGTCCTACAAAGTCGTCATAAATGGGGACAGGATCTGATGCAGGTCAAAGACAAGGTGATCATTGTAACCGGCGGCGCCAACGGCATCGGCGCGGCCCTGTGCCGAGGGTTTGCCCGGGAGGGCGCCCGGGCCGTGGTGGTGGCCGACATGGACGTGGAGGGGGCAAAGGCCTTGGCAGGGACAATCAACGGCCTGGCCGTGCCGTGCGATGTCTCGAGAGAGGAGGACATCATTCGTCTGATCCATCGGACCCAAGACGAGTGCGGCCCCGTGGACATCTATTGCTCCAATGCCGGCATCATTGTTATGGGGCTCATGGAGGTCGTAAATTCCGACTGGCAGCGCATCTGGGAGATCAACGTCATGTCCCACGTGTATGCGGCCCGGGCGGTCATTCCCGGGATGCTTCAGCGGGGGTCGGGCGCCTTCATCATCACAGCATCGGCCGCCGGCCTCCTGAACCAGATCGACTCCGCGCCCTACACCGCCACCAAACACGCGGCCGTGGGACTGGCCGAGAACCTGGCCATCAACTACGGCGATCGGGGCATCCAGGTATCGGTGCTCTGCCCCATGGCGGTGAGGTCCCTCATGACCCGCAACGGCGGGGGAATCGCGGCCTTGGACGGCATGCTGGAGGCCGAGCAGGTGGCCGAAGACCTGAGCGTCGGGCTTGACCGGGGGCAGTTCATGATCATGCCCCACCCCCAGGTCAAGGATTACTTCCAGCACAAGGCCATGGACTACGATCGATGGATTCGGGGCATGCAGCGCCTTCGGGCACGCCATCTGCCCGACACATAGAGCCCGTTCCGAACGTCGTTAAACTTATCCGGGTGGAACCCGTCATGGGAAGATCATCGGTTCTCTCATGATCTTTCTGGAGACACCCCTTGAAAGAACGGGAATGCAACGGGTTGAACGAAGCCACATGACCTATGAAGGCCCCATTTATCGGCCACCCAGCGAGGCGGACAGCCTGTTGATTCAGGCGACGGTGGGGTGTCCGCACAACAAGTGCAGCTTCTGCATGGTCTACAAGAAAGGTCCCCCATACCGGGTGCGTCCCGTGGAGGCGATCAAAGAAGATCTTGAAGAGGCCCGGCGACAGTATGGTCCGGGGGTACAAACGCTCTTTTTTCCCGCCGGCAATACGATCGCCATGCCGACAGACGAACTGGCTGCCATCTGCGTCCATGCCCGTGCCCTTTTCCCCCGTCTCCAGCGCATCACCATCTATGGATCGTCCCATTACATCCACCAAAAAGGACTGGTTGACCTGATCACGCTAAAAAAGGCCGGCCTGACCCGCATCCATGTGGGCCTCGAGAGCGGCGACGATACGGTGCTCCAACGGATCAAAAAGGGGACCTGCGCCCGCGAACAGATCGAGGCGGGTCAATGGGTCAGGGAGGCAGGGATCGAATTGAGCGAATATGTCATGATCGGTGTCGGTGGAAAAGAAAGGACCCGCGAGCATGCCCTGAATACGGCCAAGGCCCTGAAAGCCATCAATCCAGACGTCATTCGGATAAGGACCTTTCTCCCCAAGATCGACACGCTCCTCCTTCACCAGATTCGAAGGGGCCGCTTCCAGGTCCTCTCCCCCCATGAAGCCCTTCGGGAAACCGGGGAACTTATCCGAAACCTTGACGCAACCTCCCAAATTGCGAGCGACCATTATACCAACTATTTGGATATTCATGGCCAATTGCCCCAAGAAAGGGACAGGATGCTCTCGACCATTGAAGATGCCCTCCGCATGGACGAAGCGATGTTCCGGCCAGTATATGTGGGGACCCAATAATGAGGGATCGCCGATCTCAAAAGGAAAGGAGGTCTATTGATCATGAAGGTGTTTACCATCGGGTTTACGCAGAAACCGGCAGAGGTGTTCTTCGGTAGGCTGACCAAGGCTGGGGTGAGACGGGTCGTTGATGTCCGCCTTAACAACGTATCGCAGCTCGCTGGGTTTGCCAAGCGGGATGATCTTCGCTATTTCCTCAGGGCCATTGGCGGCATCGATTACGTTCATGCGCCGGAACTGGCTCCCACCCAGGAGATCATGGACGCGTTTAAAAAAAAGAAGGGGGGGTGGTCTGCTTACGAAAAGGCCTTTCAGGCCCTCCTGGAGGAACGAAGGCCCGAGGACATCTTTCCAAAAGATCTCTTCGACAATGCCTGTCTCCTTTGCAGCGAGGACAAGCCTGAGCATTGCCACCGCCGCCTCGTGGCCGAACACATGGCAAAACAATGGGGTGGCGTGGAGATCCTTCACCTGTAGGACCGCTCCCCATCACGACAGGAAATAGGTGTGGGTAGGGCACAGGACATGCGGGCGGGAGGCCGTGCTCCGCGTGGTGGTGCACCGGGTGCGGTTGAGCTGCTTGAGTTTGTGTGAATCGAAAAAACGGATCTGTTTGTCCGTGATCGATTGCACGATGGACCAATGGTCCCAAAATGGGCCTCCAATACCGATCAGAATGGCCCGTCGGTCCCCGTTTTCAAGGAATTCCATCATGGCCGACCAGAATTCGTCCAAAGAGGTGTCCGGGCGATGCTTGAAGGGCATTTGTCGATGGGTGATGCGATCCCCCACCACGTCTCGAAGCACGCCGCCGATAGTGGTTAGACCTATCCCTTCGGTCAAGATTCGGCCTAACTGATGGCTCTCTTCCAGATAGATGAGGATCTGTTGGAACAGATCCTGTGCCTCCCCATTCGGGATTCGATGGATGATTCGGGCGGCATTGACAATGCTGTAAATAGCGCACAGCCCATCGAGGGCGCCCTGTAGATACGGTTTCATATCGTGATATCTTGCCATGGAATACATGAACCTATTCTATCATGACATAGTGCCGAGCAAGGGATGCCGGGCTACAGCCAGGCGGACCAGATGGCTGGGAACCTTCCCGTAGGTCAACCCCGCGGCCTTTGCCGCCAAGGCGAGACTGGTATCCGGGCTGATATCCGGATTGGGGTTTACGTCCAGGACATACATGCGACCGTTAAGGCCTCGCAGGTCGATGCGGCCATAGTCCCGGCACCTGAACGCCTGATAGGTCCTAACGGCCACATCCCTCAATTGATCCTTTTCATGAGCATTCAACCAGGCTGGCACACGGATCTCGATGGATTCATACGGAATGGAGCCTGGAGTGAACTTGGAATCGAAGCTGCACAGTCGCTCTCTCGGGTTGTCAAAGGCGGAATAATCCATCTCAGCGGGTGGAAGAATCTCTACCTGCCCGTTGCCCGGAAGGGTGACATGAAATTCCCGTCCATCGATAAAATCTTCCACTATGGCCTGCTGCCTCAGTTGCCGTTGCACAAATTCAATTCTGGAGAAGAGTTCCCCTCGATCCATGACCACAGATTCAGGCGTGATGCCGACGCTGCAGTGCTCAAAGGCAGGTTTGACAATGGCCGGAAAATTCGCCCAGTCTTCTGGCGGCGAGGACGCGACGACCCGCCACCTCGGGGTGGGAATCCCGTGCAGTTCCATCAGCGATTTGTAGGCGGGCTTGTCCCAGCTCAAGGAGAGCACGTCCGCGGCAGACCCGGTGTAAGTGAACATCATCTCTTCCAGTATGCCCGTCACCCGTGCATCGCTGTGCGTCAGGCCAGGAAGTTCCTCACACCAGTTGAACACAATGAACTGATTGGGATCAAACGGTTCGAGGATGCGCGTTAGATCCGGATGACGCACGGGAGCTTCAACGACCGAATGGCCTTCGCGTTCGAGAGCGGCCCCGAGTTGCTCAACTGCAGACAGCGCTGCACGGACGGCTTCCACCTCCCATGATGGGTCCAGGTTGTGAAGCAACAGGACGGATGGGTCCGCGTGCCTCTGCTTGGATTCCATGTCTCTCCGACTTCGCGTTGAAGGGTCATCTGTTCCCACTTGGGGAGCAGTATTTCAGAAGCCTGCCCACTGTTTTCAACGTCGTATCATCTTTTTGGAAGCAAGACTTGTCAAGGATAAACCGGCCTCGATCTGGCGTCGAGGGATGCACCTATTTCCCAACGCCAGCCTAATAACCGACGCGGCCCTTGAAAGGAAACTGCCAAGAAACTCGACCAAAGTCACCAATATCCCAGTTGCACTTTTCACAATAGCGCTTTTCGTCTTTAGACCATCGTGGTCCGGGAAGATGGGTCCAGTAATTGATCCTCAAATAGGCCTTCACAGGTCTCCGGTTCAAGCTTCAGGGTTGGGAAGAAAAAATGGCGAACACGGGGTTCGGATTCTTCATGATCAGTCCTAATGAGCTTGACTATTTCGTGAAATAGCGCCACATTGAACAGCCAAGGATGTCCGCTCCGGCCATCCGGCAGCAAACCGGAGGCTCGTGCATTAGCAACAGCTCCAAGACGATGCCCTCGAAAGGAGACCCCATGAAACCCACGATGATCTTATGTCTTGTCTGGTGTTTTTGGACCACCGGCGCTTGGGCCGAGGAAGCCCCAATGAGCGAGGATACAAAGGCCTGCCTCGAATGTCATGCAACGGTCTACCCAGGGACTTTGGAAGACTGGAAAAAGGGCCGCATGGCCAGGGTCACGCCGGCCCAGGCCACTCGAAAGCCCGAATCGGAAAAACGGGTCTCCTTTTCCAGCATCCCCGATCGCCTCCAACATGTGGTGGTGGGCTGCGCGGAATGCCACACCCTCAATTCAAAAAGGCATCCGGACAGCTTTGAGCATAACGGATACCAGGTCCATGTGGTGGTGAGCCCGGAGGACTGTGCCACCTGCCATCCGGTGGAGAAAAGGGAATACGACCAAAACCTGATGGCCCATGCCTATGGAAACCTCAAAAACAACGCGCTCTATCAGGCCTTGGCCGATTCGGTCAACGGCCAGCAGTCTTTTTCAAATGGACGCCTTTCATATGGCATGCCTGATCAGATGACAGAGGCCGAGTCCTGCCTCTCCTGTCATGGAACCCAGATAACACAGCAGGGGACCATCGAAAAATCAACCGATTATGGCGACATGGCGTTTCCCGTGCTCCTGGGGTGGCCTAACCAGGGGGTGGGAAGGATCAATCCGGACGGATCCAAGGGCGCCTGCACCTCATGCCACCCGAGGCATCAGTACAGCATCGCCGTCGCCAGAAAGCCCCATACCTGCTCCCAATGTCATAAAGGCCCAGATGTCCCTGCCTATCAGGTATACGGCGTCAGTAAACACGGCAATATCTTCTCGTCATCTGCTCAATCCGCATCGTGGGATTTCGATGCGGTCCCCTGGACCGTGGGCAAGAACTTTACAGCGCCTACCTGCGCTGCCTGCCATGTTAGCTTCCTGAAGTCGACAGATGGATCCACCGTGGCCAAGCGTACCCACCAGATGAACGACCGCCTCTACGAGCGGTTGTTTGGCCTGATCTATGCTCACCCCCACCCGGCCTCACCCGACACCACCCTCATCCGAAACAGGGCGGGGCTCCCCCTTCCGACCGAGTTGACCGGCGAACCCGCGTTCCGTTACCTCATCGACAAAAAAGAGCAGGAACAACGGAAAGACAAGATGCAGCAGGTATGCCTGGCCTGTCACAGCGACGGATGGGTCCAGGGCCATTTCGGGCGGTTAGACCATACGATTAAGACGACCAACGCCATGACCTTGACCGCGACGCAGCTACTCCTCTCCGCGTGGGATAAGGGCTTAGCCCAGGGACTCGCCCAGAAAGACAGCATCTTTAATGAAACCATCGAGAAGATGTGGGTGGAACAGTGGCTCTTCTATTCCAACTCCACCCGCCTCGCCTCGGCCATGGGAGGCGCTGATTATGGTGTGTTTGCCAACGGCCGCTGGCACCTTTCCAAGAATACCCAGCAGATGTTGGACTGGATCCGTCTTTATGAGCGAAAGTGAGAGCTCGCCGGCGGGATTGCCTGCCGGCTGAAAATATGGTATGAAAGGCGGCAGAAAACCTGTTGATCCGCCAAATGAGTGGAATGGAGGGATGCGGCCATGCCGATCTACGAATATGCGTGCCGACGCTGCAAGAAGGAATTTCAAACCCTGGTGATGGGCCCGGCCGATGAGGCGGCCCTATGTTGCCCAACCTGCGGCAACCGTCAACTGGATCGACTCATATCGAGGGTCGCCTATCATCTGTCCGAAACGGATCGACTCAACAGCTACGACCCTGGCGCCCGACACAGCGACAGCTTCTATAAGGATAGTCGAAACATCGGGCTTCAGGCCAAAAAACGCGCTCAGCAAATGGGCGTGGACCTGGGGAGCGGCTTCGAATCCAAACTGGAGAAACTCAGGACGGACCCTGGCTCCGTTCTGAGAGACAGTGAATAGGGAGTGACAAGTTGGGAGTGCCGGCAGCGCCACACGCCGCATGCCACACGTAACATTTCTTGATCGAGGTGACCATGGCTGTAGAAGGAGATGTGGTCCTGATCTATCGGCAGGAAAAGCCCACGGTGTTTGCGCGGGTGGAGCACATCGAACCGGATATGAAGAAAAACTGGTATCACATCACCCTGCTGCTCCTTACCCTTCCCACGCAACCTGTCACCTGGATCCTCAGGGACTACTACATCAACGGGGAGCCCTTTACCATGGGGGGCGTGGCGATGCGGCTGGAACCGGTCCCGAAAACGAGCCTCGCGGAGGAACCGCCTCCGGCCAAGAAACCGGGGCCAAAGAAAAAGGACCCCGGAAAACCAGCGACCGTCATCCCATTCAAAAAGCCTTCCGCGTAGGCGGTCGGGTTTCAGAATTTATCTTTGGAGCACCGCCTTATGAACAAAACCCGAATCATTGTCATTCGACTGATCCTTTCAGCCATTTTTGCAGTGATTATTTCCCGTCTGTTTCTCAATGATCCATCGGCATTGACCGTCATCGGGTTGGGGGTTGCCTTGTTTGGCTTCGCCTACCTGTTTGAGTATGTGCGAAACCGAGATAAGCGAGGAGGCGCGTCATGAAAACAATGCAGTACGTGTATTCGTTTAACGAAGGGGACGGCAAAAACAAAAAACTTCTGGGCGGGAAAGGGGCCAATTTGTGCGAGATGACGCAGATCGGCCTGCCGGTGCCGCCGGGATTCGTCATTACCACCGATGCCTGTCTGGCCTACCTGGAGCGAAAAAAGGGGAAGGAGGGGCTTCAGCCCGAGGTGGTCAAACAGATACGCCATGCCATGACCCAATTGGAAAAGGAGACCGGGAAGGGATTCGGAAATCCGGAAAACCCCCTGCTCGTATCGGTCCGCTCCGGCGCGGCCATGTCCATGCCCGGCATGATGGACACCATCCTCAACCTCGGTCTCAACGATGACACCGTGGCCGGCTTTATTCAGCTCACCCAGGATGAGCGCTTCGTCTATGACCTTTACCGAAGGCTGATTCAGCTCTTCGGCAGCGTGGCCTTCCGCATGCGCGACGAGGACTTTGACCAGATCTTCAATGAACTGAAAAAGGAACAGGGCGTGCGGGACGATGTGGAACTGACGGGCGAATCCCTCAGAAAGGCATGCCGCCGATTCCTCGACCTGTTCCAGGAAAAGACGGGCCAGCCCTTTCCCCAGGATCCGTACGAGCAATTGTTCATCGCCGTGGAATCGGTCTTTAGATCGTGGATGGGAAAGCGGGCCGTGGATTATCGGAAGGAATTCAAGATCACCAAGGAGATGGCCAACGGAACGGCCGTCAACATTTGCACCATGGTCTACGGCAATATGGGCAACGACAGCGCCACAGGCGTGGCCTTTACCCGGGACCCGGCCACGGGCGAGAACCGCTTTTTCGGGGAATACATGGTCAATGCTCAGGGCGAGGACGTGGTGGCCGGGATTCGCACCCCCAAACCGATCCGGGAACTCAGAAAAGACATGCCGGAGGTATATCCGGAGCTGGAGAAGCTGAGGCATACCCTGGAAAATCATTACCGGGAGGTCCAGGACCTGGAGTTCACCATCGAAAAAGGGAAGCTGTACTGCCTTCAGACACGGAACGCCAAGATGAACGCAGCGGCCTTCATCAAGACGTCCGTGGATATGGTGAACGAAGGTCTCATCTCGGAAGAGGAGGCCCTGCTGCGGATACAGCCCGATATGCTGGAGCAGCTCCTCCACCCCCGCCTGGATCCGGACGCCAAGGCCGAGGTCCTGGCCCAGGGACTCCCCGCGTCCCCGGGGGCCGCATCCGGCAAGATGGTCTTCGACGCGGACCGGGCCGAGAGCAAGGCCAAACTAGGTGAGAAGGTCATACTGGTGCGGGAGGAGACCAAACCGGACGACATCCACGGGTTCTTTGCCTCCCAGGGCATCCTCACCAGCAGGGGGGGCAAAACATCCCATGCGGCCGTGGTGGCCCGAAGCATGGGCAAGCCGTGCGTGTCCGGGTGCGAGGCCATTGTCATCAACGATATCAGCAGGGAGGCGGTCATCTCAGGAGTGACCCTTCGGGAAGGGGACCTGATCACCATCGACGGCACCACGGGGAATGTCTACCAGGGCAAGGTCCCAACGATCGAGCCGGAGTTTGTGGAAGACTTACTGGTCCTCCTGGAGTGGGCCGACGACATCAGCGATCTCAAGGTCATGGCCAACGCCGACACCCCCGAGGCGGTCTCCAAGGCCAAGAAGTACGGGGCCGTGGGAATCGGGCTCTGCCGCACCGAGCGTATGTTCAATCAGCCGGAGCGGCTCCCCGTGGTCCAGGAGATGATCCTGGCCGAAACCACCGAGGCGAGGGAGGCCGCCCTGGACCGGCTCCTTCCCTTTCAGAAAGAGGACTTCCGGGAAATCTTTCGCCTCATGGACGGGGACCCGGTCACCATACGCCTCCTGGATCCACCCATCCACGAGTTCCTCCCCTCCGCGGAGGAGCTGTCCGACGAGATCGACAAACTGCGGGAACTGAAGCAGACCGTGGAAGGCATGGCGGGCCTCCCCGACACCCTCAAGATGCTGGACCACGAACTGTACGACCGGTACGGCGCTCACCTGGACGGGATCATCCGCGGACTGGAAGAACTCAAGACCCGCCACCTGGAAGGTCCCATGATCGAATCCAAAGAGGCCATGCTCAAAAAGGTCAGGTCCCTGGCCGAGATCAATCCCATGCTCGGGCACCGCGGGGTCCGGCTCGGGATCACCTATCCGGAGATCTATGCCATGCAGATCCGGGCCATTCTCGAGGCAGCGGCCGAGCACATGAAGGAAGGGGGCCGGGTCTCTCCCGAGATCATGATCCCCCAGGTGTGCACCCTCGAGGAGCTGAAATGGGTCCACCGCTACGTGACCCAGATCAACAGCGAGGTGGAGAAAAAATACCAGATCCGAATCCCCTACCAGTTCGGGACCATGGTGGAGGTGGTTCGGGCGTGCATGCGGGCCGGTCGCATCGCCGAGCTGGCCGAGTTCATCTCTTTCGGGACCAACGATTTGACCCAGGCCACCTTCTCCTTTTCTAGGGAAGACGCGGAAAACAAGTTCCTCCCCCTGTATGAAGAACGGGGGATCCTGCAGCACAATCCCTTTGCCGTCCTGGATATCAAGGGCGTGGGCCGGCTCATGCGGATCACCATCGAATGGGCCCGCAAGACACGGCCCGACCTGAAGGTGGGCATCTGCGGGGAGCAGGGAGGGCACCCGGATTCCATCCGGTTCTGCCACCACATTGACATGACCTATGTCTCATGCTCGCCGCCCAGGGTTCCCATCGCCCGGCTGGCCGCGGCCCATGCCAAGCTCAAGGAAAAGGAATACGCGCTGGATTGAGGCTGGATGCTGGAGGCTGGATGCTGGAGGCTGGATGCTGGAGGCTGGATGCTGGAGGCTGGATGCTGGAGGCTGGATGCTGGATACTGGATACTGGATAGTGGATAGGCGGGTTCATGGCGTTTTGTGGGTTGATGGAACTCGTTCGGCTTTGAGCTTCGAGATCCATCAACCTTAGCCAATTCAGCTTATTTTAATTACTTCACTTCATGCCATCCAGATGGAGGTCAGGTAGGAGGTCGTGAAATCGACCATCATGAGCGGTCGGTTGGCCTGAATATCCCATGAGACAAAACAGGCGAGCCGGTCATGGATCTCCGACTTGTCCAGGTTCAATTCCCGTGCGATGGTCCCCATGGCCTCCCATACGGTGCCGGCCACCATACGGTGAAGCTTAAGGGAGGCGTCGAGGGCCTTGAGGCACGGGGAGCTCTGGACCTGCTCCATCGCTTCCTCCCAATGAATCCCGCTGACCTTTCGCCGCAGGACATAGGCGTTCCCCCTGTCGCGGATCGTCAGGATCGGCGGATTGACGTTGAGACAGGCATTCTTGATCCGCCAGCCTCCCATTTTGGACGCAATCTCTCTCAACACCGTCTCTTTCTGTTTCAGCTCCGAAAGCTGCTTGGCCTGAATCCGCTCCATGATGCAGGGCTGCCCGTCAATCGTGATCTCTTTCAGCCGGGTCGGATCAAAGCCCAGGTCCATAAGATCACCAATGGTGAAGACATGGTTCCTGTCCCGTCCATGCTCGGCCAGCCATGCGTTTAGGCTGGGTCTCACGTAATTGGGGAGGGTCTCGATAAAGCGGGCCGGACGCCGCTTCAATGGGTCCGGGAGCTGGTCCCACAGCCGCACATCCCCGTCCACGAGGGTCGGTCCGTTTTCCAGGTCAAAGGGCGCATAGGATTGGGCCGGCAGGCGGGCAACAGCGGGCGACAGGGCAATCTGCTCCAGGGAATCCCCGCCGGTGTAACCGACCAGGGTCTCGATGCGGCGCCTGAATGCAATGAATTTGGTCACAAAGCGGGTAAACATGAATCGCATGAGTGGCGACGCCCGGCCGCGGTCGATCTCCCCGCCGAAGTAGGTCACGAGGGCCGAATGAAGCCCCTTGAACTCCTCGATGGTCCTCTGGACCATGATCTGGTTGTCCCGCATATCAATGGCGGTCCGTTTGCGACTCAGGTGGTGAAGCAGCTTGAGGATCGGGCCGGTCAGGTCTTTACCTTCCATGCAGGGGGGCACAAAGACCATGTAGCTCCTTCCATGGGCCAGCGGGGTCTCCCCCACGAGGGTCTCCACCGGTCTCCACGAGTGCCTCAGGTAGATGTCATAGGTGGGGTCTTCCTTCGGGATGATGTTGTCCAGGATCCCCACGGCCGATCGTCGTATCAGAAATTTCCCGAAATGATTCAGGATCTGGGTGCCAAGCCCTTTTCTTCGAAAGGGACCGGCGACCTCGACATAGACCAGGTAGTAGCAGGGGATCGGCTTGCGGAGGTACAGCATGTTGAGACGGCCCAGATTCTCGCCGGTATCCGCGTTGATCTCGATCACCCGAAAGCCGTTATGGGAATCCTCCGGCTTGAGCCGCTGGATGCGGCTTCCTGATATGGTCTGATGAACAAGATCCCAGAGATTGCTGAACAGGTCCGCCACGATGGGCGACTGATGGGACTGGACGCGCATCCCCTCGTCGATCAGACTGATCAGGGCGAGTCGTTCATTCAGCCCCAGGTCTCCCTGCCCATGGTCCGGGCAGGTTGACCCACCGGGTTGGCTCGAACGGGTGGTCATGGTTGATTTCTCTCCACGGGGGCTGTATCCCCCAAAAGAAAAGGCGGAGTGTGTGCTCCGCCTTTTCTGTGATATGGTATTTGCGAAAACACACACTAAGGCATTCCGGCCCTCCGGCTAAAGTAATAATAATAAAAGCCCATTGGTGTGTGCATGACGCTCATTTCGGTTTCTCCTGGCAATTCTTTATAGCTCAGACGCCCGCAGTTGTCAACTCCAAAATCGCACAACCCAACCCCCTTCGCGTCCTTGGCGTCGCGATTCTTCAAGATTTCCCCGGTGGATTGTATTTCGCCAGGTAATCATCCGGGATCTGAACCGCCACCATCCTTCCCCTGGCGCAGAGCACATCATTCACCGTCAGGGTCATGGACAGGGTCACCTTTCGGCCCTTGATCTCCTCGATCCGGGCCCGTATCTCCATGACGCCCTCAATCGGCACAGGCGCCAGGAAATCCACCTGAAGGGACGCCGTGACGAATCGGGCCAAGGGTTCCACGCCCAGTTGTTTGCCGTCGTGACGATGCTTGGCAGCGGCCGCGGCCCCCGTGCCGTGGCAGTCCATGGACGATGCCACCAAACCGCCGTACACAAAATTCTGTGCGCCCGTATGATAGGGCTCGGGACGTACATGACAGACGATCTCGTCCCCATCCCAGTAGCTTTTCAGATGATGGCCATGCTCGTTCAGCCTGCCACAGCCGTAACAGATGGCGAAATCATCGGGGTAGTAATCCTGAATGCTCTTTTCTTTCATATGCATCTCCCATGGCGGCATACCCGCCGCCGCCGCAAGAATTCTCACACAACGCCACCCCGGCACAAAGGTTTAAGGGCTGTGACGAGTGATGAACGCCCCAACAACCCCCTTGGCGCTCCTCGTGCCTTCGCGGTTCAATGCCATTTCCCCACCGCACGTCACCCTCTTCCCCTACTTCAAGAACCCCTGAATGATCCGGTTCACGGCCTCGTCATAGGCGAGCCCCAGGCTCATCAGCTTCATCAACTGCTCATCCGCGATCTTCCCGATCGAGGCCTCGTGGGTCAGCTCCGCATCGGGATGCCTCGCCTTGAGTGAGGGGATCGTCTCGTTCATGCCGTTGTCCATGAGGATGGCGTCGCACTCGATATGTCCGAAGCACCTGGCTCGGGCATCCAGGGTGGCATAAAAATCCTGCCTGGAATCCCCCCGAATCACCGATCGAGAAACCATATTGGCCTTGCTGTCATCCCCGGCCAGGAGGATCTCGTTGCGGGACACCGCGGTCTGAGCGCCATCGGTCATAACCCGCTCGGTAATGAGGAGGGAGCTTCCCGCCGAGAGCTCCGCCGTATTGGTCCGGTGAGCCTGATCCACCCCCCCGAGCTGGCTCAGCTCCATTTCCGCATGGGCGTCCTCGGCCAGAAATACCTTGGTGGTGGGATTGAGGGCCCGTTTCCCCTTCCCTTCCCCCATGGCCACGTGCTTCTCCACATACTTGACGCGGGCACCCTTCTCGACCTGGAACTCGTGGATCCCTTCGTGTCCCTGGGCCTTGGAACTGCCGCAATGGATCCCGCAGCCGGCCACGATCGTCACGTCCGAGTCCGCGCCAACGATGAAGGTGTTGTACACCACATCATGGAGGCCTGCCTGGCTCACAATGACCGGGATGTGGACCGACTCGTTGCGGGTGCCCGGTTTGATTCGAACGATGATGCCGGTCCCGGCCTCGTTGGTCTCGATGGCTATGTTGGCCGAGACCTCACGGCCCAGGAGCTTGCCGTTCTTGCGGATGTTATACGCCCCCTTGGGGACCTCCTCCAGGTCGGCAACCGCCTTCAACAGCTCTTTATCGATAGCATCGAACATCGCTTTCTCCTTCACAGATATCCCCGTATCCGCAGGCACTCAGGTCCCTCAGCAGCCCAGAGGCACCGGCCAGATCCCCGGTATATGCGATCCGGCCGCCCTTGATCAGGAGGAGGGTATCCGCAGCCGCCAGAAAGGCCCGGTTGTGGCTCACCACGATCGTCGTCGTCCCATGGGTCTCCTGCTCCCGCTTGAGGAGCCGAACCATCGGGTCGATGGTCCAGAGATCGATCCCCGTATCGGGCTCGTCGTAGATGGCCACCCTCGGATTGCGGGCGATGGTGGTAGCCAATTCCACCTTCTTGATCTCCCCGCCGGAAAGCCTTGAATCCACCGCTTTGTCGAGGAAATCGAGGGAGCAGATTCCCACGCGGGCCACGATGCTCGCCAGCTTCTCCTCGTCCTCCGTTCCTGCAGCAATCGAGAGAAGGTCTCGAAAGGTCGTGCCCTTGAACCGGGCCGGATGCTGAAAGCTGTAGGCAATCCCGGCCTGGGCCCGCTGGGTGATGTCCAAGGGGGTGATGTCCTGCCCGTCCAGAAAAATGGACCCTGAGGACAGGGGATAGATCCCCATGATCAGCTTCGCCAGGGTCGTCTTGCCGCTCCCGTTCGGGCCGGTAATGGCATAGAACCTTCCCCGTTCAAAGGTGTAGTTCAGCCGGTCGATAATGGTCTTTTGGGCCCCCTTCGCCGGGGCATCCACATCCGGCACGGAGAAGACAACCTCTTTAATTTCCAGCATATTAAACCTCTCTTCCATCCGTTTTTTGGGGGATCCTACCACACTTCTCCCATAGAATCCTCCCTTTTCTTTCTCCGTCAGACCCCTCGAACGAGCCCGAATTCCCATATACGCCCCGGCGAACAGCCAGTTCTCTCTAATCAGGGCCAGGGGACAGGTATCAGCGGGGGTTCGCAACGACCCTGAGGGGGCGCATGAAATATAAGATTTTGAATTCGTTGAAAATTAGTGGAGGATAGTTGAGATTTGATTAAGGATTACGTGAGTTTATGGGGTATTATAAAAGATGTCAAGAATATTTTGTCGCAAATTACGTGCGACGGAAGATGTTGGGTCAAAATCGCATGTAAAATGGGATAACTACAAAAATGTAGCAAGTTTGGCCCCCTTTGCCGTTACCCCCAGCAGGCTTTTGAGGAGTTGTCAAGTGTCAGGGTCGGCGATTCAGGTCAAAATTCGAAAGGCATACAAAAAAAACGCTTGACAACAATATTATTAAGCTCTATACTGCAAAATACGTGATACATTTTTGTGTTTCATTAACCTGTTCCCATGTATTTTATGGAATCGTACCATGATCGAAGACAGGACCTTTTTGAGCGGCCAGGTCGCAGATATTGTAAGGATTAGCGGACGGCAAGTTATTTCATGGACAGAGAAAGGCGTGATAGAGCCTCACAAAGATTCAACTGGTACAGGGGTTAGAAGGGAATATGACTATGTAAACCTTCTTGAATTTGGGCTATGTAAGGCTTTGTTTTCGATGGGGTTTTCCTTTAGGACTCTAAAGGTGATGATTGCTAAACTGAAAGGGAATAGTACCATCAGATCATGGGTGGAAGATTTTCAGGCTTATTATCGAAAATTTATGGAAGATCATTTGAAAGTTATGAACGAATTCCTCTCTGATTTGAAAAATGATCCGACAACAGTGAACAAATTCCGAGATTATTACGATAGATTGTTAATAAAGCGTTGGGAGCCAGAGAAGTCTGGTGGTCTCTTGATTTATTTTTGGGGTGAGCACGAAACCGATCTTGAAGTAAAAATTTATCCACGGGAATTCGACTATATTCTAAACATTAACAAAATTAAAGGGGATATTGTCAACTTTAGATCGTCATTAGTTATTGATATAGGCCGTATTAAAAACGAGATAGACCAGAAACTTTAATTTTTTTTTGAAAATTAAAATACATAAATATGTCTTATGAGGCTCTTATTATGTATTACAGGCTAAAATCCCATATTATTCAAAAATATGGAACCCAGTTCGCCTTTGCCAGAGCTTGTGGCAAAAGCGAGAATTGGATTTCCAGGCTCATATGTGGGCGGCAGAGACCTACGGAAAAAGACTTGCTTTTGATCGCCGAGAAATTGGGCTTCGACAAAATGAGAGACGGCATGGAGCTGCCAGATGAAATTGACAACTGAGTTGACACAAGTTGGTTTCGATACGGGTGTTGGCACTCCTATGGATGGCGATTTAGAGCGGCTTTCTCTGAGCGAAAAAGCCGCAAAGAGGGCCATGATTGGTCAAGAGGCGGCGAACGTTCCTGATGGATACAAGAAACGCGATTGGCATGAGCGAGTAGCCTCTTTACATGGGAAAAGTGTTTCCAGAATAAAGGCTTACGCCACAATTTACAGGAACCAGGGATATCGAGGCTTTAGCGATACCAGGTCAACCAAGGGCGGGGTACGCAGTTGGAGCCCCGAAGCCCTTCACTTTTGGTTGGGGCTGGTTTTGAAAAGTGAACACCGAAATATTTCAAAAAAATCACTATATAAAGCGCTTTCCATAGACGCTGACAAGCGGGGATGGAATATCGGATCATATTCAAGCGCTTGCAGGCAGGTTTCCAACTGCATTGAACCTCAGCTTGTTGCCTTACAAAAAGGCGGAGTCCGCGCCCTCGACAATGCTTTGCCTCCAGTCCTTAGGACCTATGAAGACTTAAAACCTTTTGAAATTATTGTCGGGGATCAGCATCGGTTTGATTTTTGGGTTCTTGATCCGGTAACGGGAGAGGTTCTCAGGCCTGAAGGCTATATTTGGCAGGACTTAAGGACCAGGGCCATTTATGGGGCTGCTCTGGCAAGAAGATATGACTCACACCTCATGGCCGAGGCCCTTTGGATTGGGGTCAGGCAATTCGGGCTGTTTCGAAGCATTTATACAGACAACGGCAAGCCGGAAGTGAGCCGTTATATAGAAGACATCATTACGGACGTGAAAGGCTTTGGCCTGTCTGTCAGAGAAACGATATCCACCGCCGTGGATTTGGGAGGCGTCGATTCTGAAGACATCCAGTGCCATATCAGGTTTCCAGGAGAACACATCAAGGCTATTGTCAGAAATGCCAAAGCAAAAATGATTGAGGGAACATTCAATGCCTTGGAGAAAGGCCTTCGGGATCAGGCGCTTTTGCCTGGATACGTCAAGAGCCTACGTGATTTGAAGGAATGTCAGGAGGTTGATGAAAAGGAGCTTAAGCGCCTAGCCGAGTCGGGCCGATTGCCAACCTTTGATGAATTCTACCGGGGGCTTTTTCTCGTGTGCGACTGGTACAATTTCGAGAAATCCCACCGGGGCCTTTTGCGGGAAGCGCCTTATCCAAAGCCGAAAAGTATTACACCAATGGCATGCCTTGAACGATGCGCGAAGGAGGGTTGGCAACCAACCAGGATTCCAGAAGAGCAGATTGACCTCCTTTTCCTTCCAAAAGGACAGAAGCCAAGGACTGTTGACAGGGGGCGGATTCAATTTTGCAATGTCCTTTATGAACATCCGAAGTTGAATAAGTTGACCGGCCAAAAGGTAACGCTGCGATTCAACCCGCATGATCCTGGATATGTTTTGGTTTTCTATAAGGGAGAGCCATTCTGTAAAGCCGAAACCGTTGAGTATTCGTCAATGAAGGATAAGCTCTTGGCCGAGAGAAAAATCAGAGAAAAGGCTCACTTTCGAAAGGAAATTGTCAACAAATACCGACAACTGACGGCTGGCATTCCGGACATTCGGCAATTTTCATCAGTGCCCGAAC
>Ga0172371_10005827_pt1 | contig 18146 bp, 14 predicted proteins | sample Lak12m_FD_114543 | JGI IMG/M metagenome (GOLD analysis project Ga0172371, IMG submission 114543) | Freshwater microbial communities from Kabuno Bay, South-Kivu, Congo - kab_022012_12m | ecosystem: Environmental > Aquatic > Freshwater > Lake | place: Democratic Republic of the Congo: South-Kivu...
CCGGGCATCGCCGCGCGGCGGAACTCTCCAAGGCCGAACGACGAGGGCTCGTTCAGGCGGTCAAACAGCTTCTTATCCCCATCTCGGGCACGCTTGGCTTCACCAAGGCCGAAGTGACGGCCGGCGGTGTGGCCCTCGACCAGATCGATTCACGGGACATGCAGAGCAAGATCGTCCCCAACCTCCACATCGCCGGAGAACTGCTCGACCTGGACGGACCGATCGGCGGCTACAACTTCCAGGTGGCCTTCAGCACCGGCTGGCTCGCCGGGGAGAACTCTTGAATCGCGGATCGGGGTCTCCAAGAGGCTGCCCGCAGGATGGCACCGAAAGCTCCGCTTTCGGTGTCGCGCAGCGACAAGAGGGATTGCTGGGATCCCTGAGCACGGTACGCTTGGTCAAAGCAAGCCTCTTGTGCCTTCGGCACCCCGATAGCAGGAGCTATCGGGGCCACCCCGCGTAACGCAGCGAGCGAACTCGTCGAACATGATGCGCGGCATCTCGGGTCGCACGCCGACGGCCTCCCAGGCGCCGTAGTCGAAGGCGATCAGGCCGCCGCGAGGCGTGCCCCAGTGCCGCACCAGGAGGCGAGCTTCTTCGCGGATTTCTTCTTCCACGCCCCGCGGCATGGTTGATTGGATGTCGACCGTGGCCAGGAAGCAGACCTTGCCGCGGAACTGCTCGCCGAACTCCACCAGGCCGTAGTTGCGCGACTGCTGCATGTTGAGCACGTCCACGCCCAGGTCGATCAGGGAGGGGACCAGGGCGTTGATCCGCCCGCAACTGTGGAGGATCACGTGCCAGGCGCAGCCGTGGATGGCGTCGAAGATCGTTCGATAGCGCGGGGCGAAGAATTCGCCGAAGAGCTTGGGGCTCACGAAGGGGCCGGCTTGGGTTCCCCAGTCATCGGCCACGAACAAGCCGTGGATGCGGTCGCCGAAACGCCGATGGAGTTCCTCGCACTGCCGGACTTTGAAATCGACGATCATGTCCAACACGCGCCCGACCCGCTCGGGCTCCAGGTAGAAATCCTCCATCGTGGCCGCAAATCCGCGGAGCTTGTGCAGCCGGGAGAAGAGGAGATTGTGCGCCGTAATCGCCACGTAGCGGTCGCCGGCCGCGTCGATCAAGGGTCCGAGCCGCTCGTAGTAAAACGGGTTGCAGGGATCGGGGGGGCGAGAGCGGTCCAAGTCGGACCAGGAGGCCAGCGGGTGCTCGGTCACCTGGCCCATGTTCTTCACCTCGGTGGCGTCCCACCCGCAGCCCCAATCGTCCGGGGCCGCCTTGTCGAAGAACCAGCCCGATTGGGCCCGGTCCATCTCCCAGATGTTGCACACGTCGTCGGGAAACCCGGGCATCTTATGGCTCCAGTGCTGCCAGAACGGCAGCCTGGGCGGCGAGTCGAACTCGATGGCGCGGCGGACGATTTCGCGGGATTTCATGGTTGGCGGTGGCAGTGGGGGAGTATGGGAGTGGAGGAGTAGAGGAGAGGGGGAGTGGAGGAGAGAAAAGGCTAGCAAGGAATCACAACGGCTCCCCTACTCCCCTACTCCTCCTCTCCTCTACTCCCTCCCATCTCTCGTCCGTCGACGGCTCGGCGCACGAGTAACCACCGCTTCGGGCGGCTGATCATCGCCACCAGCATCCGAATCACTTCATCGTAGGTTCGATACAGATCGGCCACGTCCTCACGACGGATGTAGCCACATTTCACTGCGAATTGAAGCCAGACCTGCGTTTCGGCGGCCTCCCCTTCGCAGTCCGAGAGCTTACTGACGAACGCCGCCTCGTACCGCCGTTTCCGCCATGCTTCGGCCATGTTGGAGCAAACGGAGCGTGAAGCACGGCGAGTCTGGTCGGTCAGCGAGTACGTCTCCTCTTTGGGAAACCGCCTGGACAACTCAAAGACCCGCATCGCGGCGTCAAACGCTTTCCGATACACCTCTAGGTCAGCATGGGACGCAATCAACTTCCCCATCCTTCGTCCTCCTGTTGTGCCCTTCTCCTCTTCTCCTCCACTCCTCTTCTCCTTTACTTCCTACTCCAGCGGCAGCCTCACCGGGCGTCCTCCTTCGGCAATCGACCGGTCGATGGCCAGGCACAACTCGTGGCTGTGGTAGGCGTCGGCCACGTTGCAGTGCGACTCGCGCTCCTGGCGGATGCAGTCGACGAAGTGGTCGATCTCGGCGTCGAAAGCATGATGATGTACGTCGCCGCTGTCGGGTAGGACGGTGGGGACCGTGGTCCAGCCGGTCTGGCCGGGAAAAAGCCTCTTGGACCATATCCGATTGTCGCGGAGCGTGCCCTCGGTGCCCGCCACGTCGATGTTGAACGTGTAGGGCATCTCGCCGTCGAACAGGGCGGCGGTCTTGCCGAGGATGCCGCTTCGGAACCTGATCACGGCCACCACGTTGGCGTCGTACTCGAAGAGGCCCTTTTTGTTGTTGGCGATCGCGGTCGCCTCGACCGCTTCGTCGCCGGTGAGCCACCGCAGGCCGTCGACGGCATGGCACCCGCCCAAGAGCATGGCGCTGCCGCCGGTCTTCCTCCTGCTGTGCAGGGCCCAGGCGTGGTGGGTCGGCTTCAGGCCGTGCCAGTAGTCCATCTCGACGTAAATCAGGTCGCCGATGGCGCCCGACGTGACGAGCGACTTGATGTTCTGGACCGCCGGGTTCCAGCGGAGCACGAAACCGGCGAGGCTCCTCACGCCGGCCCGGGCAACCGCGTCGCGAATCGCACGGTTCTCCTCCATGGTCAAGGCGATCGGCTTTTCCACGAGGATGTGTTTGCCGGCGAGGGCGGCGGCAATCGCCTGCTCGGCGTGAACGTGGCTTGGGCCGCAGATGTCGACGATGTCGCCCCGCGGGTCCGCGAGCACCTCCTCGTAGTGGTCGCGGATCGCGCAATCGAGGCCCAACCGGCCGGCCAGTTGTGCGGCTCGATCCTTGATGAGGTCGCTCACCGACACGATCCGCACGTGGGGGTTCCTGGCCCAACTGGCGGCATGCGCCCCGGCCACCCACCCCGCCCCGTGAAGGGCGACGCCGAGTTTGCCATCTTCCATTAGACTCTCCTGTCGCACATTGGAATGACCAATGACCAAGTACCACCGACCAACGATCGATAGGCCCCTCCCTTTTGGTCATTGGGACTTGGATATTGATCATTCGGCGATGCTCATTGGTCCTCCGGTCCTCACAGCACATCGGGCAGTTGGTACGGTTTCCGTTGCGGCCGCTGAAGGTGCTGATTGGCCCGGTCGTCGCCAACGAAGGCTTCTTTTTCCGGGTCCCAGCGAAGCTTGTGTCCGGCCCAACGGGCGATGTTGCACAAGTGGCAAATCACGGCCGAGCGGTGGCCGATTTCCACGTCGGCGATGGGCCGCTTGCGCGACTTGATCGCGTCGAACCAGTTCTGAAAGTGGTTGTCGCTCACTTCCAATCGCGGCGCGGGATCGGGCAAGGGCTGTTCCGCCAGTCCGGCCGGCTCGCAGGTGATGTGGTTGTGGTCGACCAGCACTTTGCCCTTGTCGCCGAGGAACACCGCGCCAGCGCCCGGGCCGTCGTCGAGTTTCACGATCACGCCGTTGGCATAGCGGAAACAGACCCGGTTGCGGCTGCACGCGGCATCGCCGCGACCGCGGTTCTCGGGGGCTGCGTACACCGGGGCCTTGAGCGGCTCGTCGCGCTCGGGCCAGATTTCCACCGGGCCGGTGTCGTCGGTCCCCAAGGCCCATTGGACCTGGTCGAGTCCGTGGGCGCCGGTCCCCGTCATCTCGCCGCCCGAATAGGGCGTGAACGAGATCCAGCCCGGATTGGCCCGCGGGGCGTAAAGATCGGCGTGATAGGCCCGTGCCCCGGTCTGTCCGCACCAGGCGTCCCACAGAAGCCCCTTGGGCATGGGTTGGGACGGAAGAGCGCAATCCCAAGGGCTGGGGTAGTTGCAGGCGATCACCGTGTGGACCTTGCCGATCGCCCCGGCGCGGACCAGTTGGCAACCGAGCCGATGATGCTTCATGGAACGCCGCTGGCTGCCGGTCTGGAACACCCGCTGGTGCTTCCGGGCCGCCTCGACCATGACGCGGCCTTCGTGGACGGTGAGGCTGAGCGGCTTTTCGGTGTACACGTCCTTGCCCGCCTGGCAGGCGTGGATGCTCGGCAGTGCGTGCCAGTGATCGGGCGTGGCGATGATGACCGCGTCGACGTCTTTGGCTTCGAGCATCTTGCGATAGTCGGCGTAGGCGCGGCATTTTCTGGCCGCCGCGACCGACTCGGCCCGCATGGCGTGTACGTCGCACACCGCCACCATGCGTCCTTCCTTGGGAAGGCCCATCAGTTGGAGGCCGCGGCGGCCCACGCCGATGTACCCCACGCCGATACGGTCGTTGGGGCCGGGATTCGCCCCGAGCGAGATCGCACCAGCCGGCACGATCAGGGGAAGTGCCACGCCCGCCCCGGCGATCGCCAAGAGCCTTCTTCGAGAGATCTTGCGGGAAGACGCCATGGATTGCCTCCGGGTGGAATCCGATGAGCCGGCATTGGTATCGCGGATCAAGCCGGATGTTGATTGTAGTGTCGCCGATCTCGCGGCAAAAGGGAACCCGCTGCGCAGACTTCCGAAGTCTCCAAGACTTCGGAAATCTTGATTGCGGCAGTCCGGGTGCCCGACCCGACCTACGAGCCGGTCGACGGGGGCTCGCCGGCGCAGGCGTAACACGCCGGACCGAGTGCCTTGGCGCAATACATGGCCCGGTCGGCGGCTTCGAGCATGTCGTCTGGGCCCGCGTACGCCTGCCGGCTCCAGGCGATCCCGATGCTGGCCGTGATCCTCAATCCGCCGCTCTCGGAGAGGGGTGGCTCCGTCGCCTCGATGACGGTGTCTCTGCAAACAGGGTCCTTGGCGACGGCGCCTGTCCCCTTTTGCGACGCGGCGTCGGAGGGCGTTTCCAGATCGGCCAGCATTCGCTCGGCCACGCGGATCGCGTCCTGGAGGCTGCGGAGACGGTCGACCAGCACCGTGAATTCGTCGCCACCGAAGCGGGCCACCACGTCGCCGGCGCGGAGGCTGGCGGAAAGCCGCCCGGCAAATTCGCGCAAGAACCGGTCGCCGTGCAAGTGGCCGAACCGATCGTTGATCGCCTTGAAACCGTCCAGGTCGATGAAGAAGACGGCGAAGGCGTAGTCGGCCTGCCGCTGCGATTCCTCCCAGGCGTCCTGAAGGCGCTGAAGAAACAGCCGGCGGTCCGGCAAGCCGGTGAGCGGATCAAGGCTTGGCGCAACGGACTGGCCCTGCGCTGGGGGCTCGCCCACGAGGATCAGGACCGGGCCGGAAGCGGTCGGTGCCGCATGGACCTGCCATAGGGTGACCGCTTCCACGCCGCCGGGAGACGTCCGACGGCTTTCCACGGCGCCGATTCCTGCCTTGGCCTGAATCACCGCGTCGAAGGTCGCGGCCAGGCTCGCTGCGGACGACGACAACAGGAGTTCCGCAAGCGGCATCCGTTGGAGTTCCGTCACGGGATGTCCCAACGCCCGGCAAGCCGATCGGTTCGCCCAGAGCACCCGAAGGGTTTCCGGATCGACCAGGAGGACCGGATCTCGATTCAGGTCCAGGGCGGCCCGAAGCGCGTCGTTCTCGCGGAGCAGGTCGGCCATACTCATTCCCCATTCCGAATCCCGTGCTCCGCATTCGTCATTTCGCCGTGGCGGCCCGGTTTCGGAGGCCGGCTTCCAAGAGGCTCGGTGCGACGTTGGCGAGAGCGTCGAAAGCCAGCGTCTTGATTCGCGAGTCCTTGTCCTGAAGCAGTTCGAGCAGGGCGGGGACCGCCACCGCCGCCGCTTGCGCGCATTGCCGGCCCACCCCGTCGAGAGCCATCGTTACCTCCTTCTTGGCTTCTCCGCGTCTTTGCTTGAGCATAGTGAGGAGCACGTGGGCCATGGCTTTGCCTTGTTGCGGGCTGGCCTTGGCAATGCTCCCCAAGGCGGAAGGCGCGGTCATTCTCACGCGGCAGTCGGAGTCGTTCAGCGCGTTGAGCACGATGGGGACAACCCGCTCGGCATCTTGGGGGTGCTCTTGGAAGACGCAGGCGAGGCCCTCGGTGACTCCCTTCCTCACTTCCCAGGATTCGTCGCGACTCACTTCCACCAGCAAAGCAGCCGCCACCTTCGCGTCGGCCGGGCCGATCCTGGGGACGATGTCCCCGTAGCCCCCGCGCCAGCGGCTCACGTCGAACGCGCGCACGATCCTCGCGCGCTCGTGGACGTCGCGGGCTTTGAGCATCCCGCGAATTCCTGCGGCGACTTGTTTGTCGCCCAGACCGAGGCGGATCAAGATCGTGGCCGCACGGTGGCGTAGTCGGGGATCCTGCGCCTTGAGTAGCCTGAGGAGCACAGGGACGCTTGCCCGAGCCGCGCCCGATCGGGCGTAGGCGAGCGCCCGCGCAAAGTCGCCATCGGACCCGGTCCTCAGGGCCTGGAAGAATTCCGCGTCGTTCTTGATCCTGTCGCGCACCGGTCCCTTGGCCGCCGCGCGTTGGGGACGGCCGGATGACGGCGGACTCGACGGCCGCCAGTCGCCCCCCGGGCGTGCGAGGACGAGCACGTCGAGGAGTCGTTCCGACTCCTCCGGTTTCAGGGGGACCTTGGCCAGGATGGTCTCCACGATCCCGCCGGTCGCGGCCTCCCAAGGCGTCGTGCGGTCCCACAGGCGGCCCTCGCAGGGCGGAAGGAACGGGGAGGTTCCGGCCTGGCGGACCCGACGGAACCCCAACGCCTCGACGCGGGTCAGCCGTGCCAGGAGATCCCTCGCACGCTTCCCCGTGCCGTGAGTCACGTGGACGAGAACCCGCTCGAGGCTCGTCACGGTTTGGAGGTGCGCCACGCTGGCCGGGCTGACTTGGGTCTCGTCGATCCCCAACTGCCGAAGCCCTTCGAACGTCCGAAGCTCCGCGAGCCCGTCGCCGGTGATCTTCGTATTCCCGATACTCAGGTAGTCCAGGCCGACGAGGGGTCCGAGGCAGCTCAGTCCGGCGTCGGTCACCTGGGTGCCGGCCAATCGGAGCACGGTCAGCTTCTTCAGCCCCGCGAGGTGCCGCAGATCGTCGTCGCCGATCCCCGTCCCTTCGAGCGAAAGCACTCGCAGCTTGGTCAGCCCGGCCAGCGGCTCCAGTCCGCCGCCGGCGATCAGCGTATGGTCGAGGTGAAGCCACTCCAGGTGGCCGAGCGCTCGGAGACACCGCAGATCGTCATTCGTGGCCCGAGTGTCCCCGAGCTTGACCACCACGACCCGGGCGGGCATCAGCGGCTGGAGCCACTCCGTCGTGTACGTCTCGTTGCCGTAGATGACGGTCCCACCCAGTTTGCGAATGGCCTCGACGGCGGCTTTCTCGCGATCGAGCTGCCCGAGGCGAATCCCCAGCAGCACCACCACGACGAGGATGCCAAGCGCAATTTGCCCGCAGCCGATCTCGAACGGCCGCTCGGGCTCGCCGGCGGTCCGGTCCGTTTCACTTCGGCCCATGGTCGTGGCCCTTTCTAGGGTTCCTCGGGTGCGGCGGCAACGCCCTCCAGGGCCTTGCCATCGGGCGAGCGGAGCCGGCAGCAGACCGACCACTCGCCGCCCCCCTGCGTGACCTTCATCAGGAAGGCGTTGTCGCCCTGTTTCAGCCTCACTTTGACCTTGTCCTGGTCGGGCCTGCAGGGGCGGATCGCATTGTTGGCGTGGACGACCCGGCCGTTGAGCCACACCTTGACGCCGTCGTCGCTGCCGATTTCCAGAAGGGCGTCTTGCTCCTTGGGAGACAGGATCTGGGTCCTCAGGTAGCAGACGCGATTGTCGCCGCCGAGGATCTTGTCCATTTCCACCAGCCCGGGCCGGCCGCCCGGCGGCACCACCACGGGCCGCCACTCGGCCTTTCCTCCGGCCTTCTCCGGCGCAAACGGCGCCATGAACAGCTCCGACCCGCCCTTGCCCTCCTGCACGTAGGGACCGGAGAGCATCCAGGCCACGATGAATCCCTCGGGCGACAGCCCGACGCTGCGAAGCGCCCGGATCGCCTCATCCACGGCCTTCTTGACTTCCTCGGTCGCGGCCTGCGATTTGATCTGCTCCAGCGCGGCCTTGGCCTGCTTGGGATAGATCGGGCCGAGTTGCCTGGCCAGGCGGATGGCGGCCGAGGTCGCGTCGCTGGCTAGCGACGCATCCTTGGTGCAGCCCTGGAGCAGCGCTAGCGCCCCCAGCGAAGGCAACTGGGCCAACCCGGCGATCGCCTGCTTCTTCTCCTCCGCCCGCTTGGCCACGTCCAGCACGCTGCGGTAGATGGCGAGCCGCTCGGCCAGCGGAACCTCGTTCAGGTTCGCCAAGCGGAGGCAGCCGTCGCGGAGCGCGAGCACGGCGTGAGCGGGCTTTTCCGAGGTCCTGGCCAACTCGATGAGATACGGGGCCGCGGCCCCCTCGGGCCAGGCGACCAGGGTGCGAATGGCGGTCTCGCGCAGGTCGGCGTTCGGATCTCCCGTTGTCTTGCGGACCGCCTTCAAGGCCTCCTGGCCGCGCGTGTAGACCAGCAATTGTAGCACAGAGCCGCGTGCGGCGGGCGTTGGGGCCTTTTCCATCGCCGCCAAGAGGGCCTTGGCGGCTCCTTGTTTGTCGGGGGCCCGGGCACAGATGGCCTTCACGGCATCCACCGCCGCACTGCGGACCTCGGCGCTCTGGGGATGAATGAGCACGGCGGCCAGGGCCGTCAACTGCTCGCTCTTGCCCAGTACGCCCAATGCTTTGGCGGCCTCTGCGGCCGAAGCCGTATCGGACCCGGCAACCAGCCGCACCAGGATCGGCAGCGCCGACTCGACGCGGCGGTCGCCCAGCACCGAAAGCACCACCGCCCGGTCGGCGGCCTCGGGCGACTCGATGAGCCGGGCCAGGGCCTCGTCCACGCCTGGCTTGCCCATGCGCTGGAGGACCTTGCGGGCCGCGTCGGCCACGGTTTCGGGTTTGGCGTTGGCCAGACGGACGATCATCGGCACATCGGCTGCCTCGCCGTGGCGGGCCAGGCACTCCAAAGCCGCCACGCGGACTTCCACGTCGCTCGCCGACTGGAGGACCTTGAGCACGGCGGGCCGGGCCGCCACGTCGGGGGCATCGACCAGGGCGCGGAGCAACCCAAGCTGCCCGAAGCGATTCATCGTCGGCAATCGCTCGGCCACGGCATCTTTCATCGCCTTGTCGGTGGAACCGAGATACGCCGCGATGGCCACGGCCCGCATCCACTTCTCATCTCCTTCGTTCGGTCGGTGCAGGAAGTCGAAGACGGTCTGAACGGCGACGTCGCGATTGACCGTGCCGATGATCCCCTTGACGGCCGCAATGCGGACGGCCTGGGGGTGGACGTGGCTAATGAGCGTTCCATAGAGCTTTGCCGCCTCGGCACGTTTGCCCGCGGCAGCCAGCCGGCCCGCTGCGGTGATCTTGGCCTGCGCCTTGATCCGCGACAGGGGCTTAGGCGGCCAGGTGCCCTCCAAAGCTCGGACCGCCTCCTCGGTGCCAATCTCTCCCAGGGCTGAAATGGCGGCGCCGGCGATCATGGGATCGGCATCGCGGGCCAAGCGAGTCAGGGCCTCCACGGCCTCCGCATCGCGCCGCACGCCGATCGAGCCGATCACTCCGGCCAAGAGTCTGCCTTTGACTTTCGGCAGGGCGGCGCGCAAGGCGGCCCCGGCAGCCGGATCGGCCTTCGGCTCCAGCGCCATCCGCGCCGGATGCGAGAGGTCCTCGTCGGTCAAGAGTGCCGCCACCGCCGGGATGCACTCCGCGGAGCCCACCATCGTTAGCCAACGGCAGATGTACCGCTTGGCGTCCTTGGTGGTCTTGGGCGACTTCAGCACGGCGAGAAGCCGGCCCTCGATGTCCTTATAGCCCGAGGCGGGCGTCTTGCGGATCTGGGCCTCGATCGTGGCGAGCGGCTCCCGGCTCTGTCCGAATTGGTACTTCGCCAAGGCTTCATAGGGATCGGCCAACGCCTGTTGCGCCAGCATGCCGGTTGCCACGGCCACGCACACCAGGGCGGCCAGAATCGTAGAGAGACCGAGTTTCATTGGGATTGCTCCAAGGAAAGGTGGCTTCGTTTCAGGCAGGTAATCGTTCTCAGGACGCGAGGCGGAGCCTCTTTGCTCTCGCCTGGGTCGCGTAGCTGTAAGCCATTGCGGGGCAGGTAGTCACGTTCGTGGGTCTTCCTCAGAGAATCCCCTTTATAGCGGAGAGGTTCTCTGAGGAGGATTCGATGTCCCAAACAGTCTCACGTAACTCGTAGCAGAAAGTCGAGGTCGGTCCGCATCGGTCGAGTCCGGGCCTACCTTCGAGGTCAAGTCTGGTATCTATGTTACCATGAAGGCAACCGCCGCCGCCAGCCACGGGTTGGGCCGCACCGTGACGTGCCACGCTAGAGGGTCGGCCTTGGCCCCCTGGAGCAAAGCCTCCGCCGCATGCACCAGAAGGACCTCAAGCCGGTCCTTGAACGCCGTTGCCTGGAGTGCCATCGGCGGATGCGAACGTTCATCGGATCCAGAAGCCCTTGCCGGTTCCACCTTTGGGCGTGGTTTTCGGATAGTCGGGATTCGGCTTCTGCGAGAAAACGTGTACTAGCGACTCCCCCGGCACTTGGCGCGCCTCGCCGCCGTCCGCAAGGTAGCGGATGGGCGATACCCGCAGGTTCCGCACCGTGCAATCCTTGTCGGGCGAGTAGAGCTCGAACCAGGTCCGCGGAGGAGCGCATCGGATCGTGTCGGACTTCGGGCCAATGGCGATCAGCTTGTAGCTGTCCAGCGGCGGTTGACGAAGATCGAAGTGCAGCGTGACGTCTTCCACCTGCATCCCGTCGACGTTCGAGGCGATTTCGATCAGGGGACGGATGCCCGGCGGCGGCGTCCAGGCGAAGGGACGGTCCCCCGAGCTACGGTAGACGTCGAGGTGGCGGAAGTGCAGGTTGGCCATCCGGCCGATCGGGTCGGCGAAATCCTTGTCCGGGCAGCCTGCGTCCGGCTGGTCGTACATCCGGATCACACGCAGACCGTAGAGGCGGTCGAAGACGCAATCGCTGATGTCGCAAGCGAGTTTCTCGCCGTTGGGGTACCGCTTCGTGCCGGCCAACAGTCGTAGCGACGACACGCCTGAGGAGGACGGATGCCCCTGGGGACGGAGCGTGCCTTGGAGGTCTTGCACCCAAAGGCGGCTGATCGGCCCGAACGTCATCGCCGAGCCCAGCCAATCCCACCCGTTCAGCGCCAGCAAGTCGTCGCCCGTCGATCCGTGGACCTCGCGGACGATCCCATCGCTCGCCGGCCCGTTGATGTGTACGCCGTCGCAATAATGGTCCAGAAGCGTGATGTCTTCGATCAAGAAGTTGCGGCAGAGGCTCATGTGAATCGCGAAAGGGTTGCTCTCTTTGATGGTGACGCCCTTCACCTGGAGGCCGTCGACATTCGTGAACAGCATGACCCCGAAGGCGCCGTTCGCATACTTTTTCCAGTTGGGGCCGGGACCGCCGCCCAGGTTCCCGTTGGCCGGATCGCCTCGATGGAAGGCCAGCGTCGTCCAAATGCCGCCGGCCACGAGAATATCGCGATCCGGGTTCGGGCCTAGGCTCACCGGCTTCTGGTCGCTGATGACCATGTTCTCATTGCGCACCATGCAGGCGTTGGTCCCTGGCTTCAGGCGGATCTCGGCCGCCGGGTCGACCAGCAGGCGGCAACCGGACTTCAACACCAGCGGCGCATCCAGGTAATAGGGCTGCGACCGCCGGGAAACGAGCACCACTTTGTGCTCGTCCAAGGCGGCCTGGATCGCGGCCGCCCAAATCTCCGCGGTCACGGTGATCTTCTGCTCCTTGCCCGCCGCATCGAGCCAGACCTCCTTCCACGTGTCCTTGCGCACCAGGTGCTGGTACTGCTCGGCGTGAACCGCCCCCGGATTCCTCCGGATTTCTGCCTTAGCCGGCGAGCCGCCGCCTTCCATAGGACGAATGCCGTGCTGCCCCAGCTCCTTTCGAATGGATGCGACCAACGCATCGGCGTTCATCGCTTCGCCAGCGACGCCGCCCGCGTGGAGTTGGGCCACGATCACCAAAAACAGGCCGACCATCATTGAGATTCTTGAATCATGGACTGTCTTCATGGGCAAGACTCCTGCTAAATGACCTTGCGTGATTCCGGCCGCGCACGTCTCGCCTATTCAACTTCGACGATGGCCTCGATCTCGACCGAGATGCCGAACGGCAGAGAGGCAACGCCCACCGAGGTGCGGGCATGCTTCCCGGCGTCCCCGAAGACTTCCACGAACAGGTCCGAGCAGCCGTTGATGACGAATGGGTGATCCTGGAAATCGGGGGTGGCGTTCACGAACCCAACCACTTTGACGACTCGCTTCACCCGGTGGAGATCTCCCAGTTCGTGTTTCATGGCGGCCAGCAGCGAGAGTCCGACTTCTCGGGCCTGCTGGTACGCCTCCTCTTTGGACACCTCGCTGCCAACCTTGCCGCGAGCAACTCCCGGCCCCTTGCCGGCCAGAAAAACCAGATTGCCCGTCGTCACTGCGTGAACATAGCTGCCCGAGGGCGGGCTCGGCGGCGGCAGCGTGGTCTCGATTTGGCGGATCGTGGTATCGTCGCGCATGATTCGCTTCTCCGCTAGGAAACTGAGACGAGGCCTTTGTGGTGGTCCATCGATTGTCATGCCCCGGGCAAGCAGTCCGGGCCGCACGGCTGGAACGACTTGTAGGTGAGGAGGAACTCCTGGTGTCCCAGGGCTTCGGAGGCCGTGGGGCGCCCGGCGGCCACGGCCTGCACCACCTCGAAGATCTCGCGTCCCACCTCGTCCAGGGTGGCATGGCCTTCGAGAATGCGGCCAGCGTTGACGTCCATGTCGCCGGACATTCGCCGATACGTGTCGGGATTGGCGCAGACCTTGATTACCGGTGCGATGGCCGAGCCGCCCACGGACCCGCGCCCCGTGGTGAAGAGGGTGGCGTGGCAGCCGCTGGCGATCAACTCCACGATCTCGGCAACGTCGGCGATGTTGGGAAAGCCGAAGCGGACCGGGCCGTCGGGGACGATGTCCAACAGATACAGGCCGCCGCGGGGCGGGATGTCGCCCGGCTTGATCAAGCCGGCGATCGTGGCTTTTCCGGTCTTGCAGTAGGCGCCGAGCGATTTCTCCTCGATCGTGGTCAACCCGCCCTCGGCATTGCCCGGCGCAAAACTGGCGTGGCCCAGCGTGGAATAGTACCGGGCGGCCTTTTCCACGCAGGCGAGGATTTCTCGGCCCAAGGGAGGCGTGGCGGCCCGGCCGGCCGCGAACTGCTCGCAGCCGATCAACTCGCCGCTGTTCTCAAAGATCACCGTGGCCTCCGCCTGAACCAGCAGGTCCGAGGCTCGGCCGACCGAAGGATTGGCCGTCAGGCCGCTGGTGGCGTCCGATCCGCCGCAGAGGGTGCCCACCACCAGTTCTTCCATGCCCATCGCGACCCGTTGGCAGGACTCGATCTGGCGCAGGGCCTGCTCGACCCACTGTCGTCCCTCGTGCGCCGCCGGCGCCGTACCGCCCGTTTCCTGGATCACCAGCAGGCTCGCCGGACGCCCCGAGGCCGCGACGGTCTGGAGCAACCGATGCCGGTCGAGGCTCTCGCAGCCCAGCGAAACCAGGAGCACGGCTCCCACGTTGGGATGGGTGCAGATCCGCTCGAGGATCCGCTCCGCATAGGCGTTGGGATAGCAGCCGGGAAAGCCGACCAGGTGCACGCCTTGATCACGCAGCGGCCAGGCGATCTCCTGGGCCACGTGATGCGCGCACTCGACCAGATAGGCGACGACCACAAGATTGCGAATCCCCTTGCGCGCGTCGCTGCGCAGGAATCCTTGGATCGGTGTCGTGGGCATGGGGATCTCCCGGCTACTGCGCGATTCCCGCGCATAGGTCGGCAAGTAGTCGCTCCGAACCTTGTGCGCATGGACACGGCCAACGCATGGAGGCCCAACCCACGAACTTAAAGGGACAGCATGGAGATGTCAATGGGGAAGCGCTTCAGAAGGGCATCGACGATCGCTCTGCGCTCTGGCGAAATCGAGGGCGCTCGCGACGTGGACGAGCATGTCGAGATCGAAGAAGCGGCGTTTGCCGCCCGAGTTGGTTACGAACTCCTGAGGAGCGAGCCCTCCTGCGCATGGCATGGTGAAGGGGGTCGTTCAGGCCGCTTGTTCCCCCGGCTCGTCGCGCCGCCAGAGGAGGAGCAGCGTCACGAATGCGACCAGCGGCGCCCAGCCGAGGATCGCCAGTCCGAGATCGAAAGAGCCCGTTTGATCCACGAGCCTTCCAAAATATTTCTGGAGTGGTGAAGAAGCCAGCCAGGCGATGGTGGCGAGCAATCCGGTGGCTTTGCCAAGGTGTTGCGAACTCATCTCCTGAGTGAAGGAGTAGTAACAAGGGAACAGGCCCAGCGTGCCCGCGCCGACCACCAGCAACACGCCGAGCAGCAACCATCCCTGCGGCAGCGCCGCGGCCACGGTAGTCAGCGCGGCCAACAGGGAGCACACCCCGAAGACCAGGGACTTGGCCTGGTGGGACCGAAATCCGCGCCGCGTCAGCCACAATCCGGCCGCGCCGGCCAACAGGCAACCGATGTCCGTGGCGATGTAGTAGGCGGAGTTGAAGTAGAGCGAGGCGGCCTCGTCGTAGCCGCGGCCTTGCTGGAGAAACTTGGGGAGCCAGGCGCGGATGAGTTGCCAGGTGCTGTTGATGCAGACGACCATGACCACCAGCGCCCAGAAGCGGCGGTTGCGGACCAAGCCGATCCAAAAGGCCATGTCGCCCCGCGGGGGATTGGCGGTGGCGGTCCGGCCCGACGGATTGTGCTGCGCCAGGTCGTCGCCACGCACCATGGTGAGCCAGGCGATCACCCAGGTCACGCCGACCGCGCCAACGATGAAAAACGGCGGACGCCACGCGCCGGGCGCGGTGCTGTCGCCGACGATCGCCCGGATCACCAGCGGCGTGATGATGGCGCCGAGCGAAGCCCCGCTTTGCAGCACGCTGTTGCCCATCATACGGTCGCCGGAGCTGAGGATGCGCTGCGTGGTGCGGAGCGCGCAGGGCCAATGGCCCGCCTCGAAGAAACCAAGAAAAGTGCGGCAGACGAGCAACGTGCCGTAGCCGTGGGACAGGCCGGTGATGCAATCCATCGACGACCACCCCAGCAACACGATCGGATAGAGCACGCGCACGTTGACGCGATCCGCGAGGATGCCGAACACCAGGGAGCCCACCGCGAAGGCCCAGCCGAAGACGAACTCGATGTTCCCGTACTGTTCCTGGGAAAGCTGGAACTCCTCGGTGATCCGCACGGACAAGTTCGCCAGGGTCTGGCGGTCCATGTAATTGATCATCGTGGCCAGCAGCAACAGGCCGCTGATCCACCATTTCCAGGAGGCGGAACGCGTGGAGGTTTGGCGTGCTACGGACATGCGGAATCGCTTGGTTGACGGCGGGAGGAATGCCGGGCGATCAAGGACGCGATCGCCGCGGAGAGTTCGTGTCGCAAGCCGTGCATGTTCAGCCCTCCCAGCTCTTGCCGTCCCAAGCGATCATGCGCTCGAGGAACGTCACGACGCCGCGCGTGAAGGCTTGGAACAACGCCTCGCCCTTCTCCGCGGTGGCTTCACGGGGATCGCCGACGTGGCCGTGCTCGCTGCGGTCCGGCATGATCCAGCCGCGCGAGGCGGGTTCAAAGGCGTTGCCGAATTCCTGCGGCGCCGCGCGGCGATGATCCTTCACCAGGTGCGGCGCAAGACGCAGCACCATCGAAGTCTCCCACTCGCACGCGTGGCCCATGACGGTCTGCTCGATTTGCGGATGCGACTTGGACGCTTCGCCGTCGACGTTCCAGTAGGTGAGCGCCAGCAGCAGCAGGTCCTTGCGTTGGCGATAGCGCTGACGGGTTTCAAAGACCGCCTGCCTGCCCGGCACGTCGTTGCCGCCGTGGCCGTTGAAAAGGAGCAGGCGCCGAAAGCCGTGCGCGATGAAGTTCTCCAGGAGGCCGCAGAGCAGATCGAGATAGACGCGCGGCTCGGCGGAGAGCGTGCCGGGAAAATCCATGTGGTGATGCGAGTTGCCGAGCCATTGGAGCGGAGCGAACAGCGCCCGGTTGCCGAGCGAAGCCTCGGCGCGCCGCGAGATCTCGTCCGTGAGCACGGAGTCCGTGGAAAACGGCAGGTGCCGTCCATGCTGCTCCATCGAGGCGAGGGGGAACACGACCGGCGTGTCCTTGCTCAAGGCGGCGACTTCGGGCCAAGTGAGATCGAAAAGACGCATAAAATGTCGATGTCCTATTGGTCCAGCCCGAGCTTGCGCCTGCCCTCATCCGTCAGGCGGTTCGAGTTCCAGCCCGGGTCCCAGGTCTGCTCGACCACCACCTTCTTGACGCCCGGCACCTTCATCAACCGCTGCTGCACCGGCGTGGAATTGCCGCCCGACCCGAAAGCGAAGTAGCCCAGCCGCGTGCGTCCGCGATGAGGCATGGCCATCACGACTTGGACCGTTTCGCCGCGGACGCGGAGGTCATAGACCAGGCCGAGGTCCACGATGCTGATGTCGGCCGTATACAGTTGCCCGTCCTTGCAGTCCCGCAAGGCGTCCCAGAGGGCCTTTTTGGGAATCGGGCTGTCGCCCGCCTCGCCGGGCCGCGCCAATCGGCCGGGGCACTCCTTCGCGGCCGCGCCCTTGGGCACATCGCCCGCCGACGCCGCCAGCGGATGAACGAGCCGATTGCGCAGGTCCTCGAGCGTGCGCGGCCCCTCGGCCGCAGTGAACGGGATTGCCACGTAGGCGTTTTTCTGGTGCAACACGGCCCCCGCGGGGACCTGTTTGACGGGCAGCGGATACCGGCTCCACACGTTCCCGTGCCAGCGGTAGAAGAGGCGCACCCCACCCGTATGTTTCAACTCCGGCAAGCCTTCGGCCGTGTGCTCCAGGAAGAGCGCGACAAACGAATCCTTGCTCTCTCGGTTGGCGAAACCGACGGCCCACACGTTGTCCTTCTGCTGCGGATCCACCGGTCCGCTGCGCAACTTCCCGTCCGCGCCCATCCACAGGATCTCCGTGAACGGCTGCACCGAGAACACCCACTCGTCATCGCGCAGGGCGGGCGCCTCGAAACTCTTGATGGCCTGCATCGAGCCCGACTTGTGGAACCACGGCAAGCCGGCATAGAACCGATACTCGATGTCCACGTTCAGCCGGCTCGGCGAAAAGACCGGGTGCACGGGCGAATAAGGGAAGCCCCAGCGCCGGACGATGGTGCAGAGCGGGCCGCGCACCACCTCGTAGTCCGGGCACGTCTCCCACATGGTAATACGCAGCTTCTGGAACTTGCCCGACGCGACGTAATCGTGCGCCCAGTCGATTCCCGGCGATTCCCCGTGCCCCTCGCCGCCCGCGTACAATTCCAGCCCGTGCTCGCGCTTGATCGTCATGCGTTCGAGCTGTCCCGTCTGGTGCGAGAGCGAGGCCCTGAAGAACTCGTTTTCGATGTCCAGGGCGACCCCTTCGCCGCGCGTCTGGAGATCCGTGGGATAAGCCGGCAGCTCGGCGTCCGGGTTGCCGTAGAAGACCAGATACGTTTGCCGCTCTCGCGCCGGCCCGCCCGCCATGAACAACACCTTGGCCAAACGTTCCGCGCCGCGCCGCACCTCTCCATACGTCTGGCAGGGAATCTCTTTCAACGTTCCGCCCGGCGTGACCTGCGCCACGCGGACCTCCCTCGCAAGGGACACCGCCTGCTCCGCCGGGCAACTCAGCAGCACCTCCACCGGCTCCGGCGGACGCGGCAAGCCTGCGGTCTCGTCGAGGTTCATCGCCTTGCAGTATCTCCAACCCTGCGCCCAACTCCGCCACGCCGGGGGCAGCGACTCCGCCGTCTCGAACCGCGCCGCCGGCATCAACGGCGCCCCCGGACTCTCTTCCTCGATTTGCGCCTGCACCACCGTGCTGCGCAGCGAATGCGTCAGCGCCCGCGCCAGCCGGTAGTCCTTCTTCCGCCACGCCGCTTCCAATAGCGCCATCTTCTCCTCGAAGCTGTCGGTTCGCTTTGCATAGGTGGTTTCACGCAAG
>Ga0172371_10005828_pt1 | contig 18146 bp, 13 predicted proteins | sample Lak12m_FD_114543 | JGI IMG/M metagenome (GOLD analysis project Ga0172371, IMG submission 114543) | Freshwater microbial communities from Kabuno Bay, South-Kivu, Congo - kab_022012_12m | ecosystem: Environmental > Aquatic > Freshwater > Lake | place: Democratic Republic of the Congo: South-Kivu...
CCAGCGCACCAGATGCCGTATTCATCGGGCGCGGAAGACGGAGGCCTTGCGCAGGAACCACTCGGCGCTGAGCAGGGCCGTGATCAGGAACCAGACCCAGGCCCGGTCCCACAGGGGCACGTTGAACAGCCGCCCGCCCGCCTGCTCGACGTCCTGGGGGGTCCGCAGAATGGTCCCCAGCGGGCCGGCACCCGTGATCACGGTGCCGCCGGTGCGCTCGGCAAGCTGCTGGAGCGTCTGCGTGTCCGGCGTGGGGTCGGCCAGCTCGCGGTCGGCGGGCAGCAGGCGGATGGAGACCTCTTCCGTCTCCGGGGTGGTCCCCTTTGGCCCCTCGGCCACGAAGCGCACGGCGGTCTCGGTGGCAGGCAAGTCCTCTGGAAGCACCAGGGAGCCGGCGAACAGGCCGCGCTGCTCGTCCAGCTCGAGGGGTGTCCGGGCCAGGGCATCCCCGGCCAGTTCGGCCCGGACCTGCCAGCCGCGCAGGTCTTCGGCCCTTGCCAGGCCGAGCTTGCGGGCCTGGAGGCGGATGGTCTCGCCGGGAGCGTAGTTGATGGCATCGGTGGTGGCCACCAGGCGCGTGCGGTGGGCGGCCAGGCTGTTCTCGCCCAGCCAGCGCACGGCGTTCACCCAGAACCGGCGGTAGTAGCGGATGTCGCGGTCGCCCTCGCCCCACTCGGTCTGGTAGCGCTCGGCCCAGCCGCCGGCCGCATCGGAGAGGAAGGCCATGGAGCGTCCGCGGCCGTAGGGCTGCACGGCGATCAGCGGCATGTCGCGGCCCTGGTGCAGCGCCAAGATCCGCGCTGCCGGCTTGGCCCGATTGACCAGGTTGAACCCCATGAAAGGCGGGTGGGCAGCCAGGATCCGGGCATTGCGGTCCGGGTCGGGGTCCAGTTGCCAGATGGGATGGCTGCGCGCCTCTTCGGGGATGGTGGGTATTACCGTCTCCCAGACATGGCCTTCGGTCTCCGTCTTCATATCTACGGGGATCATCTGTTCCCACGCGGTCTGGTCCCACTTGCCGGCCCCGAAGGAGGTGTGGCCGCCGATCATGCAGAAGCCGCCGCCCTGATTCGCCACCAGCTCGACGGTCCAGGCCAGTTGCGCGTCGGTGAAGATGGTGCGGTTGATATCGCTGCAGATCACCACGTCATAGTCCATCAGCGCTTCGCGCCGGGTGGGGAAGCCTTCCTCGGGCTTGCGGATGCAGTAGAGCCGTCCGCCCTCGGCGCGCTGTTCGTCCACGGTGAAGGGCTCGCACTCGATGAAGCCGGCCTCAGCGAAGGCGCGGGTGAGGAACTCGTACTCCATGACGTCTGTCCAGCGCTTGTTCTTGTGGTTGGACCCTTCCATATAGAGGACGCGCAGCGTCAGACGGGTGGCCCGGATGGTAAAGGCCAGGTCATTGTCGTCCTGGGCCAGTTCGTTCGCGAGGGGCAGGAGCCTGAGCCGCAAGGCGGTATCCGTCTCGCCCACCGTCGCCTGGAGGAGACGGGAGTGGGTGCCGTCGACGGCCGGGAAACGGTCCCGGGCGAGGGCCTTGCCGGCGGCATCCTCGAGGACCAGTTCCACGGTCTGGCCGGTGCCGCCGGAGACGCGCACCAGGGCGGTGACCGGGACCCGGCTGCCGGCGGGAGCCTGGCGCTCCGCCAGGCAGTTCACCAGGGCCACGTTGGGACGCGCTGGCGGCTCGCCCACCGGGACCACCGAGATGGCCACCCCCCGCGCTGCGGCCAGGGCGGCCGCCTCGGCCAGGGCGGCGGGATCGTCGGCGCGGCCGTCGCTGATGAGGACCAGGTTGCGGACCCCGCTGCCGTGGGCCAGCGCCACGCCCCGGGCAACGGCAGCGCCGATGCGGCTGCGCCGGCCGGCAGGAGGCGCGGCCAGATCGGCGACCGCCGGCAGGTCGGTGCCCGGATCGGCCGAGAAGGTCAGGACCCGGACCCCCTCGAGGGTCGGGCCCGCCGCGTCCAGCAGCAACCGGCGGCCCTTCTCACTGCGGCTGGGTTCGCCGAGGCCCATGCTCCTGGAGGCATCGAACAGCACGATGCTGGTGACCGGCTTGCGGTCGCCGCCGACCCCCTGACGCGCCACCGGGTTGGCCAGGATCAGGACGAGGAGGGCCGTGGCAGCCAGGCGCAGCCCGAGGATGGTCCAGCGCAGGCGCGGCGGTTGGATCCGCCGGTTGCGGGCGGTCAGCCAGAGCGGGAAGACCATCACCACAACGGTGACCAGCAGCAGCCAGCGCAGGTCCACCGCAGGACTGAACGTCATCGCCATGCCGCGCGCGCCTTTCACAACAACCGCCAGCGCGGAAGTATAGCACGGCAACGGCCGCGCGGGAGGCGCGGCGGCCCCCCCGCCTGGCTTGACAGCCCCGGTTCGGATCTTAGCTTGGGCCTCGGTACGGGTCGCGGCACACGGTGGTCTCGCGGAGTTCCCCATGCAGCTTCCGGCGGATGTCCTCCTGGCTCTGCGCTACCTGCGGCCGAAGCGGACCTTCATCTCGGTCATCACGCTGTTGAGCCTGCTGGGACCGGCGCTGGGGGTGGCGATCCTGATCATCGTGACCTCGGTGATGAGCGGCTTCGATGAGGATATCCGCAACGGCATCCTGAGCGTCCAGGCGCACGTCTACGTCACCCCCGATGCCGGGGCGGCGACCGTGGCCGCGCCGGGGCCAGTCCTGGAGAAGCTCGCGGCGGCCGGCGTGCGGGCGGCGCCCGTGATCGAGGGACCGGTCCTCATCCAGGTGCGGGATACCACCAGCGTCAAGATGGTCAAGGGCATCCGACCGGAACTCGAGAAACAGGTCACCAACATCGCCAGCAATGGCCGTTTCACCGGTCGCTTCGACCTCCGGGAAGGGGAGGCGTTGGTGGGGACGGCCCTGGCGGCGGAGCTGGGGCTGCGCCTGGGCGACGAGCTGCTGATCCACGCGCCGCAGCGGCTCACCGGCAACATCACCTGGCAGGAGGACGGCAATATCAAGATGAAAGAGCCCGACGAGGTCTACGTGCCCGAGTCCGTGCGCGTCGTCGGTCTCTTCTCCATGGGTGTGCTGGACTTCGACAACGGGCTGGTCTTCGTGCACATCGACCAGGCGGCGGACCTGTTCGGCTATGACTGGGGCAGCGCCACCAACATCCACGGCTGCGTGCCGGACCCCTTCCGCATGGATGCCCTGGTGGCGCGCCTGCGGGCGGAGCTGCCGCAGTACAACGTCCGCAGTTGGCAGGAGGTCAACCAGTTGTTGTTCGGGGCCCTGCGGGTAGAGAAGACGCTGATGGTCTTTCTGCTGACCTTCATCGTGGTTGTGGCCTCGTTTGGGATCGCGGGGACACTGGTCACGGTTGCCGTGCAGAAGACCCGCGAGATCGGGGTGCTCAAGGCCATGGGCATGGGCCGGGCCCTGGTGGCGCGCATCTTCCTCATGGTCGGCGGCATCATCGGCCTGGTGGGCACGGTCATCGGCGTCGGCCTCGGGCTGCTGGTCATCGGCAACCGGGACACCATCGCGGTGGTCCTGAGCCGGGCCATGGGTGTGGACGTCTTCCCGCCAGAGCTTTACCACCTGACCCAGATACCCGGCAAGCCCATGGCCGGCGACGTGGCGCTGATCATGGTGATGTCGCTGGTCATCTGCATGCTGGCCTCCCTGGTGCCGGCGCTGTATGCGTCGGCCATGTCGCCGGCCCGCGCCCTGCAGGAGGAGAACTGACCGTGCCAGCGTCTTCCTCTCCGGCAGCAGAGCGGCCCGCCACCACCGGCGCGGGGACCCCCGTATTCGAAGTACGGGACCTGCGCCGCCATTTTCGGCTCGAGAGACACCGCATCGAGGTGCTGCGAGGGGTCTCGTTCGGTGTATCTCAGGGCGAGTGGCTGGCCCTGGTGGGCCGCAGCGGCAGCGGCAAGACGACGCTGCTGCACCTGCTGGGTGGCCTGGACCGGCCGAGCGCCGGGGATGTCGTCTGCCTGGGTCAGTCCTACCGCCAGATGAGCGAGGCCCAGCGCACGGCCATGCGGCTGCGCCACATCGGCTACGTGTTCCAGAGCTACCATCTCTTCCCCGAGCTGAACGCCCACGAGAACGTCATGCTACCGGCCCTGCACTGGGGCTGGGACCGGCACCGTGCCCGGGAGCGGGCCGCGGAGCTGCTGGCCCGCTTCGGCCTGGGCGAGCGCCTCCGCCACCGCCCGCAGGAGCTCTCCGGCGGCGAACAGCAGCGCGTGGCCCTGGCCCGGGCCCTGGTGAATGAACCTGGTATTCTCCTCGCCGACGAGCCTACCGGCAACCTGGACGTGGCGGCCGCCAAGGAGATCGTCGCCCTCCTCACGGAGCTGCACCAAACCGGTGGCAAGACCCTCGTGATGGTGACCCACGACCTGGACCTGGCAGCGCGTGCCGACCGCACTCTGGTCATGCGCGGGGGTGAGGCCGTAGCCGTCCCGCGAGGCACGCGTGCCGACCTGGACCCGCCCATGTCGCTGGTGGGCGCGTAGGGGGCCAGGCCAGGACGCGGCCCGCCGCGGAAGCACCCCTCGCGCTCCCGCCCGGCGTGCGGGCATGCGCGTCAAGCCAAAGCGCCTTTGGGCACGGCGGGCCCAGACCAGAGCGGTGACATGTCACCGGCAGTCCAAAGAGTCCCTCCCGACGCGGGCCTCGGTAAGCCTGTACTGCGCAGGCCGCAGGCCGAGCTCTGGACTGCGGCGGCCGTTTCGACGTGAGGCGGTTCCCGCCTCGTGCTCAAAGCCCGGAGCCCAGTCGTCGAGGGGCATGGCGCCGCTCTGTCTCAGGCTGGCGCCCGTAGGCGTGCGGGAGGGAGCTCCACGCCGGGGTCCAGTCCTACGGCTGGCGGCCGTCGGCGTAGACCGTGACTTCGGCGATGGTGACAGTCCCCGTGCCGCCGGGTTCGGAGTGCTCCGTGCGGCCGCCGTCGAAGGGGACCTTGCCGATGAACAGGCGGCGGGGACCCGTGAGGCCGGGCATCCGTTCCGCGCGCAGGCAGGTCCACGCCTGGCCGTCGCGCGAGGCCTCGAAGACCGCAACAGGGCCGGCGAAGCGCAACCGGAGCCAGTACCAAGCCCCGGCCGGATAGCCGTCGTAGAGTTGCTGGTCGCCAGGCCGGTCCGTCTGCAGGCGGTCGTCGCTGCGCGTGCCGACCCGGGCCCGGCCCGCGCCACCGCTCACACAGAGCCCTGCTCCCCAGGACATGCCCGAGTCGCCCTGGGCCCGGACGCGGCACTCGACCGCGGTGGCCTCCGCGGGCAGGTCCCTCTGCAGGACGGCCACCGTGTGGGCCCTGGCGCGGATCACGAGCTGACCATCCGCCACGCGGACGTCAGCTTCGCTGCGCGGACTCAGGAAGGCAGTCCAACCGTCGGCGAGGAGAGTCTCGAGGCCCTTCTCCGGTGCGGGCGTCGGCAAGGTCGCCGCCAGGCCCGCGTCCGCGAACTCCGCCCGCCAGATCGGGTGCCGATCCCCGGCGGGGGCCTCCAGGACCCGCTGCAGCTCGCGCCGCATCCCGGCGAGTCGCGCCTGCCGTCCCGCCGCCGCCGCCTCGACCCGCTCCCGCAGCGCCGGGGTCAGGGCCGGCCAGTAGGCCCGCTGCAGCGCCTCCTGGCGGTAGTCCGCCAGCCACCCGGGGATGAGATGAAGTCGGATGTTATTGTCCAGCAACGTGTTCAGGAATTCGTCATCGAGCTTGTAGTCGTTGTTGTTGCAGAGCACGCCGATGGCGTTGCTGAGGTTGTAGGTGGAGACGAAGTAGCGCAGGTAGTCCGGGTCCGCGTACTGGTCGGTGCAGCCCTCGCCGCGGAGGATGACGTTGAAGTAGGTATCGATCTGGGGCAGGTAGCAGCCACCCCCCGGGGGGCTGCCGGTGGCATGGTACTCCAGGAGGCCGCCGTCGCCGACCACCTCGCGGGCTTTGCGCGAGATGAGGTAGGTGCGCACGATAGTGCCGTAGATGCCATCGAAGTAGAGCCCGTCAGGCTGGTACTCGCGCATGACCTTGGTGATCTCGGCGAGGAAGATGGGCCAGTTCATGCCGCGCGGGTCGCCTGGCGAGAAGCCGGTGACCGCGAAGTTGTCGAAGCTGTTCATGGCCTGGGCTTCGAGGCCGGTGCCGGTCAGGAAGTAGAGGGGCGAGGTGTAGACGATGTTGCGCAGGCCGAGCCGTTCGCAGGTGCGGTTGACGCGCTGGAACTCCTCCAGACCGAGGCGGGGGATGAAGCGCAGGCTCCAGTCCTTCCAGAGCATTACCTCGGACTGCTGCAGGAGGATGTTCCCAAAGGGGCTCCAGGCCTCGATCTCGGCGTCGGACGGGTAGCCCGTCTTCATCGACCAGTGCCAGACCACGCGGTCGCGGAAAGACCCTTCCCAGTTGAAGGGCCGGGGCGGGCCCAGGCTGGCCCAGAAGACCTGCCCGGCCGCCAGGTCATGGCCGATCCGCCGGGCGTCGGCGCTGACCTGGGCCGTGCCGCTGCCGGTGGCCAGGTAGGTGCCCACGTAGCCCCACTCGTCCAGGGCCAGCACGTCGCCGCCACACCGGCGCACGCTGGCAGGCTCGAAGGACAGGGCGCAGGAGACGCTCAGACTGGCATCCGCCCGCAGCATCAGCAGCGAGTCGGCGTTTAGGCGCAGCCGTAGGGAACCGTCGCGATTGGACAGCAGGACAGCCCCGCTTCCGGACCGCGTCACGCGGAGGCCGGCGAGCGCCCCGGGAGCGAACGACAGCTCGGCGGCGTCCCGCTCCCGACCGAGGCGCTGGCGGAACTGCAGCACGCTGCGGCCTGGCAGGAAGGTGACCTCCGCGCCCGTGGTTCGCACCATGATCCGCTCGGGCTCGTCGGCGACCACCTCCAGGGCCATGCCGAACTGGGCCTGCATGAAGTCGGTGGTACTGAGCAGGTACTCCGCGTCGGCCTCGATGGACGGCGAGACGGGCAGTTCCGCGGCCAGGCAGGCCGCTGCCATGAGACTGCAGACCGTGAGGCTACGCATACGGATGACCTCCGGCAGTCCTGAGGCGCGTGGCCACCGGGGTCGGTGGCGCTACCTTGCGCCAAGAACCAGGAACCAAGAACCAGATCCGAAATCCGAAACTCCGAACCCGGAACCCGGAACTCCGAACCTACTTCACCGGCACCAGGCGAATCCAGTCCAGGTTCAGGCCGCCATCCCGGTCCGCCACCAGCGCGAGCACCCGGCGACCGGCCTTGAGTTCCAGCACCAGCGGGCGGCCGTTGGCGACCAGGTACAGGTCGCGCCAGTTATCGGCCTCGGTGGACCAGCCACCGGTATACGGGAAGGCGCAGGAGGCCACCGGCGCCCCCACCGGAGCCCCGTCGACCAGCACCTGTCGGGTCACCTCGCCGCTATGGGCGTGGCAGGCCCGCACCTGGACGGCGTAGCGGCCGTCGGCGGGGAGGTCGAAGGCCCAGCCCAGGGAGTGGCCCTGTTTGTCCCAGAGCTTGAAGCCCTTGCCGCCCGAGGCCGCCGGTTTGTCACAGACGGTGACGGTGCCGCCGGACTGCTCGCAGAACGCCTCCGCCTCGATGGTGATCGCTTGCTCCGGCAGGGGCTCGAAACCGGGTCCCACCTGCGGGTCGATGTAGACCCCTGGCAGGTCGCCCGTCAGTTCTGCCGGCCGCACGGTGAACCGCACCCGGGCTTCGGTGATCGGCGCGGTGAAGGTGAAGCCCAGGCGCTTGGGGCTGGCCCGGCCGGGGTTGTCGATGGGCTCCAGGGCGAAGTCCAGGACGCCGCCCTCGGCCTCGACGGTCACTGTCACCGCCCGCCGCGCGTCGTAGACCACCAGCGACCCGTCCGTCCGGCGGTGCACCCGGTCGAGGGTGATCAGGGCGGTGCCGAACGGCTGCGGTGACGCCAGCTTCACCCGGTCCTCGATGACCATGGCGCCCTCGGCGCGACGGTGCTCGAAGGTGCGTTCGAGGCGCTGGAGTTCCGCGACCTCGTAGCACGACTTCAGGCTGAGCACCAGCCGGTCCACGGCGTCCGAGAAGTCGGCGGCCAGGACCTCGCCCCGGGCCTGGCCGCCCGGGCTCTGCAGCTTGCCGGCGACCACCGGCACCGGGTGCCCGAAGGAGTTGAGCACCTGGCTCTCGTAACGCCGGCTGCTGAAGGTGCGCCGGGTGTAGACCTCTCCGCCGGGGTCAAGCAGATACGCATGGCCATCCAGCCCAATAACATACGACCCGACATCATTATGGTTGTGGTGCTCGGCGTTGTGGCCGCCCTTGAAGGCAGCGCCAAAGGCGGGCGAGGCGCCGGGCGCCGAGCGCGAGACCAGGATGCCGGCCTGGTCGAACCAGGTGTGCAAAGGCAGCGTTGGGGCCGCCTGGTCCTGGGCCTGGGCGATGGCGAAGGTATCCTCGTCGAAGGCAAAGAGGCTGACGTGGATAGCGCCCCCGGCCAGTGGGTCCCAGCGCACGGGGGACGGCACCGCTTCGGGCAGATGCCGATGGACCAGGGCCAGTGAGGCGCTCGACGGCCGCGGATTCACGCCACAGTCGGCAAAGGCTGGCGCTAGGCCGGGCTGGACCGCCAGGTTGGCCGGGAAGGAGCTGATGCGGAGCAGCTTCGGATTGCCGGCGAAGAGGTCCAGCCGCCCGCCGGTGGCCTTGAGGACCATGTCGCCCAGCATCAGGTAGTGACCATAGCCGTAATCCCAGTAACCCATGCCCTCGCTGCAGTAGCCGTCGTCGGTGAAGCCGCTGATGAAGAAGGGATTGGAGAGCTCCATGGCGGCCAGCACCTCGGCGCGTTCGCGGCGGTCGTCGGCCAGGGCGAAGGCCGTTCCGACGACGCCGGCGGTGCAGACGGCGTTCCAGTTGTTGGTGGTGGTCATCCACCAGTTGCCGCGGGTATCGCCGGCCCGCACCGCGGCCAGGTAGACATCGAGCACGCGACGGCGGCACTCCTGCCGGATGTGCTGCCGGACGGACGGCCTCAGGCGGTCGCCGAGGAGCCAGTCTGTGGTGGCCAGGAGCCAAGCCCGGTTCGAGGACCCGAGGTCGATAGTGAGCTGGGTCCCCTTGAAGTTGGTCAGGCTCGAGTCGTGTGCCGGCATGGTCCAGCTCCGCTCGTCGCAGAGAGCGAGCACGTCGCGCTCGATGGCCGCCAGGAAACGTCCCTGGTTTTCCAGGCACTCGGCCAGCACCAGGGCACTGATGCGGCCGGTGCGCTGGCCATAGGGGCGCTGGAAGTTGTCGCGGTTGCCGGTGCGGCTGAAGTCCAGGTAGAGGTCGTCTGGGAGGTCCGGCGGCGGGGTGTCCAGGTACACTCCGGCCGACTTGAGGGTCCCCGCGGCGGACGGCAGCTTGGCCAGCTCATCCCAGCGGGCGCGGACCGTGACGGGGTCGCCCATCCCGCGGACGCCTTGGGGGAGCATCGCCGCCAGCTCATTGATGCGCCCGGCGGGGATTGCCGGGAAGGATGCACGGGGAGTCGCAGGGGCTGTAGTCTTCACGGTCTTGGCCTCGTTTTCGGTCAGTTCCGCCAGCGCCAGGTCGTCCAGGTCTGCCTGCACCGTAGCCGCATTGATCGAGTGCAGCCACACGCTCACCGTAGCGCTGGTTTGCGGAGCCTGCGCGACGAGCGTGAGCGATGTCCAGTCGCGGCGGGCGGGGAGCACGAGGATGTTGTGGTTGCCGAGGGCATCCGTGTTCAGGCCCTTGCCCTGGGCGTCGAAGAACTCCAGGTAGACACCCATGCCCTCACCGTCGAGGACGCGGCCCCAGAAGCGGAGGGCGTAGGCCCCACCCGGGTGGGCGGGCAGGGCCCCCGAGCGCAGGTTCGTGCCGGTGGTCCGTTCGCGGTCGGTGATGCGCAGACCCAGGGCGCCCGAGTGGGCCGCGGCGGCGAGGGTCTCGCACATGGGTGGCCTGGTGGCGTCGGTCCAGCCGGCAAGGGCCTCCTCGAAACCGGGGTTGGGCAGCGGCAGGGCGGTCTCGGCCCAGGCCGCGGCACTGAGGATGCCGGCGAGCACCAGGCCCCGGACACGGGTTCTGTGGATCCTGCACATGGCAGACGACCTCCATGGGACTGCGGGCCGCGAACCAACATAGCGCCGCAACCGTCCCGGCGGCAGGTCGGCGACACACACGGCCCCGGCGGCGCTTGCGGCGGCTGGGGTCAGGCCCGATAGTGAACGCCAGCGCCGGGACACCGCACCAACACCCTCGGCCGGAGACCGTCATGGCCAACCACCAGACCACGCCCGCCGACGGGGTCCATGCCCTGGTGCCCCGGGAGGCCATGGTCCCGCCCGCCCGTAAGCTGCGTGATTTCTACGCCCGGAAGCCAGGGGCGCCCTTCTTCCACCGGACCTTCGGCTTCTGGATGTGCCTGGACACCTGGAAGCAGCAGGGCCTGCCCAACGTCGACCTGGCGGAGCTGTTCCACCTGGACCCGGCTGGCAACCATTCGCTGGGCCAGTTGGGCTGGTGCGAAGCGGCGTTCCACCCGGGTTTCCCGGTGCTGCAGGTGAAGGACCTGGGCGAGACCGAGATCGTGCAGGACAGTGCCGGGCGGCACGTCCTCTACTTCAAGGGCCGTCGGCAGGGTTTCATGCCCGAGTACGTTGGCCACCCGGTGCGCGACCTCAAGACCTGGGAGCAGGACGTCCTCTGGCGGCTGAACCCGGAGTCGCCCGAGCGCTATGCCGACCTGGAGCCCCGCATGGCCGCCGCCCAGGCCGTCGCCGCCCAGGGGCTGATGATCACCCAGGGCCTGGTCGGCGGCTACATGTACCTGCGCAGCCTCATCGGCCCGGAGACGCTGCTCTACGCGTTCTACGACATGCCGGAACTGATCCACACCTGCATGCGCCAGTGGTTCGCGCTGGCGGAGGCGGTGATCTCCCGTCACCAGCGTTATGTGACCCTCGATGAGCTGTTCCTGGCAGAGGACATCTGCTACAACGTCGGCCCCCTCATCTCCCCGGACATGATGCGTGAGTTTCTTCTACCTTACTACCAACAGCTTATCGCCAATGTACGGCGCCGCCAGATCGACCGTTCCCGGCACCTCTATATCCAGGTGGATACCGATGGCAACGCGGTCCCTGTCATCCCCATCTACCGCGAGGGCATCGGCATGGACGTGATGAGTCCCTTCGAAGTGGCCTCGAACTGCGATGTCGTGGCCATCGGCAGGGCCTACCCGGACCTCGCCATGAGCGGCGGCATCGACAAGCGCGTCCTGGCGCGGACTGCCGCCGACATCGACGCCATGTGCGCCCGCATCCTGCCCGCCATGCGCGCCCGCGGCGGCTACTGCCCCACCTGCGATCACGGGGTCCCGCCCGAGGTCCCGTGGCAGAACTACCTACAGTACCGGAAGCGCTGCGTCGAGGTCGGCGGCGAGTGAGGTGGTATTCCGCGGCGGGCCAAGGGCCGGCCGGCGGACGAGACCCGCCGACCGGAGGGTCGGCGCCCGGGCCGGACGGACGCTCGGCGCTCCCAGGAGGGCGCGGCGGCTGCGGGCGGGGGCCCACAGGTGCCTGTCGGGCGGGTAGGCAGCGATGCCACGAACGGGCCGGGGATGGCGGCGAGGGAAGCGCCTGGCGTGGCTGGCCAGGTACCAGGCCTTGTGGGTGTGTGCCAACTGTGATACGCTATGGGCACGAGATCCGCGGTCATTCATGCGCGCATCGAGCCGGAGGCGAAGCGGGAGGCCGAGGGCATCCTGGCCAGGCTGGGAATGACGCCCATGGAGGCCATCCGCGTCTTCTACAGACAAATCGCGTTGCGTCAGGGCTTGCCCTTCCCGGTGGCGGTCCCGAACGCACAGACCGCGGCGACTCTGAGGAGGAGCCAGCGTGGCCAGGGCATCGAGGAGTTCACCACGCTGGACGCGATGTTTGGGAGCTGGGAGACATGAGGAGCCTGCACCCATGAGCCTGCCTGAGCACACTCTGGCCCCAGAACGCCTCGGCGAGCTGCCGGCGGCGGTCCCCCTCGGTACCTGCGCGCCGACGGGGATCCCGGAGATCGTCGACGACCGCGGACCGGGCTTCCTCGACCGCTTCATCGCGCAGGTCACGGAGGCGGCGCTGACGCCCTACCCGGTCCATGGGGCCGGGGCGCCCAGCCCCGCGGTCCTCGTCTGCCCCGGCGGCGGCTACTACGGCGTGGCCATCGACAAGGAGGGGCACGACATCGCCCGCTGGCTGAACTCGTTCGGCGTGGCCGGCTTCGTGCTCACGTACCGCAGCCCGAGCCCGGCCCAAGGGCCCCACTGCCGCCCCTACGGGCCCTTACGGGACGCGCAACGGGCCCTGCGCCTGGTCCGCCGCCGCGCCACGGAGTGGGGGGTCGACCCTGGGCATGTGGGCATCCTCGGCTTCAGCGCCGGGGGTCACCTGGCCGCCAGCGCCTCGACCCTCTTCCGCGACTCGGATGAGCCGGACGCGGCCCTGGCGGGGCTCTCCTGCCGGCCGGACTTCACCGTCCTGGTCTACCCCGTCGTGACGCTCACTGCGGAGGGTGTCTTCCACGCCGGCAGCCGCAACAGTCTCATGGGCGCCGATGCGTCGGCGGAGCTGCAGAGGCACTTCTCGGCCGAGCTGCAGGTGTCGAAGGAGACGCCCCCCGCTTTCCTGGCCCACACCGGCGATGACGGGGTGCCGGTGGCCAACAGCATCCTCTACTATCAGGCGCTACAGCGGCTGAAGGTCCCGGCCGAGATGCATCTCTTCGCCGACGGCGGCCACGGCTATGGCATGCGGCCGCGCGGCCTGGCGGTCGACTCGTGGCCGGAGCGTTGCCGGGAGTGGCTGCTGCGGCTCTGTGCGCGGTAGCGGTTGCGGGCCCCTTGCGCGTGGGGGGCGTCGCGGACCGCGCGCTGAAGCGGGTCCGTTTTGCGGCGCGCGCGCCACAGGCGTTCCCTCAGGCCCCCTGCGGACGGCCGAGCCCATTCTCCTCGAACCACTCCAGGAAACGGCGGGCACAGGCGTCGAGGTTCTCGCGGCTGCCCCCACCTCGCAGTGGCGAGCACATCTCGTAGGCCACCGGGCCGTCGTAGCCGCCTGCCTCCAGGCCCTGCAGGAACGACAGGCTGTCGATATCGCCATCGCCCATGGGCACGGCCCGGACCAGATCCGGCTCTGCCGCCCTGTAGTTGATGAGGGCGGGCTGGTAGTGGAAGCGGGGCAGGTGTACGTAGTCTGCCAGGGTGGTGTAGACCACGTGCGGAGCCAGGTCGTGGGCGGTGTCGAACAGCGCCTCGCCCCGCAGACAGGGCGACCACGGATCCAGCATGAGCTTGCAGTTGGCGCGGCCGATGTCGGCCAGCAGCTCGAGCAGAGCCCGGCTGTGGACCGCGATATCGTGGTGGTTCTGGATGCCAATGGTGACGCCGAAGGGCGCGGCCCGGTCGCAGCACTCGCGCAGGCCGTCGGCCGTCTGGCGCCACTGGGCGGCCACCGGCATGTCGCTACGCTCGTAGCCGGTAAAGACCCGCACCAGGCGGCAGCCGAGGGCCTGGGCCATGGCAGCCAGGGACTCGACATAGAGCACCTGCACCTCGCCGAAGGGCACCTCGGCCGCCTCGGCCCCGCCGGTGAAGTTGGTATACGCAGCCACGCAGGAGACCTCGATCCCGGCGGCCACGCAAGCCTGGCGGAGGGCCTCGAGGCGGTCATCGCGCCAGTCGAGGGGAGAAAGGTGAGGCCGCTTGCCCATCAGTTCGACCCCGGCATAGCCGAGAGCCTTGGCGTGACGGACGAAGTCCTCCAGGGAGAGCCGCTCCTGGCCCCAGAGTCCGGCGTAACTCACCGAGAACAGCACCGGTTTCATCGACGTGCCTCCTGGTGCGACGGCGGGCAAGGCCCATCGGCGCAGGCGACGCCATGACGACGATCGGCGCCGGCGTTCGCAGTGGGCTCGGACGCCCCGCCTCGGCGGGGCCGGGCAAGGGCATCGCCAGCGGGTCTCTGCGCCCACGAGGCGGCGCGGCGGTGCGGCGCTCAGGCCTTGGGCAGCAGCGTCGCCTTCGAGCGTGTGCGCTGCAGGTCGGCCGCCGGGGCGCGACGCTGCAGGATCGCCAGCGAGAGGTCCACGAGCTCGTCGGCCTCTTCGGGAGCCATGGTCCCGACCGTCACCATGTCGCAATCCCGGATCGTATTCCACACGAAGGTGAACGCCTGCAGGGGTCGAATCTGGCCAGCCGCCATGGGCTTGATGGTGATCACCGGCTTCTTGGCGTTGCGGATGACGTTGGCGATCCAGTCCACCTCCACGTGCATGAGGAAGCCCATGGCGTTGAAGATCTGGATGTAGGTCTCGACATCCAGGCCGGTCTCGTCGGCGTAGACGACCGTCTCGGGATAGTGCGTGCTCAGGCCCGGGACCATGCCGCGTTCGCGGATCTTGCGGCAGACCACGTCCATCTGGCGGACCTCCCGCGAACACTTGTCGACCATGGGGTCGGTGGTGCTGGTATGCGGCATGCAGATGCGGACCCCCTTGGCCGCTTCCGCATCGAGGACACGGTCGACCTCGGCCCAGTCGAAGCCGTCCAGGGCGGTGCGCTTGGTCAGGGTGAAGCTGGGGGTCGAGATGACGACCAGCTTCCTGCCGAGGCGCTGTTCCGCCTCGCGGATGGCATCCGGGATACAGGTCTTGGTGTGTGGGCACATGATCGTGTCAACGCCCCGCTTGGCGAAGGTCGCGATGATGTCCGCGATGGTCTCCGTGCGGGTGACAAGACGCTCGGTGGAACGGCTCTTGGCACCGGTGCAGTGGGTGTAGCCGAGGAACCAGTTCGTCCCGATGATGAGCCGGGAGACCGAGACACCGCCGACCATAGTCCTGGGGAATCCGTCCATGGGCGCTGCCGCTCCGGGTTGACGCTGGCGTTGCTGACGGCGGTACTATACGCCCCCCCGGAGCCGAACGCCCGCGCGCCGGGGGAGGCTTCGTACTGGGTCCGTGGTATGGGTGCCGGGGGTAGGGCCGCGTGCCCTCACGCGGTCGCGCGCCTGCGGGATGGTCCCGCCGTCGCGGGACAGCCGCGGGACGCCCGTACCTCGGATCCGGCGCCACGCGCCGGGTGCGACCCCCAATCCAGTGACCGCGTACGAGGCTTCAGACCAGGACGGCCGGGGCCCGCCGGCGGCTGACGGCCATCCGCGCATACAGATCGCGGCCGTTCATCGCCGGGAGGACCACGTCGGACACGAGCAGGTCCAGGCTCTCCATCCTGTTGGCCGCCTGCAGCGCCTCCCCCGGGGTAGCGGCACTCGCGACCCGGTACCCGTGGCGCGCCATGAAGGTCTGCAGCACCTGGCACACGTCGTGGTCATCTTCGACCAGCAGCACCGTTCTGCCGGCGCCCGCCGGGGCCGGGGCCGCGGTCGTCACGGCCTGGGCCAACTGCGCTTCGTCCCCGCGGACGGCCCACAGACCCGGCGCCAGGGACGTCTCGATGCGGATGTCCTCCCCGATCAGCCGCCGCAGCAGGTCCAGGTGCTCCGTGATCACCTTGGAGACGTAGTCCACCCGCCAGTCGGGGTCGAACCGGCCGCGGAAGGCGAAGCCAGGCAGGTCCTCCAGGAGCATGGCCAGCCGCCGGGCCGACGCCTCCAGATCCTGCGCGGCCTTGACCCGCGCTGTGGCGTCGCGGATCGCGGCCAGGCACACCGGCTGGCCGGTGTCCTCAAAGTAGCTTTGGTCACGTCAATGGGGAAGACCGTCCCGTCCCTGCGGCGGGCCTGGCCCAGGGCGACATAGGGCATCCGGCTGCGGACCGCGGCCTGGGCCCCCGCAGGTTCTGCGCCCAGATCATAGAGGATAGAGGCGCATGGCCAGCAGCCCCTGCGGGCTGTAGCCGAAGAGCGTTTCCACCGTCCGGTTGGCGTCGAGGATGACCCCCGTGTCGGCATCCGCCAGGAAGGCGGGGTCGGCCGTTGCCTCGAACCGTGCCCGCCACTCCTCACGCGACGCGCGCAGGGCCTCCTCGGCCTGCTTGCGGACGGTGATACCGGTGGCGACGCGGACGAGCCAGGCGAGAGTGCCATCGGCAGCGTAGAGGCCGCGGCCCTTGTCCAGGAGCCAGCGGATCTCCCCCGAGGCCGTGCGGACGCGGTCCTCGAAGGCGTAGGGCCGCCGGGCCTCCAAGAGACGCTGCGGCGCCGGCCAGAGCCAGGCCTGGTCCTCCGCCAGGATGAGCGTCACGCTGGCCTGCTCCCGGCACTCGAGGAAGTCGGCAACCGGATAGCCGGTGATCGCTTCGACACCGCCGTTGATGTACTCCAGGGCCCAGCCCGCGCCGGCAGGCCGCGTCCGGTACGCGAACACCGGCAGATGGTCCAGCAGGGCCTCCATGCCGGCGGGGTCCCCCGGCCAGCGCCCTGGCGTGGTGTAGCCAGGGCGTCGGCCGGGAGCGGCAGAGGGCCGGGCGCTCGGCCGGGCTGGCCTTCGTCGTGACCGGCACCTTCCGCGTTGGCTGACACCTGGAGGGTCTCTCCGCCTGGGGGGTCGCCCGGAGGGCCCACGCTGGCACTGGATTGGCCGCCACCCCTGGATCAGGCAAACTCCGACAGCCGCACCGGCCTGCCCTCAGCCGCGGAGCGGTCCGCCGCATAGATCACGCGGTGGGTCTCAAAGGCGGTGTCGAAGTCCGTCAGGGGCATGGTCGCGCGATCCCGAATGGAGTCCACGAAGGCCTGGAACTGGGGCTTGTAGGGGTGGTCCATGACCTCGCCCGAGTCGACCATGGCCGTGGACAGGGTGCTCCACTTCTCTTTCACGAGGCCGGCGATCTTCTCGGAGTAGATCTTGTTATCCAGCAGACTGCCCAGGCTGCCCACGAGGTGGACGTGGAAGTAGTAGGGCTGCAGGCAGTCGATGGAGGCGGACACCTTGCCGATCTTGCCGCCCTCGAACTTCAGGATGGTCACGCTGCAGGGATCGTACTCGTAGGCGGCGAAGTGCTTGCTGCGGCTCTTGGAGCTGTAGCTGGTCACCTCGAGGACGGGCGCGTCCATGGCCAGCAGCAGGGCGTCCAGGGCATGGCAGCCGGCGCTCAGCAGGGCACTGCCGCCGCAGTCTTTCTTGACATTCCAGGCGATCTGGCCGTACCAGGGGCCGATGCCGTGGTAGTAGTCGATCTCGCCGTAGTGCAGGTCGCCCAGCAGGCCTTCGTCCAGCAGGCTCTTCATCATGACGAACTGCTTGCTGAAACGGCACTCGAAGCCGACGCAGGCCTTGACCTTGGCCCTGTGAATGGCCTTCTGCATGGCCTTGGCATCCTCGAAGCTCAAGGCCATGGGCTTCTCGATGAAGAGGTGCTTGCCGGCCTTGGCCGCCAGCACGGCCTGCTCCCGGTGGAACTTGTTGGGGGTGCAGACGTCGACGATGTCCAGGGCCTCGGCCGCCAGCATCCCGGCCAGGTCGCGGTACACGGCCACTGGGATCCCGAAGCGCTTCTGGAGTTCCGCCGCGGCCATGGGCCGCACGTCGCAGACCGCTGCCACGGTGACCCCCGGGATGGCCTTCCACGTCTCGATGTGTGCCCCGGCCACCCAGCCCAGGCCTACCACGCCGACCCTGAGTTCCTTCATGACTCACTCCTGTTCTTGGTTATCAAGGCGCGCGCGAGGGGACCTACGGCACGACGTCCCGGAGGCTGCAGTGCGTCCGTGCCTGCCTGCGCCCTACCATAGGCTCCGCAGGGCGAGGCGCAAGGGCGACGCGGGGTGCTGGCATGCGGGCGCCGGACTGGGGTCCGCTTGCTGACGCGCGCGGCTCGGACTCGGAGCTCCGGCAGAGCCGCGACCGTAAGGGAGCGGACAAGCCCTCAGGCCCGTGCCCCGACACGGCTGGGCAGCCGCCGCCGAGGCCAACCCAGACCCGTGTCCGGTGGCGGCACTGGGCCTGCCCCGCCGGCAGTGTCCGCCCGCCCTGCGTCAGGGCTGTTTCAAGATCGCGGTTCGCGGGGTGTCGTCCCCGCGCTTCGGCGGGCCGGGCGAGGACGCGATCCTGCTGTACAGCAGGATGTTCTGGAGTCGCGTCTTATACCTTTCCTGCAGTGATACCGGCCGAGTCGAGCGAGGCCGTAGGCGGTCGATGCTCGGCTCGACTCGGCCGGGGAACTGCAGGTTCTCAGGGGGTCCAGGGGG
>Ga0172371_10005830_pt1 | contig 18144 bp, 15 predicted proteins | sample Lak12m_FD_114543 | JGI IMG/M metagenome (GOLD analysis project Ga0172371, IMG submission 114543) | Freshwater microbial communities from Kabuno Bay, South-Kivu, Congo - kab_022012_12m | ecosystem: Environmental > Aquatic > Freshwater > Lake | place: Democratic Republic of the Congo: South-Kivu...
CTTTGAACTTCCAAGACTGATATTGCGCTGTGGAAGATATTTTTTGAAAAGTAGCCAGTTCTTCTAATTTATCTGTGGAAGAAAAAATATGATGCGGCTGGGGTTTGTCTTTCCGGCGGATAAAATAATCACCGAAATAATATTCGTTGGCATCACTTAAATTTTTATATACGTTGTTTTTCAATTGATTAATGACTTCATTGGAACCGCCGACATGGACAAAAAGCGCGCCCCATTCGTTTGCCAAACTGGCAAAATATTCACGAGCGCTCCTAATTGGACCTATTTCTGCCGGTTTGGCAGTCTGAAAAACCGCCAAAAATCTGGTTATTCCCCCTTCAGCCAAAGCTTCGTAAACTATATCCGCAGACGAAAGACCGGATTGCGGTCTGGCGTCAGGATGGTTTTCAATTATTATTGCCATAGGCCTGCCTGTGGATATTTGCGTGTATACCAAAACACCGTTAATACTTTCCGCCAAAGACTCTTCCTGTTTCTGTTTTTCTTCTGACAATATTTGAGATTTTTTATTTATTTGTTTTCGCCAAAAAACTCCGACTAAAACAGCCGGTACTAAAAGTACCACCGCAAAAATGTAAATTTTTCTTTTCATTACCTATAATTTTTCTGTTTTTTCAATGTCTGTCGCCACGTTGGGGTTATTGAAAGCCTCGTCGTGATGGCTGTCAGAGCAATGACATACCGTCAAAAGCTGGTGGTATTTCACACAACTTTGGTTGTTGCAGGTGCCGGGATCATCCGACTCTCCACCACAACCGCCGGTGCAAATGTAATGAGCCATATATTTAATTTTTAATTTTTTTTCTTTTTCCATTCCCTGTCTAAAATGGACATTTGATATGCGTCATAATACTTTCTGTTCCAGTACGCATGTTCGCGTTTTTTGCCTTCTAATTTAAAACCCAGCCGTTTATAAACTTTTATAGCCCTTTGATTATAAGCGTAAACATCTAAATCAATCCTGTGCAGTTTTAGCTTTCTAAAACCGTAATCTAAAATAATTCTGGACGCTTCGCTTCCCAAACCTTGATTCCAATATTTTTTATCCCCTATTATAATCCCAAACGTGGCTCGTTTATGAATTGAACTGATGTTTTCCAAACCGCAAGAACCGATATGAATTCCTTCTTTAGTATCAATACAAAAATGAAAATTATTTTTGGTCTTTGTTTTAAGTCTGTTTTTTATATATTGTTTTTCAAAAGCCAAAGTAAAATTCCGATAATTCATAAACTTATTTACTTCCGGGTCACTAAACCACTTCACAAAACGCTCGGCATCGGAAAGCCGAATTGGCCTTAAGATTACTTTTTGCCCTTTTAATATCATATCTCGCTCCTTTTGGAAGAGGTGTCCCCTCTTCCAAATCAATTTTATGGTCTAATAAATTTTTATTCCCAATTTTTGCAAGCTATTATATACCACACCCATCGGCAAGCCTAAATTATTGGTAAAATCCCCTTGTACTTTTTGAATTAAATTAAAACCATAACCTTGCAAATTGTACCCGCCGGCCTTGTCTAACGGCTTGCCTTTTTTTAGATACTCTGCAATGTCTTCACCCGATAACTTTTTAAAATACAACTTACTTTTTTCCACATGTGTCAAAACTTGCCCACTTTGGGCATCCAGTACTGCCACTCCTGTCAATAAAGTTTGAGGTTTGCCGGAAAAACTCTTTAGCATCTTTTCAGCGTCTTTTAAATTTTTTGGCTTACCGATTATTTTTTTGCCAAAAAGTACCATGGTATCCGCAGAAATTATTATTGCTTTTGGATACTGTTTAGCGGCAGATTCAGCTTTTTTAAGGGCTAAAAATTTTACTTGATCCTTGTGGCTTAAATGCTTTTGCAGTATTTCTTTATAAGCGGGATTTACTGTTTTAAATTTAATGCCAAAAGATTTAAATATTTCCCGTCTTCTGGGCGAAACCGAAGCCAAAATAATTATTCTTGACTTTTTAATTATTTTCATCTTTTTTTTCCAAAGGCTTTAGATTTGCGCCAATACTCATGACCAAAGCAATCAGCGCTAAATTTTTAATAATGTATTGCCCCTCTAAAGTAGGAACAAACCATCCCTGCCAAACAACCTGAGGTAAAAAAATCAATGGCATAAAGGCGGTAAGCATATGCAAAATGAACAAAATTATAGTTACCCTGTCAAACTTCTTAAACAAAAACAAAATACCTATCAGCATTTCGTACAGGCTAAAAAGGATTATAAATTGCTTAAAGGTTAAAAATGGCAAAGTTTTTTCCTGAAGTTGCATAACCAACGGGTTAGCCGGACTGGTGTCTAAAATTTTTAAAATTCCAAACCAAAAATAAACAATAAACAACGCTATCCTGACAAAATACGGATGCGCTTTTTTGACGAACATAATAATTTGTTGGTCAAAAATTTGAATTTTTTGATGCATTTATATTATTTTATTGATATTTATATTATAGCAAACAATTAAACAAAAAATCTTTAAAGTTTCATTTTCCCTTAATTTCTGTTAAAATATCAAAGAAAGTAATATAAACAGCGGGCTGTAGTATATCGGTCGTACGCATGCATGGGGTGCATGTAGGCCGGGTTCAATTCCCGGCAGCCCGACCAAATAGCACTTAAGTGCTTTTTTATTTTAATTAAAAATGAAGAACCCGGGAAGTTCTTCATGATTTTTAGATTGCTCTTTTCATCACTTAAACTTCCCGGGGACACTCTGCCGCCACGCTAACCCCCTTCGAGGTTGGATGAAGTCGCCCCGTACGGAGCCAGACTTCAGTGATTTGGGGTTTATGCGGCAACAGGCCTGCGGCACCAGCTTGTCATCCTTTCAAAGGACTATCTCCGGTTGGTTGCAGGAAAAACTAATGCCTGATTTTATTTCCGACAGTTTTTAATGGCAACCTTGTAAGCCGCCAAAATCCCTACTTGGGGACCGCCGGCGAGAAATGGCTATTCCACGCCACGTCGACGAAGTTCGCGCAAAATGGATTTCTCCATCTTGCGGTGGTGCTTCACCGCGGATGACAACCTTACGAGCAATTCTAACAGCTCGGGAGTTTTCATCTTTCTCATTTTTTTCCTCCTCTCCCTACTCGTGCAGGGAGCCGATGGGTCGCCTGCGATTGAATTACAGGCGGCGTGATTATACCAAGCAAGTCCTCTCGAACTTGCCTATAGCTGGTCGCGCCCGGCCAGCGTCTGTGAGGATGGGAGCGCTATAAGAAACGCTTCGGATAAATGGTTGTCAGAATGCGGAATTTATCCTCCCTTTTTACGGGGAACCATCCAAATTGGCTGGGGTCTAAGGTTCGGATCGACATGGTAAACCGATTTTTGCCCTAAAGAAATATCTAGTAGCCTTTTGATTTTCAATGGTCAAAGTGGGGATTAATCCACAAAAGACAGATTGAAAACCTATTGACTTATTCGACATTTTCGCGGTTTGTTACGCCGCTATTCTTCAGGGTACGAACCCTATTTCACCGTACGCAGTTCGCGCAAAATGAATTTGTAGACCCCAAGATTTTTGAACATCTTTTCGAATGTTCAGGAGGAATTATCCGAGATTCAGATAAAACCTTCTGCTCACTCTCATTTTAAAACCCTAAAGTTTATAGCTTTAGGGTTTTGGTATTTACGTTAAGTTATAATCCGCGTTATCTGTGTACCAAGACCCTATTATTTGTAACCCAAACCAAGCCCTTAAAAAGGACCGGGAGGATCATAATAGAGTTGTGGCGGATGCTGTTCATATTGAATATATAATATATTAAAAAAGAAGCGCCGTCAAGGACGCTTTTCCACACTTCTTCGTCCCGATAAATCGGGACTACGCAGTGCAAGCACTTTAAACAGTAAGAAAAGGCAGGTTGGAAGCGTTTTGTTCGGCAGCCATTTTGTGAACTAATTCGGATAACTCTTCGTCGCTAAAAAATTCAATGGTAATTTTACCGCCCTGACCCTGGCGCTGAATTTTGACTTGCGTTCCTAATTTACCGCGCAACTCGGTCTCTAGCGCCATTAATTTAGGATCCGGCGCAGCCGAATCCATTTGTTTTTTGGTGGTTAATTCCCGCACCTTGGCTTCCACTTGACGAACGTTTAAATTCTGATCCTGCACCATTTTATACAGCAATAACATTTTTTCAGGGTCGAGTAGTCCTAAAATCGCGCGGGCATGACCTTCCATAATTTTTCCTTCTATAACCCCGCGTTGAATTTCTGCCGGTAAATTAAGTAACCTAACAGTATTAGCCACCGCCGGACGGCTTTTGCCGACCTTCTTGGCCACTTGTTCCTGCGTCATATTAAAAGTTTTCATCAGCCGTTCGTAGGCTTGGGCTTCTTCTATGGGGTTTAATTCCTGCCTCTGAATATTTTCAATTAAAGCCACTTCCAGTTTTGTCTGGTCAACCATGGCTTCTTTAATAATAGCCGGCACCAATAGTAAACCTGCTAATTGCGAAGCCCGAAAACGCCTTTCCCCCACCACCAACTCATAACCAATTGGGGTTTTGGTAACCACAAGCGGTTGGATAACACCGTGCTCTTTTATGGAATCGGCCAATTCTTTTAACGCATTGGGGTCAAAAGTTTTTCTTGGTTGGTAAGGATTCGGTGCAATTTTTGCCACTTCTATTTCTTCAATTTTCGCATCAGCATAAGAAACTTTATCATCAACAATCTCCGGCTGGTTTTGAACTCGCTGTTCAATTGGCTCGGCAACAGTTTGTACATTAGACAAAACCGCGGGACTCAATGTATCCAGCGACCCAATAGTTATATTTGGTTGTAAATTCAAATCATCCATACAGAAATTCAACAAATGGTGGCCGAGGAGGGAGTCGAACCCTCATGCCGTTAAGCGAACGATTTTGAGTCGTTTGTGTCTGCCATTCCACCACTCGGCCTTCATTTACATAGTATTAACTCTGGTATTCTACCAAATCGGTATAACTAGGTAAAGAGCACGGGAACCAGAAAAGCAAACACCGCCCATGCGGCAAACGCGCCAACTACCCAACCGGCCAGTATGTCGCTAATATAATGATAACCCAAAACCACCCGAGCAATGCCATTTAAAACAACAATTGGAACTAAAATTAATCCAAAAATCGGATACAGCCAAAACAAAGAAATAACGATTGAGGCAAAACTGCCTGCGTGATCGGAGGGAAAAGAATTAAGCTTTGTTGTAAGTCCAGAAAAAAACCATGGAGAATTCGGGGGCACAAAATTTACTTTCTGGTAGGGCCGTTCTTTTTTGTAAAATAAAAATATTGCCGGGCTAATTATTAATCTGGCCAACACAAATGCCACTGCGGTCAAAAATAATTGCCGATAGTTACCAATAATAAACAAATAAAAACCTAACGCGTAAATTAATAAAATTGAATAAATCCCAAAAAATACCCATACCCGGCGGAAAATTGAATTTTCTTCAATTTTTTTCTGCCAATTTAAATAATTTTGATCTGTAATCATTTACGTATAAAATACACCACTAATATTGCAACTGTTAACGCCAACCGGTACCAGACAAAAATTTTAAAACCATGCTTGGACAAATAGCGCAGTAAATATTTAATGGACAAAAATCCAAAAATTGCCGCCGATACAAACCCGACAACCAGTTCCATGGTGGTGACACCGGTATGAAAATTTTGAACGTTGGCGAGTCCGGCGCCAAAAATAATCGGAATAGACATTAAAAAAGAAAACCTGGCCGCGTCCTCGCGCTTAAAACCCAAAAACATCCCCGAAGCCATTGTTGACCCGCTGCGGGATACGCCCGGAATAATCGCCAAAGCTTGGGAAAGACCAACCCAAAGCGCATCGGTCCATTTTATCCTGTCCAAATTTTTTTCCTTAGCCCCCACCCAATCCACCCACCAAATCACCAAACCAAAAGCCGACAAGGTGACAGCAATAAGCAACGGGTTTCTAAAAATTGTTTCGGCTTTGCTTTCCAGCAGTTTGCCAATAAGCGCGCCCGGAACGGAAGCTATAATTAATAACCAAGATAGCTTTTGGTAAATATTACCTTGCAAATTGCGGGAAGATTTAAACAGGCTGTGCCAAAAACCTTTTATCAAGAGCCACACATCATTCCTAAAATAAACTAAAACCGCCAGAAGCGTACCCCAATGCAAAGCCACATCAAATCCCAAACCCGGATCTTTCCAGTTAAAAAACCACGGCGTTAAAATTAAATGCGCAGAAGATGATATTGGCAAAAACTCCCCTAAGCCCTGCACCAAACCTGAAACCGCAGATTGAATAATAGTCATTGAAAAAATATTTATTCTATTCCCGGTACCGGAAATATAAGCGAAAATTCTTTAACCTTTTGACTAACCTGTTTTAATTTAATATTGTCAGAACGATTCATAAGCGCCTCATCCATCAAGTCCGCCACGATTTGCATATCTTTTTCTTTGCATCCGCGGGTTGTGAGCGCCGGTGTTCCCACACGAATACCGGACGGGTCAAGTGGCTTTCTAGGGTCAAATGGGATCATATTTTTGTTTATGGATATACCAACCTGCTCCAATGTTTTTTCCGCTTCTTTGCCGGTAATTTGCTTACTACCGAACAAATCTATAAGCATTAAGTGATTATCCGTACCACCCGAAACAATACGATAGCCTTTATCCTGCATAGCTTTAGCCAAAGCTCGAGCATTTTTTATAATTTGCGCCGAGTATTCCTGAAATTCCGGTTTTAACGCCTCGCCGTATGCAATAGCCTTAGCCGCATTAATATGATCGTGTGGTCCGCCTTGTACTCCGGGAAAAACTGCTTTATCTATGGCGGAAGCAAATTTTTCCTTGCACATTATCATAGCTCCCCGCGGACCGCGGAGGGTCTTGTGGGTAGTGGTAGAGACAACGTCAAAATAAGGCACCGGGTTCTCCAATTGTTTGCCGGCAATTAATCCTGCCACATGGGCGATGTCGGCAAAAGTATAGGCGCCGATTTTGTCGGCAATTTCCTTAAATCGCTTCCAGTCAAAATCCCTGCTGTAAGCGGAAAAACCCGCTAAAATCATCTTTGGTTTTTCCCTCAAAGCAATTTCTTCAACTTCGTCCATATCTATAATTTCCGTATCCTTTTTTGCAAAATACGGAACAATGGTATAAAGTTTTCCGCTAAAATTTAAAGGGTGGCCATGAGACAAATGCCCGCCCTGGTCAAGAGAAAAACCCAAAACCTTATCACCAGGATTAAGCAAAGCCATATACACGGCCAAATTAGCCGGACTCCCCGAAAGCGGTTGGACATTAACGTGTTCGGCGTCAAAAAGTTCTTTGGCTCTTTCAATTGCCAAAGTTTCCGCCTGGTCAATAATCTCATTTCCCCCGTAATACCTTTTCCCCGGATATCCTTCGGAATATTTATTGGTTAAAATACTACCCATAGCTTCCAGCACCGCTCGGGACACATAATTTTCAGATGCAATTAGCTCAATGCCTTCCTTTTGCCTCTGCTCTTCCCGTTTTATAATTTCATAAATTAAAGGATCTTGGCTTTGTATATTTGGATAATTCATTTTATTAGCATTTAGTAGTTATAATATAGCATATAGAAAAAACAAAACTACCACTGAATGACAAGATATTTAATTTGCAAATAATATTTATTCATATTTTTATTGTTTAAAAAAATCTGGCAATTCACTGGCTTTGATAATATCTCTGTGGGGAAAAAATTTTTTTAGATCTTCAACCAAAGGATAGAATTTTGTATTAACTACTAGCGTTCCAAAATTCACTTTTAATCCCAGCTGGTTTCTGTTCCTCGTTCCATCAGATAAACGGGGCGAAAAAGGATTTTCTTTATCCAAAATCAATAAAAAGTCTCCATCATCATAAGCACTAATATAAGAACTCGCCAATTGGCTACAATCACCTTTTACAACAGAATTAGATAAAATATTCAGAGCTGCGGTTAACCTGTCCTCATCCCTGCCTCTGGTAATGCCATGCCCCCAAAATTGTTGCAATATTTCTTTTGGGACTTCCCTTAAATAATGTCTTATTGCATTTTGATAAGATTCAGTTACAAACCTTTCGTGCCATTCGTTAACATCCTGGCCTGATTGGGACAAAATTTCTTGCTGATATTTTTCCAATAACACTGCCGCTTGATTTCTGGAGTCTTCTATACTAACTAAACCAGCCTCAAACAAACTCTCCTCTGGTTTAATTTCCGGGTTATCCTTCATTGCTTTAAATCCTAAATCCTATATCTTATATCCTAAATGATCTAAATATACATATACAGCAAACTATAAACAGCGGCTAATATAAATAATACCACAAAGCTTCCGGTAAGACTAAAAAGCAACGCACCAATTAAACAGGCAGACAATTTGCCTATAGCCAAGCTTTGTTCAAAAAATACGGCATACGGCACAATATGAGTAGCTTCCGCGCGGATATAAGTTAAAGTGGAAAGCGGAATAAATAAAGTCTCCTTAGATGCTTTGGAAAAAGAATCCACTGTAAAAGCAGTTACAAAAGTCCCGACAAATATCCTTCCAAACCAAAATACGGAAGAAAAAAAAGCGCCAATTTTTACCAACACTCTTTTGGTATACTGATCGGAAATTTTTCCCAAAAAAAGTGCCAGCACAGCCGCTACAAAACTAGACGCGGCTGAAAGAAGGCCGGTATCCTTATAATCTTTAACAACAAGATAAATAAAAATCGGCCAAATTGTTAGCACCAACAACTCCTCGCCAAAACCAATATAGCCTAAAAACTTTTTTGGATAATCGCGATATAATTTTAAAGTATCTTTAAACGAATATATTTTGGGAATAAAAATTTCTTTTGCCAATAATAACGGCACAATGCTTATGCAATAAATTATTGAGGCCAACAAAAACGCCGCAGACAGCCCCAAATATTGGGATAAAATACCGCCTAAAAGCGGACCGCCGATTTGCCCAATGCTGTTAATGGCATAAGCCATACCGAACTCCCTACCAACTTGCTGGTTTTGGGAATAACGGGCAATGACTGCGTGAAAACCCGGCCAATAAAAAGATTTTTGTAAACCAAACACCACGGCAGCCAAAAATGCCGCTCCTGGGTACGTAGGGGAAACTAACAGCGCTAACCAGAAAAAAATCTGGAAAGGAACGGACAAAGCAATACAATGACGGTAGCCATAAATACTGGCAAACTTACCGCCAAAAGGGATAAAAACAATATAGACCGCGTAAACCACGGCCATAAACATTAAAATTTTTGGGATTGAAAAATGTAAAACTGAATATAAAAAAATCGGCTCAAATAAGGTTATTATTGACAACGCGAAATTAGAAATAGCAGAGGAAGCATAAAGCTGTCCCATTTCCTGACGAACGTTTTTGGAAAAATAATGAGGAAGGTGGAAGTTTAAAAACACGGGAGGAATTTAAGATTTAAGCTTTAAGATTTTTTTGATTTGGGTTTCCGAAATGGGTCCGAGGCGTAAAATTTGAACTGATTGATCTTGATTAATCTTAATTAAGGTTGATGGCTGTTTCTTTGGTAAACGCCCCGCGTTGATTATAATATCCGGCCTGAACTTTGCTGTGTCGAATTGCTTCAATAAATCCTTCACCGAATAACATTCTGGTTGACCGCTAATATTGGCGCTGGTGGTTGTAATTGGTTTTTTTAAATATTTTGCCAAATCTAACGCAGTTTTATTTTTTGGCCAACGCAAACCTATTTCTCCAGTATTTGCCGACAACATTTTAATGTTTTCTCTCCTTAATTCTTGATTCTTGATACTTAATACTAGTGTTAACGCTCCCGGCAAAAACTTTTTTGTCAATTTTTCAGCCGTCTTATCCCACTTAACAATCTTTTTAATATGAGCTACTGATGGCGGGATAAGAGAAATAGGTTTTTTAAAACTTCTTCCTTTAATCTTGTAAAGTTTTTCAATTGCCTTAATATTTTCTACGTCAACCGCTAATCCATAACAAGTATCCGTCGGGTACGCGAGAACCTTGCCCTGCTTTAAAGCCTCCACGCAGGCATGAATAATTTGTTTATGATTTTTTTTTGTGTAATCGATAATAATCATAATAAGTTATCAAGCTTATAAACTATATGACTAGGTTTATAAGCTTATTTGGCACAAAAACTATTCGCTTAATACTGTCGCCTGCCAGAGCCTGCTTAACCGCTTCCATTGCCATAACCTGAACCATTACAGTTTCTTGGGTGCTTCCGGCCGGCACAGTTAATTTACCTTTTACTTTTCCGTTGATCTGCAGAACAATTTCCACATTAGCATCTACAATCAAAGCCGGGTCAAAGTTCGGCCAAACAACATTTTGCAAAGAACCCTTGCCTTTTAAAGTCTGGTGCAACTCTTCGGCAATATGAGGCGCGAATGGATACAATAGAATTAAAAATGTTTTTAAAGATGTTAAAGTAATAAATTCATCCTTAATTTCATTATGAAATTCCATAAAGGCGGAGACAGACGTATTAAACCGAAAATTCTCTACATCCTCGGTAATTTTTTTTATTAACTTATGCAATGCCCTTTTTACTTTATCGGTATCTTGTACGCTTGATTCTTTTCGGTGTGGCGCTTGTGCAATCTCGTTCACCCAAACCCAAACCCGATCTAAAAATCTTCTTACGCCCACCACGCCTTTGTCGTTCCAAGACACGGTTGCTTCGTGCGGACCTAAAAACAATTCATACATTCTTAACGTGTCCGCGCCGTACTGTTTTACAATATCATCCGGATTAACCACATTCCCACGGCTCTTGCTCATTTTTTCTCCGTCGGGCCCTAAAATTATTCCGTGCGGATGGCGTTTTACATAAGGCTCTTTTGATGTTACAAGACCTTGATCATACAAAAATAAATTCCAAAAACGGCTATAAAGTAAATGCAAAGTTGTATGTTCCATCCCGCCAAAATACACATCCACTGGTTGCCAATATTTTAATTTTTTTAAGTCTGCAAATTTTGTTTTGTTTTTCGGGTCCGTATACCTTAGCCAATACCAAGAACTGCCCGCCCACTGAGGCATGGTGTTGGTTTCCCGCCAGGCAATTTTTTTGCACTTGGGGCATTTGGTCTTAAGCCAACTTTTAATGTCAGCCAAGGGTGATTCTCCGGTTCCGGTCGGCTCATATTTTTTTACATCAGGCAATTTAACAGGCAGGTCTTTATCCGGCACTGGCACTATCCCACAGTCTTCACAATGAATAAGCGGAATTGGTTCGCCCCAATATCTCTGGCGCGAAAAAACCCAATCGCGAAGTTTATATTGTGTTGTTAACTTACCAAACTCCTGCCCGATTTTAATGATTGCCTCTTCTGTTTTAAGTCCATTGAACATATTGGAATTTATGACAATTCCATTGTCTGCATAAACAGGAGTCTTAATTTTCCTGACTATAAATAGCCGATTTTGAAAACCATCTTCACTCGATTTATCTTCTAAATAGTCAACGACTTCAAAACCCGTTTCATTTAAAACTGCTTCCAATTCATTTTTTTTCCAAAACTGGAAGTACCTCAAACTCTCCATCTTTGAGTCTTTGTTAAAATATTCTTTTACTTTTTTATTATCCATAACGGAAAAAGCAAAAATTCCTTTATCTCTAAGGCCTAAATTTATCTTTATACTGATAGATTTAAACTGTTCGTGATTAAAATGCAACAAGACCTTATTGGCAAAAATTAAATCGTAAGCAGAGAATGCTATCGGATCGGCAAGCAAGTCTAATTTATTAACAACCTTGCCCAAACCCCTCTGGTATTTAATAAAGCTTTCTGCTGCGTCTGTCCTGTCTACTTTATAGCCAAAACCCTCGACATAGTCAGAGTCCAAACCCCTTCCGCTTCCCAATTCTAAAATTTTACTTTGTTTACTTAATTGTCTTAAAAATACATCAATCCATTTTTTAAATACTCCATCGACTCCTCTTGTAGTCCTTTCTATATACCTATCTGCATGGCTTTCATAAGTCTTTAAGGTTTGTATATTTTTTTCATCTGAATTTATTATTGGAAAAACCACCGGCTTGACGGGCAAGCCAAAAGTTTGTGCAAATTCAAAATCGCGACTGTCATGCGCAGGTACAGCCATAATCGCGCCCGTGCCATAATGCCCCAACACATAATCCGCAACCCAGACCGGAATTTCTTCTTTTGTTGCCGGATTTATAGCTTTTATCCCTTTAAGTTCTATGCCAGATTTTTCTTTGCCCTCTGCGGTTCTGTCCATATCCGACTTCTTTTGGGCTTTGCTGATATATCTCTGCACTTCCTCATAATTCTTGATTCTTGATTCTTGATTCTTTATGAGTGAATGTTCCGGCGCCACCACCATATAAGTCGCGCCAAAAATCGTATCCGGGCGGGTAGTAAATACTTTTATAGTGGGTGATAAAACCTGTAAAATAATTGGCTCTTGTTCATTAGTAAAGTGAGGTTTTATTCCCCCTTGCTCAATTAAATTGCCGCTTAATTCTTTTTGTAACAATTTGCCTTGTTCAAAATATACCGCGTAGTCATTCGGGTCACTTAGGATTATAATTGATCCACAATTATTTCTAATCTTTTTAAAATCAAACTCCCAGCTAAAAGTCTTATGAAACGGTCTAGGCCTGTCCTTAAAGTCAGGATTAGTAAAACACCCAGCCAAAACCAAGCCAGCTATTTTAATGGGTAATTTTTCCAAAACTTTCATTGCGACAACCGCGCCCAGACTATGGCCGAATAAAATTGTATTTTGATCAAACTGACAATTTTCTAAAACAAATTTTACCTGCTCATCTTCCGTAGGTTTTTGTGGGTTTGGCAAATTCGGACACTGATATTTTAATCCCCGCTTTTCTAATTCTTTTTTTAGCCACGGGAAAAATATTCCGTCGGAATTACCATCAAACCCATGCAGTAATACATAATTCTTAATTCCTGATTCTTGACTCTTAACATCAAATTCAATCTCCGCGCCCGTGCTTTTGCCGATCCAATTCTCCTGCTGGAGCTTTACGGCTTCCGGCCACTGGGGCAGATTTTTTAAGCCTTCCAATAATTTTTCCGCGTATGCGGTAATCTTTAAATACCACTGTCGTAATTCCTTCTTTTCCACTGATGTGCCACAGCGTTCGCATTTTCCATCAACCACTTCTTCGTTAGCCAGTCCGGTTTTGTCTTTTGGACACCAGTTGATTAAACCTGTGGCTTCATAGGCCAAACCTTTTTTGAAAAATTGCAAAAACAACCACTGTGTCCACTTATAATAACTCTGGTCTGTAGTATTTATTTCGCGCGACCAATCGAAAGAAAGTCCCCAGCTCTGAATTTGCTTTTTGGCATTCTGGATATTTTGCTTAGTGGTAATGGACGGATGTACCCCCATTTTTATGGCATAGTTTTCTGCAGGCAAGCCAAACGCATCCCAACCCATTGGGAATAAAACCTCTTCGCCTTTCATGCGATGATATCGCGCACACACGTCCGCCGCCACATAAGGCCGCAGGTGTCCCATATGCAAACCCGCTCCTGAAGGATATGGAAATTCAACCAACACATACTTTTTAGGCTTCTTCGCATTTTCCTTTGCTTGGAAAGTTTTATTCTTTGCCCAATACGCTTGCCAGTTTTTTTCTATTTCTGATGGATTATATTTTTTCATAATAGTTTTTTCTTTGTCCCCTCTCCCTTGAGGGAGAGGGTAGGGTGAGGGGGTTATTTTAACATTCTATAAATTTTATTTAAAACACCTTCCAAATTATTTTCTAAATCATTATTCCAAAATCTAATAATTTTATACCCACGACCTCTCACAAAAACATCTCTTTGTTCATCATAACTTTTTGATTGTAGATGTCCACTACCATCTAATTCGATTACTACTTTTCTACTAATACAAATAAAATCAACTACATAATTTCCAATCGGATATTGTCTCCTGAATTTATATTCTCTAAATCTCCGATTTCGCAATAAATACCAAAGCTTATCTTCCCAGGGAGTCTGAGTTTTTCTTAATTTCTTTGCACTATTTATCAAATTTTGATTATCTAACCCCCTCATCCGGCCTCCGGCCACCTTCTCCCTCAGGGAGAAGGTAATTTAAATAGCTTTTTGGCATTACTGGTTGTAATTTCTTCAATTTCCTCTATAGGCACATTCTTAATTTTTGCCACTTTTTCCGCCACATGTTTTACAAACGCAGGCTCATTTCTTTTCCCTCGCATTGGCACTGGTGCTAAATACGGGCAATCAGTCTCAAGCAATATTCTCTCCATAGGAGCCATTTGCACCAACTTTTCCATGTTGCCGGTTTTATCAAAAGTGATAATGCCGTTAAACGAAACGTACGCTCCTAGACTTAAAAACTTTTGAAAAAATTCCGGGGTATGAGTGTAACTGTGAACCTCAAACCGCATCTCACTAACTTTTTCTTCCGTAAATACTTTAAGCATATCTTTGTACAATTCATCACTCCCTGGCTCGGGCCGGCTATGAACCACTAAAACCTTGTCATACTCCTTTGCAAACCTAATCTGTTTCCTAAAGGCTTCTCTCTGCTTATGTTTAACCTCTTCGTGCAAATTTTTATCTTCCGGTAATCGATAATAATCCAGCCCGCATTCCCCTATCCCAACCACTTTTGGACTTTTTACCAATTCCGAATATAATTCAATATCAAAATCTTCTTCGCGGGTTTTAAAATGCGTCTCTTCTTCGTCAACAAACTGCGAGTGCGTATGCTCCGGGTGAAGTCCAATACAAGCATAAACCCCTGTTTCAAATTTGTTTGCCAATTCCGCTGCGTGCCTGGAAGTATCTATTTGCGACCCAATATTAATAACCCAAACGCCTGCATCCAAAGCCCGTTGCAAAATTTCTTTTGCATCGTCTTTAAACGAACGAAAATTTACGTGAGCATGGGTGTCAATTAGCATTTTTGTCTGGTTTCTTTTTTAAATCAAACACAATTATTACACTTCGCTTTTCATCATAAGCCATATTATACAAAAAAATATCTGAAAAAGCAGGCTTTAGCGCTTCTTTAATTTTTTCCACCCTTTGCATTATACTCTCAAGGTTATCCGGCAAAATTTGGCCATTCTTCCTATTTAAATAAGTATCAAGCTGCTCTCTTAAAGAGTCGTTCCACGTTGAAATAACATAAGTATCATAATTATCTTCATAGCCTAAATGATAATTGACCACCTCAACACCGGAAATATTCTTTAACATTTCTCCCGCCTCAACCATACCCGCAACCTCATAAGCGCCTCCCCCAAATTCAGACTTAGCTTTTGTTGGAATTCTTTTTACAAAATAATCTTTTCCATTAAGCCGATACTTGTAATAAAAACTCCTTTGCACTCCGTTGGTAGACCTTGTCCCAACCATTTCCATTTTAGCCTCGCCATTACTAACCATTTCCCAAGGCTTCTGAGCTTTTTTAATTAAATCCAAAAATATTTTACGGTTTTGGTGAATTAAAAGACTGCCAATCTCGTGATTGCGTACCACCTTTTTGTTGTTTCCAAAATCTATCTCTGTAAAACGACCTCCTTCAAGCTTTGTTCTTCTTGGAAAACTCATACAATCCTCGGAAACAGCCTCGGGATATTATCCTGGCTGATTGATTTTAATCCGTTTAAAATCTTCTCGCTGGTTGTCGGTAAGAATGGCTGCAAAATAACCGCAATTTCGTTTAATTCTTTTAGCAAATATTCTATATCTTTTTTTGCCTTTGCTTCATCAATCTTAATTGTTTTAAATGGCTCGGTTTTCTGGATATACTCATCGCATTCGCCAATTTTCCTCCAAATTTCATCCATGACTTTCTGCGTTTGGTATAAATCGAGGTTCTTATTGCGTTCCAAATTCTTGATGTTTGATGCTTGATTCTTGATACTTGCGTTAGCCGCCATTTTCAAAATCCGACTGGTTAAATTTCCAAGTCCATTTGCAAGTCCCGCATTATAAGCCTCCACAAATCTCTCCCAAGTATAATCGCCGTCTTCAAAAGTAGGAATTTCGCGCAATAAATAATAACGCAAAGCATCTATTGCCTGTTCGCCAGAAAGACCTTTTAATTTAAGCTGATCGATAATAGCGTACGGATCAGCCACATTGCCCAAGGACTTGGACATTTTCTGACCCCCGGAAGTGATAAAGCCGTGAATAATAATTTGTTTGGAATTCGGCAATCCCGCAGACATTAACATTGCCTGCCACATAGCAGACTGCTGGCGCAAATTATCTTTTCCTGCAATCTGAAGCCCGGGCCAAAAATCTTTAAACTGCTGACTGCCGTCCGTCTTGTCCCATCCTAAAGTCGAGATATAATTTATGAGCGCATCAAACCACACGTACATCACTTGGGTTTCATCGCCCAAAACCGGCACTCCCCATGGCATTTTCTCCTTCAGGCGGGAAATGGAAAAATCCTGCAATCCCCTGCTGATAAATTCTTTAATCTCGTTAAACCGAAAATCCGGCACCACAAAATCCGCGCGTTCCTTGAAAAACTCCAGTAAAGGTTTCTGATAGTTGGAAAACCTAAAAAAATAATTTTCTTCCTCAATCAACTCTATGTCCAAATTCGGATGAATAGGGCATTTTGCATTTTCCAATTCGCTTTCTGTCTTTTCCAGCTCGCAGCCTACGCAATATTTAACTTTATATTTTTGTTTATAAATGTCACCGTTTCGCTCGCAAGCTTTCCAAAACTCCTGGCATGCCCGGATATGATGCTCGTCTGTAGTGCGGATAAAATGGATATCCTCTAAAATCCCCAAAGCCGGCATTAAGTTTTTAAATTTTTCCGCATATTCATTGCAATATTCTTGCGGATCCATTCCTTGTTCTACAGCTCTTTGATAAATCTTTTTTCCATGCTCGTCAGTGCCGGTATTGAAAAAAACATCTTTCCCTAAAAGCTTATGGTATCGGGCAATTACATCCGCCTGCACTATTTCCAAAGCAAACCCTAAATGCGGGTCTGCGTTAACATACGGCAATGTTGTAGTTATGTAAAATTTATCGGAAGAGAGCATAAAAAGAAGGTTCATTTAAAGCCTTATTTACCCAGCATTTTTCTCCATTTTATGAAAAAATAAGTGCTAAATATAAATAGGCCTAAACATTAATAAAACCCAGAAATTTAAAAAGTGCTGGGTTTATTATAACTTTTTATTGGGTTTTTAACAAATTTACGGCTGGGCGGGAGTTTTACCTGCCCAAAATTCATTAACCACCACGGTAATAGCGCTAACCAACGGCACGGCAATCAGCAAACCCACCACCCCGGCTAATTTAAAACCAATCAGTACTGCCAGCAATACCGCCAGAGGCGAAGTTCCGACAGTTTTTTCCATTACTTTCGGCACCAAAACATAACCTTCGGTTTTCTGAATTATCAAATAAAGTAAAACAACAGCAAGTAACAGCGGAGGGTTTTGAATAAAAGCAACAAACATCGCCGGTATGGCGGACAAGAATGGTCCGATGTACGGTATTACCTCCAAGAGGCCGGCAAAGATTGCTAAAATAAATGCGTACTTTATTCCTAGTATGGAAAGCCCCAGCCAAGTCAACAAAAAAATAGAAATGCTTAAAATTAATTGGCCTAAAACCCACAAACCCATCTTCTTTTGAATTTTTTCAATAATTCCTAAAGTAAATTCCTGATGATGCGCTGGCAATAAAGTTGCAACAAATTTTTTCATTCCTTTTTCTTCCGCCACCAAATAAAATGAAATAACCAATACACTGATAAAAGACAGCAAGCTGTTAAATACCCCGAAAGTTTGGCTAAGCACGGTTTTTCCCTCTCCGGGATTCGTAAATGCGCGGGTAATAAAGTCGGTAAAATCAACGTTTCCAAAACCCAATGCAGACAAACGTTCCTGCATGCTTGAGAGGTACTGCGGTAAATTATCTTTAAGCACGGTGAATTGGGAAGTCAACGGAGGAGTGGCTAAAAATATTATCAGACCCACAAGGCCAAAAAACAACAAATACGTTACCAGTACGCTTACTGCCCGCGGAATTTTTTTCTCGTTAAAATAATCCACCATCGGTTCCATTGCCGAAGCCAAAATTAAAGATAGCAGTAAA
>Ga0172371_10005831_pt1 | contig 18144 bp, 17 predicted proteins | sample Lak12m_FD_114543 | JGI IMG/M metagenome (GOLD analysis project Ga0172371, IMG submission 114543) | Freshwater microbial communities from Kabuno Bay, South-Kivu, Congo - kab_022012_12m | ecosystem: Environmental > Aquatic > Freshwater > Lake | place: Democratic Republic of the Congo: South-Kivu...
ACTCAAGGATGGGTCCCGTGAAGATAAACGCTGACGATTTTTTTCCGCAGAGGCCGAAAACCCAGCCAACCAAATGGAATGGGGGACATAACCTTCTGATTTTCTATTATATAACGTAGCCGCTTTCTGACTTTATTGATTCGAGGAGATCGGATTCAGGATTGAAAAGGTGTCCCGAAACGCACGGAGCGGCTGTCGGCTTCTTGTATGGCCTCAGCCGCAGGCTGATAGGATCGGGCTTTGGGGCTTGGGGATGAACACGTTGAATTCCATGGAGAAGGCGGGTCCAATGGCCTCTCTGTAACACAGGTGAACATGACGCCTCTGCATGCATTTGACCATATTCGCCAGTCGGTCAACGGTTCGACAGACCGAACGGCGCGTGCCGGCATCGGGCAGTTTTTGACCCCTGCCGCAATCGCCTAATACATGGCTTCCCTGTTTGAAGGCCACCACGGGCATGTGAGGCTCCTGTACCCGGGGGCAGGGGCAGGGAGGGAACCGGCCCCGTAGCCCTGACCCAGAACGAATGGTTCAAGGCCCAGTGGTTCAAGGATGCCTATTACTTATACGCGGTCATGAATGCCGCGACCATGCCGGGACTCTATAGGGTACAAAACCCCGCAGAGAACCTGGAGCCCGAAGAAAAGCTGGAGGTGGTGCGCTATGTGGTGGGGGCAGAAGAGATCAAGAGTAAGGGGGAAATGACGTCATGAAAGGGAAGAAATTGCCGTATCCCTGGAGCGGCTCAAGGCCCTGAAGGGGCATGAATACCGGATCAAACGGATCGGCCTGTTTGGATCTGCGGCTCGGGACCGGATGGACGCACAGAGCGATATTGATGTGGTCGTCGAGCTGGATAGGCAGGACCTGTTTGCCCTCATCGGTATCAAGCAGGATCTGGAAGAAGAACTGAAGCGGCAGGTGGATGTGGTCAGCTACAGGCAGGGGATGAACAGATTCCTCAAGGCTAGGATAGAAAAAGAGGCGGTCTATGTATGACGTTGAGTTGGCGCTGGAGATCGCGTCTCAGATCCACAAGGCAACCCGAACCATCCCTGAGACGATTCGAGGCGGTGCAATCCCCAGGGGATTTTACAGATTCAGAGGCCGGAATGGAGAAACTGGATGGGATATGCATGCAGCCTATCGCCATAGGAGAGGGGCTCAAGAATCTCGACAAAGTCACTCCCACAACCAATCCCTTATCGATCGGGCCAGAAAGGACATTCTGGCGGTAACAACGGCAGGCCGCTCAGGGTCCTGTATCCCTTCTGGGGAGATTTTAAGGGTTGCGTCCTTAAGAAGCTGAACAGCCTATGCGTCGCCAGCTTATGGCATGGTGAGTTTTCGAGCGATCTTTGCTACATGTTCGCCCTGGTATCTCGCTCCTGAAAGCTCATTCTCACTGGGAGTGCGCCTTCCGTCGGGCCCCGCAATAGTGGATGCCCCGTACGGAGAGCAACCGGTGATCTGATCTATCACCGATTGACCTTGGAAGGTATACGGCAAACCGACAATGATCATGCCCTGGTGAAGCAGTGTGATATGAAACGTCAGGATGGTGGATTCCTGACCGCCGTGCTGGGTATTGGAACTGGTGATCACGCTCCCGACCTTGCCCACCAGTGCCCCTTTGGCCCAGAGTTGGCCTGTCGCATCCAGAAACTGTCGCATCTGGCCGCACATGTTCCCGAACCGCGTTGGCGTTCCAAAGATGAGGGCGTCGGCCGCCGCCAGTTCATCGATCGTGCACACAGGCACCTGGGCCTGCCCTTTTTGAGCCTCAAGCGCCCCCATTTTTCCCAACACGGCCTCAGACAGGGTCTCCGGCACCCGTCGAAGTACCGCTTCCGTATCCGGCACCAGACGCGCCCCTTCGGCGGCGGCCTGGGCCAGTCGGTAGACATGCCCATACATCGAGTAGTAAACGACCAATACCTTCATGAGGAGCTCCTTTCGGTTATATGGGGGATGGCAACATCGTTTATAACCATTCATCCAAACCGGCCTGAAGGCCGCGACGGCATCATTATCACACAAAGCCGCAAGGCAAACAACGGTTTTTCCGTCGAAAAAATCAGCTTGTCTCTCTTTTCCCGGCCGTTATGGCTCCGTGCGAGTCGTTGAAATCATTAAATTAGAATCTCCAGATCCGTCAGCGGGTAGGAGACGCAGGCATGGACATAGCCGAACTGCCGGTCTGATTTTCGGACCGGGATCCCGGCCGGCTGAAAGACCTTTCCGGAGCGGATTTTGACCCGGCACATGCTGCACTCGCCGGAGCGGCACAGAGACGGAACCCGAAGCCCCGCTCGTTCAAGGGCGGTGAGAAGGGGTTCACCGGCCCGGGCATCAATGGGCGTTCCTCCGGCTACCCTGACTCGGAACCTGTCTTCCGCATGAATTTCCCTCGGCCACGCCGGGTCCTCCCAGATGCGGGCCGGGGGCCCGTAAATTTCCCGCCGGATTTTCCTGGGGGGGACGCCCATGGTCAGAAGCTCCGGCACGCAGAAATCATACATTCCCTGGGGGCCGCACAGGTAGAAGGTCTTGTCCGCCGGGCCGCCGATGATCTCTTGGATGAGCTGCCCGGTCATCAGACCCGTTGCGCCGTCGTATCCCTCCAGAGGGTCTTCAATGACCGGCGCATAGGTGATGTGGCGGAACCGATCGGACATCCGGCTGAGTTCATCATGGAAAATGGCCTCATCGAGGGTCTTGTTCCCGTAGATGAGAAAGAGAGTCCTGTCGGGCCCGCATTCGACGATCTCCCGCACCATGCTCACAAAGGGGGTCACCCCACTCCCGCCCGCCAGGCAGACCATAGTTGGGTCGTGAAAGACCGGGTTGTGATAAAAGTGACCTGAAGGCCCCGAAGCCTCTAAGATGTCTCCTCGCCTCAGTTCATCCAAAAGGTAGTTGGATACCCGCCCTTCCTGCACGCGCCGCACCGTGATCTCATAATACCCGGTCTGATTGGGCGGCGAGGAGATGGAATAGGGCCGGCTGGTTCGCACGCCGGCGACGTCTACAAAGATGGCGATGTACTGTCCTGCCAGAAATGGGGGGAGATAGCCGTCCTGGGCCACGAATCTCAGCGTCTTTGTGGACGCGGTCTCATCCCGGATGTCCGCGACGCGAAGGGTGATGCGGCGGGGATGGAGGAGGTCGATCTGGCGACTTACCGAATCGCGGTAAACCGTGTAGTCCACCCCGCGCCTGCGGCTGAAGTCGATCTCATCCACGATGTCCTGGTATCCATCAAACTCCTCGAAAATTGCCTTGCTCATGGCCTCTCCTTACGCTGCGCCCAGTTTTTTCAGGATCGATTTGGCCGCGGACATGCCGGCATTCAGGGTGGGCTGGAACCCGCAGTCCCCGATCCATCCGCTGGCAAAAAACAGCCCCTCGATCGGGGCAAAACGCCCCGGCTGAAAAAACATGGCATCCTTGGTGTACTGCTCAAACCCGTAGATGGCGCCCTCGGGGTGCCCCAGATAGCGCATGTGGGTCAGGGGGGTGGCCGCCTCCAGTTCCTCAATGTGTGCCCTCACGTTCGGGAAGATGGCCTCCACCCGGCGCAGCATGGCCTCGGCGCACTGGAATTTGACCCGGTGATACCGGGTCGGCGGGATGTGCATCCATGGCTCGCCGTATTTCAGGGTGACGATATTGGCCTGGCAGGCGCCGGGGGGCGAGAAATCCGGGTCGGCCACGTCGTAACAGCTCAGGACCATGGTCTCGTCCGTAATTCCCAGACTTCGCATCCGGTTGAAGATCCGGTCGTCAAACTGAAAGGAGTCGATCAAAAAATTGGTGGTCTCCGTAATGCCGAGAGCCTCGGGCCCGCAGTCGAACCCCACGAACAGGGTGAAGGCCGACGGGCTGAGGCTCCGGCCGCCCATTTCCGTGAGTGCGTGGTCCGGGACGGCCTCACGGTCCATCAGTTGGGCATAGGTGGTGACCTGGGAGGCATTGGAAACCACATATCGCGTCTGAATGCGGTCCCCGTCTTCCGTCTCCACGCCCTGGACGGACCCGTTTTCGACGATAATCCGTTTGGCTCCGCAGTTGAACCGGACTGTTCCCCCGTTGGATAAAAAGCGGTTGGCCAGCGCATTGGAGAGGGCCTGGGAGCCGCCCTTGATATGAAACGGCTTGAACTCGATATAGACAAAAAAGAGCATGGCCAGATAGGCGAAAGAAAGGCGGTTCGGCGGCAGGCCCAGATATCCCCAGTAAACGGACAGGAGACCTTTCAGCATAGGATCGGTGAAGATCTCGTCCAGGATCTCGCTGGCGGGCTTGAATGCGTGGCTGTAAAGGACCGGATATTTCTCCCGGGACGGCGACGGGTCCTTGAAGAAAAAGGCCGCCAGCATCTGGTTGGCATAGGCATAGGCCAGATCGAAAAACCGGTGAATCGCCGCCGTCTCATGGGGAAACCGCTGGGCCAGCTCCGAAATAACCTGGTCCCTGTCCGCCTTGAGGGTCAGCCGAAACCCGTCCGGCATGGCCACGCTGTATAGATCCTTCATCTCCACGAATTCCAGGTCGTCCAGAACCCCGAGGCTGTAGAGCAGCATGCGGAGGGGGCCCGGCTTTTCGGTCGTCCCCATCCCGCTGAGCTGATGCAGGGCCACCTCGAACTCGAACCGGCCCCGGCAGAAACTGGTGGCGCACCCCCCAGGGATATTGTGCCGCTCCAGCAACAGGACATGCAGCCCCTTCTGGGCCAGGCCGGCGGCCGCTGTCAGCCCGCCGTTGCCTGCCCCGATCACCACCGCATCATAGGTTTCCATGGTTGCTCCTATGCCTTCCTTTCATCCATTTTTTCAAGTTCCATTTCCCGCAGCTTTCGTCGCAGCACCTTTCCCACCGTGCTCTTGGGGAGTTCCGCCATGAATTCCACCGACCTGGGGACCTTGTATGCGGCCAGCTTTTCCCTGCAAAAGGCGATCACCTCCGCCTCGGTCAGCGTTTCCCCAGGCTTCGGCACGACAAAGGCCTTCACGGTCTCCCCCCGATACGGATCGGGAAGCCCTACGGCGCAGGCCTCCTGGATCTTGGGATGGGAGTAGAGGATCTCATCGATATCCCTGGGATAGATGTTGTAGCCCCCGGCGATGATCATGTCCTTTTTCCGGTCCACGATAAACAGATACCCTTCCTCGTCCATGTAGCCGATATCCCCGGTATACAGCCAGCCGTCCCGAATGGCGTGGGCGGTCTCCCCGGGGTTATGGTAATACCCTTGGGTGACCTGCGGTCCCTTGATGAGGATCTCGCCCGATTCGCCCTGGGGCATGTCCCGGGTCCCGGTCTCCACGTCCACGATGCTACAGTCCGTATCCGGTACCGGGACGCCCACGCTTCCCACCTTGGTCTTCCCTCTCCAGGGGTTGGCATGGGACAGGGTGGCCGTCTCGGTCAGGCCGTAGCATTCCACGATGCCGGCCCCCACCCGTTCCTGCCACTGGTTGATGGTCTCGACGGGCAAGGGCGCCGCCCCCGATACACATCCCTTCACAGAAGAGAAATCGGTCTTGGGAAAATCCGGATGGTTCAGGACCCCGACGAAGATGGTGGGGACGCACGGGAACCAGTCGGGTTTGTATTTACGCGTCATTTCCAGAACAACCCCCGGCTCGGGCCGTGGGATCAGGATATAGGTGAGGCCCCTGAAAATGGAGGTGTTCATGCCGGTGGTGAACCCTGCCACATGAAAGGCGGGGAATGTCCCCAGCATGCTGTCTTCGCCTTCCACCGCATCGAACATCCATGTCCGCAACTGCTGTACGCAGACGCTGCAGTTTCGATGGCTCAGCATCACCCCCTTGGACACGCCGGTGGTCCCTCCCGTATAAAGGAGGGCCGCCAGGTCGTCGAAGGCCACCGACACCTTGGGGGGTGTGGCGGGATATTTTTTCACCAGATCCAGAAAATCATGGACCCCCTCGTTCGGGTCGGTGTTCCGATGCATCTTCTTTTTCACAAAGGGGAAGAGCTGCTTCTTGGGGAACGGAAGGTAGTCGCGGATGTGGCAGGCGATGATGGACTCGATCCCGGTCTTTTCTTTCAGCTTGAGCATCCTCGGGGTCAGGAGGTCCAGGCAGATGGCCATTCGCGAGTCCGAGTCATTGAGCTGATGCTCCAGCTCGCTCTCGGTGTAGAGGGGGTTGTTCATGACCACCACCCCGCCGAGACGAAAGACCGCATAGGAGGCAATGACGACCTGGGGCATATTGGGAAGGAGGAGGGCCACCTTGTCCCCTTTGCGAATGCCCAGATCCGCGAGTGCACCGGCAAACCGGTTGACCAGGTCATCCAGTTCCCTGTAGGTGATCTTCTTCCCCATCATGATCAGGGCAACCGTATGGGGAAACCGCTTCGCTGTCCTTTCGAGCGCATCATGAAGGGTGATCGCTTCGTAGTCCAGACTGGGCGGAACTTCCTTCGCGTAGGCCTTGTGCCAGATCCTCTCTTCCATGGCTTCCTCCTTCTGAATTGCCTGAAGTGACCCAAGTGGCCTGATGGCCACAACCAAGGACTGATCACACCAATGCGCAAAGGGCACAAGGGGGGGGGTTCTTTTGATAAGCCAGAAATGTCCCGGCCCCTGTGTTCTTAGCGGCTTCGTGTGAGTCGATAAAGGCGTTTCATCAAGAGAGATGACGAAAGATCCTCTTTTGCTTCATGATACAAGGCCAGGCATTTTAGATGCTTTTCTTCCGCATCAACTCGCCCATGATGATGAGCTTCTGGATCTGGTTGGTGCCTGCGCCGAACTCGATCCCCTTCACATCGCGGTACATCCGCTCGATCGGGAACTCTCGAATAAACCCGTATCCCCCAAAGATCTGCACGGCTTTGCCCACGGCCTCCACTCCCACCTCCGCGCAGAACAATTTGGCATAGGAGGCCTCCAGTCGGACCTGTTTGCCGGAATCGGCCATGACCGCGGCCCAGTAGGCCAGGAGCCTTCCGGCCTGTATTTTGGCAGCCATGTCGGCCAGCATGTCCTGGATCATCTGAAAACTGATGATGGGCGCCCCGAACTGGACCCGCTCCGATGCGTAGCGGAATGCCAGATCGAAGGCCCCCTGGGCCACGCCGATGGGCGCGATAGAATAGACGATCCGCTCCCGGTCGAGCCCGCTCATCAGGACTCGAATCCCCTTGTTCTCCTCTCCCAGCAGGTTTTCTGTCGGGACCTCGCAGTCCTCAAAGATCAATTCGCCGGTGGGAGAGCCTCTCACCCCCATCTTTTTGAGGGTCTTTCCGGTGCGAAAACCGGGAAATCCCTTTTCCACGATGAACGCGGAGATTCCTTTCTGTCCGGCCTCGGGATCGGTCTTGGCATAGACCACCACCACATCGGCCACCGGACCGTTGGTGATGAACATCTTGGTGCCGTTGAGAATGTACCGGTCCCCCTTTCGGACGGCGCGGGTCTTGAGAGACAGGGCATCCGATCCGGCCTCAGGCTCGGTGATGGCCAGTGCCCCTATCTTCCTTCCCGCGATGAGGTCCGGCAGATACCGGCGCCGCTGGGCCTCATTGCCGTTTCTGAAGATGTTCTCGGTGCAAAGGATGGCATGGGCCCCATAGGTGTTTCCTGTGGAAACGCACCCGCGCATGATTTGTTCCATGGCCAGGACGCAGGAGAAGAAATCGGCGCCGCTTCCCCCGTATGCCTCGGGGATGGTCATGCCGAACAGTCCCATGTCCGCCATGGCCTTGAAATTCTCCTCAGGAAACCGCTCGGCCTCGTCAACCTCGGGGGCCAGGGGGATGACCTGACGGTCCACGAAGCGGGCCACGGTCTCTTTCAACATCCTCTGCTCTTCGGTCAGTTCAAAGTTCATGAGGAGCCTCGGTACTGGATACTGGATACTCGATACTGGATGCTGGATACTGGATGTCTATGAATCCCGTCTGCTGCGGGCTCTACGCTTCGTTCCGACGGTTAAAGGCTTTCAGCTTTTTGCTTTGAGCTTTCAGCTCATCTACTCACTTGTTATTCGTCGTCTTCCTCCTCATCCTCCTCCGGCAGGAACCGGCTGATGAAACCGGTGTCGAAATCGCCCCGTTGAAACGCGGGGTCATCCATGATCTTTCTGTATAGCGGGATCGTCGTCCGGATCGGCTCGATCCGGAATTCCTGGAGGGCCCGCCGCATGATGCGGATGGCGCCGTCCCGCGTCAGATCGTAGGAGATGAGCTTGGCAATGAGGGAGTCATAAAACACCGGGAGTTCATAACCCTGATAGAGGTGGGTGTCCAATCTGACGCCGAATCCGCCCGGGGGTCTGTACACGTCGATCCTTCCAGGGGAGGGAAGGAAATTCCGGTCCGGGTCCTCGGCGTTGATGCGGCATTCGATGGCCCAGCCCCGCCTGGGGATATCATCGAAGGTGTAACCCAGTTCCTCGCCGGACGCCAGTCGGATCTGCTCTTTGACCAGATCGATCCCCTTGGTCAATTCGGTCACCGGGTGCTCGACCTGGATACGGGCATTGATCTCCATGAAGTAGAAGCGACCATCCCTGTCCACCAGAAATTCGACCGTGCCGGCATTGACATACCGGACCGCCTTGGCTACGGCCACGGCTGCCTGCCCCATGCGGTCCCTCAAATCAGACGTCAGGGCAGGGGAGGGCGATTCTTCGATCAGTTTTTGATATCGACGTTGGATGCTGCACTCCCGCTCCCCCAGATGGGTCACGTGTCCCTGTCTGTCCGCGAGGATCTGAAACTCGATGTGCCTGGGATGGGTAATGCACTTTTCGACATAGACCTCGTCATTGCCGAAGCCCGCGCGCGCCTCCATCCTGGCCACGGGGAATTCCTCCAGGAGCATCTCCCGGTCTTCACAGACGCGGATGCCCCGGCCCCCGCCCCCTCCCGAGGCCTTGATCATGACGGGATAGCCCATGTGCTGAGCGATCTCCCCCGCCTCGCTCGCACTTCCGACGCCGACCGTGCTGCTGGGAATGACCGGAACGCCCTTTTCCTGGACCATCCGTTTGGCGGTCAGCTTGTCGCCTGCCAGATGAAGGTTCTCCGGGGTCGGCCCGATAAAAACGATCCCGGCCCCTTCACATGCCTTCGCGAATGCCGCATTTTCCGCTAAATACCCGTACCCCGGGTGGATGGCATCAGCGCCTGTCCGTCTCGCGGCATCGATGATGCTCTCCATGTTGAGGTAGCTCTTGGCGCTGACCGGGGGGCCGATGCACACCTGTTCGTCGGCCAGGGTGAGATGGAGGGAGTCCCGGTCCGCCTCGGAGTACACGGCCACGCTCCCAATACCCATCTCCCTGCATGCGCGAATGATGCGATGGGCGATCTCTCCCCGGTTGGCGACCAGTATCTTGGAGAACATGGGTTATCCCTTCTCCATGACGAACACCAGGTCGTTGTCTTTCAAGGGCGTCTCATTTTCCACCAGGATCTCCACAATCGTCCCGTTGGCAGGCGACTTGATCTTCTGAAAGACCTTCATGGTCTCCAGGAGACCAAGGACCTGTTTTTTCTTGACGACATCCCCTACCTCCACATAAGGAGGGTGATCCGGGGCGGGTCTTCGGTAGAAAACGCCTGACATGGGCGCCCTCACCTCGATCCGCCCGGCACTCGTTTCAGTTCCGTTCATGGGTTACCTCTTCTCGTTGCTGGATGCTCGATTCTGGTCTCTGGATACTGGATACTGGATCATGGTCTACTGAGTTTGTCGGGTTCGTTGAGTCTGTTGACTGGATCGGGCTTTCACCTTTGAGCTTTTGGCTCGATGCAGCTTCCCAATTTTAGTCAAGTTAGGCCCTTCGCTATACTGCCCGCAGACCCAGGATTTTCCGTGCCTCGGATGGGCTGGCAATCCCCCGTCCCGCCTCGCGTACGATCGCTGCCAGGGCCTCCACCAGGGCGCCGTTGCTCCCGGCCTTGGCCCCGTCGGGCAGATAAAAGGTGTCCTCGAGGCCGGTTCGGACATTGCCCCCCAGTTCCACGCACTTGCGGTGAAGGGCCCAGACCTCTTCACGACCCACGGCGATGACCTGATAATGGGTTCCCTCGATCATTTCCGATACCAGGATCGGAAGGAGGTCCGGCCGTGCCGGCATGCCGCTGGCCACCCCCATGACGCAGGAAATATGGGGGTCCCCTTGAAACATTCCGTTCTTCTTGAACAGGCCGACACTTCGAACAATGCCGGTGTCAAAACACTCGAACTCCGGTACCACGCCGTTGGCGGTCATCACGTCCAGAAAGCTTTGGATCTTTTCAACCGGATTGTCGAAGAGGGTCGGGGGCCAGGCCCACGACCCGTTGCTCTTCAGCTTCAGGTAGTTGAGGGATCCGGCATTGCAGGCCGCCATCTCGGGTTTGAATGCCTCCAGACAGGCCAGCGGTCCCGAGATGTTTGGACCCACCACTCCTGTGCTCATGCAGATGATGATTTCCGGCGCCTTCGCCTTTATGGCGGCGAGGATGTCTCCCACCACGCCCAGGTCCCACGTGGGCAGGTGCCCGAGTCCCTTTCCCTGGTTCCTGAAATGGCAGTGGACAATGGATGCCCCTGCATTATAGGCCTGCTGCGCATGGTCCGCCATCTCCTCCGGCGTCACCGGCACATGGTGCACGGCCGGGTCCGTGAGCACCCCGGTGAGGGCGCAGGTAATTACCGTCTTCGAAGTCATCTGTCTTCCCCCTTTGAATCGACCATGGATTGTTGACGATTGTTGGGACCGCTGGGCGAATCCCTCAATTCCCGAATTCCTGAATCCCTCAATTCCTCAATTCCTCAATTCCTCAATTTCAAACTGGCGGCACGGTGTGGTTCTTGGCCCGTGGAGGGAGCCTTTCTTCCTTGTTCCGGGTGATCTCCAGGGCCTCAATGATCTTCTTTCGGGTATCCCTGGGAAGGATGATCTCGTCCACGATCTGGGCCGTCCATGTCCGGGCGGTTTCAAAGGCGTCCACCTTCTCTCGCGACCGGTTCAGGTAGGCCTCGTACGCGTCCTCCTCGATCCCTTTCCCATAGATTTTCGTGTAGTCTATCTGCGAGGCCTCCACCGCGAAGCGGGCGGTGGGCCAGGCATAGGTCAGATCCGCTCCCATTCCCTTGAGGGCGCCCATAATCATGCTGCCGGCATCGGCATAGGCCTCGCGAAGCACCACGCTGATCTTGGGAATGGTGGCCGTGGCATAGACATCGGCTACTTTACCCACGTGGCGGATGAGACCCCGCGCCTCATCCGTCTCGCCTGGCACAAAGGGCGGCGTATCCACCAGGTTCACCAGGGGGATATTGTAGGCATCCAGGGTCTGCAGGAACCGGTAGTACTTGTCGCATGAATCCGGTTCGAGGATGCTGCCCGGGTATTTCGGGTTGTTGGCCGCAATGCCGACCACCTGGCCGTGGAAACGACAGAAACAGGTGATCAGGTTTTTGGCGTATTCGTCTTTGATCTCAAAATAGTTCCCGTCGTCAACCAGATGCCGAATGACCTCGTGCATGTCGTAGGTCACTTCGTAGGCATCCGGAACGATGTCCTCCAGCGCGGCCACCGCCCTTTCAGGGTCGTCGGTCCGATCCCATGATGGCGGGGATTCCCGGAAGCTCTGGGGGAGGTAGCGGAGCAACTGGCGGCACTGCCGAATGGCGTCTTCGTCCGTGTCCCCCACCAGGTCGCAGCTTCCACTGAGCTGCATGTGGTAATCCGCGCCTCCCACATTTCGGTCGATCACCTCGGAGGTGGCGGCCTGGGTTTGACGGGGGCCCCCCAGCCACATGTTCCCCGAGTTCCTGCTGATGATCAAAAAATCACATAAGGCCGGGATATAGGCGCCGCCCGCAATGCAGGGCCCCATGAGCACCGTGATTTGGGGGATGACGCCCGAATAAACGGACTGGACTCGAAACTGCCAGTCGATCCCCGCCATAGGCACATCCCGGTATCCGAGCCGGCCTCCCGAAGAGTCGAGGAGAATCACATAGGGGATGCGCCACATGGCGGCCAGTTCAATCGGTCTCGCGAACTTGAGCATATGCTGGGCCCCCACCGAGCCCCCCAGCACCGTGAAATCGCTCGCATGGACCATGATCGTGCGGCCGTTGACCCGGGCCGTTCCCGCCACGGCCCCGTCACAGGGGGCCTCGGGGACCCGACCGTCAATGCGCATGCTGGTCGTTCCCACACACGAGCCCAGTTCGCGAAACGTGCCCGGATCGATCAATGCCTCGATCCGTTCCCGGGCAGACAGCTTGCCGCGTCCATGCTGGCGCTCCATATGCTCTGCTCCGCCGCCCAGCAGGTTCTTCTCCTGGATCTCGTGGTATCTTTTGATGGCCGCTGCCATTCGTTCCCCCATGGTCGCCACACCTCCCCAAAAAATGCCTCAAATGCCTCACGCGGATGCCCGCAACCCAATCCCACCACGGCGGGACTCACACAGAGACCACAAAACACACAAAGGGTTTTTCGCTACTAAACAAAAAATGCCCTTCTTGGTTTTCTTCGTGCCTTTGTGTGAGTCGAAAGAAACGCATTGCACCCAAAAGATTTTCTTGTTTTCCCTGACAGAAGATCAGGGAATAAGGTGCTAAAATGTAAAGTGCCTGAAATTGTGAAGCCGCATCGGGCTGGAGGCTTACAGCTGCAAGCCCGATCCAGTCAATAAGCTCAACAAACCAGCATCCAGTATCCAGTATCCAGAAACCAGCACCCAGCTACGCCGGCTTGATAAACCGCCGCTTCTCCGGCATGCATTCGCGCTTGTTGGCGGTCGCGTGCAGGGCATGGATGATGCGGGAGCGGGTCTCTCTCGGGTCGATCACCTCGTGCACCGTGTACCACGTGGTGAACATCTTGCCAAAGGTCATGACGCTGAACTCCTCCCTCAGAATATTGAGAAAGAAGTTATAGACATCCTCGTAATTCCCTTCTTCCTTGGCCCGGGCCAGTTGCTTGTGAAATACCGCCTGGACGATCATCTCCGGTCCGGTGGGAGCGAACTCGGTGGTGGGCCAGGCATAGATGTAATCCGGCCCCATCTTGCTGCAGCCCATCACGATATTGGAGCCGCCATAGGAGCGCCTCAGGACGATCGAGACCTTGGGATTGGTCAGGTGGGAGTAGCCGTGGAGGTTTTTGGCCCCGTGTCGGATAACGCCCTTACGCTCCCACTTGTCCCCCGGGGGAAAGGCCGTGGTGTCGGACATGGTGACCAGGGGGATGTTGAAGGCATCCAGGAACATGAGGAACCGGTCGTACTTGTCGGAGGAATCCGGTTCCATGATGCCGCTCAATTCATCGGGGTTGCTGGCCGCAATCCCCGTCACCATGCCGTCGAACCGCGCGAATCCCACGATCATGTTGGGCGCGAAGTCCTCCTGCAGTTCAAAGAATTCCCGGTTGTCCGTGATCAGTTCGATCACCTCGTGCATGTCATAGGTGAATTTGACGTCATCGGGCATGATGTCAAGCAAGGCCTCTTCCCGCCTCTCCGGGTCATCCCCGGTCTCTACCCGTGCAGGCCTGTCCCAACAGTTTTGGGGCATGAACTGGAGGAGGTCCCGGGCCATTCCGATGGCTGCCTCGTCGCTGTCGGCCACGAGGTGGCACTGCCCGCTTTTCTGCATGTGGAAGTCGGCGGAGCCCGCTTCCGCCGAGGAGATCTCCCCCCCCATCCACAGAAAGGCGGTATGCTCGTTCATGATCAGAAAATCCGACAGGACCGGGATCTGTGCCATGGGGCCGGTGCAGGGGCCAAGGACCAGGGCAAGACGGGGGATGACCCCCGAGTAAAGGCAATAATTGCGCACCAGACGAGCCATGCCGTGAAGCCCTACAAAGCCGTTCTTGAAGCCGAACCGGGAGCCTGCCGAATCGAAGATGCCGATGACGGGGACCTGCTCCTGGCCTGCCATTTGAACCAGCTCCGCGATTTTCCAGACGCCCTGGTCACCCACGGCGCCGGACATGACCGTGAAGTCCATGGAATAGATCATGACCTCCCTGCCATCAATCCTGGCCCGGCCCATAACCACGCCGTCTGCGGCGCTGGGTCTCCCCTGGGTTCCGGGAGGAAAGGCGAACTCCCTGACCACCGAGCCCAGTTCCTCAAAGGTCCCTGGGTCGGCCAACCGATGGATCCGTTCCCTTGCCGTCAATTTTCCCAGTTGGTGCTGGAGCGCGATGCGGTCTTCTCCTCCACCGCTTGCATTCTCTTCACGAACCCTTGACAGCTTCTCCAGGTATCCATTCATCCATTTTCCCATGTGGGTTCTCCTTCACTCAGGTGCGCGGGCCTGTCGTTTCAGGCTCGACTCGCTTTTCAATTCCGCCGAACAGAAGGTCGCAGAGGTTTTCTGTCAGGTCATCAGGTGAGATCTCACGGTCAAAGACCACCCCGGTCAGGCAGAGATTTTCCAGCGCCCCCAGAATCGCCTGCCGAATGATGCGGGGGGAGATGTCGTTCCGAATCTCCCCATCGGCGATTCCTTCCTCGATGACCTCGAGCATGATCTGGCTGTATCGCTTCACCAGTTCGTAAGGTCTGCTCGTGTAGTAGTCCGAGAAACTCCTGACATCGATGAGGAGGATCTTGGCAAAGACCCGGTCCGTGGCATAGACATTGATGTGGGACCAGATCAGCTTCCTCAGCTTGTTCAAGGCCCCCCTGATCCCCTTCAGGTCGATCTCGAAGCGGGTGTCGTAATGTTCCAGATATTCTCGAAGCACCTCGTACAGGAGATCTCTCTTGTCTTTGAAATATTTGTAAATCAGGGCTTCCGTAACCCCGGCGGTTCGGGCAATCTCGGTCGTGGTGATGGAACCGAAATCCTTCTTTTCCAACAACGACCGCAGGGCCTCGGCGATCTTTATCCTGCCTGGTGGAAAGGACGATGGAGCGCTGCCCGATCTCCCGGATTCTGCCGTGTCATTCATCAACGCCTTACGTCCCCCCCTCCCCCCGCCGACGGCTGCCACCTGAAGGGCTTGCTCAGCCTATATAACAGGTTATGGTCATTTACCTTTTATGATTCGATAACTATTTTATCGACATTATTTCATATGGTTATATCTGTTAGTAAATATTACTCACTTTGTCAAGCGGTTTTTGAGAAATTAGCGCGGAAAGCGGAAATGATAAAATCGATCAGGAGGAATATAACAAATCAGAAACCCTTTTGAGAGACTGCCCTCAGATCGTTTCCGGATTCTAAAATGTCAGGCTTGGATCTTGCTGGAATGGATCACCCTGGAAATAAAAGCACGGTTTTGTGGAAAACAATGCCTGATGCGCACAATATTGTAGATTTTGACCATGATACATGCTTATTGGGGCGATAATTTATGATTTTAATTAACATGGAATTATATAAATTCTATTAGGTATATTTTTTGCTAATCAGTTGCGGTTATCTCAAACCGCAACGGCCATAAGATAGGGAGGGGAAAAATGAACGCAGGGGACACCACATTTATTTTGATCTGTTCGGCTTTGGTGATGCTGATGACCATCGGCCTGGCACTTTTCTATGCAGGTATGGTGAGAAGCAAAAATGCATTGGGAACCATCATGCAGAGTTTTATTATTATCGCCTTAATAAGCCTGGAATGGATATTGTGGGGGTATAGTATGGCCTTTGGGCCGGACAAATGGGGGCTCATCGGCGGCCTGGAATGGTTTGGGCTCAGGAGTGTGGGTATGGCGCCTCATGACGTCTACGCAACCACCATTCCCCACCAGGTGTTCATGATTTATCAATGCATGTTTGCCGTCATCACGCCAGCCCTGATCACTGGGGCCTTTGCAGAGCGGATGCGATTCGGCCCCTTTCTCCTGTTCAGCCTGCTCTGGGCCACATTTGTGTATAATCCGCTGGCACACTGGATCTGGGGAAACGGGGGTTGGCTTGTCCGCATGGGGACGTTGGACTTTGCAGGCGGGGTTGCCGTCCATGTGAGCTCGGGTGTCGCAGCACTTGCCGCAGCGATCCTCCTGGGAAAAAGAGAAGGCTATGGTTCTGAGGAACTACGTCCCCATAACCTCCCCATGACCCTCCTTGGAGCCGGCCTTCTGTGGTTCGGCTGGTTCGGGTTCAATGCCGGCAGTGCGCTTTCCGCAGGGCCGCTTGCCGGCAGTGCCTTCGTGGCCACCCATGTAGCCGGCACAACCGGGGCGCTCTCCTGGATCGGAATGGAATGGCGGGCAACCGGAAAATCCACTACACTGGGCGCCGCGAGTGGCGCTATCGCTGGTCTGGCCACCGTGACCCCGGGAGCGGGCTTTGTCGGGCCCATTTCCTCCGCCATCATCGGCATGTTAGCGGGGATTGGCTGCTACTTGGGCATCATGGCAAAAAACAGATTCCGCTATGACGACAGTCTGGATGTGGTGGGGATTCACGGGGTTGGTGGTGTGATAGGTCTTTTGTTGGCAGGACTTTTTGCCGATAAGACCATAAATCCGGCAGGAGCCGACGGGCTCTTTTTTGGAAATCCCAAACAACTGGGAATCCAGAGTCTTGCCGTACTGGTCACCATTGCTTATACGTTTATTGCCAGCTATCTTCTGTTGAAAGCCGTCGACAAAACCTTGGGCCTACGCGTTGACCTGCGGGAAGAGCGAAGCGGCCTCGATCTCAGCCAGCACGAAGAGACCGCGTACAATATCTGATAAAAGAAGGGGGGAGGAAAACCATGAAAAAAATTGAGGCCGTCATCAAACCATTCAAATTGGATGCGGTAAAAAAAGGCCTGTCCAATGTGGGAATCAAGGGGATGACCATCACGGAGGTTAGAGGTTTTGGTCGCCAGCGGGGTCACAAGGAGGTCTATCGAGGCGCTGAATACCAGGTCGATTTTGTCGGGAAGGTCAAGATCGAGATCGTAGCTGACGCAGTGATGGTTCCCGAAATCGTGCAGGTAATTCAGGAGCAGGCCCGTACCGGCGAGATCGGAGACGGCAAGATCTTTGTGACCCCTGTAGAAGCGGCCATCCGTATACGCACAGGAGAGTCCGGGAAAGAGGCCCTTTAGGCTGCGGATACCCCTTGACATTTGCATCAAATCATAGCAAGTATGCCGCAACACTTGTCAGGTAAAGGCCGTCGCTCGTCGCATCTCCCTTTTATTCGCCGGTCATCAAAATCCCTACCGTTCCGGAGTTCTCCCGAGATATCAGTAGGTAAAGAAGGAAAATGTGCTCTGATGAAATATGACCAAACCGGGAAGGTCGTTGAAAACTTTTATGTGGTAGGCAATGCGTCATTTCCCGTCTACCTGTTGGATGGACCGAAACCGGCCCTTTTCGATGCAGGGCTGACAGCCATGGGCCGCATGTACGAAGCAGATCTTAGAAAAATCCTTGGCAACCGCCTGCCAACCTATCTTTTCCTAACCCATTCTCACTTTGATCACATCGGTGCAACCGCCTATCTCAAGGCGCTTTACCCATCTATGAAGATTGCTGGTTCACGGCGCACCCAGGAAATCCTTCATCGCGATAACGCCATTCAATTGATTCGATCGTTAAACTGGAAAGCAACAGACTCTCTGAAGGGATCGGAGAAGATGCTAACCCTTAAAGATCTATTTGAACCCTTCACTCTGGACTTAGAACTGAACGGGGGTGAGACCATTGAACTCGGTCCGGACCATCATGTCCATGTTATGAATACGCCGGGGCATACCTGGGATTTCATGAGTTACTGGGTATCTGAAAAAAAACTGCTAATTGCCTCGGAGGCTGTGGGTTGCGAGGATGGTACGGGGTACATCTTCAGCGAATTTTTGGTCGATTACGATGCCTTTGTGAGTTCTCTCGCGGCCCTCAGCCAGTTGGATGTGGATATCTTGTGCCAGGGACACGGACTCGTCTTCACCGGCCCGAATGCCTGTGCGCATATGGATCGCTCCCTCGAGCAGGCCCCCCGGTTCCTTTCCATGGTGGAGAAGTTTCTTGAAGAGGAAGGAGGCAATGTGGAGCGGACCATATCGCGGGTTAAGGCCGTTGAGTGGGACCCGAAGCCTTGGCCCAAACAGACAGAGTCCGCCTACCTGTTGAATACAGAGATCCGGGTCAACACCATTCTTAAGCGACGCGCTCAAGAGTAAACCATAATACCTG
>Ga0172371_10005834_pt1 | contig 18137 bp, 19 predicted proteins | sample Lak12m_FD_114543 | JGI IMG/M metagenome (GOLD analysis project Ga0172371, IMG submission 114543) | Freshwater microbial communities from Kabuno Bay, South-Kivu, Congo - kab_022012_12m | ecosystem: Environmental > Aquatic > Freshwater > Lake | place: Democratic Republic of the Congo: South-Kivu...
GAACAGCGCGGGATTTCTTTTGCAATAAAAAGCCCCTGAGTCTTTATCGCTCAGAGGCCGGGTTTGTGTCCGGGTTATTTGCTCGATGCGGAAGGTTTGATGGGGTAGTTCGAGTAGGTGCGCCGGAACTCATACCTTTTGACGATGGCCTTGATGATCTCCGCCTGGTCAGGGTTTATCTCAAGGAATTCGAAGCCGACGTTGAAGAAGTTCGGGCTGATATCCTGTTCGCACCAGGCAGTGCGGGAGGGGATGACGATGCGGCTCGATTTTATGTCGGGCAGTTCGGGCAGTTCGACCGCAAGGGTAACCAACTGTCCTGTGTCGTTGGGTCTGTCTCCGATCACCATCGCTCCCATGAGGGTGATATCGCCCAGATAGCCAAGCAAACGCCCGCCATATAAGTCGAAAACCTGGGTGTATGCCATTAAGGGCTTGCGCGGTTCCTTACGTCTCTCCTGCATGGGTTCCTCCGATAAGGTTGCATAAGTTTACATGACCTTGGATGGAAAATCAATTGCGGTTTTGTGGTAAAACTGGCAGGTGCGCTGGATCTATATTTCCCCTCATCTCGATGATGCCGTCCTGTCGGCGGGTGGGCTCATTTACGAGCAAACCCGCTCCGGTGTCCCGGTTGAAATTTGGACGTTGAATTGCGGCTTTCCCCGCGAGACCGGGTTTTCCCTGCTCGCCCGGTATTTGCATTACGAATGGGGCGTAACCTCTGCCGATGCAGGGATGCGCCTGCGCCGCGCCGAGGATATCAGGGCATCGGAACTCGTCGGGGCAAAGGCTGTCCACTTTGACTTTCTGGATTGTATTTACAGGCGCGGGCGCGACGGCGACTGGCTTTACCTGGATGTATTTGACCCGCCGCACGAGGAGGATGCGGATGTGCCGCGTCAGATCGCTGAAGCCATTTCCCCGCGCCTCGCGCGGGACGATGTGCTGGTCTGCCAACTTGGGCTTGGTTCACACGTTGACCATATCCTCGTGCGCCGCGCGTTGGAATCGCTGGGGCGTCCGCTGGTTTATTGCGCCGACATCCCTTATTTGTTCAAGCACCCTGAGACGCTCGGCCCGGGTACGGCTGGGATGAAAGAGTCTGTTCATGCGGTCACGGAGGCAGGCTTGAGGTCCTGGCAGGAGGCGGTGGCGGCTCACGCCTCGCAGATGAGCAGTCTGTTCGACAGTCCCGACCAGATGCGGGAGTTGATCCGTCGATATTGGTCCGAAAGAAACGGCGTTCCCCTGTGGCGGCTTGAGTAGACAACAGAATTCGGTACTTGTATTCGATTTGGAATCGTGATATATTAAGGCCGATTTTCAGGACAGATAAACATTTTTTCGCAAATTGCATCTCTTTTCAGAGATGCAAAATTCTATCTAGGCAGGACACATCATGCCAACCAATTTCCTGACAAAAGAGGGTTTTCAGAAGCTTCAAGATGAGCTTGATTACCTGCGTACAGCCAAGCGCCAGGAAGTGGCCGCGCGCCTGCACGAGGCCATGGAAGGCGGCGAACTGATCGAGAATGCAGAATACGAAGCCGCCAAGAACGAACAGGCCTTTGTGGAAGGACGCATCCAGGAACTCGATATGCTGCTCGCCACAGCCCGCGTCATCGAAGAAAACGGCAAGGGCAGGAAGAGCGACACGATCCAGGTCGGCTCGAAGGTGACGATCAAGGAGGGCAATTTCGAGGCTGAGACTTTCATAATTGTGGGGGCGGCGGAAGCCAACCCGCGCGAAGGAAAGATCTCGAATGAGTCGCCAATTGGCAAGGCCATCTTGAATCACAAGGCGGGCGAAACCGTGAAAGTGGAAACGCCCGGCGGCACGTATAACGTCAAGATCATTAAAATCGGCTAAAGCAGGAGCGCACTTGGAAACCCCGCGCACCTGTACAGGCGCGCGGGGTTTTTGTTATTTTCCTCACCGGATGGAGAGGATGTGGAGATAAATCATGGCAGAGTACAACTCACTTGAAAGAATCCGTTTGCAGAAAATCGAGGAATTGCGCGCCGCCGGGGTGGAACCCTACCCGACGCGCGCCGAACGGACGCATACCAGCGCCGAGGCGATCGCCGCGTTCGAAGCCGCGCAGGAAGGGACGGAAGTTCGGGTCACGCTCGCGGGACGCATCCGGGCCGCGCGTGCGATGGGCAAGATCTCCTTCGCGCACATTGAGGACGGCGCGGGCAAAGTGCAGTTATTCCTGCGCATCAATGAATTGACGCAGGAGCGCGTGGACTTCTTCAACAAGATGTTCGACATCGGCGACTTCATCCAGGCTTCCGGCGTGATGTTCCGAACGAAGACCGGCGAGGTCACGTTACACGTCCACGATTTCAAACTGCTGGCCAAGTCCGTCAGCCCGCTTCCCGCGGACAAGGATGTGACACAGGAGGACGGCACGGTTGTCCGCTATGCCGCGCTGGAGGATCCCGAACTGCGCGCGCGACAGCGCTATGCCGACCTGGCGGTCAATCCCGATGTGCGCGAGACCTTTCGCAAGCGCGCCGCGCTCATCCGGGGTTTGCGCGAGTTTTTGGATGGCAGGGGCTTTCTCGAAGTGGAGACGCCCATCCTTCAGCCGTTGTACGGCGGCGCGGCGGCGCGCCCGTTCGAAACGCATCACAACGAACTCGAGCAGGATATGTACCTGCGCATCTCGTTCGAGTTGTATCTCAAACGCCTGCTGGTCGGCAATCTCGAACGCGTTTACGAAATCGGACGCGACTTCCGCAACGAAGGCGTTTCCTACAAACACAATACCGAATTCACGCAACTCGAATTCTACTGGGCCTATGCGGACTATCTGCAGGTGATGGAACTGACCGAGCAAATGGTGTCGTATGTGGCGCAAAAAGTCACCGGCTCGACCAAAGTCAAATACGGCGAACACGAAATCGAGTTCAAACCGCCCTGGAAACGCCTGGAAATGCGCGCCGGCATCCGGGAAACCAGCGGCATTGACATTGCCGAATATCCCACCGCCGAATCATTGTTGAAGGCCATTGTCGCCAAAGGCAGGACGCCCGACCCCAAATCCACGCGCGGCAAGTTGATCGATTTCCTGTTGGGCGAATATCTCGAACCGACTCTCATCCAGCCGACGTTTCTCTACAATTATCCGCGCGATATTTCGCCGCTGGCCAAGTCCATGCCCGGTGACCCGCTCACGGTGGAAAGATTCGAAGGATATGTGGCTGGCTTCGAGTTGTGCAATGCCTTCACCGAGTTGAACGATCCGCTCGACCAGGAACAGCGCTTCCTCGAAATGGGACGCGACTACGAAGCCGGCGACGAGGAGAAACATCCCATGGACGAGGATTACCTGCGCGCCATGCGCTACGGGATGCCGCCCAACGGCGGCTTCGGCATGGGCGTGGACAGGCTGGCTATGATAATGACGAATAAGCATTCCATTCGCGAAGTATTGTTATTCCCTCCCTCGCGGAAGGAAGAGTTTGGGGATTCGAATTCATAATCATGAAACACAAAGACTTCGGAAGTTGCTGGAAACCTCCGAAGTCCAGGTTTAGGGTTTACGATGAAAAAATCAATTCTCATCCTCGGCGATATCCTCGCCATGGCCATCCTCACCGTGATCGGTTTCGCATCCCACGGCGAGACCGGTCTTTCCTTTCTCCCGCGCATGGCGGCAACTTTCTTCCCGCTCCTTGCCGGCTGGTTTCTCGCTGCCCCGTGGCTGGGACTGTTCGATGGTCAGGTTGTGATGAATCGCCGCCTGTTCTGGCGGCCTGCATTGGCGATGGCCCTGGCCGCGCCCACGGCGACCGTGTTACGCGCGGCAATGCTCAATGGCGCGGCGCTTCCATTGTTTACGTTGATTTTGGGGGGCACAGGCGCGCTGGGCATGGTCATCTGGCGCGCAGTTTATCGCTGGTGGACGAATCGGGCAAAATAAGAAAATCAGTTTTCCATCCTGATGATAAAATAACCGCATGGACGAATCAGCCCTAATCACATCCGCTCAACATGGCGATCTCGACGCCTTCAACACCCTCGTCCTTCATTACCAGGATGCGGTCTTCAACACCGCTTTACGCATCCTGGGCGATGACGAACAGGCGGCAGACGCTTCGCAGGACGCATTTATTTCGGCGTTTCGAAGCATTGCATCATTCCGCGGCGGCTTATTCAAAGCCTGGCTCATGCGAACCGTGACGAACGCCTGTTACGACGAACTGCGCCGGCAAAAGAGGCGCCCGACCACGCCGCTCGAGCCCGACACAAAAGACGGCGATGAAATGGATTCGCCGCGCTGGCTTGCCGATCCCGGCATGTCTCCCGAACAAATAGCCGAAGCCTACGAACTCGAACATGCGATCCAGCACTGCCTGGATGGATTGCCTGTGGATTTCCGAATCGTGCTTGTGATGGCGGATATTCAAGGGCTGGATTATTCGGAGGTGGCCTCTTCCGTTCGCGTCCCGCTTGGAACCATCAAGAGCCGGTTGGCGCGCGCGCGTTTACGTTTGCGGGAATGCCTGCAGGACTTCTGGGAACTTCTGCCTGCCGCGTTTCGTCTGCATGAGGAGGCAAACGCATGAACTTCCGCGACGTTGAACTTCTCTCTGCATACCTGGATGGACAACTCAACCCATCCGATTCCGCGCGGCTGGAAACCCGCCTCTCCTCGAACTCGCAATTGCGCGCCGTCATGGACGATTTACGCGAAGCCCGCGGCCTGCTCCGCCAACTCCCCGCGCGCAAAGCGCCGCGCAACTTTACGTTGACGCGCAAAATGGTGGGACTTAAACCGCCTTTGCCGCGCACCTATTCCACCTTCCGTTTTGCAACTGTTTTTGCAGCCCTGCTTCTCTTCCTTACCTTTGCCGTCAATGGATTTTCCTCCCGCCCCGTATCTTTCATGGCCTCGGCCCCGGCCCCGGCTTATGGAATTGGCGGAGGGGGCGAAACTGAATCCCTTGAAGCGCCGGCGGCAACCGAAGCCCCGGCGGCAATCGAAGCGCCTGCGCAGCCCTCCACGGATATGCAAATCGCCCCGACGGAAATGTCCCCGGCCACGGAGAATTCTGCGCGGAGCGCGGAGACGCCGCAAGCCAAAACGGGGGAGGGCGAATTGCTCGATCAGAATCAGGCCCAAGTCCCGAATGATGCGGTCGTGCCGATTGGCTGGCAGGTTGGCCTGGGGATTGTCATCGTCGTTTGCGGCCTTGCCGCTTTTGGATTACGTCAACTTGCAGTACGCAAGTGGCGATAGAACGCTGGAGCGAAACGTGTCGCGTTCCGGTGACATTCATTTCTGCCCGCGGTGCGGCGCGGCGGTAGTGCGGGAAGATCGATTTGGCGAAGTCCGTCCTGTTTGCCCCCAATGTAACTGGATTCATTTTTCAGATCCCAAAGTGGCTGCGGCTGTCCTGGTTGACAAGGGTGGCCGTGTCCTGCTTGTCCGCCGCGCGAATGAGCCGTTTCGCGGCCTGTGGACTTTGCCTGCCGGTTTTGTGGACGCGGGCGAGGATCCTGCCGATGCGGCCGCGCGGGAATGTTTCGAGGAAACCGGTTTGTCGGTCCGCGTGACGCGTGTTTTCGACGTTGTGTCCGGCCGGGAACATGAGCGCGGCGCGGACTTCGTCATCGTATATCTGGCGGAGGTGGCAGGCGGAAACATGGAAGCCGCAGACGACGCGGATGCCGTGGGTTGGTTTCCGCGTTCTGAATTGCCCCCGCTGGCGTTTCGCGCAACGCGCCAGGTTTTGAGCGGGACGCTTTCACTCGAATAAGCCGCCTGCCCGTCTATAAATATTCCCCTGAAAATATCGTTACAAATTATTCCATCTCCCCCAAAATCGCCTTATAATATGCAGGAATTCCAATTCTAAATGAGGAGACATAGAATGAAACCTAACAGTACTTTTCGTTTCTTTGCCCTTTTGGCAATCATCCCAATCGTTGGGCTGGCTTGCCTGGGCGGCACTCCAACGCCGACGGATGAGCCTGTTGTTAATCCGCCGGTTGTGATGGACACTCCTGTCCAGGAACCCTCCCCGGAACCTCCTCCTCCCACCGAAGCCCCCATCCAGCCCGCTGCACAGGATTTCTTTACGGAGGAGTTCGACGGCGACATCAGTAATTGGTCACAAGTGGTGTCGTCGAACGGCGCTGACGGCGATACGTCTCAGGCGAATGTATCGGTTGAGGACGGCAAGTTGATCTTCGATTTGGGTAAATGGCTTATTGCATATGTGTTTTATGATCCTTATATTTATACGGATGTAAGATTGGATATTACTGTCGAAAACCGCGGTACAAACATAAATAACGTATTGCTTGTTTGCCGCGCATCGGAAGAGGGGCGTTATCTTGTGAATATTGCCAATAGCGGCCTGTTTGCCATCTATGCGTTTGACGGGATTAAGGGGACATATAACAGAATAGCCGACGGCGGATCAAATAAGATCAAGGCCGGCAAGGAATTCAATGATTATGCGCTGGTGTGCATCGACAAGACGCTGACCATCTATATTAATGGGTCCGAGGTCCGCAAGTATACGGACAACCAATATGTTCTCCGGGATGGCCAGGTTGGCGTGGGTGTTGCATCGGAAAATCAAGTGCCAGTTAAACTCGAATTTGAAAATGTAACGATCAGCCAGCCATAGCCATCCGGCAGGCGGAACCATCCATGCAGGAGACCGGCAAATCGCCGGTCTCTTTTTATGCTACAATCTTTTTATGTCAATGCCCGATCTTCGGCCCTCCCCGATTGCCGGTCAATGGTATGACGGGAATCCCAAAACGCTGGCGCGCAGTGTGGATGATTTTCTCGACCGCGCCAAATTGCCCGATTTGAATGGGGATATTATCGGGGTTATCGCTCCTCATGCGGGACACCGTTATTCGGGCGCGGTGGCGGGACATGCCTTCGCGGCGCTGCGCGGGCGTTCCCCGGATCTGGTCGCCGTGATTTCACCCATGCACCAGCCTTATTATGAACCGTTAATTACAACCGCTCACCAGGCATACCTCACGCCGCTTGGACAGGTCCCCGTGGATCGTGACGCATTGGCTGAACTCGATGCGATCCTGAACTCCGAACTGGGTTTTGGCCTGTCCGCTGTCTCGCGTGACGGGGAACATTCACTCGAGATCGAATTGCCTTTTTTACAGCGCACCCTGGCGCCGGAATGGAAATTGCTGCCGGTCATGATACGCTCCCAGGCCCCGGAAATCGCGGAGGGATTGGGCAGGGCGCTTGCCAGCGTGCTGCGCGGCCGGGATTTTGTCCTTGTGGCCAGCACGGACTTGTCCCATTTTTACGACCAGAAAACCGCGCAGGCTTTCGACAAGGCGATGTTGAGCCAGGTCGAAGCCTTTTCACCTGAAGGCGTTTTTGCCGCCGAATTAACCGGCAAAGGTTTTGCCTGCGGACATGCCGCAGTGGCCGCGGTTCTGTGGGCTGCGCGCGGTTTGGGCGCGGATACGGTCAAAATCCTGAATTACGCCACATCCGGCGACGTGACCGGGGATTATTCCTCGGTGGTGGGGTACGGAGCGGCGGCGATCCTGAAAAGCAAGTCGTGATGTGCAACAAAAAAGCGACTCGAAAACGAGCCGCTTTTTTGTTCGGTTTGTTGTGCGGAGTCGCTGAGAAAAACCATTAAAAACCCCGTGCCCCCGCGTTTCAGGGGTTAAGATGGGCGGGGCGGATTGCCCCTGCAGACAAGATGCATATCATTTCACTTTCATAGCGTATCGAATCCGCTTCCGTATTTTGCCTGAAAACATCTGCTATAATTCAACGATGCTTATGGAAGAAGAGACCACTTCTCTCGTCCACATCAAGGGCTTGCGTGATGGCTTGCTGGCGACGCTCTCCGATGCGTTGTGGGAGGATCAGCGCCTTGCCCTGTTTGCGCAGATCGACGCGCGCCCGTCATTTTTCCAGGGCGCCCGTCTCGCGATGGATGTGGGCACGCAGATTCTCAAGGTGAATGACCTGGTTGATCTGCGCGATCAACTCTCCGAACGAAACATCTCGTTATGGGCGGTGGTCAGCGAATCGCCAACGACGGAAAAGACCGCGCAATTGCTCGGGCTGGCGACCCGCATTTCCAGGCCCCGCCCGGAGGAACAGCGCCGGTTTTCAGTAACCGACCTGGGCGAGGAGACTGCCCTGTTCCTGAACAGGACCATTCGCTCGGGAAACCGGATTGAGTTTTCAGGCCATGTGGTTGTGTTTGGCGATGTTAATCCCGGTGCGGAGATTGTCGCCGAGGGGAATGTCATCGTTTGGGGACGTGTGCGCGGGATGATCCATGCCGGCGCAAAAGGGAACCGGGATGCTGTGATTTGCGCCCTGGACCTGTCGGCCACTCAATTGCGCATCGCAGACGAGGTCTCTGCAATTTTGAAGCCGCAGAAGGACCCGAGACCGGAAGTGGCCAGCATCAATGGCGAAGGCCGTTTGCAGGCGGAAGCCTGGAATGCCGGTTAAAATATTTTTTTACAGGAATTAACATGACCGCTCAAGTAATTACAATTTCATCTGGAAAAGGCGGCGTGGGAAAAACCACTGCTGTTGCAAACCTTGCCGTTGCGCTGGCCGCAGATGGGAAAAAAGTCGTCTGTATCGACGGCGATATTGGCCTGCGCAACCTCGATGTGGTCATGGGTCTTGAGAATCGAATTGTCTATGATATTGTGGATGTGATCGAAGGCCGCTGTAAACTGCGCCAGGCGATGATCCGTGATAAACATTATCCCGAACTTTACCTGATTCCTGCTGCTCAAACGCGGGACAAGAGCGCGGTCTCGCCTTCGGACATGACGCGCTTGTGCAATGATTTGCGCGCCGATCACGATTTTGTGTTGATCGATTCGCCCGCAGGCATCGAGCGCGGTTTTCGAAATGCCATCGCCGCCGCGGACAAAGTTATAGTGGTCACCAACCCCGAGGTCAGCGCGGTGCGCGATGCGGACAGGGTGGTGGGCATTCTCGAAGCGGAGGAAAAAGGGGCCCCGTCGCTCATCATTAATCGGTTGAATCCAGCATTGGTCAAACACAACGACATGCTTTCCGCGGAGGATGTGCTGGATTTGCTTGGCATCAAGTTGATCGGGATTGTTCCCGAAGACGAATCGGTGATCATTGGCTCCAACCGCGGCACGCCGGTTGTGACCGAAACAAAGAGCCGCGCCGGGCAGGCCTTCCGCAACATCGCCAGGCGCATGCAGGGGCAGGATGTTCCTTTTATGGACCTGGAGCCTCAAAGCGGGCTCTGGCAATCCATTCAACGACTGGCGGGGAGGAAATAAGATGAACCTGTTCACTCGCAAGCGCAGTGCGGAGAGCGCCAAGGAACGCCTGCAGTTGGTGTTGATCCACGACAGGACGGACCTGACGCCCGCCGAACTTGAAGCATTGAAGGATGAACTGATTGAGGTGATTTCGCGCCATATTGAAATCGATCCCGACGCGGTGCAGATCGGGTTGGAGCGCGACGGGCGTTCCCAGCGGCTGGTGGCCGATATTCCCCTGCGGGGCGTTACCCGCCGCCGCGCAGGTTGATCCTTTCCTAATCAGGAGGCACGGATCAACCCGGTGGGCTTTCGGGTGTGTCCGTGCCTTTTTTCAACATGGGACGCGAACTTTCCTGGCGCAACTTTGACTTTCTCCTGCTCGGCGCGATCGTACTGGTGACTGCCTTTGGCACTGCCATGATCCGTTCCGCCGTCGCGGAGAATGAAGTGCTTCAACCTCTCATCATTCGTCAGGTGTATTTTGCCCTGCTTGGGCTGGTTGTGATTTTCTTTGTGGCGGCCATCGATTATCGATACTGGATGGCGCTTTACAAACCCATCTATTTTGTGATGATGGCCCTGCTGTTTGCGTTATTCCTGAGCGCCCAGGCCGTGTTTGGCGCGGCGCGCTGGTTTTCGGTGGGCGTGCTTTTCCTCCAGCCGACTGAGTTTGCCAAGATCGTGGTGATTTTGATCCTTGCCAGGTATTTTGAACAAACACAGCATGAACCGCGCGACCTGAAATGGATCGTTAAGGGTTTTTTGTGGGCGTTCTTCCTTTTGATCTGGATCCTGCTCCAGCCGAACTTGAGCAATGTGATCGTGATCGCGGTCATTTTCGGTTCCATGTTATGGCTGAATGGCCTGCAATTGAAACAGTTGTTGGTTGGCGCCTTGGTTGGGATCCTGGCCGGTACGCTGGCATTTCCATTCCTGCAGCCCTACCAGCAGGCGCGCGTGATGACATTCCTTTTCCCCGACCCCAATGCAAGTTATGGCGCGACGTATAATGTGCAACAGGCCTTGATCGCGATCGGCTCAGGCGGCCTGCTCGGCAAGGGATATGGTCACGGCTCACAGACACAGTTGCGGTTTTTGAAAGTGCGCCACACGGACTTTATTTTTTCGGCGATATCGGAGGAATTTGGCCTCATCGGCGCGCTGGCTGTCATGCTGGTCCTGGCGTTTATCATCTGGCGCTGCCTGCGCGCCGCGCAAAAGGCGCGCGATGTTTCCGGGGCGATGATCGCGTATGGTGTGGCAACGTTGATTTTCTTCCAGGGCGCGGTCAATATCGGCGTCAACTTGAAGATCGTTCCCGTCTCCGGCCTGCCCCTGCCATTTATCAGTTACGGAGGCAGCGGTCTTACCGCGCTTATGCTTGGAATTGGCCTCGTCGAAAGTGTGACCATGCGCCATAAGCAAATCGAATTCTAGGAACAAACGGAGTATCTTTTGCCCATTCAACCAGTTCGCGTGCGCTTTGCGCCTTCCCCCACCGGCCACCTGCATTTGGGCGGGGCGCGTACGGCTCTATACAATTACCTGCTAGCCAAAAAGACGGGTGGCAGGTTCATTCTTCGCATCGAAGACACCGACCAGAAGCGTTTTGTGGAAGGCGCGGAGCGGGAGATCATGGACGGCTTGAAATGGCTGGGCATTCCCTATGACGAAGGCCCGGATATCGGCGGCGATTTTGGCCCATACCGCCAGACCGGGCGCAGGGAAATCTATCAGAAGTATGCGCAGATCCTGGTCGGGAAGGGACGCGCCTTCCCATGTTTCTGCACGCCGGAACGGATGGAAAAGGTGAGGCAGGAGCAGAACAAAAACAAACAGCAACTCCGTTACGATGGCTTCTGCCGGGATCTCGATCCTGTCGAGGCGGCGAAACGCATCGCGGCAGGCGAGCGGCACGTCATTCGCTTCAAGATGCCGCGCGAAGGGACAACAGTTGCGCACGATCACCTGCGCGGCGACATCGTCACGGAAAACAAATACCTGGACGATTACGTGCTGCTGAAATCGGACGGCCTGCCGACCTATCATCTCGCGGCCATGGTGGACGATCACGAGATGCAGATCACGCACGTTTTTCGCGGCTCGGAGTGGTTGTCCACTTTTCCACTGCACGTGAACATCATGCGCGCCTTCGGCTGGGATGAGCCGGTCTGGATTCATCTTTCTGTGTTTCTCAAACCCAGCGGCAAGGGCAAGATGAGCAAACGCGAGGCCGCCGATGCCATGAAGGATGGATACTCGATTTTTCTCAAGGATATGAAGGATTTGGGTTTCACGCCCGAGGGCGTTTTGAACTGGGTCGCGTTGATGGGGTGGGGCGTGGCGGAAGACGACGTCATGACGCTCGACCAGATGGTTGAACGCTTCAGCATCGATACGTTGACCGCTTCGCCCGCCGCGATCAATTTTGCAAAACTCGATCATTTCAACGGCGCGCAGATCCGCCTGCTTTCCACCCAGGACCTGGCGGCGCGCGTCAAGCCGTATTTTGTCAATGAAAAACTTGAAGTGGATAATTCGACTTTGCTCAGGGTCGTGCCGTTGATCCGCGAGCGCCTGGTGACGTTGGATGACTGCATTTCCTTCGGCGCATTTTTCTTTAGAGAAAATGTCATCCCAAAACCGGATGAATTGATCGCGAAAGGACTGGACGCGAAACAGTCAGCGGAGATTGCCCGAAAAGCCCATGAAATTCTTTCCTCCCTGCCTGAGATCACTCACCAAACGGCGGAGCCACCCATGCGTGCCTACGTGGAGCAGAGTGGCCTGAGCGCCAACCAGGTCTTTGGTGTCTTGCGCGTAGCCACTACAGGACAAAAAGTCAGCCCTCCGCTGTTCGAGAGTATGGAAATCATCGGGAGGGAAAAGGTGTTGGCGCGCATTGAGAAGGCAATCGGGATTTTGGAGGGGATGTAAAACTTTGCGCCTTGTGTAAACAAAATCCCCGCATCGTTTTGGTGCGGGGATTTGAATTTAATCGGGGCGATATCCAACGGCATAGGCAGGGATGTAAATCCCAGAGACGGATATATTAACCTCACGCAGTTTGAAATCCAGTTCGGATGTGATGGTTTTGATCGCATCCTGTGTGACGAGGATCTCATTTGCGGCGGCAATATCCTCTCCCAGTTTGCAGGCCCGGTTGACGGCATCGCCAAAACAATCCTCGTTGCCGACGATCAGTATTTTTCCGTAGTCAATTCCACAGGAGATGCGCACATCGAAATCGTCGGCTGTGAGCAGGTTGGATGCGTCGAATGCAAGTTGCAGGGTGATGGCGGCATGGATTGCCGAGAGCGTGTCGGGGAAAACCGCAAAACAATTATCCGCTTCAAATTTCAGCAGACTGCCGCCGTATGTTTTGACGATTGGCTCGGTTGTTAATTGCATGCGGCGCACCATGGAAAGATAATGAATGATGCCGTATTTGCGCGTTAACAGCGAGAAGCCGGACATATCCAAGACAAAGACGACCTGTTCCGTGCCGTATTCATCCCACAGTTCGGCTTCGATCTTTTTTCGCCCGGCGTCGCTGGTCTCTTTTGAGAAGAGCAGTAATTTGTCCTGAAATTTTTTCTCCAGTGTTTTGTGCATGAGTTTATTTCCTTATCGATTGAGCATACCCGAAAATACTGCAAACAGGCAGGAAAAAAGGAGTTTGGAAGCATACATCCCAAACTACGGAAAACTATATATCGCCAGCCTCATCCGCCATGCGGACGATGCGCGGGGCGAATTTTCCCAGTATATCCACCAGGTCATGCTGGGCGGCGATGACCGAATCGATCGGCTTGTAGGCCTGTGGGGATTCATCCAGGCCGCCGCCGAGCAGGGTGACCCCGCGTTCTTTCAGGTACGCATCCCGTGCAATTTTGCTGATGGAATTAAGTGCGGCTTTGCGGCTCATCAAACGCCCCGCGCCATGCGAGGCGGATGTGATGGATTCGCTTGCGCCCCTGCCGCGCACCACATAGCCTGCATCGCCCATCGAGCCGGGGATGACCCCCAGAATTCCCATTCCTGCCGGGGTCGCGCCTTTGCGATGTACGATGACCGTTCGTCCATCGGGAAGTTGTTCGCTCCAGGCGAAGTTGTGATGGTTTTCCACAACTGCCGCCTCCTTCAGGCCAATTGCTTCAGCGAGGCGGTGATGGATTACATAATGATTGGCGGATGCAAAGCGCCCGGCCAGTTCCATCGAAAGCCAGTATTCCTGTCCCTCCTCGGAATCGAGCGACAGCCAGGCAAGATGCCGCACGCTCTTATCGAGATTGGGATGCAGTTCCATGGCGAGTTTGCTGTAGCGGTCGGCGATCTTGAATCCGACACTGCGCGAGCCGCTGTGTGATAGAAGGGCAAGGTATTCGCCGGGTCGTAACCCGGGCAATGGTTCGTGCAGGTTAAACACGCCCCATTCAACGAAGTGATTGCCGGTGCCGCTGGTGCCGAGTTGACGCGCGGCATTGTCCTGCAGGGTTTTGAGCAGGCGCGTTGCATTCCAGGCAGGGTCGTCCAGCACGGCGTGGTCTGCGCGCCGGCTGCCCTTCCATTGTGCGCCCATGCCGAAAGCGGTTTGCTCCCAGAGTGCGTTCTCGAACAGGGCCTTCTTTTGTCCCATGAGATGCGGCGAGACTTCGTAAACGGAGAGGCGCATCCGGCAGGCAATATCGACCCCCACGGCAAACGGGATGACCGCATTATCCGTTGCCAGCACGCCGCCGATGGGCAGTCCATAACCGACGTGCGCGTCCGGCATGAGCGCGCCCGCCACGCTGACCGGCAGGCGCATGGCGTTATCCATTTGGGCCATGGCTTCGTCGTCGATGTTTTCGCGTCCCCAGGCCGGGTATTCGAGCGGTCTCTCGCGCAACTCGCTGATCGGGGTCTCGTCCTTTTTCGCGAGGCGGATGCACTCGCGCGCCAGGTCTGCCAGCGTTTCGTCGGCGAGGAATTGCCCGGGGTTTTGCCGAACAGCATCCAGCCGCGCGAGAATCGCCTCGCGGTCCAATCCCTGCGAGGCCAGTTGGGTGGATAGATCCTTTGCCAGGCCGATGATCTTTCCGTCGGGCCAGCCGTTCAGCTTGAGAATTTTGCCTGTGATCATGTTCATGCTCTGATAAGGAAAAAAGACAGCCATTTTCAAGATGACTGTCTTCGTGGGGCGCAAAAAGGTCTCTGCCTGATTTGCATGGTCAAATTGAAATGGGGATTGCTGGTGATTATGCCGCGTGAGATTATGTCGCCAGGAATAATTATAAAAGAAAAAGACCCGGCTGAAGTAATGTCCGCCGGGTCTTTCATCTTTCTTCGATTATTCCACAATGTTGATCGGCAGTTCGTTTCCGCCGCCGAGTGCGGCAACCGAGATTTGCGCGGCGACTTTCTGCGCGATTTCGTTGAAGGCTTTTGCCACTACCGAGTCGGGGTGTGAGACAACGATCGGTTTGCCGCTGTCCCCGCCGATGCGGATGTTCTGGTCGATTGGAACCTTGCCGAGGAAATTGGCTTGCGAGGCTTCCGCGAGATGTTCGCCGCCGCCGGAGCCGAAGATATCCATACGCGTGCCGTCAGGCAGGTCGAGGTAGGACATGTTCTCGATGACGCCCAAAATGGGGACTTCGAGTGTTTTGAACATATTGAGGCCGCGGCTTGCATCTTCGAGCGAGACCAATTGCGGCAGGGTCACGATCACCGCGCCGCTGAGCGGGAGTGCCTGCGCGAGGGACAAGGCCGCGTCGCCGGTGCCGGGCGGCAGGTCCACGATCAGGTAGTCGAGTTCGCCCCATTCGACGTCGCTGAGGAATTGGCGGATGGCGGAATTGAGCATTGGGCCGCGCCAGATGAGCGCCTGGCCGGGTTTGACGAGCAATCCCATCGAGATCATTTTGATTCCATAGGCTTCGGCGGGGAGCAGTTTTTGTCCCTGCGGCGGCGGGAGTTTTTCCACGCCGAGCATGGTGGGAATGTTTGGGCCGTAAATATCCGCATCCATGAGGCCGACGCGCGCTCCGCTTTTCGCCAGCGATACGGCGATGTTGACCGCGACGGTGGATTTTCCCACGCCGCCCTTGCCGGAACCGACGGCGATGGCGTTGCGAATCGGCATGTTGACCAGGCCGCGCATCCGGCCATCGTTCGGAACGTCCGAGTCCATTTTGACCTCGACGGATTTCACACCTTCGACGGTCATTACGGCCTGTTTCACTTCCTTGTCAATTTGTCCGCGCAGCGGGCAGGCAGGCGTGGTGAGCATGACAGTGAGTGAAACCTTGTCGCCTGCGATTTCAAGATTTCGGATCATGTTCAAGGTAACCAGGTCCTTGTGTAATTCGGGTTCCTGTACCTTGCTTAGTGCGGCAAGAACTGCTTCCTTTGTAATTTTGTTTGTCATTTGGTTTCTCTACCAGTCAATATGGATTTTATTGGGAATGGGTGCAATCGTTGATTTTTTCTTCAATCCGTGCAACCTGCGAAATCTGCGGATGATTCCCAATCGTGTGTATTATGCCGCGCCGGCCCCGGCTTTGGCGGCTTTTGCCGCTTCCTTGGCCCTGCGGGCTTCGTCTTCGCGCGCCGCATTATGCGGGCGGATGCCTGCATAGTACGAGGCAGGCTTGAGCAATTTCTCGAGGTTGAATACATTGCGTCCGTAGGAGGCGATTTCAAAGTCGTGATCCATCTTGATCGCATCGAACGGGCAGTACTCGGCGCAGAAGCCGCAGTTCATGCAGATATCCGCGTCAATGAAGAAATTGGCCGGGGCGGGAACGGGGCGGCCGGTGTTTGGGTCGTTGGTGCGGACGATCCAGATGCACTGCGGCGGGCAGACCTTGGCGCAAATGCCGCAGGATGTGCAGCGGATTTCCTTTTTGCCCTCCGCTCCCTCATCATAGACCAGGAATGGCACGTAACGGAATTCCTCGGGCGTGATCAGTTTTTCCTCGGGGTATTGCACCGTAAAAATACCGCGCGTATCCTTGCCCGCGCGCGCCTTCACGCCGTCTTCATTGAAATAACGTTTTTTGCCGCGCAGCATCCAGGCGATGTCTTCCGTATACGTCGACCAGAATCGCTTCCAGGTGACGCTCAGTCCTTTTAGAATACCTTTTCCGTACATATCTGTTCTCCTGTGTTAGCGATCCAGTTCGCCCATGACGATGTCCAGCACGCCGAGCAGGGCCACGAAGTCCGCGATCTTTGTGCCGAGGCAGATCTGCTCGAGGGCGGTGATGTTGACGAATGATGCCGGACGGACGTGATAGCGCCACGGGTTCGGCTTGCCATTCGAGACAACGTAAAAGGCCAGTTCGCCTTTGGGCGATTCGATGCGGCCATACGCTTCGCCGGCCGGGACGCGCACCTGGTATTGCGGTTTCTGGGAGTTGATCGGTCCCTGCGGGATTTGTTTGACAGCCTGCTGTACGATGCGCAGGGATTGCCGGATCTCGTCGAGGCGGATCATGTAGTTATCGAACAGGTCGCCGTTCTGGCGGACAGCCACGTCAAAGTCGAAGCGGTCATAGACGGAATAGGGATCGGCGCGGCGGATGTCGTACGGAACGCCGGCGGCCCGCAGGACGGGGCCGGTCATGGAGTACCGAATGGCGGTTTCGCCGTCAATTACATGGATGCCTTTCAAGCGCGAAAGCAGGACTTCGTTTTCGCTCAGCAGGCGGTCCATTTCATCTGTCTTGCCGGGCAGGCGTTCAAAGACCAAATCCTTGATCTTCTGCATCGCGTCCTCCGGCACGTCACGGACCACGCCGCCAAAGCGGAAGTAGTTGCACATCATGCGCGAACCGGCAACCGCTTCGAAGATGTCGAGGATGAGTTCGCGCTCTTCAAAGGCATACAGCGCCGGTGTGTACATCGCGCCGAGGTCATTGAGCAGCATGCCGATAAAGATGAGGTGGTTTTGGATACGGCTGAGTTCCGCCATGATGATGCGGATGTAATCGGCGCGTTCAGCCACGGGGATGTTCATCAGTTTTTCGACCGCGAGCGCGTACCCAAAGTTATTGCTCATCGAGTTGAAGTAGTCGAGGCGGTCGGTGTAGGGCATGTTTTGCAGGAAGGTATTGCGTTCGCCGATTTTTTCGTGGTTGCGGTGCAGGTAGCCGACCACAGGCTTGAGGCCGACAATGGTCTCGCCATCGAGGGTGATCGCGGCGCGGAACACACCGTGCGTGGACGGATGCTGCGGGCCCATGTTGACGACGATGCGGTCGGTGCCGAGGTCGTCATCCTGTTTCAAGGTGTAACGCGCCAGCGAACCGTACAGCAGGGCTTCGCCTTCGGGAACCCATTTTTCGGGATCGAAGTTTTTGGGGTAATTGACGTTATCCTTGAACGGATTCTTCTCTTCGGCGGAGACATGCCTGCCCTCGGGCCAGCGGCTCTTGAAGGGCTTGGCATCCTCTTCGTAGAAAGGCTCCTTCCAGTCTTTTCGAAGCGGGTGGCCTTCAAAACCCTCCCACATCAAAATTCGACGCAGGTCGGGGTGGCCCGTGAATTTGATGCCGAACAGGTCCCAGGCTTCGCGTTCCTGCAAGTCTGCGCCGGGATAGACATCGATCAACGAAGGGACTTCCACCGGGTCCACGCGCGGGACTTGAACTTTGAAGACCAGCCCGGGGCCGCCGGTTGTCTTGTACGCGTGGTAGACCACTTCCATTTTGTTTTCGGGAAGATAATCCACGCCAATGACGGCGGTGAGCAAATCGTAGCCAAATTCATCGCGGACGGCGGTGGCTGCTTCGACGAGCCTGTCTTTTTCGACGATGAAGCCGCTGTAGCCGGGGCGTGTATCAGCGGCGACAGC
>Ga0172371_10005836_pt1 | contig 18133 bp, 32 predicted proteins | sample Lak12m_FD_114543 | JGI IMG/M metagenome (GOLD analysis project Ga0172371, IMG submission 114543) | Freshwater microbial communities from Kabuno Bay, South-Kivu, Congo - kab_022012_12m | ecosystem: Environmental > Aquatic > Freshwater > Lake | place: Democratic Republic of the Congo: South-Kivu...
ATCGCATTTAAGGCTGATTGTAATAGTTCACTAACGCAGACATATTTAAGGTGCGCAGTGCAAGCCTGGAAAAATCTTGGTGTAGGAAGTTTAACTAATTAATTTTTAAAAAACATGAAAAAACTATTTTTAATTTTCGCTTTAACAATTGCATCAATCATAGCGGCAGATGCACAGTGTATCAAATTTAAACTATCAGGCGCAGATACTCAGGGAGCACCTACTTACAACGCAATAGGTGACAGTATTATCTTTCAGGTAAGCATTGTTACTTATGTAGAAAAAATCGGTGTAGGTAAATTTGAAAAAGTTGACAATGCGAAATTCGCATTTCCGTTACCTTTTGGTTTTACCCCCGAACAATTAAATGATGCTGTTGCAGTAAAAGCGGCTGCATGGATTAAAAAAACTTATCCTGATATAAATTAATTATGGAAACAAAAACAGGTTTTTTTGAAGAAAAAGAAGGACACAAAAGCAGTTCCAGGCTTATTGCTTTTATAGTTGTAGTTTCTGCGTTGCTTATGGCGGAACAGATTTTGATTTTCGCCTACTTACAGGGAACAAGTGTACTTATGGCTGCTACAAGTGCCGGAACAGCCTTCATAACAATAGGTGGTGCAAGCATGCTTTACATGTACAATCAGAAGAAACAAGAACTGAGTGCTGATAAAGAAAATGAAATTCCCAAGCCTTGAAACAACGTTTAAAGCCATTGCGGCAATCGGAGTAATTATTACTGCCGTACAGGGGTGGCGTGGTAAGGTACAGGCAGAGGGTGATGTTAATAAACTGGTGGAGCAACAAAATAAAATTATTGAACGCTATGAAAAAGACATTGACCGTTATCAGTCTATTATTATTATGCTTGACAGCGTTTCCTCAAAGTAAGGAAACGAAGAAAGCTGATAATGCAGAGGAATCATTTAAGCAATTTGAGGAGTTCAACCTGAGAAGTGATACCTTACAATTATTTGCTGATAGCATCATGGAGAAATGGGAAAAGAAACTTGAACTGATGAAACAGGAACAATATTGGGAAGAGAAGAAAAATAAACCCAAGCAACCTTGAAAACAAAAAATTATTCTCTTATGGAAATCCTCGCAATGATTATAGGAAGAACGCTCAGATTTTTCATGGTGCGTTATGAAGATGGTTTGGCTTTTATTTTCGGAAATGTTTCAGCGATTTTGATAGCAATACAGATTGATGTATTTGCTTCATTGGTAAAAGCGTTGGGAATATTTACCTTTGGGGCTATCGGTGGTATCGGTGGTGTGATTGGTAAACGGGTTATTATCTGGATGGAGTTGAAAATGAAAAAGTACTATAAACATTTCACCAGGAAGAGAGGAATATGAAAACTTACACGGCAGAAGAAATTGAAAACCGGATGCTTGAACTTAAGATGATTGTTCCTGATTTTCATCTTGTAGGAATTCGTTCACAACAAAGCATACCTGATAAGTTTGATGATCAGTTTTATGTTATCGAAAATTATACTGTTGTTGGTGGTCCGTATTGGTGTACAACGAATCCGGGAAATGATTATTTACTTGCTCCGCTTAACACTAAAGGGGCTGCATTACTTGTTGCAGATAAACAATATGTAAATTGCTTTCAGAAAGGATTACATAAGGGTAAACCGGCTCTTATCCAATGCAAAGATTTATTGGTATTCCGGGATAATGACCTTGATATTTATGCTGAAGAGCTGGGTGAACCTGTTGTAGCTCCACCCGAATGTCGTATTGATATTCACCGGGCTAATGAAAAATGGACTTCGATAATTATAGGTAAATGGTCAGCCGGTTGCCAGGTTATTGCAAATCCTGTTGATTTTGAACAGATGTTACACCTGTGTAATGCTTCTGCAAAGGGTTTTTTTACATACAGTTTACTCAAAGAATGGTGATGAGCAAAGAAAATATTCGGTTTTTAATTTTGTTGGCAACGTTGATCACTTTTATCGGTGTAATCGTATGGGGTATCAGCAAATTTGATATTAGGAATTACGACAAGCAGGTAATTATCAAGTTAGATTATGACAGTCTGCCGCAGCAAATCAATAATTCTACCATTGAGAAACCAACAGTAATTAAACAAGGCGATTTAAACATTCCTGCACCAATCATTAATGTTCTCAATAGCCAGGATACAGCACTGCTTAAACAAGTATTACATGAAGTTCTTGCGCGTTATTATGAGGAGCGTGTGCAGCATACTGTTAATGCTGATAGCAATATTGTGATTGACACATGGGATTCGCTAACTGAAAATGCCATCTATGGAAGAAAACTACAATATAAGTGGTTGCAACCCGTTAAGCAGACAACGACAATCATTAATGAAAGGAACAAACTCTACGTTGGCGCATCGGTAGAAGCTGGACAGAATGGTTTATACGCTATCTCTCCTGAGTTATCATTTGCAATGAAAAAAGGAACAATGGTAGGATTAGGCTATAATGCCTACAATCTTGCAACAGGACAGGATAAATATTCATTCCGGGTATCAGTAGCTCAGAAGATATCTTTCCGTAAAAGAAAATAGCCCCGTAGGGCTACTTTCTTTTGGTTTCTAAAACCACTTTTTTATTTTTTTTAAATCTACTTCCGTAACGGCATCGGTATTTCCATACATAAAATAGTATTCTTTACCATTTACTGAAGAACGTTGTATGTGACCGGCAAAGACAATAAGCATTCCCGGTTCAAGGTCCTGCACTTCTTTTCCTACAGAAAGCACCCAACCAAGCGGCAGGTGACTGCTGGAAGGTTCTGTTGATTTCTTACCGGCACCGTCTACTTTTGGAAGACCATCAGCTGACATCATGACGATATCCAGTCCTTCGTTGTTTTTAAGTTTATGTTCCGGGCGGTATGGCATTACTACGATACGACCATTTTTGGCTGTGTAAGGACACTCTTCAATTTCTTTTTGCACATCTTCCGGTTCCAGGGAGAAAGGTTTGCCAAATCCGACTTCAGGATGAATTACATTTTTGTTTTTTACTTCCATGATTTTTTTCGTTTTTAATTGTTAATGATAAACCAGTTTATTGGTGTTTTACTAAATTTTGATGTTTCGTTTAAATATCTGCTCGTTTCACTAAAGTGTTTACACCCTTTGAATGTATTGTTCGCTTTTGCAGTAGGTATAGAAGATTCAAGGATAAGGTGTTTTTCGGTATCAATGAATTTTTTATAGTTGCCGGTCCCCCATAATATAAAGACAACATTGTTGAGTTCTGAAGAAATAAGTCTTAGTGTATTTTCTGTAAAAGTTTCCCAGCCTTTGTTTTCGTGTGCCTCTTTTTTACCTTGTTCAGTAGTAAGCCTTGCGTTTAGCAATAATATCCCTTGTTTAGCCCATCCTAATAAAGAATTGGTATGAAAGCCCATTTGAAGATTATTCCTGAAATTAGGAGCCCAGTCATTTACTATTTCATCAATGATATATTTCATTGCAAGTGTTTGCTTTGTGTTGTTGCTGGACCAGCATAATCCATCGGCAAATTTTGTGTCTGCGTAGGGTTCGGGACCAATTATTACTACCCTTGTTTGCTGAAATTCAAAATGCTTGAAACAGTTAAATAACATGGAAGAATTAGGGACAATGGTTTTTGTTTTACGCTCTTCTTTAATAAACTCTTTCAGTTCCAAAAAATAAGCTTTTTTGCCTTCGTTGTCTATGTGTTCTTTCCAGGTCATTGACAAAACAGTTTGAGTTCAATTATTGTTTTTGCTTCTGTTCCATAGTATTTCTCCACATTATTCTCTTTGCAGATAAGACTGTCATCTTGAAAGACAAGCCCAGACATTGCATCCAGGGGAAGTTTTTTAAGGTTGTCACTCATATCCGGCTTGGTTGTCTTGTATAACCGTTGTAATGCCCTTTCTTTTTTAGAGTGTCCTTTCAGGTAAGAGAAAACGAAATGCCACATTACAATTTCAACGGGACCGGACCATGGAATAAAACCTGCCGGTAATTGAGCCTGAATATCTGCTTTCAGTTTTTTCTTTGCCTCGACCAGTTCCTTTGGCTGATAAGCGATACCTTGTTTAGTAAAACGTACTGATTGCTTTGGAATAGGTTCTCCGGGAATAATCAAAATAAGATGTCCATGGTCAACCTTATTTTTTTCTACATGGCTTTCTCTTGCCAGCTGGATACGTTTCATCATATCGTTGGCTTCTTGTGCGGAAAAATTACTCATTATCGTTTGGAAAAGCTTTTTGGTTTTCAAGTAATACTTTGTCTAAGTCTTCTATAGTTGCTTTATCTTTTTTAGAATGTATCAACAATATAATTCGTTGCATGAAGTCAATTTGTTTTCTTGTTAGATGAATGTCTTTGATTTTTACTAACTGTCTTATATTATTTGTTACTTGTAATGAATCCATGTTTAATATTTTAAGTTGAATGTTTCGATAAATTCCCGGGCTTTTATTTTTGCTTCTAACGGATCGTACTCTTCCTGATATTCTATTTTGATGCTGACATTAATGCCATAGCGTTTACACAGCCATAGTATTTGTTTTTGTGTCAGGGAACCGCTTTTATAACCATCAGCACTCATCCATCGGCTGAATGAAGATTTTGATATTTTAAGTCTGTTTTTTCGTGCCTCAATAATAATGTCTTTGTAATTAATCTTTTCTTCTTCCATTCGTTTGATCAGAAAAAGTTTTATAGTTTCATTGGAGCGTATGACACATTTGTTTTCTTTCATAACTCAAAATTCATTATCAGAAACATTATTTTCCGTATTAATGGTTTTGGTAGCAAACTTACCTGTGTTTGTCTCTTCTCTTGAGGGTGGTACCACACCGGTATTTTCTGCCATTTCCTGAATAACTTTTGTGAGAAACTCACCAAATGCTTTTTTACCAATAGTGGATTTGCTATCAATGAATACCTCTTCATGTGGTGAGCCATCCAGAATAATCATTCGTTTATAGGAGAGATATTTTCTGCAAAAATATTTATCAAGGTCTTTGCTTTCGTTTCCAGCATAAAATTCAGTATTGTCAATATACCATTGCAAATTAAAAAAATAATAACCAAAGCTGTCTTTGCTGGCTTCAGGGTTTTCATCTTCTATTATAAGAATAGCACTCTTCCCTTCAAAAAATTGTATTTCCTCGTTGAAACGTTGTGGTCTTAGTGGATAAATAACGCCCTTTCTTATTTGAACTTTGTGTTTCATTTTTTTGTAGCATAAAAGTTATCGGTAACAGTAGAATTACCTATTTGAATTCCCATCCCCGGTTTTTCAACAATTGTATTTTTCTCTTTACGAAAAATACCCGAACAATAACCACTGTTGTGGGCGGGATCTCCATCGAGTACCGGGCACTGTGGATTGCTTTCGTTGTAAGGAAAAAATTTATTGGTCATGACAGGATAAAATAATGGTTTTCCATAAAAATCAGTGACAGGGTATCCATTTTCAAACCAGTATTCATTGGCTACAACGATATAAAGTTGTTTTCTTAAAAAGTCTTTTCCTTTTGTTGCAGCTAAGGGGTCCAGTTGTATTGCTTTCAGAAGTTGTTCCAGCATCCATCGATTTTTCTGTGATTTAAAATAACGAAAGACAGACCTCTTTCCTTCTGCATCTTTAAAAATAAAATCAACAGCAGGGTTTTGTTCTTTGTCGGCTATCTGCCTTCCGTTTATTTTGGCTGCTTTTACTTCCGTAATAGTAACCAAATGAATGCCGGCAGGGATTTCCTGCCGGACATTCTTTTGAGTAACTTTCATCGTTAGAATTCATCTATGTCTTCTTCTCCAGACGTTACGGGTGCGCCCGCGGGATTACCTGTGATTTCGGGATGATTTTTAATTGCATCGAATTCGGGGGATTTAAAAATTTTCTCACGCTCAGTCTTGGTAAGCTTTTGAAGATTTTTGTATGTCAACGGCAATTCAAAGTCAAAGTGAACCAGTTCACCAACGGCAGGTGGGCACGATTGTTTATGCTGAGCAATGTTTCCAGCGCTGTCTTTTTGTTCTTTTGCCAGAGGAGCAATGGATTTAATGTTTGCATATTCTTTATCGCCTTTTTTGTCAATAGCAATATTAAGGTTACATGCTTTGTTTAAAAGAACAACAGGGTCAAAGCCTTCTGTTAATTCTTTTTCAGTAAGTGGACCACCTCTCCATGCTTCAATATCCTTACGGAAGGTAGCTTGGTCAAAGATACTGAAAGTGTATTCTTTGGTGATGTTAAAAGGTTTTTCTCCTTCACCGGCTTTGAATTCGTGGGTCTGCAAAGGAAGTTCCCATTGAAGCTTTACTTTCAATAACTTCTTTTTGGTTCCTTTAAATTCTACATCTTGTGTTCCCAGTTGAATAACTCTGATGCAACGAGCAATAGAGAGACCGGGTTGTGGCAGCGTAAATTGCATGCCTCCTGAATTTTGTGTGACTTTCATTTTGTGTTTTGTTTGTTAAGTGAATAATTAATTAAATTGTGAGTTGCAAAGATACGCAACTAATATTCACAATTCCAAACAAATTGTAAAAAAAAAGAAAAGCCCCGTAAATACGAGGCTTTTCAAAGGTGTTAAAAAGTATGTTCAACCAAATCTTTTATTTTTTTTGCTTTACGAAGTTTTTTGATATACGATTTTGGGGGACCACTTTTGCGCAGCGTGCCAAAACCATGAATGCGTACCTCTTTATTACGCAGAAGAGCATTGCGAAGGGAAACATTGAAAATATAACTTATCAATGCTTTCCCTTCGTCTTCGTTAATTCCTAAATCTTCAGAAATTTCACGGATTGCTTCTTTTGTGTTTTTGGGATTATTTTCCCGAGAGACCGACTTTTTGGAAAAAACGTACACCATTTATTTCTTCTCCTTCTTTGATTACTGCTTTGTTAGCTTTGATATATTCTGTGATTGCAGAAGTGTTCAAAGTTACTAATTTCCATTCATCCGGCACATTGGCAAAACCTTTTTCTCCTAATTCATAATCCCAAATTTTGCGTAGTCCCTTTACTTTTTCAGTTTCAGCATCAATTCTTTTGTCATTAATGTCCACCATTTTTTCATTGATACGATTGGCGACTTCTATAACGGTATTTTGAACCTGTTGCTTTTGCTCTTTTATGGTAATGCTATACTTGGCAAGAGACTCTCCCAGCACAGCCTTTGCTTCTTTTAACTGTTGGGCAAACTCTTCTTTTTGTGATTCAGCACAGTTGCTTAACATATACGCATACAGTATAGTACTGCGCTTAGCTTTTCCGGTAGCCTGAATGAATTGTTTTACCTGTTGTGCCTGTTCGTTGATTGCACCCCATGTTTCTTCACCGGGAAAATCTTTTACCCATTTCACAAACATATCTTTGCAATCCTGGTCTGTTATTGCCTCTGAAATTTCAATGATTGCGTTCTTTCCATAATCGGCAAGTTTAAAATGCAGCCCTTTCAACAACTCTTCCTGTTTGCGTTTCTCTTCTTCCTGGCGGGCTTCTTCTTCCTGTGCTTTTCTTATCACAGCAAGTCTTTCCTCTTCTGCTTTCTGAAGGTAGTCAAGTTTCATTTTTTGCAAATGTGTCTTTGCTCCTGAAATAATTGACTGCATTTCTTTTGCAATAGCATCAATGAATTTTCCTTCTTCAAGTGCCGGGGCTTTCAATTCTACTCGCTTAGCCTCTACTTTCTTTTCAGCACGGCTAATCCTGTCAAGGGCATCATTACATACTCCCAGATGCTGGTCGTTGGAGACCTCTTTTATCTCCATGCCCAACTTAGAAAGATCGGTTAATACTTCTTTTGCTTTGCTGAATGATAATTCAGCTTGTTGTTTTCTTGTTTGCAGGGTAAGTCCTGCTGCTGTTTCCGTAGTCATTTTTTTGTTTTTGTTATTTGTTATTAAAATTCTTCTTCAATAGTTGTTTCTACCGTTCCCTGTGGAGCGTTTTCTGTTGATTCGTTTTCTTCAAAAAGAGTAAATTCTTTTATGAAATTCATGTAAGTAGTAGTGGTGGCACCATTTCTGAACTTAGCAAATATTATCTCTGCTTTGCCGCGTAAATCAAACCCTTTCTTGTCAACCACATCACCATAATACTCGGGACGATAAAGAAAGATTACAATATCGGCATCTTGCTCAATGCTTCCGCTTTCACGTAAATCTGATAATAAGGGACGTTGTATTTTCCGTTTTTCCGTTTCCCTGCTTAGCTGGGAAAGACAAATAATCGGAATATTCATATCCTTGGCTATTGCTTTCAGATTAGATGATATGTAAGAGATTTCACTTTCGCGGTTACGAAATTCTTTTTTGTCTCCTGTTGTCATCAGCTGAAGGTAATCAACTACAATTAATTTTATGGCACATTGTTCAACAAGTCTTCTTACTTTGGCTTTAAATTCCAGCACAGACAAAGCAGAAGTGTCATCAATATAGAAAGGTATTTTCTTTAACACATTTTTGACCTCATTTATTTTAGTTCTTTCTGTATTGGTAAGATTGTTGTCCCTGATTTTATTACTGTTAATCTTACACTCACCGGCAATAATTTTCATCATAAGTTGCTTTCTGGACATTTCCAAGGAAAATACGCCTACAGGAATTTTTGCTTTAGCCATTTTTACAGCTGTGTTAATTGCAAAAGATGTTTTACCCATACCCGGGCGAGCAGCAATAATAATCAGGTCAGAAGGTTGCCATCCTGATGTAATTGCATCCAGTGTTTTATACCCGGAAGGAACACCGGAAATGCCTTTTATTTCTTCTGTGTTTTGGGGAAGCTCATCCAACGCTGCTGATATATGTAAAACATCTTGTTTACTATTGATAAGCGTTAATTTGTAAAATTCATTTTGAGAGTATTGCAACAGTTCATCTGTTGGTTTTTCATCAGAGAATGCTTCTTTGTAAACCTCTCCTGATATTCGTATCATTTCACGCTTCAGATACAGGCTGTTTAATATTTCAGCATGTTCCTCTATATGTAATGAAGATGCAACACTGTCTGTAAGTTTGGTAATATAATAAGGACCACCAACGGCTTCCAGGGCTCCCACATTGCGCAAATAATTGACCACCGTTAAAATGTCAATTACTTTCTGATTACGATACATGTTTACAATAGCATCATAAATATGTTGATGTTCTTCCTTGTAAAATGTTTCCTTTTTTAATACAGGTATAACAGAAGACAAGCAATGAGATTCAAGCAAAATAGCACCCAGGGTGGCTTTTTCAATTGCAATATCCTGCGGTGGTATTTTGCCCGAACCAAATTCCATAACATCCCTGTTATTTGCTTCATGCCAACGCTTACGCTGATTTTCCCTGCCATTCATCATTTAACACTCCTTTTTGTTTTTCAATCTTACCTGTTTGTATTTCATCTTCCCAGTGACGGAACTGGGGATTAAGCCATGATGACAAGTGCATGATGTGTTTAAACTCCGCCCCTTCTTCTTCTTTTGCTGTAATGTAATTCACGGCAGCCTTTTTAAGCGTATCAATCGGAACTGTTTTTACTGCTTTTTTATACATTGACAATGCAGCGGCTTTATTTCCTCTTCTTCTGAATATCTGCCAAAGTCCCGGGTCCATATCATCATTATTATCAAACTCTTTGTCAAGGCTAAATTCTGTTTTCCACTTTACAGATACATAAACTTTTGAATCCAGTTTTTCAAGTAGTCCAATGGCAACAAGTTTATTAACCATGTCATTTATTTGTTCTTCTGGAACGCTTGTTTCTTTGTAAAGAATATATTTACCAAGTGGTTTTGATTTTGCCCTTAGTTCTTCAATTGCCTGGCAAACGCAGAACTCTTCCATAGTAATCCCCAGCTTAACCCGGATACGATTGTTAATGGTAACAAATTGCTTTATTTCGCTTGTTTGTGATTTTGGTGTGATTGTAATACTCATAAGTTTATTTTTATAAAAAGTAAAAACCTATTCTTTGTCAACCTTCAGATTTTGAATGGATGGATTTTCTGTTTCCTTTGCTTCTTTTACTGCTTTGTAAGCATGCTCTTCATAAAAACAAGCAATTTTGTCAAGTTGAAACTTTGCAGATACCAGCTTTGCAAGTTCGGAAGACTTGGTGCCACGTTCTTTCTCTCTTTCATAAATTTCATCAAGTGTTTTTATGGTCTGGTTAAGACAAACAGCAACAAAGGCATGTGGTTCTGCAAGCTGAATATCAATCATCATTTTATTGAGAACGGTATCAACTATAAGAGAAATGGAATATTCTCCCGGTTTGTCTTTTAGAAAAACAAGTTCTTCATGATTGAAATCTATGAAAACAAGCTTTCCTGTTTGTGTTTCCCGGAACAAACATTCAAAGGATAAGATTCCTTCTGTTTGGCTTTCGGTTATGTTTTTCAATATTCCCGTTTCAGAATATTTGGCAGCTTCTTCCGGAGCAACAACGGCTGTGTTAATTTTTACTTTCATTCTTTTTTTTGTTTAATTTTTTATTAATATTTATAACGTAACCTTTGCGCAAGTCATCTGCTTCGCAAGACCTTCGCAAAGCCCCTTGTTATCTGCAATTTTTGTTTTCATTTTTTCCCCTCCCCACAAAAAGAGGACACAGAGGAGTAATCCACCCGACTGTTCCGCTTTTCAAATACCCAATAGTAGCAATGATATTTCCTTGCGTGTTGTTGCTCTCTGCCATCATTGATACGGTTTTTTGCAAATAATATAAACATATCCTTTGGGTAAAATCCTTGTTGTATTGCCTCATACATTACCCAGCAATGTGTGAAGTGTTGCTTTGCTGACGAATTGCAATCCTGACATTTGAAAATCACAATTCCGTTTTCTTTTGTAACTCTTGCAAATTCCTTCAATGCTCCTGCATACATTTCTTTCAGTTCCTTCCAATCTTTGAACGCTGTAAATCTTGTTCCTGTTATTCCACCATATTGGCTTGCTCCTTCAACTGCACTTGCTCCCATTATGAAAGGCGGGTCAAACATTATGACTTCGCAACTTTCATTTTCTAATGGTAAATTATCGGCAGTTGCTTCAATCACATCAGGCAGTTGTGGAAATTTATCAAACTTGTGTTTCGGTTTCGGCAATCCGTTTTTATAGAAGTTGCCTATTGAGTAAGTCGGGTCGCAATCAATTTGTTTTCCGTTTGCGTGTAGGAATAAAATATCTCTAATCATTTCCTGCTCATTGTAGCCAATGGTGGAAATAACTTTCTTCCCGAATAATGTATCTTGTCCGTAATCTATCATAATAAAAAAAGTTTTGAGGACACAGAGAAAAAGCCCACGCACAAAAAATGAAAACAAAAACTGACAGATAACAAGCACCTTAGCGTAATTTGAAAAAAAGCGTTTCTGCTTCTATCAAACATTGGTGCGGTATCAAACTGTATTGCTTCTATTTTCATTTGTGCTGTTAATTTTTTTTTCAAACTACGCCAAGCTGCCGGAGCGTTATAAATTATTAATTATTGATTTCTGTTTGGTTCCTTTTTGTGCTTCAATTTTTGGTCGTATCATGCTCCATACTCCTGCTGTCATACCATGAGAAACATCATAACCCGCATCTTTTGCTTTACGCAACTGCCAATCATAAGCCGGTAAAATAGAAACAATTTCATTGCATTGCCCCATAGTATAACTATTGTTTACAATATCATATCCAAGTCTTTCAAGCCATGCAAGCTGTTTTTCACTTGCCGGTTTCTTCATCCAGTCACCAAATGCTTCTCTCATAACAGGCAACTTGAGTAAATCAACACGTTCATCCTTTTTAATTTCAGCCTCTAACTTAGCATTTCTTTTAACAATGAGAGCTTCACGTTTTTCCTGAGTAATAAATACTCTGTCTTCCAAACGCTTTTCTTTATCAAGGGTAAATGTGTTTACTAACTGGTGTTTGGATGAATTATCAACAATGTCCAGAACAAGTAAATTACCACCATGACTTTTCAACCTGGTTCCGCGTCCGATAGCCTGCATGAACAAAACCAATGATTTAGTAGGTCTTGCCATGATGATACAATCTGTATCGGGGATATCTACTCCTGCTGTCAGTATGTTTACGTTTGTCAATGCCCTCAATTCTTTATCTCTAAACAACTGTAAGCGTTCTTTTCTGTTCGGGCATAGTGTTTCATCACCTACAATAAAAGAAGAGCGTATATCGTATCTTTCAAATGCTTCACACAGGTCTATTGCATGCTGAACATCAACACAGAACACCAACGCATGTCTTCCGGCACAAAGTTCAATAAATTTTTCTGCAATCAGATTATTGCGAACTGGTGTATTGACAATATTTTCAAGGTCTTTTTGATTAAGCTCTCCTGCTGTTGTACGAACACTGTCAAGGTTGGATGATGTCTTAACACGAATAGCATCAATTTCACAAAGAAACTTATTGTCAATACCAAACTTAATATCACGTTCAATAACAATTTTGTCAAACAGGTTACCCAATGACATACCATCGGTTCTCTTTGGTGTTGCCGTTAATCCCAGAAGTAATTTTTTGTTGAAATAATTAATTACTTGACTCCATGTATTCGACATTGCCATGTGCGCTTCGTCCGCAATAATCAGGTCAAACATATTCGGGTCAATTTTTCCAAGTCTGCGAACAATGGTTTGAACAGAAGCTACACAGACTCTTGCATGCAGGTCCATACGCTGCTGTTTGATAATACCCAGGAAAGGATAAATCTCGTTGTCAATCGGCAGCCACCCATCAAATAAATCATCGGGGTCTGTTTTTTCAAGGTGGTTAAAGTATTCAATCATACCACCTTTTTCTTCAATATGATTTCTCAAGTCCGGCACCTGAAACTCATTTTGTAAAATTGCCATTGCGCTCTGACTAATGAGTTCTTCTGAGTGCGTTAGCCATAATACCTTTGAGAACATTGGGTTGTTCAAAATTTGACAAGCAACATGCGTTTTACCCAAACCCGTGGCGAGCACCATTAATTGTGAGTTACAGCCCTGAGCAAGTTCGCTGAATACGATATTAATTGCTTCGGACTGGTATGGACGGAGTTGTTTCATTTTCTTTTTCGTAGGTGTTTATTTCGTTATCAAGCTTAACCAGGCAATTGGGACACAGGTTTGATTTTATCGTTTCATGGAAAGCAATAAATTCTTCATTCCAGTCATTGCCACATTCATCACAACGCTGCATACGAGGTAAGTCTTCCTGACAACATTTAGATAACTCCTGCTGGTTTTCCATGTATTGGGAAAGAGAAATAAGTGATATAGTATCCCTGCATGTTTCACAATAATCAGAAAGTCCTTCCATTCCCGCATTGTTATTGTTTGCAGAATTATCATTTGGGTTAAACCATGTAGGTTGATATACCTCTGATGTTTCTCCGCATCTGGGGCAGCAAACAACATCATCGGGATGTTTAATGTCATTAAATTCAACAAAAAACTCTGTGTCATCCTCATCAGGCTTTCCTGAAAGAATAATATCTGAATCGTTATATTCAGAAAGAATAGTGTAAACACTGTTTTTGTTTTTGTGTGGGTATGTTCCCGGGACTGCGGATGGATTACACCATACGACTTGTTTTTGTATGTAAATACTCATTTTTTATAGTTTTTGTAAATGTAAATAACAAATTCACGAAGTTTTTTCATTGCGGCATTTCTTCTTTTTTCATCATCACTTTTAAAGGCATCAATAAGTGGCATATTAGTGGTGATAGCGTTGATTTCATTACCATAATAGGTTGTAAAAACTTTATAGTGTCCGTAACCGGAAAACTGTACGTGAGTGTTGTGTTTGTTCATGATTTTAGTTGTTCATTATTAAATTCTTGTAAGCAATCAGGACATAGATTAGCTCCAATTTCTACTATGTATTCTAATTCTCTTTCAGGGAAATCATTTTTACAGTTGCTGCATGGCGCTGTCCAGATATGGTCTTCCTGATAGGCAGGATTACGTGGATCAAATTTATCTTTATCGTCAAAATTCATTATTCAAGTATTTTAAGGATTTCATCTTCGTAATAAGTCAATGCTTCTTCAGCCTGTGAGTCTTCATTGTCAATACGCTCTGATAACTCCCGAAGTTTGTCAAGGAAATTTTTGTTCTTCAGGCGTATTGCTAAATGGAATAAGATTTTAAATCGTTTTTTCATCGTTGTTGGAATTGTTATTATTAATGTTTAAAAATAAGAAAAAATCTATTTTGTTCATGTGGCTCCCACAAAGGAGTTTTCTGATAGAATTTATAAGTTACTTATTAATTACTTCCTAAAATCATCCTAAACACTGTTGCTCACTTTCGAGCAACATCCACAGCCATCCCTACCCGAAAACAGGACGTTTTCGGTTGGGCTTTAGAACACAAATCCTTGTATTCCACATACACACACTGCCGGTATGTAATTTGAAACCTCATTTAGTGCAGCAGCACCTGGACCCGGGCTTGTTTCCTTGCCATCCCTTTGTTTTGGGTCATACCCCCTTGTAACAAAATTAAATTCATTGCCGCAAGGTGTTCGGAGCGTCCCGGTAATGAACGGGACTTAATAAAAAAGCAAAAGCCCCGAAATGAGAGAGATTTCGAGGCTTTGCTTTGGGGGTTGGGAAGGTTTCCCCACCCTTTATCGTGCTTCAACACCTCTCTCGTGTTGATTGAAAATTCTTGAAAGAACTGCGACAAAGATAAACATTATTTCAATTCACCAAACTTATTTTATTTTTTTTTAGGTTGAAAGTTTGAATCTAAATATTCCAGAAGATATTTTGCATACGAAACATGATATTCATTGCCTTCAAAGACAAATGATTTTACATCTTCTTTGATTGCTTTCAGGTATGCTCGTTGCAATCCCAGGTATTCTTTTCGGGTGAATGTTACTGTTTTGCTCATAGTTTCTCACTTAAAATATCAATACTGCCATCCAGTCTGCGTTTCTTTTCTTCTTCAGGCAAAGAATCCCAATCATCCGGGAACTGCACGGCATCACCTATTCCGGCTTTCAGCATACGTTTTTTCCAATCGTTCTTTTCTTTGTCGGTATCAGCAAAGATTTCACCCATCTTGGCTACTGTAGCTACCATGTTCAGCATACCCATTGCACTTGCTTTTTCCTTTTTCACTTGTATCCTGGTAGAACCGTTGATACGCTTGCCTTTAATTTTGCTAAATTCTTTCTCTTTTTTATCAAAGTTTACGCTTCGGTATAGTTGTCCATCAACAACAATATCAAAGCCAAGTTCTTTACCATTGTCCCATCGCTCTATCGATATATTTGATAATACCTTTGAATAAGCTGCACTGGAGCCTACATTGATTGTTAATTTGATTCTATTATCTTGTTGGCATCCGAATCCTTTTCCGGTACCACCATTGACATTTACAAATATTTGACTGCTTCTTGTTCCCATGATTATAATAAGTTTTTAATTAATAATTCGTTTTCGTATGCTCGTTTGCGATAGCTTTCAAAAGAACCTACATTTTTCCAGTTATCTTCATAGACATCACCAATCCATCTGCGAAGCTCAATGCCATCCCAATTTTCTGGAACATCATCTAACTTGTCAAGAAGTTGGTCTTTAAGCTGATTACAAACAGCTTTGATAAATTCCTTTTTGTGTTTTTTTGTCATGATTATTAAGTTAAAGATGTTTCTGTTTGTTGAGGATAAAGTTTATCAAATTCAAAAGCGTTTTGTTCCAGTGCTGCTTTTATAATTTCACCGATCTCTTCAGCGGTCAGCTTTTTCTCGTACTGTCTTTTGTTATAGACACCGGTTAATGTAGGCAGCATTTGTTCATCACTGAAATGCAAGGCAACAGGGCATCCTTCACTCCCTTCATTTACCATGAGCATTAATTGATATTGATTTTGCTTGTTGATTTGACAAATGAGAAGTGTATCGCACCCTGTTAAACCTTGTCTTTTTCCCGGTCCTTCATACCAATTATGAATTTCTTCATCAGAAAACCATATCCTCACAAGCCCGTGGGGAATAAAGCCAAGTTTTTCAGCCATTTCTTTTGCAAATAATACAGGCGACATAGCACCTGAAATTTTACCTTCTTTATCACGATGGTAAATGTTTTGAAATCTGTAGTTCATGTTATTTCTTTTTTTTAGTTATGATTCCTAATTTTTTGTGTGCATGTGTGTAAAAGTCCCAATCAGGAATTTCATCATTGGAAAGAGAAGTATGAACATTTCCTCCAAGGCAAAGTCCTACATGTTTTTCAACATATTCCCGGGCTTGTTCTTTGCTTTTGGCATTAACGGTTATATCGCCTTCAATGATAAACCTGACGGGTACATTAAATTGTTTCATAGTAATTCGTATAAAATTGTTTGTGATTTTTGTTGTTTCTTTTGTTTCTTTTGCCTTTTAACATATTCCCGGGACATCCATTCCAATAATGAATCAAGGTTTAACAAAGATACCTTGCTTCCATGTATAGAAGTACCGTAGAAAAGGTTGTTTTCCTCTTTGTATTCTCCGATTAAGTCATTGTTTTCATTGAACACCTGAATACTATTGTCAAAAAGCGAGTTTGATTTGATATATTTTTCCATAGTTATTTGAGGCAAATAATTTCTTTTTTCCAGAATTCTTTGGTAACGCCATAAGCATTGTCAATGGAATAGCTTCCATAATCTACTTCAATACCCCAGTGATCATAATCAGTATTACCAGTTGCTTTTGCCAAATCAATTTCGAGTGCAAATTTAAGTGGACATTCAATCGGGGAGCCGCCACCATTCATGTGCGAGAACATGCCTACATAATTGCCTTGTGGCAGATATAGTTTCACTGGTTTATCGGGGTCTTTACGCTCCCAGAATGAAAGCAAATCACATTTGCCTACGATAACAAGGTTACAAGCGGGGCATGACTGGTTTTCCATATCAACAGCAAACCCATTGTAGTCTACCCATTCTTTACCATTTCTGCGTGTTTTATTTGGCCATCTTCCCGGCATTTTCATTCCTCTTTTTTCAAACACCTTTTTCACTATAGCGGGATTAAAATTAAGCGCATCTACCATAGCACCGAAATAACTTTCTTTGTAGGTATAACCGCCATTGCTCTGTTCAAACCAGTTGCTGTTGATGCAGTCATAATTGCTGAATAATGTTATCCGTAAATTAGGTTTTGAAGTATTGCGAATGAGGTCTTTGATGTTTAAGTCAATGCTGATAAAGTCAATCAGTGCATCTCTCAGTTCATAGTCTTGGTAATCTTCCGGGTCTAATCCCTGATTTTCCAATGCCTCATGGATGCGTTGTTTTTCCAGGTCAAAAACATGGTCTTGACAGCAATTCCATAGTTCTTCTTCTACTTCATCACGTCTTCCATGTATGATTTTTTCGCATTGCTCATCGCTGAGTTGCTCCCTGTAGTCCCAATACATATCTAAATCGGGTGCATTGTTAAGAAATTGTATGGCCTTGTCAGTTTGTTTTTTAGTAAGTTTTTTCATAGGAATAATAATATGGTTTAATAAAAAGAAAAAATCTATTCTATATTTTTAAGGGCGCTGCCAATAAGGATTGAAGGTTTACAAAGACACCATGGTCTTCTTTAAGTCCAAGATTACGGAACAATGACCACAGCATTTGTGCTCCATAATGCGCAAGAATAGAATTGATAAACAAATCTTGCCTCTGCAACGCATCAGCCATAGAGCAAGAGGGTTCATCTTTCTTATCCGCTCTTTGCAGTAACTCAGGGAACACTTCAAACACACATTTCAGGGAATTATCTTTTTGATTGGATCCCAGGATAACCTGTCCGCTGTCGGCACTGTTACCAATATCCAGCCAATAGTAATTCTTTTGCATGTCTTTGTTGACACTTGAAAAAGTGTTTTTCTTTCCGCCAACCTTTGACTTATACAGTTTTTCCCAGACTTTTTTTCTGCTTGAAATAGTATCGGTGCAGGTGATAATAATATTCCCCCCTGTTTTGGCTTTGTATTTCACAGAATAACCATCCCATTGTGTACCCCAATATCTATTATTCATGGTCACCAGTTCTTCTGCTTTCTTATGTCCGATGTTAGCAGGTGAGAAAAATTGTCTTCCGATATTAAAAGAGGTTACCTCGTCATCATCAAAGGCAACAACATACAATCCCGGGTGTC
>Ga0172371_10005838_pt1 | contig 18133 bp, 16 predicted proteins | sample Lak12m_FD_114543 | JGI IMG/M metagenome (GOLD analysis project Ga0172371, IMG submission 114543) | Freshwater microbial communities from Kabuno Bay, South-Kivu, Congo - kab_022012_12m | ecosystem: Environmental > Aquatic > Freshwater > Lake | place: Democratic Republic of the Congo: South-Kivu...
CTCAGAGATGGAAAAAATATGGGTCGAGGAGGTGCAACCTCCGAGCCGTTAAATCGCTGTTATACGCCCCGAGCGTAAGCGAGAATGCAATGTGGTCTCCTGAAAGGAGAAGTCGAATTTCACTTAATAATATTAATTTCTGCGTAAGCAGGTATCTTTCGTTAGAGCCGAGAACCCCCTACTATGTCGATAAGTTTTTATAGTTAGTTGTTTAAGGTTAAATTAGAATGAAAAAGTGGTTGATAAATCTTCTAGGATATATCTTATTACTTGCAGTAGGATATCTTTCAATAAATCAGTTAATTAATAATATAAAAGGTCAAGCGTGGTTTATATCTTTAATTGGAATTATTTTTTTATTATTGCTCCCCCTAGGTCTATTATTTAATCCTTCGGAATTTAACGTCAAAAAATCCAGGGGGGTTCAGTTTTCCAAATTGAATAAAAAAATAAAAGGATATCTAATTTGGAAAATCACCTCTTATTTATTATGTAACTTGCTACTTTTTTTTATATTTATCATACTTATTTCAAAAAACCTAATACTTGCCATTTTATTTTTAGTTTTGGGAATTATTATGCTTTATTATCTCTTAAAAGCAATTATCAAAAGAGATTGGTATAGTATTTGGTTTGTTGGATTGGATTGACAACAAAGTGATTAGTAGTTCTTGTGCGAAGCACAAGGTGGGGGTTCTCGGCTCGTTCTTTAAGTGAAATTCGATTGCGTATAACATCGTCTTATCAATACTTTATTCCTGTTTTTCGGCGTTTGACGTATGTTAGTAGTAGTTTTATAAATGTTAAAATAAAGCAAGTTTTTATGGAAACTGAAAAACAATTAGAACTGTTTATTAGAGAAATTGAAATTAGGAATTTTTCAAACAAAACAAAAAGCACTTATGTTTTTGCAATAAAAAAATTTCTTGAATATGCAAAAGAAAAAGAACTTACTGAAGATTTAGTAAAAACATATATCCAACATTTGCTTAAAAGACAAAACCCTTCAAGCGTTTCAGTGGCACTAAGCTCAATAGAGTTCTTTTACAAAACAATCCTCAAAAAAGAAATACAAATTCCCCACCCAAAAAGAAATAAGCCCTTGCCAGAAGTACTAACAATCAAAGAAGTTAGCGAATTAATTAAGGCAACAAAAAATCCAAAACACAAATTAATCATAAAATTATTATATGGTTGTGGATTAAGAGTAAGCGAATTAACAAATCTAAAAAAACAAGACTTTGATTTTGAAGAAGATGTTATTTTAATAAAACAAGCAAAAGGAAGAAAAGATAGATTTGTAAAAATGCCTTGTACGATGAAAGAAGAATTGAAAGCATTTACAAAACTAAACAATGAAAATTATTTCTTTCCATCAAATCGTGGAGGAAAACTATCAACCGCAACAATAAGAAAAGTTTTAGAGCAATCAACAAAAAAAGCAAAAATAAACAAAAGAATCCACCCACACACGTTAAGGCACAGCCATGCAACTCATTTATTAGAACAAGGAACCGATTTAAGAATAATACAAAAACTATTAGGTCACTCAGATATTAAAACAACACAAATCTACACTCATATTTCGCAACAATCAATAAAAAAGGTCAAAAGCCCAATAGACGAACTAAATATATAAATCCCCATAAGGGGTTCAACTTCGTCTGTAACCAAATTTTCTTTCATAATCTTTGTGAGTAATCCACTCAAGAACAACTGAAATTATTTCTATGTTGTTTCCTTTTATTGTATAAATTACTCTCCAACCATTGGGCAAGTCATATTTCCACAAATTCTTAATATCAAATTTTGTAATATATTCTTTTGGCCATTGTTTTGATGGAATTCTTATTCCTGCTTGTTCATTCTTTTCTAAATCATCCATTGCCCTATCCAAATATTCAGCTAATTGTTTTTCGTCAACTTTGCCTTCTTTTAATTTGTTAAAAGAGTCTTTTAAAGCAGGTTCGACAAAACCAACCTTTCTTAATCTTTCTTGATTCATCGCATCACTAAACCCTGCTTTTTCATTTTTTCAATGGCTTCTGGATCCCAAACCCAAATAATACTTTTATCCTTAGCAATAATTATTTTTCCAGAATACTCTAAATAATCAAGAGTTGTCATGAAAGTTTGCCACATCACTTGTTTAGGAAGAGACAACCAAATCTGCCTAGCCGTCTTGTCCCCTTTTGCTTTTTCAATAAATTCTTCAATCATCAAAACAGTATCAAGTTTTGGATAACGCAAAACCTCTTTTTTAAATTCAACTTTAGAATACATAATAAGAACAATATATCAATTGATATATAAAGGTTTCTTTTGAATTTTATAAATCCCTATAAGGTTTCAAACTCGTTTAACATTTCTTCTGTTGTTAGAATTTTTACTCTTTTTTGTTTTTTGAACTCTTTATCATTACTCCAAATTAATGTGTTTTTGTATAAGGCGCAAGCCAAATACAACCAGTCTTTTTTGTCAGTTGTTAGGGAAGAAGCAGCTAACACAAATGGTTTTAATTCAACGTCACTAATAAGAGTAATTTGTACAAGTACGCGTGCAACAAGATTTGAAAAATCTGAATCACAAAGCCCGCTTTTCTTTTTTATAACCCCAAAATACTTTTGCAACTCAGACAACATAAAAGAAGGAGCATAAAACTCAAACTCTGGACTAAAAAATAATCTCCTAGTATCAGAGTCTCGTATTAAACATGCAAATAAAACATTTGCATCAATTGTTATTTCCATTCAACAAGGCCTCGGCATGTTTAGCCATAGCAACATCAATCTTTTTGCTTATTTCATCAAAATCACTCATTTTTAAATTACTTTTCTTTGCAATCCTCTCAGCTTCTTCAAAATCATTAAGCTTACGCTCAATAATAGTGCGAATCGCATTAGACCACTTAATTTCAGTATGCTTATCCATTCTTGCTTTTGTTTGGGCAGGAATTGACAACGTAACATTAACCATCAACATCACATAATAATTATGTGCAAGCACATATTTAATACTTTGTTTTAACAAGATTAGAAAACACACCATAAATCCCTATAAGTGTTCTTGAGATTTACTTCATCACAGGCAATACATGTTGTGGTGCTTGAGATTTTTAAATTAAATTGAATAGCGAAAGTATTAGTTTTAAAATTCATATATTAAACTATTCAAATTATTGGTTAATTTTTCTTATTTCGCGTATTTTGGCTTCCACATCTTGTATGTCACCAAGGGCATCAGAGAATATGCTTCCTGAGGGGGCATTTCCTTTTGCAAGCCGTACAAGATATTCCTTATAACTAGAATTTATTAACCCCCTAAGTGTTTTTTCATTTCTTCGCATCTGTGCAGAGGTTTTCTTATCAAAAACAGGGAAATTATCTCTTAACAAAATAATATTTTCTATTAATTTAGTCAAACACATATCGAGAGCCAGCCTTCCTTCTTCTGAAAAATTCTGCCCAGTCTCTTTTGAATACAAAATTAGTTCACCAAGATGTTTCCCAGCAAAACCTATTTGCTGACAAAGTTTTGAAGTTCGTGCAAGAACAACAACAGATTTAGTTTCATCAGAATTAATTTTTTTTGACATCATCTTAGAAAGAACTCTCTTTATTTCAACATCAATTAAATCAATAAGAGAAAATAATTTTGATGTTTTATTCAAATCACCACTAGATGAAAGCAATAAAGCATTATTTTCATTAAACAATATTACTGATGAATCAAGACTATATTTAATCTCTTCAGTAATAGCTGAAACCTTTTCCTTATTGCTTTTACCATCAATCGAGTCAATATATTTTGTTTTTAATACAATTTCTTTTTCTTGAGAAGGAATCAATTTTTCAATAAGTATTCTAAAATAATTTATAAAAATAAGTAAAATGATTGTGGCAGTTACATTAAATACCAAATGCGCATTAGCTACTTGCTGAGCAATACTTCCACCAAAACCTTCAATAAACAAAATAAAAGGATCAACAAAAGGCAAAAATATTAAAACTCCCAATAGATTAAATAAAAAGTGAGACCAAGCAGCCCTTTTTGCAAAAACATCCATCCTTGTAGAAACAACAACTGAAAGAATGGTTGTACCAATGTTCGCACCAAAAATTATAGGAATAGATTGAGGTAATCCAATTAATCCACTATATGCTAAAACAACCACAAGCCCAGTAGTTACTGAACTTGATTGAAAAATATTTGTCACAATAAACCCGGCAAGTATTCCTAAAGGAATAAAACTTGTTTTTGCTAAATACTCTAAAATTAAAGGATCCTCCCTTAATGGAAGAACTGCAAGAGAAATTAGATTTAAAGAAAATAATACAAGCCCAAAATAAAATAAAGGTTTACCTAAAAGATTGTATTTAGATTTTGTAAGACTCAGAACAAAACCAATTATTATCAGCACAGGGGCAATATCCATTAGCTTGAATGCAACAAGTTGAGAAGTAAGAGTAGTACCAATGTTTGCCCCAAAAATTATTCCAAGACTCTGAGCAAAAGTAATTGTTCCTGCACTAACAAGACCCATAGCAATAATTGTTGTTGCTGCACTTGATTGAACAAAAGCAGTAACTCCCGCACCCAGTATTACCGCTCTTAAATTACTCTTAGTAGACCATTTCATTACCGCAGCAAAATGAGTCCCTGTAGCTTTTTGGATTTCTCGACCAAAATTTTCTATACCATAAAGAAAAATAACAACTGCGGGAAGTATTGTCAAAAATAAAGTAAAATCCATAAAACAAGTACTACTTTTGAGTTAAAATAAGTTTAGGTCAATCTTAACAGCAAAATATGTTGAAAAGTTGATAAAAGACAATAATAATTATAATGCAAACTAATTTATAGGATTAAAAAAATACATTATTATGGATTTTGAAAAGTTATTTAATATAAAGAATATTTTTGACACCGTATCTGACAACATATTTAATTATGCAAAAAGAAAAAAATCCACTCTTATTATTCCAGCTTATAATGAAGAAAAAATGATAAAACACACCATCCGTGCAGCAAAACAATCAAGGTTTGTTGATGAAATAATTGTAGTTGATGATTGTTCTAAAGATAATACTTACAATATTGCATCAAAAGAAGGAATTAAAGTTATTAGACATGAAGTAAACAAAGGAAAAGGAAAAGCAATAAGAACTGGAATTGAACAGGCAACACATGAAATTATTTGTTTTATTGATGCAGATATCCCTGAGTGGAATGGGGGATTAATAAGTAAAATAATAAAACCGGTTGCCTTAGGCGAAGTTGATTTTGTTAAAACAAGCTTTAATCGATCAATGGGAAGAGTGACTTTACTAACAGCAAAACCTTTACTCAAATTACTTTTCCCCACAATAACTCTCGAACAACCCCTAAGCGGACAATTTTGTACTACAAAGGAATTTTTAAGCAAAATAAAAATTGAGAGCAGATACGGGATAGATATTGGGATTGTTATTGATGCTCAAAGAAAAGGACTAAAAATGCAAGAAGTATTTTTAGGAACAATAACAAACAAAAGCAAACCGCTTCAAGACTTAACCCCAATGGCTGAACAAGTTGCTGAAACAATCGCAAAAAAAGCAAAAATCATACCTGCAAAGTACCACTTAATCATTTTTTGTCTTGAGAAAAGTGCAGAAGATAAACAAAAATACTTAAAAGAAACTATCAATAATCTTCTACAAAGAAACCATGAAGTAATAATACTCTCCTCAAAAACAACAGAAGAAATTACAAAATTTTTTGATTTCACCCAAGCAAAAGTAATGTTTTTAAGAGAAAAAAATAAAAAAATTCAATTTGAAAAAATATTTTCATTATTATGTGAAATATATAAAATAAAACCAAAAAATGTTATGTTAATAGCTGAAGGGAATTATTGTAAAAGAAAAGCAAAAGAAGTAGGACTATTAATTGTAACAAAAAACACGCCAAAAGAAATGAAAAACATAAACAAAGTAAAGATTGACTCTTGGACAGAACTATTAGTTCTTGCAAAGTAATAAAATAATAGAATTAATCAATAATAATACTTATGAAAAAAGTAATTATAATAAACTATCACCCCATGACCCAAGCAGGAGGAGTCCAATCAGTAATAAGTGCTGTGGTACAAGGGAAAAGTAATTATGCTATTCTTACTGGAAGCGATAACACCAAAAATAATTTCTTTGGCAAAAGTAAAACATACAAAACAAATGAATTTTATTCAAAAAACCCCACCACCAAACTAAAAGAATTCTTAGATTTAGTTTTTGCTAAAGAAAACCCAACAATTATTTACACTCACAACTTATCATATATGTTCAGTGCTGATGTTGCTGAATTTATTTTTAATTATTTTAAAAAACGCGGATGCATAATGATAGAACACACACACCACGCAATGATACGAAGACAAGCAAGAGCAAAAAGAATTCTAAAACTAGATTGGGACGCAGTAATATGTGTGAGTAATTATGCTGCTAAAAGAATCTTCCCAAATACTAATCAAAAAACAAAAAAATATGTTATTTACAATTCCATTAATTTGAAAAATTTTAATAAGGAAGATAATTCAATAAGAAAAGAGCTAGGAATCAAAGACAAAATTGTTCTTGTTTTTCCTTCAAGAACAGTAAGACTTTCCACAGGAAAAATAGGAGAACAAAAACAATTCATGACAGTATTAAAAGCAATTAAAGGACTTAAAGAAAAAGAAAAATATGCTCTTTTAATCCCAAACCTTGGAGATAAAAATAATCCAAAAGTAAAAGAATTTTATAACCTTATTAAAAATATGGGTTTGGAGGAAATTATTTTTGAATTTCCAAAAAAGATTCTTCAAGAAGAAATGTATAAATTTTACTCTACAGGAGACATTACTCTTTTTCCTTCAATAGGAGAAAGCTTTGGAATGATTACAATAGAATCTTGGGCTTGCAAAAAACCCATAATTGGGGCAAAAAGTGGAGGAATAACTGAAATTATTAAAGATTACAATACAGGATTACTTTTTGAACCACAAAGCCCTAAAAGTTTAAGAGAAAAAATAGAACTTCTTTCTTTAGATAAAGAATTATACTCCAAAATACAATCTAGAGGTTTTTTAGAATCAAAGAAATTCTCACAAGAAAAAATGCAAAAAGAGATAAACAAGGTTTTTGATTCAATAAAATCAAAGAAAAAGATTTACTTAATAAGACACGGAGAGACAATTTACAATGCAAGAAATATTTTTACAGGACAAGCAAACCCACCCCTCACTAAAAAAGGTAAAAATCAAGCAAAAAGACTAAAGGATTTTGTAAAAAACTTAGATAATTACAAAGCATATTGTTCCCCACTTAAAAGAAGTTTAGACACTGCAAAAATTTCAGGAGTAAAAGAACCAGCCATTATAGATGAACTCAAAGAAATTGATGTGGGAACTTTTGAATCAAAAACCAGAGAAGAAATAGAAAAAGAACTTGGAAAAATAGATTTTGAAAAAATAAAATATGCTCCAAAGGGAGAATCATTAAAAGATTTAAAAAAAAGACTCACCCCTTTTGTTAAGAAAATTAACAAAAACAAGGATACTGTGATTGTAGCACACGAAGTTGTGAATAAGTCTTTAGCATCAATGCTTACAGGAGAAGATTACTTTTCAATAAAGCACCAAAAAAACGAGGATATCATACTTATCTCAAATAAAAAAATTATTTTTATCACTCTTAATTAAAGAAGCAAGCATTTAGGCTTGGTATAGAATTGAACTACAATTACTTAAACTGTATTTCTTTATGTTTTACTATAAAAACTAAAGCAAACAATAAACTAATTATTCCAAAAGAAATGAAAGGAGATTTCATTCCAAAAAATGAAACAACAAGTGCAAAAAAGAAAGGAGCAAAATCAAAACCAATATTTTTTCCAAAAAAGAAAGCACTTTCAGTCATTGCTTCTTTTCCTTTTGGAGCAAGAAGTCCAGCTTCAATATCAAATACAGCCCAAACTGTTTGAAAACCAAAAGTGCTAAGAGCCGCACAAAGAGCCATCACCAAAGGATCTTTATTAATAAAAAATGCTATTAATGAAACACCTGCAAGAGTGTAACCTAAAGAAACTAAGAAATATCTTCTCTGTTTTGTTGACGCAACAAAATCGATAATAATATCTGTTAAAAAAACTGGAAGCATAAACGCTGTAAGAACAAAAGCACTAAGCCAAATATCATTTTCTTCAACAACAAAAAATAATGGTATAGCAATTATCATAAGCATCCACCAAAAAGCACAAGACATGGATCCTACAAGTAGCCAAAAATCTTTTTCAAACAAGGACTTGAGAAAAATAAAAAAATCTCTAACTGAAGGTTTCTTTTTTTGTATATTATCAATAGAGTTTGGTAAAAAATAACCAAGAATTAAACCTAGCCCACAAAAAAGTATTGCTAACGAGTATACTCCTGTTTGACCAAAATTTGTAATAATATAAGCGCCAAGTAATGGACCAAGAATAAAACCAAAATCCCAAACAGGATAAAATCCTTCCGCAGCTAAATTAAAACACTTTTTTGGAGATTGACAAACAACAAAACCCTGAACAGAAATATAGAATAAATCATATCCAATATAGGCCATTATTATCAAAAATAAAATTATCCAAATACTATCAGTTAAACTAAGACAAAAAATAAAAAGCATAAATAAAAACAAACCAATTAAAATTCCTTTTTTCTTTCCAATAACATCAGCAAAATCTCCCAAAAATAAATCAATTATTGTAACAACAAACCAACTTATCCCGATAAACAAACCAACAAGAGGAGCGCTATGCCCCAAATCTTCAATACCAATAGGCAGAGCAAATTCAAACATTGAAACAAAAATTGCTACAGGTAAAAAGGAAAGACCCACACGTAAAGAATTAAAAAAAACTTTTGAACGTAAATGAGAAGAGAACATAAAATCACTTCAATTATGATAAGGCATTCTTACAGGTTTGATTCTCTTCATTGAAGATTGATATGCTCTCATTAATTTTCTTCTAACACTATTTGGCCCAACAAAATTCTGTACAGTCCACTCTTCAGGAGCATGAAGATAAGGAATTGATAATAATGAATCAAAAGGATTTTTTTCAGATCTAAGATTTATTTTTACAGGAAAAGGATTTGGAAGAACTCCAAATTTTTTGTACAACTTCGAACAAAAATCACTCTTTTCTTTATCAGAAAGGTTCCCTACAAAAACAAAATCGAGATCAGTGGGAGAGGTTTCTTTCTTAACAACCCCGCCAAAAATTATTACTCCATCAAATTCTGGATTTTTTTGGCGATACTCACTAACAAGCGAAGAGAATTCTGAAAATATCTCTTTTCTAGAACTAAAAACTTTTCTTGCTCTTGCAAGAATAGTTCTCTCAACACCTTTTTTTGATGATAAAACTTTTTTATAAACCCTTTTTGCTTTTTCACTTGGAAGACGAGCAAGATTTGATAAAAACATTAATGCTTTTTTTTCAGGACCTTTTCTGGGAAAAAATTTTCTTACTTTTTTTGTTGCAAAAGGCATAATCTCACTTTATCCATGACCTTTAATAAAATACTACTAACTAATCATCTAATTAATCATCTTTCGTTAATTAGTCTTTTTCTTGCAAGTTGGGTCTGGGCATGATCCCACAAGCGAGCTTTTTTATTCGCAAGAACATTAGTTCTACCATTCTTTATTTCCTTTCTGAATTCTTCTTCATTTCGAGCATTAATTTCAGTTAAACCATTCCCTATTTCTTCAGGAGTATGAGCATCACTAACACCAAGAGCAGATATTTTTTTGTACTGAGATATTTTTTTGAAAAAATCTTCTGAATCTTTATTCAATCCAGAGTAATAGGCTCTTGCATTATATATTTCGACACAATCAAAGTTTTTCCATAATTTTTTAAATTCTTTAAAATTTTTTCTTGGCCAATCAAAAGGATGAGGACAAGAAAGCAAAGCATCTTGTTTTTTTACTTCATCCAAAATATTTTCAAAAGAAGAAGGATAAATTGGAGTATTAAGAAAATATGCAATTACTTCCCCAACACATTTGTCTTTATAATCACAAGAAAGAACTTTAATTTCTTCACCAGGAACTAAAAATACTTTTTCTTTTTTGGCAATTTTTTTTATACTATTATTTCCAACATAAGCCCCCATATTATTGTGGTCAGTTAAGGAAACCCCCCAATTGTTTTCTTTACAAACTTTAATTATACTTTCAGGTTTAGTTAAAGCGTCAACACTAAAGCGAGAATGAATATGCAAATCAAATAACATAACAACACCAATATGAAATATTAATACATAAAAAGCATTTAAAGCCCTTATTACCTCAAATAATATATGAATTTAGAGTATACCCGAGAAGATTTCCCAATTCTTTCAAAAAAAATTAAAGGAAAAGATATTTTATATTTAGACAATGCTGCTACTTCACTAAAACCTAGACAAGTAATTGATGCTGAAAAAAAATATTATGAAGAAGAATGCGCAAATATACATCGAGGACTTCATTTCTTAAGCGAAAAAGCATCAATAATGTATGAAAATGCGCACGAAAAAGTAGGAAAGTTTTTGGGTGCAAAAAATGAAGAAGTTTGTTTCACAAAAAACACTACCGAAGCAATGAACTTAGTGATGTACTCTTTATACAATTCTAATTATTTTAAAAAAGGAGATAAAATAGTTATTAGCGCAATGGAACACCACAGCAATATTGTTCCTTGGCAGTACTTAGAAAAAAAAGCAGGAATTAAGCTTGAATTTGTTGAACTTGATAGTAATTATTGTATAGATATGGCTGATTTTGAAAAAAAAGTTAAGGGAGCAAAGCTTGTTTCAATGAGTGGGGCTAGTAATACTGTCGCAACGCACCCAGATCTTGGTAAAATAGAGAAGCTTACTCACAAAGAAGGAGCATTATTTTGCGTAGACGGAGCACAATTAGTCCCTCATAAAAAAGTTGATTTTAGAGCAATGAACGCAGATTTTTTAGCTTTTTCAGGGCACAAAATGTGTGCCCCTACAGGAACAGGAGCCTTAATCGGAAAAAAACAATTACTTGAAAAACTTGAACCATTTTTATTTGGAGGAGATATGATCCAAACTGTTTCAAGAAAAGAAACTATCTGGAACGAATTACCTTACAAATACGAAGCAGGAACTCCAAATATCGCAGGAGCTTATGGACTAAGTACAGCAATTGATTATTTACAAAAAGTAGGGTTAAATAATATTGAAACACACGAAAAAGAGTTAACAAAACTTTGTCTTGAAGAACTAAGAGGAATTGGAGAAATAGAATTTTATTGCCCAAAAGATGTAAAAAAACAAGGCGGAATTGTAATGTTTGGCTCAAAAAAGATGAGCGCACATGACCTTGCAATGGCTCTTAGTGAAAGTGAAAATATTTGTATAAGAAGCGGAATGCATTGCGCTGAACCATTAGTTTCAACTTTCAACAAAGAAGGACTCGCAAGAGCAAGTTTTTACTTTTATAATACAGAAAGTGAAGTAATGCGATTTGTGCACGCAACAAAAGAATTACTGAAAATATTTGGATAAACAAATTCTAAAAAAATGAAAAAAAGTAAAAAAGAATTGCATTAGTTGCAATTCCTTTTAATTAATTTAATTAACTTATTTTCTCTTTGGTTGAGCCAAAGCAAATGCTACTATTACAACTAATAATATCAAAAGTATTACTAGTCCCGCAACAGGAGCAACATACTCAGAAAAGAATCCAGTTATTGAAAAATCTTGAGTTCCTGCTTGAGTAAATCTCACTAACTGGTTTTTCTTAAAAGTACCTGCTGAAGTTTCAACAACAACAGAAACATTCTTGTCTTCAATTACTGCACCTTCAGGGAATAACACAGTAAGTTTTACTGTTGTTGATTCGCCAGGAGCTAAAAACAATGCAGTATTGAAATCTGCTTTTGAGTTATAATCTTCAACATACACTTTACTTATATTAAATCCATAATTTGAATCGTTTGCTACAACAAAATCAACAACAACTTCTCTTCTTACAAAGTCAGTTGATTGTGAAACTGAATTGTTTACATTCAAATCAATAGCATAAGCAAGTCCACAATTTCCACCATAAACATTCAAATCGTGAGTGATTACTTTTGAAATTGCTTTTTGATTTTTTAACTCTATTTTAGAAAGTATGTTCCCGTTAGTTCCTGCGGGAGGGTGGAAGTAGACATAAACTGTTTTTGATTCTCCACTACTTAGTGATATTTCTTCATCACTAAAATCAACCCATTCAGGAGCTATTTTTTTCAAATTTATTTCTTGATCCAAAAAACCAGTGTTTGTAATATTTAGATCAACTGTTTTTCCTTGACAGCAATTAATGTCCAAATATTGTGTTGTATAATTTGCTTCAAATGAATAACATTTATTCAAATCATTCATTACAACACTCATTTCTCTGCTAATGTCTTCTTCTCTTAATACTGCTTTCACTATATTCCCATCAAGTCCTGGAGAGTAAGAAATTAGTTTTAGAAGATATTTACTATCAACCACGCTTGGTACATTCATTGCGAATTTTACTTTAACTTCCTTACCAGCAGGCACAATTACTTTATTTTTTTCAAAACTAACCCAGCTAGCGTTAATATTAATATTAACTGTTTGATCTCTAACTCCATTGTTTTTGAAAACAACATAATCACTTGAAGTTGATTCTGGGCAAACATTAACTATTGGAACAGTTACTTGCATATCATAACAATTCATTACTTCAAAACTGAATTCTTCTGATGCAGAAGCGTAATCCATTTTCGCAGTAACAACAACATTCTTATCCCCAACAGAAGCTGGATCAAATGTTAAGTAAAAGTCTCTATTTGCTTTTGCTCCAACAAAAATGTATCTTCCTTGAGATTCGATTCCTTCTACTGAAACGTAAGCATTTACATCCTTGCTACCCAGATTTTTTAATGTAAAAAGATGTTCTGTTGAATTAAAACAGGATTCTTCCATATTTGATATTTTATCAAGATCTAATTCATAACAATTCTCAATGTTTAATTCAAATGATTGAGAATATGTTTCTTCATAAGCTAAAGATGTTACTTTAAGAATTGGATTTGCTTTTTGTACACTTACTTCTTTAATTGAAAGAGTAATTGTTGCACTTTCTTGAGGTTTTAATAAAACCTTACTTTGAGATAATGACAAAACACTACTATCACTTATTGCTAGAGTGTATTCATCATTTACTGTTGAAATATTTTTTATTGTAAAATTATAATCATTTCCTGTTTCAGAGCAAGAATTTACTTTTATTCCGCTTGAACTAAAAGATGATTCAAAAGGAATGTATCCTGTTACTGTCATTGCAGCAGTATCTGAAGAATAAGCATTTGTTTGAGTATTTGACAATTTTATTCTTGATTCAAATGAAGATGGTTTTGTATTACAAGTAGATTTCATTGTTACTTTTGAAACTAACTCTTCACCTGCTTTTAGAACGAATTTTTCTCTTGGAAAATTAATCCATGAATCATTTACCCCAACTTGAGTTAAAACAAATTCATCAACAAACTTCCCAGTATTTTTTACATACAAATCATAAGAAGCTTCTTCACAAGGTTTTACTGTTCTTGAAGAAGGACTAATATCATAAACAAAAGTGTGGCATTGTTTAACATCAACATTCAAATTCATTTGAGCGCTTTCTAGTCCATTTACTTTCATAACCACACGATAATTATCCGCGGTGGCATAACATTCAGGAGTAATGAAGGCATAAAATGTTTCACAAGAGCCAGCATTAATGTAAACTGATTTTGGTGCAATAGAGAACCACTTAGAAGCAACCCCTTCAAGAGAAATTGCATAAGTACCTGAAGTATTTGCACAAACAGTGTATTGTTGTTTTTGAGTTTCACACTGACACAGAGAATAGTAATTTTCTCCAGCAATAGTTACTGCATTTACTACAGATAGGATTAATATTAACCCAAAAATTATTGAAAGTACTTTATTCATAGTCTCTTGCCTCCATCCACGCTTCTTTTTTTGATTCATTCTTCGTTATTGAAACAAAGCCCAAAACGAATATTAGTATTAATAAAATTAAAAACAAAACTATTGGCAAAGCAATTATACCTTCACCAAGAGAGAATAAACCAAAAAACCCAGTTCCTGAAAAATCAAATGAAGATGGTTTTTGGATAAACAGAGCTATCTTTTTCTTATTTATTATACTTCCAGAAGAAACCGAAAATATTGGCTCAAAGTACCCATTCACGTCTCCAACAATTATTTTTCCTGAAACTTGAACTATTTTTCCACTTTTTATTACTGGAATAATTACTGTTTCAAAGTTCACATCAAGAGGAACAATCTCAAAACTTATTTTAACATTATTTAAATCAAACTCAGTATTGTTCTTTAATAGTATATCATAAGTTGTTTCTTCATTTGCAAAAATTGCTATTTCTTTTGTTGCAGAAACTATTTCTAAATCATTAAATGAAGGTTTTTCTTTAATATTGAAATATATTTTTGCAGAAAGGTTTTTTGTTCCACTCAAGTTTATTGTAACAAACTGATCATTTGCAATTCTTGATTCAGGAGTGGTTGAAATTGAAACATAAATTATTTTTGAGGTACCTTTTCTCACTAAAACATTATCTTCAGAGAAAGATACTCTTACACCTGCAGGAAGATTTGTTGCTGAGAAAGAAAAATTCTCATCAAAATCTCCTGAATTAATTATTTCAAGTTCAAAAATTTCACTATCACACCAATCAATATCTTTTGCTTGAGTTCTTAATGAAACGGTAGAATTTGTTTCACCAGCCACATTAAAACAAATTTCTTTTGGAAGAATAAAACCCAAATCATCGTCAAATAATCCTTTCTTTAATTCATTACCATAAATATCCACAAAAAGAATACCTTTACTTGCATTAGTTGGGATGTTGATTAGGTAATTGATTCTTTTCTCTTCCCCGCACTTTAATTCAACTTTATTTTCAGATAATTCATAAGAATCAATTCCTAAAAATAATTCAGCACCTAGTAAATTATCACTACATTCACAACAATCACAATCATCTTCTTTTAATCTTTTTATTGTAAAAGATCCTTCAAATAATTGTCCTCTTGAAACATCATAACAAACATTAGGCGCTTTTAGAAGGAAATTTCTATTAGTTGTTGTACAATCCACAACTTCAACTTCAAGCAATTTTTCTATATGAACATTTGGAGCATCAGCACTTAGTTGTATTTTGTATTTTCCAAGAGAAAGGTTCTTTGCATTTATTACTAAATCAACATATTTTCCTTCATTAGAGTTAAGAGTAATTTTTTCTTTTTCAAAGTATGGGAAAACCATTGAACTATCAGCGTTAAGTAAAAATGTTACTTTATTTGTTGAAAGATTTTGTATTTGAACAGGAACATATCCAATTTCCCCTTGGCAAATCTTTGTATCATCTTCAGCCACTACAAAACTCCCAAATACTTTACATTCCCCAATTCTATAATTAAAATTCATACTAACATTGTTGTCTTCGTCATATAATTTTACTGCATAATTTTTTGATGAATTAGAGCAAGATTTTGCACTAATTGTAAAAGAAGTACTTTCTTTGTTGTTTAAACAAAATTGGTTATTCATTAAAGAAACATTAAAAGAATCATCCCCAGTATCGGCTTGGAAATTAAAACATTCTCTTACCCCAGAGAAATTTGATACTTGTACGCTTGTAGCATATGAAGTACAATATTCAAGGCAAATATCTTTTTCTTGTGAGTCAATTATTATATTGTTATCAAAACAATTTGTTGATATAGTAAAACTTGTATTTGCAAAAAGTCCTTTTGAATCAGTGGTTTTGACGTTAATTAAACTAGATACTTTTTTATTACTAATATTTCGGCAAGAAAGATAATTATTATCTTCAATAAAGCAATCAATATCTTGAATATTTGATTGAGAAGTTATTGCGAAAGATAAATTATTTTTATCTTCCAAATCGTAAGCATAATCTGCAAGATTAATGAATTTTGAAGAGCTTGAATTTAGGTACTTGTTTGGAATTATTGATTTCCAATAAGGAGCACTATTTTTTAGAGTGATTCTAAATGTATCAGTTGAAGTTAAATTAAATCTATCAGTCACTCTTATGTTTAAATCAGTGTAATCATCAGAGCAATTATTTAGATCACAAGAAACATATCTTCCATCTACAATTCTACAATTAAGAAGAGTAGTATTTGATTGAGATATTAAGGAGTAAGTTACTGTTGAATTTTCTTCATCAGTAGAGAAATTTCTTAAATCAATTATTTTGTTTAAATCAGAAACACAAGATTTTGTGTAATCAGGAATCATTATTGTTGGAGGGTTGTTATACACATTAACATTGAATGATTTTGAAGCTCTTTCTCCACACGAATCATTAACAGTTATTATAATATTTGTGTCCCCAAGTACTGTTGAAGATACACAATCGAGATATCTATTATTATCAAGAGTACAGGAAATATTATTGTTATCTTTTATAAAAGCAATGTTTAAGTCTGAAGTATAATCATCAACATCGCTTACATAATTCCATAAATCTATAGAGAATGAAGAATTGTAAGGAATAATTTTATTAGGAATATTTCTTATTAATGGAACTATGTTGTCAGAACATTTATTATAAACAGGAGTGCAATTTACAACTACTGATACGATTGCGTGACTATTTTCACCAATAAATGAAATAGTGTTATTTCTTACTAACTCAATATTGTGGAACCCAAGATTTTGAATATCTCTTCCACAAAATATGCAATCGCAAGAACTACAACGTGTAGAACAATAAGAATCACAAGGACTACAAGTAGAAGTGCAGGAAGAGGAAGAATTACAACAATTATCATTTGTTGTTGCTATTGTTCTTCCATTAATTCTTATTGTTGTTCTTTCATTTGATTGAGTGCCAGAAAATCCAGTTACTGTTGCTTGGATAGAACAAACATGTTCCCCAACTGTGTTTGATATGAATGGATAGTCACAGTTTTGATTCATAAAAACTGAACTAGGATTTGTTGGATTTGAAAAATAACCACAACCCCCATTTTGAACTACCATTCCTTGTACCGCGTTTGGTTGACCCATACAAGATTTTGTTAAAGAACACCCAAACACTGAACAATCAAAAGTAAAAGTTTGCGCATTTGCAAAAACAGTCATTGCAAGAACAACGATCGCAATTCCCGCTATTAAATAAAAGCGATTAAATTTCATAAAAACACCCTTAGTATCTCCTTACTACTTTTGATACAAAAGCAATCAATAATACTGCTGCAATTATTACTAATACCCAAAAAATTATCCACTCAACAAAAACAAATTGAGATGTTTCTTGTGAAAATGAACTAAAACTTAAAAAAGAAGCTAAAGATTGTGATGAATTATTTTTTTCATAAAACCTTATTGAAATATTTTTTTCTTCTAAATCTTTTCCTAAATAAATTTCAAGTTTTGAATCAACTTCATGATATCTTGGTTTATTGTCATGTTCTATTGTTATTTTTATTTTTGTTGAAGAATTTGGTGCTAAAGATTTTGGTTGAGAAATTTGTGTTTTTGCTGAAGAATAAAAATTAACTACCAAAGGTTGAACTTCATTAGTATTATTTATCACATCAACATAGAAAGAATTCTTATCCCCAAAAACATCAACAACTGAGGGAGATTCAATAGTAAACGCTGTTACACTTGTAAAAATCGACAGCATAACGATAAGCAAAATGAAGTATCTAGACCCCAACACCCAAAACACCCAAATAACGCATTAACTATATCTAATTACATAATGATGCGTTATATACATTGCATGAGGGGAAGTATATAAACTTAACGAATTCACTAGAAAGAGGGATTTAATTGTTTTTATTATACAAACAAATCAAAAAATTAACTAATAACTAATTTTAACTACAATTAGCAGTCATACTGTTACCACTTTGTGAAATTGTTTTTCCAGAACAATTTGAAGGAATAATAGGACTAGTTAAATCAAAAGAATAATACCCACCAGAACTACTTAGCTTTGTACTTAAAACATATTTACTATCAACAGA
>Ga0172371_10005839_pt1 | contig 18132 bp, 17 predicted proteins | sample Lak12m_FD_114543 | JGI IMG/M metagenome (GOLD analysis project Ga0172371, IMG submission 114543) | Freshwater microbial communities from Kabuno Bay, South-Kivu, Congo - kab_022012_12m | ecosystem: Environmental > Aquatic > Freshwater > Lake | place: Democratic Republic of the Congo: South-Kivu...
ATCGCATCTTCCGGTTCTCCTGTTCTATCTCTGTCCGCCTCATCCGTCACCTCCCCAGGTGACATTAACCAAACCGGACAGATCTTGTGTTAAAAACCGGACATATCATTTGTTCGTGACAGGGAAATTAACGTCTTGATAGATCTGGCATTTCAGTCAAAGCATCCATTTCCTCGGATTCTATCCGGGATTTTTCTTACGTTGCCTGCTGAGCAGGGACAAGCAGCGAAAAGGGGTGATTGTGAACGTCGTCTATGTTAGAATAATACCCTGAACGTTTTAATGCAGCTGAAAATGGGCAGGGATAGCGAGAAGAGGGGGAGAACACAATGATGAAATTCTTGAGCCTGATCCTGGGGATCCTTCTTATGCCGGTTTTATCTCCGGCTGCGCAGGAGTTGCGGTTTCCAGCGATGGCCGGATGGAGGCAATCAGGCGAAGTCCAGACCTTCAGCCCGAAAAGCCTTTTCGAATACATCAACGGTGCAGCGGATCTGTATCTGGCCTGTGATTTTGAAGAGCTGAAGGTCGCCGAGTACGTCGATGAGAAAAAGGCCTCCATCGTCGTGGAAGCATACCGACACCGAACACCCCGGGATGCGTTCGGGATCTACAGTCAGGAGCGCCTCCCGGAGGCAGACATTCTTGAGATCGGCGCTCAGGGCTATAGCGATAAAGATATCCTGAATTTCGTCTATGGGCGTTATTACGTCAAACTCAGCGGTTTCAATACAGGCGCCGAAGCTCGGCAGATATTGCCGGCCTTTGCGAAACAGGTGGCGCAGATATTGGGGGAGAAGGGAGGCCTGCCTGCGATCCTGTCCGCTTTCCCGTCGGAAGGGGAAAAAGGGAATTCCGAAAAATACTTCACCCGGAACTTCCTGGGATACGCCTTTTTCAACACCGTCTTTACCGCCGATTACGAACTCGGCGGCAAGGCGTTCAAACTGTTTCTCATCGAGGCGACGAGTAAAGAGGAGTGCAGGGGCATCCTTCATCAGTACCTCCGTCAGATCAAGAATCCCGAGCGGGAGGTCATTGAGGGGCGATATACGCTATCGGATCCCCATCATGGCGTGGTGGATCTTTTTTGGGAGGGAGCGCATATCTGGGGCGTCGTCGATCTGCCGGATGTGGCGTTGCGCTCAAGGATGCTGAGGCAATTTGAAGCGAACCTGAGATCCGGTAGGGGAGCAGTGGAGCTGAAGAGCGTCATACGCGTTACGGTATTCCAATGAGGCAAAGGGAGGAGCGATGAGAGGAGGCGGCGGGATCGGCAGAAGGGATTTCATGAAGACGACGCTCTCGGGATTCGGTGGACTCTTCTTTCTCTCCGCGGCTGAAAAGCAGTCGGAGGAAAGGTTGCTCGACGTCAACAGGAAAGGGCAGAAGCGGCTCTACAGGACCCTGGGGAAGACAGGACTAAAGCTCCCCGTGATCAATATGGGGGTGATGAACTCGGACAATCCCAATCTGATCCGGACCGCCCTGGATTCCGGCATCGTCCTTCTGGATACGGCCCATGCCTACATGCAGGGCCGCAACGAAGAGGTGATCGGACGCGTGGTCAAGGGGCGTCCCCGGGATTCCTATCTGATCGGCAGCAAGGTGAGCCTTCCCCAGGATCGCACGACCGGGCGCTTCGCCGAAGGGGCAACGGAGGCGGAATTTCTGATGAAGCTCGATCTGAGTCTGAAGCGTCTGGGGGTCGACCATATGGACATCCTTTACAGCCATAACGTCTCACATCGGGAGTCGGCTGTGTACGAGCCGGTCCTCAATGCGATGGCAAAGGCGAAGAAGGCCGGGAAATTCCGTTTTGCCGGGATCACGACCCATACAAACGAGCCGGAAGTGATCCATGCGGCCGTTGATGCAAAGTTTTACGACGTGATCCTGACCGCTTATAATTATCAGCAAAGACATGTCGCGGAGGTCAGGGACGCGATTGCCCGGGCGGCGCAGGCGGGGATCGGGATCGTTGGCATGAAGGCGATCCGGGGAGGGTACCGCCAGACGCCGTCCGTCAGGAATTCCGCGGCAGCGTTGAAATGGGTCCTCCAGGACCCCCATGTCCATACCATCGTACCGGGATTCACCACCTTCGATCAGTTGGAGGTGGACCTTGCCGTCATGGAGGACATCCACCTCAACGAGGCCGAGAAAATGGATCTTCAGAAGGAGGCCTCCTTGCCGGGGCTTTACTGCCAGGGCTGCCGGGAATGCCTGGGACAGTGCGTTGCGGGGCTGCCCATCCCCGACCTGATGCGGGCCTACATGTATGTGTACGATTACCGCAATCTCGCCCTGGGTCGGGATCTGGTCCTCTCGCTGGGGCTACCCTCCGGGATATGCGGGGAGTGCACCCTCTGTCCGGTGAGCTGTTCCGTCGGGTTTCCGGTGCGGGAGAAGATTCGGGACATCGCCCGGATCAGGGAGATCCCAGGGGAATTCCTTGCATAAATACTCCAAGTCCCGTTAGGCCGTTATGCCCGGGTCATCCGACAGATGGAAAGAGAAATAATAACTGAGAAGAAGAATAGACTCCGAGAGCGGGGGGTCATATTGATGACGGGAGAAAGATTACATGAGAACCGATGATAAGCGAGGCATATCCAGACGAGCGTTTCTGAAGGCCGCTGCTGCAGGGGTCGCCGTCGGCCTGGCAGGCGATCCTTCCCTGCTCTGTGCGGCGGACGAGACCGACCTTGTCGTGATTTCCGGCGAGCCGGCCGCCGCCACCAGGAGGGCCTTGGATGCCTTGGGAGGCATCGGTCGTTTTGTCAAAAAAGGACAACGCGTCGTCATTAAACCCAACATGTCCTTTGCCAGAACCCCGGAATATGCCGCGACGACCCATCCCCTGGTCGTCTTCACTGTGGCCCAGGCCTGCCTGGAGGCGGGCGCCGGTGAGGTCCTGGTCCTGGATTATACGTTGCAGAGGGCCGAACTCTGTCTGGAGCGGACCGGGATCCGCGATGCGTGCCGAGGCCTCAAGGGGGTTCATGTCCTTGCTGTGCAGGAAAGGAAGTTCTTTAAGGAGATCCGGGTTCCTCAGGGAAAGGTCCTGGAGCGCGTCGAGGTGATGAAGGATTTGATCGACAGCGTTCTGATCAACGTCCCTGTGGCGAAGTCGCATTCCTCCACGGGCGTGAGCCTGGGTCTGAAGGGCCTGATGGGCCTCATCTGGGATCGGGGGGTCTTCCATTACCAGTTCAACATCAATCAGGGGATCGCGGATCTGGCCACGGTGATCAGGCCGCAACTGACCGTCCTGGATGCGACCCGCGCCATGGTCACCGGCGGACCCGGAGGGCCGGGCGATGTGAGAAAACCGAACCTCATCATCGCCGGCGTGGATCCTGTGGCCGTCGATTCCTATGGCGTGGGGATCGTCCCGTGGTACGGACAGAGCTTCAAAGGACGCCAGGTCGAGCATCTGCTGATCGCCCATCAGCGTGGCCTGGGGAAGATCGACGTGGAAAAGCTAAAGGTCGCCAGGGTCGCTGTATGAGAAAAACCATCCAGTCCCTGTCGTTCCTGCTCTTCACGGCGCTGTTTCTTCTGGCGACCTACCGGCTCCCGGACTGGCTTCCGGCCGACATCTATCTCAGGCTTGACCCCCTCCTCGGGATCAATGCCGTCATCGCTGCGCGTGAGATCATCCCCCGCGTCCTGTGGTCGCTGCTCCTTGTCGGCTTAACGCTGGCCGTCGGACGGTTCTTCTGCGGGTATGTCTGTCCGCTGGGCGTCTCCATCGATTTTTCCGATCTGCTCCTGTTCAGGAAATACAAGCGCCGGGGCTTGCAAAGGGATGCCGACCTGCGCAGATGGAAATATTACCTCCTCATCGTGATCCTCGTTGCCGCATTGGTGGGCGTTTCTCTGGTCTACCTCCTGGATCCGATCGCCTTTCTCACCCGTTTCTACACCTTCGTCCTGTACCCCATGGCAATCGCCTTACTCAACCTCTTGCTGGACCTGGTCCGTCCGCTTTCCGCGGGAGTGGGATGGACCGGCCTCTCTCATCTCCACTATCCCCAGCCCGTCTATTACATGACGGCCGTGACGCTGATGATCTTCGGGGGGATCGTCGCCCTTGACCTTCTGGCGCCCCGTTTCTGGTGCCGGTATCTCTGTCCCCTGGGGGCCTTTCTCAGCCTGTTCTCAGCGCTCGGCGTTTTCAAGCGCCGGGTCAACCAGGAGTGCAACCACTGCATGGCCTGCCAAAAGGCCTGCCCCATGGGGGCGATCGGTGAAGATCCGCTGAAGACCCGCGGACCGGAATGCATCCAGTGCCGAGAGTGTGCCGGCGTCTGTCCTCAGAAGGCGGTCTCCTTCCCCGCTTCCTTTGCAGGGATCGGCGAGTATAGCCGCTTCGATCTCTCCCGCAGGGGGTTTTTTGCCTCCCTGGCCGGCGGGGCGGGCTTCGGTTTCATCGCCCTCCAGAGCCCCTTCACCTTACTTCAGGGGAGGCGTCAGCTCATCCGTCCCCCTGGGGCGCTTCCCGAAGCCGAGTTTCTGCGCACCTGCATCCGCTGCGGGGAGTGCATGAAGGCCTGCGTGACCAACACCCTTCAGCCCTGTCTCTGGGAGTCCGGAATGACAGGCCTCTGGACCCCGAAGTTGGAGCCGCGGATGGCGGCTTGCGAGCCGAACTGCAACGTCTGCGGCAAGGTCTGTCCGACCCAGGCGATCCGCTCCCTGCCTTTGGAAGAGAAGACCTACGCCAAGATCGGGACGGCGGTCCTGCGCAAGGAGTCCTGCCTGGTCTGGGCCCAGAACAAGATGTGCCTGATCTGTGACGAGATCTGCCCGTACAATGCCATCGTCTTTCGCCCGGTGGAAGGGTACCGGCGGCCGGTGGTGATCCCCTCCCGGTGCAACGGCTGCGGGTATTGCGAACAGCGCTGTCCCGTCAAGGGCGAGTCGGCCATTGTCGTGGTCACGGACGGGGAGCTCCGGCTCAAGGAAGGCTCTTATATCGCCGAGGCAAAGAAACTCCAGCTCGAATTCAAGCCGGATCCCGGCGATGACAAGTTCGTGATCGATCAGTCCGGGTTCAAGGTCGAGCAGGAGGGACAAAAAGAAGAAAGAGACACACCCGCTCATAAGCCGGCACAGGCAAAACCGAAGGGGTTTCTCTAAAGCTTCGGCTTGTACTCTCTTTTTTTCAATCCCATCCTTGAGAGGAATCATAGGCGGGCTCTGCGCTCTGGATCCCTCTTCTGCCCTGAGAATGCGCTCTTATTGCTGCCGGCTTCCCACCGCTTCAGGCGTTTTATCGCCTAAGCAGCACACCTTTTTACGTGAGGCATTTCACACATAAAAAGTGAATAAATTCACATAAATCGAGCCTGCTTTGCTTGACAGGTCCGGGATCTCTCGATATCCTGAAGCCGAAGTGAGGGGAGTTTTCGAAGAGGGTTGCTGTGCAACAGGAGTTTGAAGTGAAAGGAGGCAGATGATGGAGGAATCGACCAGAACACTCATCGCCTATGCGTCGCTGTTGATAGGGTTTCCGATCATTGCCGCGAAGCTGGTATGGTGTATCCCCAGTGCCATTGCCACACCGGTATTGACGCGCATTGCAGGAGGATTGGACCTGTTTGTGGACGCCACGGCTGAGGGATTCATTTCCTTTCTGCTGACCCGTCAGCTGTTCGAGCTCCTGCAACTGTCCGTTGTCTGGCAGGTCCCTTTGACCTTGATTCTGGTCATATGGCTGCAGACCCATTTCCGACAGGGGAACGTAGGGGCTTTGCCTTACGTGCTGGGCATCATCGTGGGGATCCTTTTTTACCCCGGGGGGCTGGCGTATCCGTCGATACCGCTCATTGCCCGTATGTGGATCCAATAGAAGGCGCAGGAAGGAACGAACCGCCGGTCGGCGAGGAAAGGGATAACAGGGGAAGGGGACGGCATGGATAAAATCTGCATTGTCAAGCTGCGAAAGAGGAATCCAGCATTGACTGGTCAAGGATGGGCGCCGGAGAACCGGGCGGAGGGGGGAGAGAAGAAGATCCACGGGGCCTTCTACCCTGCCGCCGATTGCCGGGACTTGGGCAAAACGCGTGAACGGACCGGATCGGCGGACACGGAAATGGAGTCGGTCGACAGAGTCGTTTCCATTTCCCTCACCCAGGAGCAGGGGCGTCTCCTGCAAACGAATCCGAACCTCTCGCTGTTTCCCGGCGGAACGACTGCCAGGGGCTTGGCACTGGACGGAACAAAGGAGTCGCCGATCGTTGTGAAATTCGTGTTTGACCCCGCTCCTCCTGTACGGATGATGAAAACGGCGGAGGTTGCACAAATGCTCAGGGTGAGCGAGCGCTGCCTGAAAAAGATTATCCGGGACGGGAAATTGAAGAGCTATCGGTTCGAACGGTTCAGACGGATCAACTTTGATGACGTCCTTTCGTACCTGGAGACCAGCAGGGAGTATGAGGATATCCGGCAGGCGGTTTTGCAACCCAATCCCCCGGCCGGGAGTGAGTCGCTTTTTAGCAAGGAGGTGTAAGTCATGTATTACCAATATTGGGGTTTGAAAAAACCGCCCTTCGATAATGTACCGGATCCATCCATGTATGTCGATTGCCATGATTCCATGGAAAATGCCATGGCGGAGACACTGTTCGCCATCCAGGAGGGCGATGAATGCATCGCCGTGATCGTCGGCGACGTCGGCCTGGGCAAGACCATGTCGCTTCGCATGATCATCGATTCGCTGGATCAGGAGAAATATAAAATCGTTCTCATCACCAATCCGGGCATCAGCTTTGTTCAGATTCTTCAAGAGATCATCGGTCAGCTGACAGGGAGTCAATGCGAAGAGAAGCGTAAGGTGAACCTCCTGGAGATCTTTAATCGCCAGCTCTTTGCGACCTATGCGGAAGGGAAGAAGATACTCATCTTCATCGATGAGGCCAACGCGATTTCTCCCATGAACCTGGAAAATCTTCGGCTCTTGACGAACATGCAGGACGACAGGAAAAACCTCTTCACGATGGTGCTCGCCGGACAGAACGAATTCGGCCGCAGGCTCGAACACCCGAAGCGCGCCAATCTCTTTCAGCGGGTCGGAACCTATAGCAAGATCGAAAGACTTGGCACTGCCGCGCAGGTTAAAAAGTATGTAGAAACAAGGTTGAGGCTGGCAGGAACGACGACGAAGGTGTTTAGCGACGATGCGTTCGGTGTGCTCTGGGAACAAGCCGATCAGGGCGTTCCCCGCCTGATCAATAAGATTTCCAAACTCTGCCTCAAGGCGGGAGAGACAAATCGGTTTGAGATGATCACGGGTGAGGTCGTGGAGCAGATAGGATCGCGGTTCCATCGGTTGGCGGGTTCCGCGGTTCAGAAGAGGGGTTCTCGTCGCCCTGCTCAGGAAGAGATCCACCCCGAGAGGGCCGAGTGGGAAGCGGAAGCAGAGGCCTTGGTTCAACCGCGCGTCGATAATCGAGGCCCGGCAGTCACAACCGCAGAGGAAGCGCCGTCAGCATCCCCAGTGGGCCTCGAAACGGCCGAGATTGCCGATGACGCGGCAAACTTGGAACTCGGAGCGGATGCGACAAACGTTGTGTCCGAAACCGTCCTTGAAAATCAGGAGATCGTGATGCCCCAAACCGAACGGATCGATGATTCGGCAATGGCAGGCCGGACGGAGGAAGCGGAAACGATGTCCGTTTCGCAGGATCTTCTAACTGAAAGGGAGGAAGAAACGGATTCCGGTGCGACATACCGGGCCGCAGAGGAAGCGGCTCTTCCTGAGGAAGCAAAAGGGCCGATAGAGGGACCCGCGGGGATGGAACAGGATTCAGAAGCGGAGATGTCCATCGGCCAGGTCAAGATCAAGATCCAATTGCCGGTGGAACTGATGAAAAGGTCCTTGGCATCATCCCAGGAATACAGGCTTAAATTGGCGGGAGGGCTTGCGGCCGAAACCCTGAAAAAGCATTATCAGCTGATCGCTTCACAAGTGGCGGACCCTGTTCCCGTCTGGATCGAAATACGGGACTTTGTCTTGGATCGCATGACCCGTGAAGACACCGGATCTTCCGGACACCATGCCATACCTCAATGACGACGTGTGGCCCTTGTCCGCTGCCTTTGCTGACAGGAGCGGATGCCGAAAACGAAAGAAGGGATCCTTCATGATGACAAGACCGTGTTTGGGGAAGGTGGCTTGCAGCGATCACGCGGCGGATAGCTTCGCGCAAAGAGGACTCCTGTATCTGGAGCAGGAGAACATGGAAGATGCCCTGAAGTGTTTCAATCAGGTCATCGCGTTGGAGCCGGATAACCCGAAGGCATACAACAACGCGGGATATGTCCATGAAAGCATGCATTGCCTTTCCAGCGCTGTCCATATGTACCGGAAGGCCCTGGCGTTGGATGCAAAAAATGTGGAGGCAATGATCAATATGGCCCGCATCCGGGAGCTGGAGGGTGACTACCATGGGGCCCTTCAATATTATGAAAAGGCGATCGACTTAGAGCCTGACGACGTCAATGCCCATTTTTGCCTGGGCCTCCTGTATGATCGATACGATATGTTCGATGAGGCCGCCGATCAGTATCAGCAGGTTCTCGATCGCGAGCCCGATCACCGCAAGGCCATCTTCAATCTCGGGTGTCTATACATTCAGATGGGAGACACCCCGGATGCCGAAAGACAGTTCCGGCGGCTGATTGACTTGGATCCGACCGATGCAGCTGCGTGGAACTACCTGGGTTCACTCTGCGAGGAGCTCGGCGACGCCGACGGAGCCATAAGCGCCTGGCAGACGTGCCTGAAGATCGATCCCCTGCACGTCGATGCCAACCTGAATCTCGCCCGGATCGAGCACTGCTGCCAATCGGTAGGTGATGATGAGCAGCTGAGGCAGAAGATCGCCGACCGGCTGAAATTCATCCTCTCGCTCGAACCTTTCCGGAAAGAGGCCATGGACCTGCTCACAAAGGTGGAAGCGGCGAAGGATCATCCAAATACGTAACCCTTTCAGCGCCTTTCAAACAAAGCCTTTTTTAACGACCTCTCGGCTGTGATTCCCGGTTTTTTAATCCCCTCTCTACGGGCGCGAGCAGCCCGGGCATCCCCCTATCCAGCCCTTCCCTCAGTTTTTTCCTTGACAGGTTTTTCTTCTCGGACAATGATAGGCGGCCTTATCAAAACCGGTTTCCATAAATCACCCTAAGGAGCAGACGATGGCATTGACACTCGGGACAAGAAGGGGAACGTATGACAATGTGGCAGATGAGTTGAAGAAGGTCGGGCCGCCGCTTTCTGCAAAACAGATCCAGCTCCTCGATCAGTTCGATCTGGTCTACCGCACCTTGTGCACCCTGCTTTTCAATTACGTCCCCGCCTCCGGGCATCCGGGCGGATCGATCTCCGCAGGGAGGTTGATGGCGAGCCTGATTCTGGGTTTTATGGACTACGACATCTCCAGACCCGGGAGGGAGGATGCCGATGTGATCTCCCTGGGAGCAGGCCACAAGACGCTGGGGCTATACTCCCTCTGGGCGATGCGGACCGAGGCCCTGCGGATCCTGGCGCCCAGGCTGCTCCCCAAGGATGAACGTCTCAGGATCCGTCTGGAAGACCTCCTTGGGTTCCGCCGGAACCCGATCGCCAAAACCCCTCTTCTCAAAAAGCTGGGCGCCAAAGTTCTGGACGGCCATCCGACCCCGGCGACCCCTTTTGTCCGGCTTTCGACCGGCGCCTCCGGCGTCGGCATCGGCAGTTCGATCGGCCTTGCCCTGGGCGCGCTGGACACTTATGGCAAAAACGCGCCGCGGATCCATATCGTCGAGGGGGAAGGCGGGCTCACCCCCGGCCGGGTTAGCGAGGCCCTGGCCACCGCGGGGACCGCCTCCCTGAAGAACGTGATCCTCCATGTGGACTGGAATCAGGCCTCGATCGACACCAACCACGTCTGCCCCGAGAACGGCGTTCCCGGGGATTACGTCCAGTGGACGCCGGCGGAGCTGGCCTACTTCCATGACTGGAATGTGATCTTTGTCCCTGACGGAATGGACTGGCAGCAGATCTTCGCCGCCCAGAAAAAGGCCCTGGAGGTGAAGAACCACCAACCCACGGCTATCGTCTACCGGACGGTGAAGGGATGGAGGTACGGCATCGAGGGGAAGGGCTCCCACGGAGCCGGCCACAAGCTCTGCGCCGAAGGATTCTTCGAAACCCTGAAGCCTTTTACCGACTCAGCGGCAGGCCCGCTTCCGCGGTGCGAGCCCTCCCGGCAGAGGTGCCGCAGCGGCAACGACCCAAGGATCCTGGAGGAGTGTTTCTGGGAAGCCCTCCAGACCGTCCGCAAGACCCTGGAGAAGAACCGGCCCCTGGTCGCCATGATCGCTGACAGGATCGTGGGGGCGAAGCAGAGACTCGACCGCGCCCGGCGCAAACCCCGGCGCAACGGCCCGAAAATCGACGCCCTGTTTGAGATCGTCTCGCGCCAAGCGAAAAAAACCCCAAAAGAGCTGGTGCTCACCCCCGGCACCGCCACGACGCTCCGCGCCGAGCTCGGCCGTGTCCTGAACTATTACAACAAAAAGAGCAACGGTGCCCTGTTTGCCGCAGCCGCCGACCTTCTCGGGTCTACAAGCCTGGGCACCGTGGGGCAGGGATTTCCGGCCGGATATTACAACGCCGCCGTCAATCCGGGTTCGCGGCTCCTGGCTACCGGAGGGATCTGCGAGGACGCAATGACGGCGATTCTCTCCGGCCTCGCCTCCTTCGGACGCCACAGCGGGGCGGGATCCTCCTATGGGGCGTTTCTGGCGCCGCTCGGCCACATCGCGGCCCGTCTCCATGCCATCGGCAATCAGGCCCGTCAGGCGCTGGAGAAGGGGCCCTATCGCCCCATCATCCTCGTCTGCGCCCATGCGGGGCTGAAGACCGGTGAAGACGGGCCGACCCATGCGGATCCCCAGCCTCTCCAGATCCTCCAGGAGAACTTCCCCAAGGGGACGATGATCACCCTCACCCCTTGGGATCCGCAGGAGCTGTGGCCCCTGATGGCCGCGGCCCTGAACAGGCGTCCCGCGGTCATCGCCCCCTTTGTCACACGTCCCACGGAGAAGGTCCCTGACCGCAGGGCCTTGGGGCTACCCCCGGCCGACAGCGCGAACTCCGGCGTCTATCTCCTGCGCAAGGCGAAAAAGAAGAACGCCGGCGTCGTGGTCCTCCAGGGGAGCGATGTGGGATATGCCTTTGTGGAAGAGGCACTCCCGCTCCTGGAGAGAAAGGGCATCGACCTGTTCGTCTATTATGTGGCCAGCGCCGAGCTCTTCGACCTCCTGCCGAGGCGCATGCAGGAGAAGATCTTCCCCGAAGAGCACGCCCGGCGGGCAGTGGGCATCACGGGCTTTACCCTGCAGACGATGTACCGCTGGATCCGTTCCGATCGGGGGAGGGAAATGACGCTCCACCCCTATCTGAAAGGCCATTTCCTGGGGAGCGGCCAGGCCGACATGGTGCTGGCCGAGGCGGGGCTTGACGGGAAAAGCCAGTTCAAGATGATCATGAGGTACCTCAAACAGAAGGGATGATCGAGACGCTGAGCAGGCTGAGGAGGATTCATCGCAGAGACGGGGTTCGCCGGGCCGCGATCAAGCTTTTGTTATTCGCTTTCTATGGGAAAAGGTTTCGGGAGGAGCTGGACGCAAGAGACTACCGTCGATGGATACGGAAAAACGAGCGCAGCAGGGAGGACGACATCAGGGAGCAACTGAAGGGATTCAGGCTCCAGCCCCTGATATCCCTGATCGTTCCCGTCTATAATGTTCAGCCCCGATGGCTTGATCGGTGCCTTCGGTCCGTGGAGGACCAGTATTACGGCAACTGGGAGCTGTGCCTGTATGACGACGGATCTTCGGCAAAAGAGACGATTGAATCCCTGAAACAGTGGGAAGGCAAACGGGATCCAAGGATAAAGATACGCTACGGCAGGCGGAACCTGCACATCTCCGGGGCCTCGAACGAGGCCCTCAAGATGGCGACAGGGGAGTTCATTGCGCTTTTGGATCATGACGACGAGCTTTCTCCGGACGCCCTTTGGGAAAATGTCAAGGTGATCAACCGGCAGCCGGACGTGGACATGATTTACAGCGATGAGGACAAGATCTCGGAAACCGGGGAGCGATCGACTCCCTTTTTTAAACCTGCCTGGTCGCCGGATCTGATCCTGTCGCACATGTATTCCGGCCATCTGGGCGTGTATCGAAAGGCCCTCGTTGATCGGATCGGCGGCTTTAGGGCAGGTTACGAGGGGTCTCAGGATTATGACCTGGTCTTGCGGTTCATCGAAAGGACGAAAGAGGAGAGGATCGTCCACATACCCAAAATCTTATACCACTGGAGGATGATTGCCGGCTCAACGGCGATCCGTCCGGGAGCGAAAAATTACGCCTATGAGGCCGCAAGACAGGCGATATCCGACTGCCTGGAGCAAAAAGGGGAAAAGGCCGTTGTGAAGATCAGCGACCAGTGGGGATGTTACCGGGTCATCAGAAAGATCGCCGGAGAGCCCAAGGTTTCCATCGTCATATGCTCAGCGGATCAAGGGGCCCTGGCCAGGTGCTTGAAAAGCATTTCTCAGACTGTGACATATGGGAATATCGAGATCATCGTCGTTGCCGGTCCTAGGGCGGACAGCAGGGACGGCCTTGAAGGATCCGTCACGCCGCCGCTCGTTTTTGTCGAATCGGGCGATATCGATCCTCCGGCTCCCAGGGCATACAACCTGGGGGCTGACAGGAGCGGGGGGGAGTATCTCCTGTTTCTGGAGGAGCGGCTGGAGGCGGTGAAGGCGGGCTGGCTGGAGGCGATGCTCGAGCAGATCCAGAGGAAGGAGATAGGAATCGTCGGCGGGGAGATCCTCAAGGAGGACGGGACAATCGCCTCTGCAGGACTGGTCCTCGATAAAGAAAGGGTGTGTGTCAACGCCTTTGAAGATTACAGGCATGACAACGTGCCCTATTTCGGACAGCATCACGTGATCAGAAACTGCAGCGCGGTGCCGGCAGGGTGCCTGATGACGAAAAAGGAGCTCTTTGCCGAGGCGGGCGGTTTCAGTGAAGAGGCATTACCGAGGGTCTATTACGACGTGGATCTGTGTCTGAAGCTGGCCCAGAGGGGATACAGGATCCTATACACCCCTTTTGCAAAGTTCATGATCCATCGGAAAAAAGCGCGCGGAAAAACACCGGGGCCAGGATCAAACCGGAGGGATCGGGACCCGGAAGAAAAAAGTTATATGAAAAAGACATGGGGCCACTGTCTCGGCCATGACCCCTTCTACAATCCGAATCTGTCGTCGGACGGCAAGTTCAACATCCGTACAGGCGTCGTCCCTTCTTGACGGAAACCGCTTCCCTGTACGTTCCATATCGGGATTCGGCCCGCACGATTTTGTTCCGTTTTTTCCATTATTAACAATATCGTTCCGTTTTTGTATCTGCCGGCGGACTCCCCTATCTGCATTGTATCAATGATTACGTATCATTATCTTTTTGGATGCACAATGGCAGCCTTTTTGCGTGAACATGGATAAAGGTCAATGCACCACGTGAAGTTGAACCATAGGCTGATGGGAGGTAAGGACGATGAAATCGCAAATCAAGGGGACCGTCTGTTTCGATACATCCGGCGTTGCCGGCACAGTCAAGGATTCATACCCAAAGCAGTCCGCCAAGCGCCATGCCGCTTTGTCAAAGACCTCATTCCCCCAGCCTATGGAGGCGATCACGGATCTTCAATCCTATTCGCTGATGGAAGAACGCTACGGGATCCGGGAAGAAGGGCTGTTCTGAATCGGGCAGGCGGACGGTCCGGCGACCCGGATGCTGCAGGAAGGCGGCGCTGTCACCTGCGGGAAAGATTCATCAGAATCCCTTCCACGGCCTTTTTCAGGTCGCCTGAGGTGGCATCGGTCCGGATAGTGCCGGCAGCGGTCCCCCGCCAGAGAAGTTCACGGTTGTCGGCCCTGGAAAAGTTCAGGCTGATACTCCGGAGCCTGTAGCTGTCGGGATCGTACTCGTAGCTCAGCCACATCAGCACATCGGCCTTTGGCGTCTTTCTGGCCAATCCCCTCTCTTCCAGATAGCGATCCGCGAGGGACTGGATATTGAGCTCCAGCAGAGGATCCTGGACGTAAAGGCCCGAGGCCTTGCCCCATGTGTAATTTTTCAACTCTTGAGATGCGATCCTGGAAGAGTAGGAATACTTGATCGCCGAACCGCAGCCGGCCAATATCAAAAGGATCAAAAGAACCGCCATCCATTTCTGCCTGAATCCTGACTTCCTTGTAACCATAACAGCCTCCCTACCAGAGTTTCCGGGGTCACCCACCGCCCTCACGACTTTGTGAAACTATACCCCATCCGGCAGCCATAATCAATATCGCCAGGCCTTTTGGAGGGCAACGCCGATTTGCCGGAAAAAGGGCTTTAACAGCGGCAGGAGCCGTGATATACGGGAAAAAGGAGACCGATATGCACGAGCTTCCGATTACGGAGAGTATTTTAAGGATTGTACTGAAACATGCCGAGGCCAACTCTGTCCGAAAGGTGAAGACCATTTACCTGAAGATCGGTCGGCTCAGTGATCTCCAAGACGAGTGGATTCAGCGGTATTTCGATTATCTGAGCAAAAAGACCGTGGCCGAGGGGGCAAGGATCGTGATCGAAAGGACCCCTGTGGTGATGCAGTGCAACGGCTGCTCGGCGTCCTACGAATGGGAGGTATCGAAAATGGACGAGGTGGTCTGTCCTGCCTGCGGCGGAAAGAGCAGCACGCTTCTTTCAGGAAGGGAATACACGATCAAGGAGATGGAGGCGCAGTAATGGAAGGCATCAGGCTTATCGAAGTGAAGGAAGATATCCTCTCCGACAACAACAAGATGGCTGGAGAGATCCGCGAACGGCTCCGGATCGCAAAGACCCTGCTCCTGAATCTGATGTCCTCGCCGGGCTCGGGAAAAACCAGTTTCATCCTCCGGACGATCGATGGGCTCAAAGGTTCGCTGCGGCTGGGGGTGATCGAGGCGGACATCGATTCCGTGGTGGATGCGGAAAAGGTAGCGGCCCTGGGGATCCCGGCGGTTCAGCTCCGGACGGGCGGGTTCTGCCATCTGGATGCCGCGATGGTCACCCAGGGTATCGAAGCCCTTCCTATCAGCGATCTGGATGTGGTCATCATCGAAAACGTGGGGAACCTGGTCTGCCCGGCCGAATTCGATACAGGGGCTCACAGGAACGTGATGATCCTGAGCGTTCCCGAGGGAGACGACAAGCCCCTGAAGTACCCCCTCATGTTCTCCGTCTGCGACCTGCTGGTGGTCAACAAGATCGATTTTCTGTCGCTCAGCGACTTCAATATCGCCCTGTTGAGGGAGCGGGTCCTGGCCTTGAACCCACGGATCAAGATCCTGGAGGTGTCCTGCAAGACCGGCGCGGGAATCCCGGACTGGATCGACTGGCTGAAAGCGGAAGCGGCGGGTTTCAATCCCTGAAGGGTGTGCTCCCGACGGAAGGGATCCGCTTAGTCCCGAAGGATTCTCCCAAGAAAGTCTTGCCCGGGGGGGAGTTTTTTGTTATGGAGGCCCCGTGAAATATATCGATGTCGATATCGAAACCCTGATCCCCCACCGTGACCGCATGCGGCTTGTCGATGCGGTGGTGGCCGTCGATGCGGATAAGGCCGTGACGGAAGCCACTGCCACGGAGAATTGGCCTCTTTATCTGGAAGGATCCGTGGATGTGCTGGTGACGGTTGAACTGGTTGCCCAGACAGCGGCGCTTTTGGAGGGATGGAAACGGCTGCAGTCCAATCGGGGCGGGGTCACAGGCTGGCTGGTGGGGATCAAGAGCGCCGATTTCAGGCGTCCCCGACTTGACGTCCCCGTCACCCTGACCACCGAGGTGGTCAGGAGCTATGCCCTGGAAGGTTATGCCGTCTTCACCGGGACGGTCAGGAGAGGAGCGGAGGTCGTGGCGGTCATGCAGATCCAGGCCTTCCGTCCGGAGGAAACCGCCTGAACCGTAGCAGCGATGTCCCTCACCAGGAATGGAAGCGACACCTGAGCCGGATTGAAATAGTGAAAGATCCCAACGGAAAGAGGTACTATAGATGGAACAGCTCATTGCGGAAATGAAGGTCAAGATTATCGATACCCTCTCTTTGCTGGACGTGACGCCGGAGGATATCGCCGATGATGCGCAGCTCGTGGGCGGGAATCTGGGGATCGACTCGATCGACGTTCTGGAACTGGTCCTCATGCTGGAGAAGGATTACGGCGTGAAGATCGAAACCAAGGAAGTGGGGGTGACCGCCTTTGCCTCCGTGCGCGCCCTGGCGGAATTCGTCCAGAAGAACCGTGTAAAATAGCCTCTGTTTGCAAAGACATTCCTCGTCGCGCATCGCGCGTGCCTCTGGTCGGAAACGCAAGCCGTAGGCCCTGTCCGTCCGGGTGTCGGGCTTCACGTGTATCACTCCCATGCAGGAGTCCATGGAAAAAGACAAATCCTTTGACATACTGGTCATCGGTTCCGGGATCGGGGGACTGTCGGTGGGGATCCTCCTTTCCCTGCTCCATTTCCGCGTCGCGGTCATCGAAAAGAATCCCCTCCCCGGCGGCCTGATGCGCAGTTATCAGCGCGGCGGGCTGGACTTGCCCGTGGGGATCCACTATTTCGGCTCCTTCGGTGAGGGGGAGGCGCTTCGGAGGATGTGCGATTTCCTGGGGGTCACGGATAAAATAGAGGTGGAGCGGATGGGGCAAGACGGCCCTATCGACCGTTACCTCTTCGACGGGTTTTCCTTCGATCTGCCGGAGGGGCTGGACGCCTTTGCGGAGTCGCTGCTGCAGGCATTTCCCCAGGACAGGCAGCCCATCACAACGATCATGGAATCCCTTCGGGCCCTGGCGGAGCTCCAGAAGACCTTTTCCTTTCTTTCTCCCGCTCCGCCTTCTTTTGACATGGGGCTCTTCACCCCGCTGGAAACCTATCTGCGCGGGCATGGCTGCTCTGCCCGTCTAAGGAGCGTCCTGGGGGTGGCGTCAAGGTGGATGGGCATGGCCGAGAGGGAATGTCCTGTCCTTTATCACCATCTGGCCCTGGTCTCCTATCTCCTCTCTTCCTGGCGTCTGCGCGGAAGCGGATCGGCGCTCGCCGAGACCTTTGTCTCCCGGTTCAAAGACCTGGGCGGCACCCTGATCTGCGGCGATCCGGTAGTGGCGATCCTCACTCAGGACAATGCGGTCCAGGGTCTTGAATTGAAGTCCGGCAGGACGATCTTTGCCCCGCAGATCGTGGCCGCCGTTCATCCCAAGACCGTCTTGGCGCTGCTTCCGGCAGAGTCTGTCAATCCCCGCCATTCAAGGCGGATCGTAAGGCTTGAGGAGACGGAGAGCCTCTTTGTGACGCATGCGGCTCTTGACGGCCGGACCCATCCTCCATTGTCCTACAATATCTACCGGTTGAGCACGGACCGGGACGGGATAATCGACAGCGGGGTCTTCTATCAGCTGCGGCCCGGCAGCGGAGGAAAGAATCTCCTGATGATCATCACCAAAAGCCCCTTTTCCGAGTGGCGGCAGTGGGAGGATACGACGACCGGCCGCCGCGGCCAGACATACGAGCAGGAAAAGGCCGGGCGGGCCGACCACCTCCTCAAGGGTGCCGAGGAGCTCTTCGGCTCGCTGGCCGATGCAAGAATCCTGGATGCCTATACCCCCTTGACCCTCAGGGACTGGGTGAACACTCCCCAGGGCTCGCCCTACGGAATCATGCGGTCGTCCAGCCAGTTGGCTGCCGAAGCGGTACTCCATCGTCGATGGGTGGGAGGACTTTTTTTCGCCGGCCAGAGCGCCCTGTCCCCCGGCGTCTTGGGCACCCTCATGGGCTCGTTTCAGACCGTCAGATGGATGATCGGGCAGGATCGTTTTTCCCGTGAAGTCTTCGCGAAACTCCTTTCAGAACAATAAAAAAGGGCTGTCAAGAGCACATAGAGATGTCCGGTTTTGTAGCACATGAATTGTCCGCTTTGTCTGTTCCTCTGGAGTGAAGATTTGAGGGCAGAGAGGAGAGCGGCGGACGTTCGCTTCCTCAGGC
>Ga0172371_10005841_pt1 | contig 18130 bp, 16 predicted proteins | sample Lak12m_FD_114543 | JGI IMG/M metagenome (GOLD analysis project Ga0172371, IMG submission 114543) | Freshwater microbial communities from Kabuno Bay, South-Kivu, Congo - kab_022012_12m | ecosystem: Environmental > Aquatic > Freshwater > Lake | place: Democratic Republic of the Congo: South-Kivu...
GACCTGGTGTGATTCACCACTATCGACACCAATAGTCGTGACCAAGTCCAGTCAGATGCCGACTCAACACCCGCAGGACACCGTTACATTAGCGGCAAACTACACTATCTGCGGATTCGGGTGTTCTGTCGGCCAGTTGGGGGTATGGCCTTGTCGATTTCGGACATCAGACGGATGGACACGTGGCCCGGCCTTCGACAATCGCAATCTCATCCTCGGTCATTGGTCGGATTCTAGGACTCGCGGGCGGGCGTGTCAAATGGGCGGGCGGATGCCGGTTGACTGGCTTTTGAATCCTGTGCGGACATGAATTAAGTATCGTGTCCCCTTTTCTCACTCCGCCGTCCGCAGCTCCTCGTCCTTTTCTCTGAATTCTGATCTCTGGTTTCTGAACTCTGAACTATCCGTCTCCGCCATATGGCTTCGTTGCCCGTGACCGCCCGCGCCGACGCAGGCGCTGAACCGCCGTCACAGCTCTTCGTCCGCATCTCTGAATTGACCTCAGCGGTCCCTGTCAGACAGTGCTGCTCTCTGGTTTCTGAATTCTGAACTATCCACCTCCGCCGTCTGACGCCATCGACCGCTGGACCTCCTACGGCTGCAACTCAGACATCCTCGGCGCCGTCTGCGACCACGTGTTCGGGCTGCGGGTCGGGGAGCAGAGCAGCCCAAGTCGTAGAGCTTGACACTAGCCCTGCCTGAGACTATAACTATGAGGAGAAAGAAACCCATGCCAAAGACCGCCAGACACCGTATGGCCCAAGTCACCGTTCAGGTGCAGGTGAAGATACTGAAGGAAGGCGACTACCTTGTCGCCTACTGCCCTGTGCTTGAGCTTTCTTCGTACGGCAGGACTCTGGAGGAAACCAGGCGGGCGTTCGACGGAGCAATGCGGATCTTCATCGAGGAAACCGCCAAGAGAGGGACCCTGGAAAGAGAATTACTCAGCCTTGGCTGGACTCTCCGGCAAAGGCCCTCTTGCGACTATCGACCGCCTGCCTCACGCCCCAGTCTGGCTGCCGCAAAGCGTATGAAGTCAGCAGAGGTCGTGAGGGAGTACCGCGAGAACGTGCGCATCCCCTGCGACCCGCCCGAAAGGGCCGTAGCCTACGCGGGTATCGGCTGAGGACTTCGTCGCCTTCCTGAAGTCCCACGGCGTCACCTACAAACGCACAGCCAACGGCCACGACCACTACGACCGTGCCGGCAAGCCACTCTCTCGTCCGGTGACCCTGCGGCCAAACGAGAGGTTCGTGCCTCTGACGCATATCAAGACGAATCTGCACACAATGGGCATGACTCTCGCTGACTTCCGCGTCTGGCTGAACAGGCGCTAGTCACCAGCCACAGCCGCTAGCTGCTAGCCGTCGGCCATCAGCCGTCACCCGACGCGGCGGTTAGATATTCCCGTCCGCCAACTCTGAGTTCTCGCCTGTCATGGCGGCCGGCATAGGGTCATTCGGGCTTTGGATTTCAATCGTCATTCGGACTTCGAGTTTCGTGCTTGCCCTCTGACCTATCCTGCTCGGGCGAAACGGGGACACGATACTTAATTCACTGCCACACAGGATTCCGAGGCCAGTCAACTGCCATCCGCCCGCCCATTTGACACGTCACGCGCCACAGGCGCGAGGCTGAGGTTGAGGTTAAGGCTGAGGCAGAGTACCGCGTCGCAGCAACAAGCCGGTTTCACCCCAAGCCCCGCACCCTAGCAGCTTTCGCCCCTCAAGACGGTGTACGCGACTCCCTCGGGTCGTCGCACGTGCACCTGTAACCCCGTTGGGGTGAAACCTGCCGACCGACGTCGGCGGTAAGGAGAGGCGGTCGGTAAGCTTCGGCCCGCCGGCCGCTAGTTCAGGAGTGAGCGGGCGGCGAGGAGGATGCCGGCAAGGAGCGCGAACAGGCCGAGGACGAAGTCGCCAGTGCGGCTTCTGGGGCCGTACCGCTGTGACAACGGTCGCGCGAGCAGCACGAAGACCCCGAGGAGAGCAGAGTAGCAGGCAATCGCGAGCGTGGCCCATTTCATGCCGCTCTGGCTCAGCGTCGCCATCGCCCTGACCGCCAGGATGAACGCAACGCCCGTAATGAGGCCGAAGACCACGTAGAAGAGCGGGTGGTCGTAGTCAATCGGTTCTCCGGCTTCAGTGACGGTGGCGCTCGCCGGAATTCCGCGTCGCAGTTCCTGTTCAAGTCGCTCGAAGTCCTCGACCCCATTCATGCTCAGCCGTCGTCCGTTCTTCATTCTCGCCGTGATTTCGCGGAGACACTTTCTTGAAGTCCGTGTAATCTTGAGCCCGACCACGTCCGCGAGCTGGTATTCTTCAACGGCATTGCCCCGGACTCGCTCGATGTGCGCGTCGCCCAGGCGGAGTTCGAGCATGGCGTAACTGCGCTGCGACCGCTTGAGCGCGACCCGGGACAGCAGCAGCAGCAGGGCCAGGCCGGCGAGGCAGACGAGCCAGATGCCAGGAGCCGAGAGCAGATAGTCGATTGAGGACAGGGCGATCCCGGCCAGGAGGCTGACGATGAGGGTGGTGTAGGCCCGGAGCCGGCGCTGCAACTCGGTGGTCGAGGCAGAGCATGTCACCGAGCTACTGCTCAAGGTATTCGATGAACCTCTTCCTCCGTGAAAATCCGTCTGTCAATGGCGGATTTTCATGGTAGTGCCGGGTGCGGCTTGGGACACGATCCGCTGGCGAAAGCGGGGACAGTCCCCGGCCGCGAGGACGCGGCCGCAATCCGGTACAGTCCCCGTTTTCGCTACTGCTTCGGATCGTAGATGGCCCCGAGGAAGAGAATCGAGCCGGTGACGTCGTCACGAATGGCGCAGAGGAACGGGTGATCGCAGACGAAGGAGAATTTCTCTTCCGGCCGCGGCATCGCGGTAGCCATCATCTTGACCCCGGTTACCGCCGCCGCCTCGGTCCCTTCTTCATTCACCTCGACGAACGTCTTGTGCAGGACGTCGCTGATTGCCGCCGTGGCCGGCGGCACGACCATCTTCGAGAAGTCGGCGCCGGGGGTGAACGCGACGCCCATCCCGAGCTGGGTGAGTACCTTGTTCAGGCTCTGCTCGAATTCGATCTTGAATCGGGGCAGGACGACCTCACCCTTCCGCTCGTCGAACCCGTCAAAGAGAGCGACAAAGTTGTCCGGCTTGGTTGCGGCGATGAGATCACCCAGGCCGCCCTTCGCTCGCGGCAGGAAGACGTACATGTTGAGCCGGCCGTCGCCATAGGGCAGGGCAACCGCCTGCATGACGTCGTCTTCTTTGTAGCGGAACCGGTCTTCCCGGCTCATCATCCGGCGCTGGGCCGGGCCCGAAACCAGGTAGAACTCGCGCGGCGACGTCAGCTTGGGATCGAACGCCTTGGTCCAGCTTCCCTTGAAGTAGATGGCGTTGACCAGGACGAGAATCTCTTCTGGCGTCAACTCGCTGACTATCTCTTTGATGCGGCCGTTGGTGTTCTTCGCCACCCAGTCGTTGATGGTGGTGATGGCGGATGGCCGGGCGAAGTCAAGCGTGGTCACCGACGCATCGTAGTATTTGCCGCAGTCGTCGGCGAACTGCTTCCGCAGCATCACTCCTTTGCGCAGCCAGAGCGAGTTGGCGATGTCGAGTCGCACCTTCTTGTCGGCGTTGAGCAGTTCGTCCCGGAGCGCGAGGTTGCCGGCCGCAGCCTCGGATTGAGAGAGCCCGGACATGGCCATCGCGCCGGCCATTGCATTCCAGGTCGCGCCGGCCGAACCGTGCGCGGTCATCTGCAGCGCGAGCGCGATACTCAGGGGCGAAATGAAGACGTTCTGCCGGGGTTTGGCCGCAGTGATGTGATTGAAGACCTCGAGCCCGAATTCATTGTCGGCCTGGACCAGTTCCGCGGTACGGACTGCCGCCGGCTGGGCGCCGGACGCGGCCGAGCAGATAAGAACGGCGGTGAGCAATAGGTTCATAGTTCCTCCGGTGTTCTGGAACAGGCTAGCCTGCCTGCCATAGCATGTCAAAGACAACTTACCCGCGCGCGCTGTCGGCTATTCCGGCGAAGCGCCTGCCGATGACTGCCGGTCTGCTCGCGTCTAGCGGCCCGGTACGACCAGCTTCAACGACTCGCGGCCGTGGCCGGTCTCCAGAGTCAGCAGGTAGGTACCGGGCGAGAGCGCGCGGTCGAGGTCCACCTTATGCTCACCGGCCGCCAGAACGCCTTGCGGGAGTGTCGCGACCTTCCGGCCATCTTCTGAGAACACGAGCAGATTGACCGGACCGGCTGTCTGCAGCCGGTAGCTGACCGTGAATCTGCCGAACGCCGGATTGGGTGTCACCTTGAAGCCGCCGACTGCGGGGACTACGGCACGCGGTTCCTCGACAGCCGTGACGGGAAACCGGAAGTGGTGAACCGTCATCTCGGTCGTATCCATTGTGACCTGCCTGCCGTAGCGAAGCATCTCGTCGCGATTCGAGGCGAGCATCTGGTGGAAGGCGTTGTACGGGTAGCCGTTGCAGGGCGTGGAGTCGGAGTAGGAGCGACCGCTGCCCGGGTTCTCGGTATTCAGGTTGTCGGGGTCCATCCGTCCGTAGTCGTGCAGGGAGGGATGACCATTCCACCAGCTCGCGGGTCTGATTACATGCTTCCCGGCGTAGTAGTCAGCCGCAATCGGGTCTTTGGAGGCCACTAGGGTGTTCAGCCGCGTACACATGTTGTAGGGCGCGTTCGGACCGGTGGTGAGTTCGGCGCTCACCCAGGTGGCGTCGATGATGTTCAGGTCCGGGAAGCGCGCCTTGCCGAATTCGACGCCGAGCAGCCCCTGGGTCATCGCCCGGCTGTGCATCGTCCCGGCGCCGATGGCCGCGTAGGAGAGGAACCCGATGTAGTGCTTCACCGCCGCCGTGACGCCCATGATGCTGTGGGACTTGAGTACCGGCATGTTGATGAACTTCAGCCGCGTCGGCTCGTAGCTTGAGTCATTCCAGACTCCGAGGTGGATCGAGATGCTGGTGCCGTACGAAGTGACGAACTTGGCGTAGGTCATGCCGGTCGAGTCCTCGCGGACGTAGCCGGACACGGTGTCGCCCTGGTCGAACTCGTCCACCCAGCGGTTGCCCCCGCCGTAGCCAATCGCAGTCCAGTTGTAGGCGCCGACTCTATAGCCCCGGGTAGCGAAAGTATCGACCACCGCCTGCATCGTCTGGGAGCGGCGCTCGGCGTTGTTCTGCGAGTACGCCCAGGAGTGACGCCACTGCCCGTTCTCAACCAGCTGGACTTCGCCGGTAAAAGTGTCCGGGTGGGCGACGATCCGGGCGATGAGGCCCTTGATCAAGTCGGTGTTGGTCATTCCCCGCTCGGGCCATTCGGCGTTCACCTTGATGAGCACCACATCGTTCCTGCCGATAAGACCGGCAGTGTCACACCACGGCAGGTTCTTGTCCGAACGGTAGAGGTACGTGCCGTTCTGCGCCAGCAGCGACAGGAGCGTGTCCAGGCCTTCGTGATACGTGCCCATGCTGTCCGGAACCGGGACGCTGTCAATGACGAAGATGTGAGACTGGACCGGTCGCTGCGAAGTCCAGACCGGCAGAATTGAAGGTGCCGGTGCCGGTACCGTAATGCGCGGGCGGACCAGGCTCAGCGGAATGAGCACGGCTGCGGCCGCGACTCCGGCGGCCAGGAGCAGGTTTCGAGCCCGCCGGCTCAGCCGGACTGACGGCATGCTCAAACCGATGGCACGGACCCCGCGCAGTATGCCGGGGAACAGGAAGGCGCTCAGCCAGAGCGAGCTGGTTCCCGCCGCGGCCTGCTGGCAGGGATAGCGGAGTCGGCTGGGTTTGGTCCCCGACCGCCATAGCAGCCAGAGAACCGAACCGAGACCGAGCCAGAGGAAACTATGGGTGAAGAACCTGGAAACCGTTGTCAGTAATCGCTTCATTGGTCAACTCCTCAAGGTCATGATGTAATCGGGCACCAGAAATCATCCCACACCCGTATCGGTCTGTCAAGGCCGCGCCGGAAGAAGTCGGGCGCGAGTCACGCGTCTATCCCGGTAGTCCCGGCGTACGGCACGCCGAACCCATCGCACCGCGCCCCGAGCGCCAGCGCAGTGGTACGTGCGCGCTTGACAACGCCCCTTCCGGTTCGATACTGTCTTAACCTCTCTTAGGTAGTCGTACCGAAAGGAGATCATGATGGCTGAACGAACCTATTGGACAGCACCTCTCGTTCTCCTCGTTGCCTTGTTCGCCACCGCGGCGTTCGCCATCGGGCCGACCGGACCTTCGGCCCAGCGCCAACTCGACAAACTCGCCCGTCAAGCGTACCAGGCGCTCTGGAAGTTCCACCCGGTAGACGCGACCCGCTGCGGGTTCCACGAGCTTGACGGCAGGCTCGGTGACTATTCGCCGGCCCGCACCGCAGCCCTTAGGCTCGAGGTGCGCCGTTTCCTCGCGGAGCTCGACAGCCTCGACACGCTGAAGCTCTCGCTCGACGACCGTATCGACCGCGAGTTGCTCGCCTCCAACCTGAAGATGGAGCTCTTCTGGCTCGACCAGTTCAAGCTGCTCGAGCGCGACCCGCACTACTACTCGGACGAGTGTATCGGCGGCGTCTACTTCGTGCTCTTGCGCGACTTCGCACCGCTGCCGGTACGCGCGCTGCGCGCCGCCGAACGCCTGGAGGATGTGCCGCGCTTCATCAAGCAGGCACGCGCGAACGTGAAGGACCCGCCGCGGCTCTATGCCGAAGCGGCGATTGACGGGCTGAAGGATGCCGAGGATTTCTTCAAGGAGAGCGCGGCCGAACTCGGGCAGCAGGTGCCGGAGCTCGCGAGCCGGCTCGCTGCTGCCGCGGACAGGGCGTCGAACTCGGCCCGCGCCTGGAGGGCCGGACTCGAGCTCGCCCTGCCGCATCTGAGCGACAGCTTCGCGATGGGTAAGGAGAAGTTCGACTATCTGCTCGCGACTGACAAGTTCCTCGACTTCGGCTCCGACTCACTGCTGCACATGGGCGAGAATCTGTTCGCGCGGACGGATTCGATCATGAAGGTCTTGCGCGCCGAGGAAGCCGAGATGCGGAAGCGCCACGCGCCGGTGCCGCGCAAGGACGAGCCGGCGCCGGCCGGGTTCTCGAAGCAGAATGTGCTGGCCGACGAGGAGGCCGAGGTCGACTCGATGCGGGCGTGGGCGAAGTTCAGCAACTTCGCCACGGTGCCGGAGTGGGTCGGTCCGCTCAGAGTGGTCGAGACGCCGAAGTTTCTGCGGCGCATCATACCCGGCATCGCGATGGAGGGCGCAGCGCCGCTCGACAAGGACCAGACCGGCTACATGTACATTCCCCCGCTGCCCGACCACATGGACACGGCGCTGGCCAGGCAATACTACAACCGCGGCCGCCGACACGGCTACCGCGGCGGCATCGTCCATGAGGGCATTCCCGGCCACCACTTCCAGATTTCCCTCGCCAACCACAATCCGTCCCTCATCCGCCGGCTCCAGTTCAACACCTGTCTGATTGAGGGCTGGGCGCTCTACTGCGAGCAGACGGTGGTCGACCACGGACTTTATCCGCCGGACTCGTTCCCGGACCTGCGCTGGCTCGGCGGAGTCCGGTTCCGCGCAGCGCGGATTATCGTCGACGCGCAGCTCCACACCGGACGGATGAACTACGACGACGCCTGGCAGTTCATGGTCGAGAAGTGCGGACCCGACACCGCATTCTTCAAAGCCGAAGTGCGGCGCTACTGCCTGTCACCAAGCCAGCCAATGAGCTACCTCGTCGGCAAGACCCAGTTGCTGGAGCTGCGAGATGAGTACAAGCGGAAGAAGGGCGACCGTTTCTCACTGAAGGACTTCCATGACCGGATCCTGGCTGAAGGCTCAATCCCGGTCAGCCTGATGCGCCGGAAGCTGCTCAGCGAAGACTCCGGACTTCGCTAGTTGAGTTCGACGAACTGCCACGACAGTGAGTCGTGGGCAAAGGTGAAAAGCAGGTAGCCGGGATCGCCATAGTCGAGCGTACCCGGTGCCATCGCACCGCAAGTGAAGTGGTGAACCGAGTCGACCTGCAGGTGGCGCAGGCCGTGGATGTGCCCGGCGCACCAGGCGTAGGCGCCGTACCGTTCGAGCAGGCTTTGGACCTTCACGCGCTCGGCGTCACTCGCGAGCCGCCACATTATCGGCTTCTCACCATCGAAGACCGGGAAATGCGTAAGGACGATCTTGGTGAACCGGCTATCCGCGAGCTCCGACTCAAACCAGTCGAACTGGGCCGGGCCAAGGGTACCGTCGGCGGTATCGAGGAATATCAGCTTGATTCGGTCGGCGATTGCGACCGGATAGCAGCTCGGGCCGTAGTCTTCCTTGAACCGTTCCCAGCCGTCGGCCTGAAACAGGTCGTGGTTGCCGATGGTGACGTAGTAGGGTATCCCGACCCGTTCGAGCTGGAGCTTGATGCTGTCGCACTCATCGGACGTCGCGTCATTGGTCAGATCCCCGAGGACGCAGAAGAAGTCAATGCCGCGCTGTGCGACCTCCTGCCGGAACCGGTCAAGGCTGCTGTGGTAGTCACTGTGAATCTGCGGGTCGCCGAACACCGCGAAGCAGAACGAGTCCGGGTCAACCGCAACCGGTTCGGGCTCGGGCAGGTCGCCGGCCAGGCATTCCCGCACCCGCTGCTCGATCGTCGGACGGGTGATGATTCCCCACACGTCCCATTGGCAGGCGCCGAGGGCCAGCAGGCTGGCCGCAGCTAACAGCCCCGCGCGCCTAGAAAGCGTACTTCACCCCCGCGCTGATTTCGACCTCGTGAAACGAAACCAGTCCGCCTGAATAGCCGACAATGGCAGTCCCGACGCGGGCAACCATCTCGACGTACTGGTTCAACCGCCAGGCGCCGTCCGCCTCAAGCGGGAACTGCTGCGGATTGTGCGCCGTGTACACGTCATAGCTGGAGAAGCCGGCCCGCAGCCACCATGTCTCGCGTTGCAGGAACTTCCACCGGAGCCGATACAGGAAGTTCCACTCGGCCGCGCCGGCGCTCAAAGTGAACGGCGACCAGTACCCGTCCCCGAAGACCGGTGCGCGCCGGATCAAGCCGATGCCGACATCAAGCCGGCGCCCCGGCCCGGCCTCGATCGTACCGAGAACTCGATTCTCCCCGGCCCGCCAGTCATTCCACTGCTGGTGCTGGAGCGCAAGCCTGATGGTCAAGTCAACGGGCTTGTACACCACCGTGCCGATACCGAGCGCAGCCGCACCGAGTCCGTTGTTCTGGAACAGGTTCAGCGACAACCCGGCATCGACCGCAAGGAATGCGACCGGCATGATATCGGCCTGGGCGGCCACAAGCAACTTGGACTCAACGCCCGGCTCTCCCCGATAGCCGAGACTCACCGACGAAACGACCGCCGCCTGCCCGGACGCGGCCAGCAATATCAGCAGGAGAGTAGCTTGGTTCAGTCGCAACGGGAGAGGATACGCGAATCGCCGCCCGGTATCAAAGCCTACGGTTCAGGCCGAAGCCTGGCCGTTGTGGAGCACATCGGGCAGTGTGACCCCGGAACGGTCCAGATCCGCTTCCCAGACAACGTGGAGCCGGTAGCCGCGCGCCGCAGCAAAGAGTTTCTTGTCCAGGTCGTGGAGCCGGTTACGACGCTGCTCCCGAGTCAAAGCTGTACCTTCGTAGGAACGCGGGTCCGCGTGCCAGTACGTGCCGTGTACCTCGACCAACAGCCGATTCGGGAGCAGGAAGTCGTACACGTAGGGCCCGAGCGGAAACTGCCAGCGATACTCGACCCCGGCTGCCTCCAGCAGCTTGGCCAGCTTCGCCTCAAGCAGGTTGTAGGCCCGGCCCGGGCAACCGGTCGCCGTCTGGGCCGCTGTCGCCCGGTGATGGCGCGACCACGCTATCGCTCGGTCTACTCTCTGCTGGCGGGCGCGCCGCCGCCGGACGATGTCATCCGGTTCAGGCAAGGGAAAGTTCAGGGACGGAGGTGGTAGCTCTGCACTCTGACTTCTGGTCTCTGCCTTCTGGACTATCCTCGGTGTCCGACTACCACACGACCTTGCCCCAGGTGCCTTGCTTCAGGCTGTCGGACGCGGCGTCCGAGATGGCGATCTTCTCGTGCTTGAGCAGGTCGTCGGATACCCGGTTCTCGAAGTTGGCCGGGTCCCGAAGCGGCGCGTTGGGGAAGGTATCCTTCAAGTAGAGCAACGCGGTTTCCATGTTGGCTGCCGGCTGGTTTGGCTGGCTGCGCCGCAGCGCATCAATCACGGCGAGATCCAGGCAAAACGACGGCAATCGCAGGTTGTGCAAGTTACGCCATATCTTCAAGAGGCGGATTTCGTCAATCCAGCCCGACTCCGTTACGACCTTGAGGTGCGTATCGAGATTGGTACGGGTGACCCGCTGGTGCTCGGTTTCGAAGATCCGGTGGTCGTTCCCACCTCCCCACTCCTGGCGGGCAGGTATCACTTGTATCACCAGGCTGCGCAGTTCCAGGCCGATCGAGACACTCAGACGATTGGGTTTGAGCCCTTTGCGCTTCAGGAGACATCGAACAACCGCTCGTACAGCTTGTCGGCGTCCAACGGAGTGCGCGGCCCGAGCGACACCAGAATATCGATGTCGGTGGCGCCCCGGACCCGCGTTCCCTTGGCATATGACCCGCAGAAACTGATGCCCTGCAGGTACCGTCCGGCCCATTCGGTTATCGGCTGCATCAACTCGGCCGCGGCGACCTCGGCCGGCGAGCCTTCACCGGTCTGCAGCTCGTACTTGGTCAGAATCGAACGAACGTAGTCATCCGGTACCATCGTACCTCCTCCGGCGCCGACGCGCCGGGAAAGCCTCAAGCTATCGTTGTCGTTGCCCCGGCTCCGGCACTCACCGGAGCAGCATAGCATAGGCGGCGATGGCGGCCTGTCAACAACGTCTGGCCATGTTGGTGCCCGTTCGAATCTTGTCCCTTGTGACTGGGTAACTGGTTCATGCAGGAGGTGCCGTCGGCTGCGCGGCGGGGCCGCACGAATCCTGCACCTTGTGATCGGAGATGGGCCGTGCAGGAGGCGCTATCGGCCCCGCGGCGGGGCCGCACGAATCCTGCCCCTTGTGATCGGAGATGGGCCGTGCAGGATTCGAACCTGCGGCCACCGGATTAAAAATCAGGTGCTCTTCCAACTGAGCTAACGGCCCCGGCTGTTCGGAATTCCTGATTGTAGACCGAAGATTGCAGAAGTCAAAAGTGCGTCCGCGCCTGCCGGCCCACAGAATGCTGAGGCGGAACAATGGTGTCTGCTCCGACCCGCATCCGGTCCCGCGAACCGACGACTGGCGGCCTGTCCGCTTGCTGACTACCGGTTTCTAGGTCCTGTCTTCTGAGTCCGCCCGCTCTGCCTTGGCCGGCTGCGCCGTTTCCGCTGCGTGCTTGGCGTAGCGATAGCGATACTTGTAGTAGTAGTGGTAGTATCGACCGTAGCGTTTTGACCGCTGCACATCGTTTACCACCAGGCCGGACAGGTGAGCGCCGCCATTGAGCATGGCTCTGCGGGCATCTTCGAGCGCGTCGAAAGTGGTCCGGCCGGCACGAACAACCATGATATTGGTGTCGGCCAGCGCCCCGACGATCGGCGTGTCGGCTGCAACCAGCACCGGCGGCGTGTCAATCACCAGAAAGTCATACTCGCCCTTCAGTCGCTCCAGCAGTGCCCGGGTTCCATTGAGCGTAAGCAGGTCGGCCGGGCGGTACCGCAGGGGAGACAGAACAATCCGTCCAGCCCGGTCGGAAAGATGGCCTGCGCCGGGTCGCTATTCAGGACGACGAGGTCGGACAGACCCGGCTTCTTCCCGTGCTTGAATACAGAGTGGAGCGCCGGGTGACGCAGGTCTGCGTCTACCAGCAGAACACGGGATCCTGCCTGGGCCAGCACCGACGCGAGGTTGACCGCGACGGTCGACTTGCCATCGCTCGGACCCGGCGAGGTCACGGCTATTGATTGCAGCTTGCGCTCGGCGTTCGCAAAGGCGAGGCCCGTGCGCAGCATGCGAAACGCCTCGGCTCCGGAAGACTCGACGTCGGTGTGGGTAATGAAGTGAGAGGTCAGCTCCCCATTCCGCCTGGACCGGCGCTGGTCGGCGGACAAGAGATGGGGCACGCTGCCCAGCACCGAATACGACCTCCGTTCCAGCTCGCGCGCACGCGACCCCAGACATAGTACTTGGAGCCCGTCGCCTGAGGCGCGGGCTGAGCCCAGGCCCAGCCGACGGCTGCGAGCAGTACGGCAATGAGAGGGACAAGACACCGACCCCTGCGACCGTTGGCCGCCGGCCTGGGCGTAGGGGTCGCGTGACGAGCACTGCATTCCCTGACCCCTTGACCGTTGTACCATTCTCCGCAGCTCAGACGCATCGCTGCGAATTCTAGCCTCCGACCACCCCTTGTCAAGGCGGCGCCTGCGCCGGAATGAGAAGGCACTATGTCACTGGAGCTTCATGGCCTCGGTGAGAACAGACATGCCGTCGCGGCCACTCGAAACGGCATGCACCTCAGCTTGACGTGCGTCCGAGCGCCGCTACAATAGCGGCCGTGAGTGGAACGTCCGCGCGCAATCCTGTTCCCGACCACCTGCCGGCGCCGCAAGCCGGGCCTGTTCCCGGCACCGGAACTCCATGAGTACTCCCGACACCAAGGCCCGGGAACGCACCGCCCGCGCTGCAGCAGAGGTCGCGAGCGTGCTGGAACGAGCTGCCCGCTATTATCCTGCCGACCTGCCGGCCGAGCACTATGCCCGCCGCACGAATTGGCGCTTCCAGCCGCGACAGGCCGAACTGTCCGGATTCGCCCAGTTCGACCCCCTCCGCGCCCGACTCGAAGCCAACCGCGCCGACGCCGAAGCCCGGCTCGTTTCCGAACGCCTGGGGGATGCTTTCCTCGACGCCGAACAGCGCGAGGCCGCGACCCGGCGCGCCCTCGGCATAATACCGAGCGGCGAGGTCGACCGGCTGCGCGAGGTGCTCACCTGCGTGGAAATCCTGCCGCGGCACTTCATCCGTTCAGGGCCGGCGGCAGTGTCGGTGTTCGAGCAGGTCGAACGGAACCTCGGCCGCGCCACCGCCATCACGTACTGCATGCTGGTCCTCGCCGGCCAGCACGAGGAAGAAGAGCTGCTCCGCTACGCCGAGCGACTGGACCAGGTCTTCGCCGCGGTCGCATCGGTACCGGCGGTGCAACGGGCACTCGAAGCCCCGGTGCCGGTAGAAGCTCCCGGCAAGTTCGACGTGCCGCTGGCCGTGCTGCAGGCGGTGCAGGAGCAACTCTGGCAGCTCAAACCGGCTCGGGTGTCGACCGATTTCCTGCTGACTCACGTCATCGACAACTACCTGGGGGCGAAAGGCAGCGCGGGCAACGAGCTTGGTCTTGCCCTGTTTGACAGTGTCATCATCTGCAAGCTCGGGTTCTGCTCCGACTTCTTCTTCGAGAACGGAAGCCTCCGCCTGCAGGTGCCGATCGGAACCCGCAGTGTGTCGTGGCTGCTGACCGAACGTCGACCGCTCTCCTTCTCGCAGCTCGCGGGCGGCGCCATCGTCGATCGGCGTTCGCTGTTCTGCCTCTTCTACCAGAGCCTGGCGGCGATGTGCGCGGCCCGCGGACTCTGGCCCCGTTCGGCCGAGGCCTGCGAGCGGACGCTTGAGCTCGACCCGAACCTGGTCCAGGCCCGCACCGACCGGGCCATCTCCCTGCTGCGGCAGGAAATGCCGGACGACGCGATCCGCGAGCTCCGGACCTGCCTGGACCTGGAGCCGGATGCTGCCGACGTACACAACCAGCTCGGCAACGCCCATGCCATGCGGTCCGACTGGCCCCGGGCAATCGATGCCTACAAACGGGCGCTCCGTACGAACCGGAACGCGGCCGAGATCTACAACAACCTCGGCTTCGCCTATCTCCACACGGCTAACGAAACGCAGGCGATCGCCGCGTTCGAGTCAGCCATCGCCCAACGGTCCGACTATTACCAGGCTCACTTCAACCTGGCCAACCTGCATCTGGAGAAGAAGCGGTACGACCTGGCGCTGGAGCACTACCACGAGACCGTGCGCATCGAGCCGACGTTCGTGGCCGCGTACTACAACATGGGGCGGGCGTATTACGAAAAGCAGGACCTCAAGCATGCGGTACGCAGCTACCAGCGGGCGACCGAGCTCAATCCCAAGCACTTCGGGGCCTGGCACAACCTCGGCATCGCCTATCGCGACCTGGGCCAGACCGACAAAGCGGTCGAAGCGCTGGAGAAAGCCGTGACCATCAACCCGAACCTCATGCGGTAACGCCTGCCTGGCCTTGACGCGACTCAAACACCCGGAGAGCAGGGCAGAACTAGTCAGCCGTTGGCCGCGGGGGGACTACCTCGGAGGACGAGGCGGGTGGGCGCCTTCGGCGAGGTACTTCTCGAGCATCTGCTGCGCATCAGGGAGTACGGTCAGTCGTCGGGGCTGACCCAGCCCGCGAACCTCCCGGAGCAGCGGGCTGACGTGCACGACACTCTCTGCCGCCGCGTAGTACCCGGCCAAGGCCTGGGCCCAGTATCCGGCCGGCAGTTGCGGGAGCCCCAGATACTCCTGATTCGTCCGCCACAGCCGGTCCAGCTCGGCTGCAACCGACGCGGGGTCGCCGTTTTCTTCGGTGTAGGGTCGCGTCAACTGCTGTTGCACTTCACCGATACCAGTGAAGTCTCCGAGCGCCCGGCCGAATCTCCGCAGTGCCTTGGCCGAGACCGCGCCGAAATCAGCGGATGATCGCACCTGCAGTAATACCTGCAGGCACCTCCTGACCGCGTCCTCGGCCGCGATTTGGTCCGCGAGCTTCCTGCCGCCTCCGGCAAGCTCAGCCAGCTCCCCGACGATGCTCCTGGCACACCCGGTAAACGTGCTCCTGGCGATATCGGCGTGAATCAGCTCAAGTGGGTCCACTGGTCAGCGCCCGATCACGGTCAGGCGGGCCCTTTTGGCCCTGCGACCTGACCTGAGGTCCGGACTTACTGGTGCTGGCACCGCGGTATTATGAACGGGCCCGGCAGGAAGTCAAGGGACGGCGGCGGCCCTGACTCCGAAACAGATGGCCGCGAAGATACGCTCTGTCCGGCTTGGGCCGCTGAGGCCAAACCGGAGTGCGTAGCCAGCCAGCCACAGATGGGCTTCGCGGAGAAATCTGCCCGGCTGCTATCCGTGTTCATCGGTGGTTCACTCAATCCGTTTCGTGCGCTTCGTGCTTGCGTGGCTCTGATATCGGTTCCGGGGCGGCGACACGTCTGGAACAGCCTGGCCGTGGGCCCGCGTCGGCGTCAATTGGCGGTCGCGAATTCCGCTCTGCGGGACTGCCGTCATCCAAAGGGAGCCCGACTACTACTCCCTTGCCGGCGCGGCCGGCAGTCCTGCGGCAGCGGAACCGACACCGCCGCTCGCCGGTACCCTGGTGTCATGGGCCACTCCCTTCCGACAACGTCCTCATCGCAGCCGCCGCCCGTATATCCGCCACGCATCGAAGTTGCTGTTCACGCCGCGCGCCAATCCCGGCACCAGCGCGCGGGCCCAGCGGCGGAGCGCCGACTGCCAGGCGGCCGGACAGATAAGGACCACTCCCCGGCGTCTTCCTGCCGCCAGTCCCAGCAGGCCGGCAACGAAAGCCCGCGTGTCTGGCGGGCGCTCGAAAGCACCGACCGCGGCCCAGCGCCGGCCCCGGTGAACGTCGTACTCCACACTCACCCGGACCCCGGCGATGTAGAACAACCGGGCTTCAGACCGGGGCCGCTGCCAGATCCAGAGCGGGAACTGCTGGCGCATCATCACCCGCGCGTCGCGCGAACGCGGCCACGGGCCGGGCGCGGGTTCGAGGAGCGGCCGGGCAAAGCCGGGCCCGATGTTCCAGAACATCGTGGTCGCGTGGGTGGTGACATGGCTCATGCCGAGCCGCTCGCAGATGCGGAACACCGCTGCCTTGGACGGAACGTCTTTCGTATCGAGCGCCACCCAGGTCATGCCCGCCTGCCGGGCCAGGCCGATCAAAGCGCGCGCCAGCCGGGTGGCGATGCCCTGCCCCCTGAATCGGCGGTCGACGCGCATCCCGTAGAGCCAGGCGTCGCGCCGAGTCGGGTAGGCCATGGCACAGAACGCGACGATGCGATTCGCCTCGCGCCACACGCGACACGTGCCGCGTACCCGGCGTTCGTCATGCGCCCGGATGATTGCCTGCAGATAGGAGAACTCGGGCTGGCGTTCGGCAAACTCTGCGACGGCAGCGAAATCGGCCGGCCGATACTCGTCAAACATCCGGTGCGAGGATATTGCACCGACCGCCTATGTCAAGCCGAATGCCCGCACCGAAATCCGGCCCTGGTTACCGTTCGGTGGTCTGACCGCAAGTGTACACCTGCGGCTTGGGCTTAAGGCTTGAGCTGCGACGGCGCCGCCGCGACTTCCGTCATCGCTCTCGTCCTCCTTCAACTCGGCTATGCGGCCGCGGACAGGCTCCGGGCCGGGCTGAACAACACCCGGGGCGGCACCAAACGTGCCGCCCCCTCTCCTTCCCGACCGCCAGAGCTACGGCGCTACCGGCGCGGCGACGTTGAAGCTGCTGGAGCGGATGACTTGAGCTTCGCGCTACGCGAAGTTGTGTCTCGCCAAGTACCGGTCGTTGTTCGTCCCGAAGTGCCGGCAGAAGTATCCTCACTTGCGGACTCGCTTGCGTCGGCACGTGTATCGTTCGTTCCATCTCAACCTGAACCTTAACCTCAACCCTTACCTGAATCCTGACCTCGACCTCGGCCTGAACCACAGCGTGGGTCATCCGTTATTCCAGTCATTGTTCGTGTCGTCGTTCGGGTCAATGCTCATCTCGAAGCGCCTCAACCTGACCCTCAACATGTACCTCAACCTGGCCGCGGGCAAGCTGCGGGGGAGGCATAGGAGGGGTCGGTGCGCGAAGAGAGGATAGATGATTGAGGATAGAGGAGTTAGGATGGATTTGGGCAGTCGGCGGAATGTGCACTATAATGCACATTCTGGCCGAAACGGAAGCCCCAATTACGGCGCGTGAAGCGCTGGCTCGCGGTCTACGGCCTTGACGACGGAAGGCATCATCTCGACCAGCAGGTCATCGTTCACCGCGATGTTCATGTCCTTCATCATCGGCAGCATCTTCGCAAGCACGGGGTCGACCATCTCCGGCCGGCGGGCGAGGTAGAGCAGCAGCCCGGGCATCATGCCCATCATCTTGTCCTTGGTCAGGAACAGGTCGAACATCTGGGTGAACGTCGCGACGACGTCCTCGGCCACCTGGTGGCCGGTCTCGGGGTGAACGTTCATGGATTGAGGATATATGACAATTCCTATATACTCGCTGTCAAACATGGCCGGAGTCCGACGATTCGGCCCGGCCACGAGTCGCGAGCCAGCGACGGCTGTCCCCGCAATTGGCCTTGCCGTGAACCGGGTGACTCACGGGGCAACCGGACAAGTCACTCGCCGAGTGACCGGGGAAGCCGTGGCCGGAGCTACTGGGAAGAGAGTGCTGTGGGTTGCGTGCCGGATGTCCTGCCCGGCAATCCGGCCGGCATCGCGGGCCGCTGCCGGCCAAACTCCGGTCCGAACTGTCGGTCAGGCTGCGTAGCGGACTCCTTGCCAGATCGCAGTCGAGATTGCCCGCCGAACGATGTACGAGACAACGTTGTCCGCGACCTTCTGAACGACGTGGAGGACAATCCCCCGGACGAGGGAGGGGACTTTCGTGGATCCATCTTAGTACGTTGTTACTTAATGACTTAGGTCGTATTCGCGCCAGATTGGCGTGTATCCTTTCACTTAACTTCCTGTCCGAGGCGTTGTACGAACCATCTCGACCTGCCTCGGCGTATCATTTCTCGGACACGTGTGTTGCGGAAATCAGACCGAGCCGCTCGGACATGCGATATGGCTAGGTTCTAACCGCCACAATCTAGGATAGTTAGGCGAACGCTTCTCGGTGTCCGTTCCGGCACGGCGCGTGCTCTTGTGTGGCCGATGATGCACGCCAACCCCAGAGCCAAGATTGACGGCCACGAAAGCACGAGATCGGCATGAAACGGCATGGTGGCATTCGGCTCCCATCTGCCTGC
>Ga0172371_10005843_pt1 | contig 18127 bp, 16 predicted proteins | sample Lak12m_FD_114543 | JGI IMG/M metagenome (GOLD analysis project Ga0172371, IMG submission 114543) | Freshwater microbial communities from Kabuno Bay, South-Kivu, Congo - kab_022012_12m | ecosystem: Environmental > Aquatic > Freshwater > Lake | place: Democratic Republic of the Congo: South-Kivu...
AGAATGCGCACCTTGTCGTCCGCTGAAAAACTCCTCCTCTTTCTGCCCACGGCCAATTCCTCCTTCACGGTCATATGCTAACCGATCATGGGGAATTGTCCAATTCCGACTGAAGCAAAACACAACCACCTACATTCATTGTATTGTTTGGGAATTTCTTGGAACAAAACCAGGCAATCTGAATTACCTGAGCTGCCTGGGAGATGCTTGTCAGGACCAGGCGATCTCATCTCTGGACCTATTTACTCTCAATCACGATAAGGTGCTAGAGAGCTATCTGGAAGAGTGCGGAATCAACTATGCCGATGGATTCGGACCACCGGAGGACGACGTTCACTATTGGTGTCCAGACTCGCTTGAGGAACGCCCCCTCAAGGTACGGCTGCTCAAACTTCATGGGTCTGTGAAATGGTTCGAGTATAATGACCCCAACGACGTAAATGGGCGAAAAAAGCGCGTAGGCATCCGCATTGATCCGCCACCCGCGCGTCAAAGAAACCCTAATGGATACCGTCGGATGGTGAGTCGTCGGCCCGAAATACTGATAGGCACTTACAACAAGATGCTCGAATATACGAGCAGCATCTATGCTGATCTTTATTGCACGTTTCGTCGCTCTTTACGCAGGACACAGCGCTTGATAGTCTGTGGATACGGCTTTGGAGACAAAGGCATAAATAGGCAGTTAAGAGAGTGGACAGATTCGTCTGACCAAAACCTGATGTGTGTAATTCATAACGACCCGGAGGGTCTTGTGAAGAGAGTCGGCACCGACATTGACCACGGATGGGACCGTTGGCTCTACAGGAAGCAACTGAAATTCGTTCAGAAATGGATACAGGATACATCTTGGAAAGAGGTGCGCGACGCCATTCAAAAATGATTTTTCACAAGTGCTTACGAATGGAACATTCCCGTCGTGCCAGTTCCTCCACTGGAGTAACGTCATGATCCCACACGTTATCGAAGCCAAACACCTCGGCGGCCACAGAGTGGGGCTGAGATTCGACGATGGGGCGTGCGGTGAAGTGGATTTGTCAGAAGAGTTGGACGGCCCTGTGTTCGAGCCTCTGAAGGATGTGGAGTACTTTCGCGGGTTTTGCGTCCGTTACAACACCCTGTCCTGGGAGAATGGTGCAGACTTTGCCCCGGAGTTCTTGCGAGCAAAAATTGGCAGTCGGGACATTCAAGCGGACCGCTCATCCACTTCTGTTGACACGATTCTTGTTCCGGGCCGATAGACCCCGCGGGGCACCTGCTCCCTTGTCCGTGTCCTGTCCGTCTCCGCGGTCAACGATTCAGGAAGTCCTATAGCGTGTGAACCGACCATCAGGAAAGGAGAACATGGCAATGGCATCCAGTTGCGCAAGATGCAAGTTCCGGGAATATGCGGAGAGGAAGCCGAATTCCTGGCTGGCCCGGATTTGGCGATGGCACACCACCTGGTGTCCGGGATGGAAAGCCTACCAGAAAGAATTGGCTGAGAAGGGCAACACCGAAAAATAGTGACGCCTGATACAGTCAACGCGAAGCACGGGGGGCTTACGCGCTTCCATTCTTAGGCGCGGCTGAACCCCTGCGTTGAGTCGGGCCGCGAAAAAACAGAGTCTATTCCCGGTATGACGGCAGAAGGCTTTGAGAAACTTAGAGAACAGTAGGATATGACAATTCACTCTGGAGGACGGCCGATCGCTGCTGCTGATTTCGGACGTCGAGCTGCCGGCAACCGTCGACGGAGCAATCACTGTGGGTAGACGTTCCGGACCGAACACCAGACTTCCGGCCAAAGGACTCGTGATTATTTACGAAGACAACGATATTCTTGTTGTTGATAAACCACCGGGCCTCTTGACGATGGGTACGGATACGGAGAAATCACGAACAGCTTACTTTATTCTCACGGATTATGTCCGCAAGGGCTGCGCAAAGTCCAGGAAACGCATTTTTATTGTTCACCGATTGGACAGGGATACTTCAGGCCTACTTGTGTTCGCGAAGAGCGAGGAGGCCAAGCTCTGTTTGCAGAACCGGTGGGAAGACACCAAGAAGAAGTATCTCGCCGTCGTTCATGGCAGGTGTGAGAAGTGCTCCGACACTATTACCACTTACCTGGCAGAGAACAAAGCCCACGGTGTGTATTCCACATCGGATGCCACGAAGGGAAGATTGTCCCATACTGCCTACAGAGTGCTCAAGGAGACAAAAGACTTTGCTTTGCTGGCAGTTGATCTGTTGACCGGCAGGAAGCACCAGATACGCGTACATCTCGCCGATATTGGACACCCGGTTGTGGGTGACCAGAAGTATGGAACAGGGAATGACGGTCACAAACGTCTCGCACTTCATGCCACGTTGCTTTCCTTCAGACACCCCTTCTCCGGTGCGGAGCTGACTTTTGAAACGAAGGTGCCGGTATATTTCAATAAATTGGTTGGTAGTCTGGAAGGAGTAAGTGCCCAACAATCTGTGCCGTCCGACGCGGCTGAGCGCCGGATCGTATGAAACGGCTTGAACTCATCAATACCGGAGGTCCTACAACACGTGAAAGACAGAATCGAAACAGCCATTGCCAAGTTCATGGAAGGTTACAACTGCGCCCAGTCAGTATTTTATTCCTTTTGTGACGATCTCCAATTCGACAAGGAGACTGCCCTAAAAATGGCCACCGGCTTAGGGGCGGGCATGGCTCGAAAGGAAGAGGTCTGCGGAGCGGTCACCGGCGGGATAATCGTTATAGGGGTCAAGTACGGCAGAGGAGAAAAGGACGACAGGAAAGCCACAGAGCTGACTTACCAAAAGACGCTGGACCTTATGAATCAATTTACCGAGGAACACGGGACCTATATTTGTCGTAACCTTCTCAACGGCTGTGAACTCACCACGGAAGAAGGACAGAAGCAATTTAAGGAAAACGACCTGTTGAACAAGGTGTGCAAGGGCTGCGTGCGGACCGTGGTGGAACTTCTTGAAGATATCATAGCCGTTGCCAAGAGTCTTGACCGATTTGGTGTTCAAGGGACGCCTTTGTCGAAGGGGCTTTGATGGAGCAGGCACCCTGCCTGCTCAGGGCCAGGCGGGCAAGATGCCCGCCCCACCCAAGACAAAGAACATCCTGCATTCTTTTAGGTCCCAACATCATGGCCGACCCGGAAAATCTCCAGCCGCAAAACTCATCCTGCTTGCATTGCAGGGGCTTTGGTGGGGCAGGCTTCCAGCCTGCCATTCCTCCAAATACAAGAACAGAGCCATCGTCACTAATACGCTAGTCTGATGCTCATATGATCAACCAACCCGCCTGTTCAAGAATGGCAGGGAGGATGCCCGCCCCACCAAGATTTGGGTCTACATCGTTACCTCGGTTGCACGTGGAAAACGGTCAGGAATCTTGACAACTGCTACAACACTCCAGATCAATAGAAGAATCCGTGGATCGCAGAAAGCAGGACCACATGGAGAGCTGTGGCCGCGATCGCATGGGGGAGGAATTCTATCCCGGTCTTCATCAGGTCTGTGTGCCGCCCTCGACTCAACCGGAATAGAATGACCAGGCTACCGATGTAACCGGCCCAAATCAGAAGCTGCTGGAAGAAAAAAGTCCACGACGGCGGAACGGTTATGACCAACTGGCGGAACAGCTCGAACCCGAAGGTCTGCCACAGCACTATGGGAAAGTAGACCCCCAGGTGGATTAGATAATAGAGATGAAAGGCCATGAATCCCGTCAGGACCAGCGGGAGCAAGGCCAGCCCGTTACGCGCGTAATTGTCGCGAAGTGTCTCTCCCGAAGCCATAGAAGAGACCGCGGAAGCAATTGCCACCAGCACATTCACGACTGTCACCATAGTCACGAAGAAAACTGTGAACCTCGGAAGTTCCGGCAGTCCAATCAGTAATCCATACCAAAGATCGTAGACCCACATCTTTTGCATCAATTCGCTGAGCAGCCCCGCCAACATGCTCAAGACCAGCATTGCGGTAACAATTGTGACCTGGCGCATCTCCCAGATCTCTCTGCCCGGGACCCTCAGGTTGAGGTTGATCGCGCCGTGGGGGCAGTTCTTCACACACGTCGCGCAAATCTTGCAAAATCTGTTGCTCCGCAGCGACGGCACCATCTGTCCGAAGGGGCATCCGTCTCGTTCCGCGGTTCCTGTGAAGCATTCGTTGGTTGTGCACTGAGAAGCGCAGACATTTCGATCAGCCCTAAGCTCGATTGGTGAAACCTTGGCAAAAACGCCCATCATCCCGCCGAGAGGGCACAAATAACGGCACCAGGACTGGCGCTCGAATACAACCGACACCACGCAGGCCAATAACAATATAGTCAGGAGCAGAAGACCGGTGTTGAAAGGCGAACTCCTGAGTTGTGTCGCGGTCTCAAGCCATATTATGAACATGGCCGAACCCGCGATGATCCAGTCGCTATGCTGCTTGAGGAAAGATGGAAACGGCAGGTTCAGGGATACCAGACGCTTCGCGAGTTGGCCGAAACTCCCCATGGGGCAGATGGAACACCAGAACCTGGCCCAGATGAACGCCCCGAAGACCATGGTCGGCCAGCCTACCGCCCAACTGAACAAGCCCCCGACATTTGTCACAGGATCAACAGGACCAAGGAACAGAAGTACGAGAAGAATGAAAAAGAACGGTGCGGCCATGCTCTGGAAGATCACAGGGAAGAGAGGGCTCTTCAGCGCGGCTCTCATGGCTGGCATTCGCAGCAGGTTTACCTTGCCGTCCCCTTCGATCCTGCGAAGATCAAAGTATATGTCCTGCGTCCTCAAGACGCCGTCCTCGGCCAGAAGGACCGCTCTCTTGAGGGTGGTGGCGAGTTCCACGTCGTTGCCCGGCCAGGAATAGCTCACCAGCATCTTCAGGGTCTCTTTGGGCAGCTTGCGTATCTCTTTGTGAAGCTCCTGGCAGTACTGATTCACGTAATGTTGAACAAGCGCGGGGATTTCCTTGCGCCTCTTTCGAAGCGGCGGGATGGCAAGGGAATGGTCCAGAAGCCAGTGCAACAGAGGATGTTTGCTCGCGGAGATCTCCGATGCGTCCAGATCAGTGGCTCCCATCAACCGGGAATCAGCATTGAGTTCTGCGTCGGACCCCACGCGCTTGAACTTGCCGGTCTTCGCCGTCTCCAGTAGCTTTTCCTGCATCGCGGGGGTGAGATTCTCGATGCTTCGGATCAGAAGAGTCCCCTCTTCGGTGAGTTCCAGGTAGCCCGGAGTCTCGACGCGGGTGCCATCTTCGCCGACCGTCTCGAACCCGAAAAAGAGCTTCATTTGCTCTTCGGTGGGATCAGAGGTCTGAAGGGCAAGCTCGCAGTAACCTTCATCGAGGGAATTCTGAGCAGCCGGCCTGAGAAGATCCAGGCAGAGGAACACCCTCTTGTGATGGCGGCTCATCCCGTAGGTGGCGTGGGCCATGAATTCCTTGCCCACTCCGGATTCGCCGGTTATAAGGATGGGCCCCTGCCATCGGGCGAGTTCCTCCAGACGGCGGCCCACTCGGCGACGGACCGTCTCGCTGACGAAATAATCAGGAAACAGGTGCTCCTGGCGGCTGATGAGGGCCTGCAGAGCCCTCTTCTTGCGGACGTTCTTGTATACGCTCTGATCGAGTCTTATTACCTTGCGGGCCAGGATGCGCAGCACGCTGACCGCTGCGTCGGGGTTCTCCCGCAAGATACTTTCGAATTCGAGGGCCGGTATTTCAAGGACAAGGCAACGCTCGTCCGCCACAACCTTCGAATTAAACGGCGCGGGGCGCCCGGTCAGATAGCTGATCTCGCCGACTATGTCGCCGGCGCAGAGTCTTTCCACGGGGATGTCCTGGCCTTCGCTCTCACGCAGGATGACACTGGCATTGCCCGTAAGCAGGAATCGTATCAAATTGCCCGGATCGCCGGGCACCACGATGGTCTCGCCGGATTGATATTCCTGGACGCGTCCTTTTTCCCGTATGGTTTTTCTAAGACCCTCGGGAACGTCTGCAAAAGAGTCGGCACCTGGACGGGGCGGGGTTTGAATTGTCGGGGAATCAGGCATTTATGGAAAGCGCTCCGGGCACACCAATTCGCGTCCGATACCGGGCGCAGAAGCACAGGGTTCGGGTGAGGTCACTCGCTCTTAACCGCTGTCTCCAATTTTATACCGTATTTTTCTATTTTGGCCAGTAGGGTAGGGCGGGAGAGCCCCAGCATTTTCGCCGCCTGTGAACGGTTCCCGCCAGTCATGTTGAGGGCTTCGCTGATAAGCAATCCTGAAAAGCGGTCTATGATCTCGCTGAACATCTTTTCGCCCCGACCAGAGGCCAGAGCCCTCCGGACCCAGTGCTGTATTGACTCCCTGTCCCCGCTGCTGCCGGCTTCCATGGCCACGGCTTCGCCACGGATGGCGTGGGACAGTTCCTCAGCGCTTATAGGCGCGCCCCGGCTGAATATGAGCGCCTTCTGAATCGTATTGGCCAGCTCTCTGACATTGCCGGGCCAGGAATAGTTTTCCATGACCACCTTGGCATCGCCGGTCAGGCCAGGGCTATCTATCATCATCTCTTTGGAGAATCTTTTCAAGAAATATTCGGCAAGGAGGGGAATGTCCCCGGACCGCTCTCTGACAGGCGGAAGCCGCAGGGTGACCACTTTGAGGCGATAATAGAGGTCTTCTCGGAAGCGCCCCTCGGCAAGAGCTGATTCCAGGTCCCTGTTCGTAGCCGCTATCACACGCACGTCCACTGGAATGGGGGAGCGGCCGCCCAGTCGTTCGATGCTCTTCTCCTGGAGCAGCCGAAGAATCTTGGCCTGGATGCTGAAAGGCATATCCCCGATTTCGTCCAGGAAGACCGTACCGCCGTTGGCCTGCTCGATCTTGCCCACTCTGCGGTTGGCAGCGCCGGTGAACGCTCCCTTCTCATAGCCGAAGAGTTCGCTTTCCAGCAGGGTTTCCGGTATGGCCACGCAGTTGATGACCAGGAAAGGCTTTTCGTTGCGGATACTGTGATGGTAGATAGCCCTTGCCACCAGTTCCTTGCCCGTCCCGGACTCTCCACGGATCAGTACCGTGGCGTCCGTGGAAGCTACCCGGCCTATGGCCTTGTAGACCTCGTGCATGGGTTTGCTCTGTCCGAATATAGCTTCCGTGGAATCAGCCTCCGGCTTGATGTCCAACTCGACCCGTGAGCGCATGAAACGCCCCGCATCAAGCGCTTTTTCTATGGTGGCGAGCATTTCCGGGATCTCGAAGGGCTTGACCATGTAATCGAACGCGCCGAGCTTCGTGGCTTCGATCGCGGTATCTGTCGTTCCGTAAGCCGTCATTATGATCACGGGGAGCTTGCTGTCTATTTCGTGCATGGCCTGAAAAGCCTGAAGGCCGTCCATGCCGGGCAGGCGCACGTCCATGATCACAAGGTCGGGAAGACTGCCCCGGACGATTTCCACGCCGCCCTCACCGGTGGGCGAGGTTTTCACGGTATGGCCTTCTGCTATGAGCAGTTTTTCAAAACTGTGCCGTAGCTGGGCATCGTCGTCAACTATGAGGATTTTTCCCACGTTTCTCTCCCTTTGGCAGGCAGGGTTATAATAAAAGTTGATCCTTCTCCTTCGCGGGATTTGAGATCAATCCATCCGCCATGCTCTTCGACGATCCTGGTTGCTATGCTCAGTCCCAGTCCGGTTCCTTCTCCCTTGGTGCTGAAGAAGGGCTGGAAGAGTTTCTCCTGAATGTTCTCCGGGACTCCCGGACCGTTGTCCTGAACCTTCAGGACAACCGTGGGCCCGACGTTTTCAGCAAAGCCCTCCTTTTCTTGAATCACTATCAGGCCACCGTTTACCATTGCTTCGCAGGCGTTGACAATGAGGTTGACGAATACTTCCTTGAGTTGGTCAGGATCTGCGGTGATCTCCGGGAGGCGCTTCTCCCGCTGGATCTCGACCTTGACGTCGTACGATTCAAGCCTGTGTCGCAGTAACTGAACGGCCATGTCCACCGCGTCGGAAGGGCTAACCTTTTGCATCTTGAGCTTGGGCGGCCTTGAAAACTCCAGGAAATTATTCACTATTGTATCAATGTGACGGATCTCCTCGGAGATAACCTCAAAATCCTCCTTTTGGCTGGCGGTCATTGCCAGGGAGCGTTCCATGGAAAAGAGTCTCATTTTCACCGAGGTTAGAGGGTTTCGGACGCTGTGCGCCACACCGGCCGCCAGCTTGCCCACCAGAGCCCACTTTTCCGCCTGCTGAAGATGCTCGCGGCTCCATTTTAGCTTTGTTCTGGTCTGGTCCACATCCTCGATGAGGTTTTGAAATCGGCGACTCAAAGCCACGACCTCGTCAACTGCACCGTGATCTCCGCGGCGGACGCCGCTCTCCATTGCAAGCTCACGGATCGGGCCAAGGACGTGACTCAGCAGTACATAGGCCAGTACCGCTCCAATCAATATTGCAAAGAAGATCGCGACCACTGCGCCGGCGCTCATCAATGCCGCGCGGTCCTTGAGTTTTTCCCGAGCCTCGAAGATGTTGCGCTGATAGGTCTCCTTGAACTTTTCGCAAAGATCTATGATATTGAAGAACTGGCCTCTGATGCTCTGTTGAAGTTTGAACCCTTCGTCCTTCATCCCTTCCTTGTACAGTTTGACAACCTCGTCTCTGGAATAGATGTACCGAATGTACTGGGATTCTATCTCGTTAAGGATCTGCCTTTCCTGATCCCGCGCGGCCCAATGGCGTGCCCTCTTGAGCCAATTTTCGAATTCGCGGTGATATTTGTCCAGCCTTTCAATCCATCTGGAGTCGGTATCCTGAAAGAAATAAGTAACGTAACCCTTCTGCATGACCACCGATATCTCAAGCTCTTGGGCAGCCTGGAGGCCTTCGAGATCCGAGTCCAGGACTGAGGCAAAAATCCTGTCCATCACGTAGACGTGCGCTATAGTGATCATGCCGCCTCCCACGGTCAATACGACCAGTGCGGATAGCAGCATGAGGATACGGGTACGCAGGCTGAATTGTCTCCACATTATCGGGTGGCCTCCGGAGAGAAGTCGGGTCCAGCAGTTGCAAAATCAGGGCGTCACCCGTCCGTCTCGCTGCCGGAAAGTGACACGACTCCTCCGTCCTTGAAGATTATTGGAGTCCTATTCCACTTCACGTTGAATTCGATAAGGGAATGAGTATAACTATAGCACCGGACCAGCGCCCTTTACAAATTGTAAAAAACACTGACAGGTATAGGATGGGCACTACATGGGGATCGGACCTCGTTCATGGATTCGGACGGACGCCTTGAACTCCGGGCGGCTTCAGAACCCGGACGCAACATTGGCACAAGCGTTGCTTGCTCCAATGACGTGGCCGATCCGTCTCGAAAGGGAAGAAAGTTGTACTGTACAAGGAAAGGCAATCGCTTTGTGAGCGGCCTGACTTCAGGCTTCGAGTTTCCTGGAGCCTTCAACGTCTTCCAGGGGCGCTATCCGTCCAAGTACGAGATGAAGATGTTCGCCAAAGACGGGACCAAGATTCGCCTGCGTCCCATCAAGCCGGAGGACGCTCCGATGCTTGTGGATCTCTTCAACTCTCTTTCGCCCTCCAGCGTATTCTTCCGTTTCCTGCGGCACCTGAAATGTCTCCCGCCGGCCATGCTGGATCATTTCACCCGTATTGACTACGATCACAACGTCGCTATGGTGGCTCTCCATAGGACCGACACCGGTGAAAGAATGGTCGGGGTCTGCCGCGTGATGCGGCCGTACGGTTCCACAAAGGGAGAGATTGCCGTGGTGGTTGCCGACGAATGGCAGGGCAAAGGGATCGGCGCAAAGCTCATGGAGGTCTGCATTCAAATCTCCAGGGAATTGGGAATGAAATCGTTGTGGGGCTTGGTTTCGTCGCGGAATACAACGATTATAGCTTTGGCAGACAAGCTTGGCTTCACGTTGAAGCAAGACCCGGAAGCCGACACCTTCGAGATAGAGATAGAGCTTGATTGATGCTCTTGCACGTCTGAAAAATCAGTCGGACAGGGCTCAATAGGATAGAGAGGAGAAGACACATGCTTGTAAAATACTGGATGAAAAAGGATTCTCCATGCATTGACGGGAGCGCGTCCATGCAGGATGCAATGGATCTCATGAAGCAAAAAGGCGTACAGACTTTGCCCGTCCTGAAGAACGGTAAACTGGTGGGAGTGCTCACCGACAGAGACGTCAAGAGGGCGTCTGCATCCGACGCGACGGCCCTGGAAATAAGGGAGTTGCTGTACCTGCTATCCTCGATAAAGGTTGCGGACATAATGACCAAGAACCCGGTAACGGTTCCGCCCAACTACTCTCTGGAAGAAGTGGCGTCTCTGATGCTCAAGAACAATATTTCCGGAGCCCCGGTGGTCAACGACCAAGGCGAGGTTGTCGGTGTAATCGGCCAGAAGGAAGTGTTCAAGGCCCTGATATCAGTGACCGGTCTCGAGAAACGGGGAGTTCAATTCGCGTTTCAGGTCGAGGACCGTCCGGGCTCCATCAAAGAAGTCACCGACGTTATCAGAGGCTACGGAGGACGTCTGGTAAGCATCCTGACCTCATACGAGAGAGCACCCGCGGGGTACCGCAACCTCTATGTCCGTGCGTTTCAGATAGACCGCGACCGAATGAGAGACCTTGTGAGAGACCTGAGGGAAAAGGCCCCCGTGCTCTACATGGTGGATCACAGGGAAGATCTGAGGGAAGAATACGTCTAGTACCAACTTCGCGGGCGTTCCGCGAGAAGTATATTGGTCCGCGGATTAACCGTATAAGGGCGCTCTTTGAAGACTGTCTCAAAATTATGGTCGTCCATCGAATCATGGTACTCTGGGCAGCCCGGACGCTACCGCGTCCGGGTTCCGAAGGAACAAGAGGCCGCGCTGAGGAGCACGCGTTCTTCTCCATCACCAGCGCATTCCGTAATCTTTGCCTCTTGTCGCTTCACGACCCGGACGTATAACGTCCGGGCTAATCCCCTGGGAACTATATCGCGCCACGATTTCCGCCTTCACCGGAATTCTGAGGCAGCCTCTTTGAAGCGCCCTTATTTGATGCGGTTGCGGAATTGTCGCGCCAGCGGAAGGCGTTGGAAAATCATGGTCTTTGAGGCACTCTCTTCCTGCCTGACTGCCCAATCGGGCACAATCATTTTTATGGGGCATTTATGTTACAAAACTGTCAATTTGTGGCGTGAGTCACGAGAAATTCGTCAGCACTTTTTTCATCATTGTGAACTGAACCACAAATAACAGGCGACACTTCCATCGGCGAGAGTCCCTTGCCTCTGAGTGTCTTCCATTTATAGTAAGTTAACCTACGCAATCCCCCCCTCGGCAGGGTTCATTTCCGGCTCGTCTCCGACATCTACTCTCGGGCCCCAGGCCTTCCCACACGTTTGATTTATTCCCGAGAGTGAGCTATCATTGTGTCAACGGATGTCTATTGAGACAACTCCCTGCAAATCCCATCGCAAGGTCGAAGCGTCATTGGTCAATTCCTGAAAAAGCAAAAGAGTTAGGCTCCAGGAGGTTGAAAACATGGGGTTTATCGAGAATCTGGCCGACATCGTGGGAGCGGATAACGTATCTGCGTCGCACGTGGACTGTCTGGCATACTCAAGAGACATGTCCATACATGCAGGCGTTCCCCATGCCATTGTTTTCGTTAGCAATACCGAACAGGTAAGCCGTATCGTGGCGCTGGCAAACGCGGAAAAAATTCCGATTGTTGCCAGAGGAACCGGTTCCTCGGTCACTGGCGCGGTGCTTCCGGTGAAGGGGGGAGTGGTTCTCGATTTCACCAGAATGAACAACATCAAGGAGATTAACAAGGCCGACGGTTATGTAGTGGTTGAACCCGGTGTCATCTGTAACGCTCTCAACGCAAGGCTCGCACCAACCCATTTCTTCCCTCCGGACCCCGGCAGTGCAGCCATTGCTACAATCGGCGGGATGATCTCCACCAACGCCAGTGGCGTGCGTGCCGCCAAGTACGGTACTACCAAAGACTATGTGAAAGCCCTTACCGTGGTCTTGGCGGACGGTCGCGTCATCTTGACCGGCGACCTGGCTCCAAAGAGTTCGGCTGGTTACGATCTGACCCATCTCTTCGCGAGCTCCGAAGGGACATTGGGAATCATAACCGAAGCGACGCTGAAGATCCTGCCCGTGCCCGAGTACGAGTCTTTTGCCCAGGCCTCCTTCCCCGACGTGGAAACCGCGGGCAAGGCCGTGGAAAAAATATTCACCTCAGGCCTGGAGCTTGCCACCTGTGAGATCCTGGACAACGTCAGCCTGGAAGTGGCACGCACGGCACTGAAGATGGATATACCCAAGGAAGTCAACTGCCAGCTCCTTATGGGAATAGACGGACCCAAGGCAGCAGTTCTGGAACAGATCAGGAAGATTGACGAAATCTGCAAATCCGTGGGAGGTCTGGAGAACGTCTGGTCGGACAACCCCGTAGAAAAGGCAAAACTCTTTGCGGCCCGCGGGGGGCTGGTGCCTGCAATGAGCCGCCTGCGACCGTCTTTCCGTCTGGTCCCGCTGGTGGAAGACCTTGGTGTGCCCATCAGCAGGATTCCCCAAACCATTTCCGAGATCCAGGCGATTGGCAAGAAATACGGTTTCCCAGTCGCCACTTTCGGCCACATCGGCGACGGCAACCTCCACGCGACCTTCATCATGAATCCTACCGACCCGGACCACTGGGACAAGGTCAAGAAGATCGCTCTTGAATTCATAGACATGACCCTCGAGCACGGCGGGACGGTCTCGGCCGAGCACGGCGTGGGTATGGCAAAGTCTCCGTACATAGGCAAACAGCTCGGCGAAGCCCTCAATGTGATGAAAGACATCAAGAAGACCCTCGATCCCCACAACATCCTCAATCCGGGAAAGATGGGTTTTGAAGACGCGATCACCGATATTCTGGATGAGAACTGTTTCCAGCGGTTTCTCGAACAGGCTGAAAAGATTGATCATTTTCCGGAAGGCGTGGACAATGAAATCCTCGCATGCATCCAGTGCGGCTTCTGCCGAGCGGGTTGCCCGACCTTCGGAGAGACCACTCTGGAATCCCTCAACGCGAAAGGCCGCGTCACCCTGGCCTACAACATGCTCACAGGAAATCTGGAACCTTCCCAGGAACTTGCCAAGAGGCTGTACCAGTGCATGTTGTGCCTCAATTGCAGGTCTTTCTGTCCGGCCCAAGTGAAGGTGTCGGACATTGTCCGCTCCGCGCGGGAAAGGCTCGTGGAGAAGGGTTATCTGCCCGAGGTTTTCAAGCCTGCGCTGGCCTCCATGATTGACGCGGCCAACCCGTTGCTGGCTGCGCAGGAGAAGAGGGCGGACAGCTATCCTTCTCAGTACAAGAAGGCCGTTCCCGGACGGACCGAGGCCCTCCTTCATCTCGGGTGCGTGACAAGCTTCCAGGATGTGAAGATAATCCCGGCGTTCATGGAGATACTTGATAAAGCCGGTGTCAACTACGGCGCCATGGGCGAAGAAGAAACATGCTGCGGTTATCTGGCGTATCTGGTGGGAGACATGCCGACCTTCCACCGAGCGATGGACATGTACTCGGAGCGTGTGGCCAAGTACAAACCCAAGGAACTCATAACGACCTGCGCAGGATGCCTGAAGACCTTCCGTGATCTATACTCCCATTACGGGAAGACCGACGGTTACCGTGTGCTTCACGCGGTGGAACTCCTGGAGCAACTCGTCCAGGAAGGCAGACTGAAATTCAAGGAAGACGAGAAGCCCCTGAAAGTGGTCTACCACGATCCATGCGACATGGGCCGCCACATGGGAGTCTACGAACCCCCTAGGAATGTCCTGAAGGCCATTCCCGGCGTTGAGCTACTTGAATTCCCGCTAAACCGCGCGCAGGCAAAGTGCTGTGGCGGTGGTGGAGGGATGAAGGGTTTCGACAACCAGATGGCTGGAGAAATCGGCTACAAGCGGCTCCTGTCGGCAATTGACCTGGGTGCGGACGTGATAGTGTCCGCTTGCCCTTCGTGCAAAGGCTCGTTCAACCAGGCTGCGGCCAGAGCCCGAAAAGACAAAAAGGGCAAAATCCGGGTGATGGACATCACCGAACTGGTCGCCGGCCGCCTCGCATAAGGGGCAGGGGGGCTTCAGGAATGATTCCGGGGGAAAACTTTTTTGGTAAGATCGTTTTCCCCCACCGGGGCATGGTGGTTCAGCCGGAAGCAAGAATCCGCCACAGCGGCGCAGAGATCGCTGAGCCGTATCGCGACTGCCGGAATTTCTGTCCTTCTCGATTCGACACTGACTCAGCAGGAATTACTTGTTGGGTGCCCACCGGCTAGACAGGCTCGAAAGAAAATTGTATCAGTGGGCTGTCCCGGTAAGGTTCACGCCCACTACGCCGATGATGATCAAGGCCAGGGACACGGCCTTAGTAGCTGAAACAGGCTCCTTGAAGTATGCCATACCTATTATTGCTATGAGAAAAGTACCCAGGCCGGACCAAACCGCGTACGCTATACTCACTTCCATATGCTTCAGACAGAGAGTTAACAAGGCGAAGGATACGCCGTAGAAAAAGAATATGAACACCGACGGCCAGAGTCTCGTAAGCCCCTCGGACAACTTCATCGAGGTAGTTCCCGACACCTCGAAAATGATCGCAATGATGAGAAGAACCCAGGCTTTCGACGGCATACATGTCCTCCTTTGAGGCCCTCCCGCAGGAGGGGAACAAGTTCCAACGGTTCCGTAAATGGTGAAGACCGGCTCTGGTTGCGCGCTGACAATTGCCACGATCTTGCCACAGTTGTCTGGACGCGTCAATTTGGGGACCGCCTGTTGTAGTAGCGACTGATACGATTTCGCGTTCAAACGAGTGACTTTGTCGTGCCGGCGGCGTACCTCCGGAGCGAAGTCAGGTCGTCCGTTCGAAGCGGAGGAGGTGCGCCGCCGGTTTCATTGATCCGAAAGCGCACTGGTATGAGCCCATTATGAAAGAGGGGGATACGAAGTGAGCCCTACAGAAAAACAAGAGAAAGAATCGAACTTCGGTACCGTCATGACCAAGCCTCCGGACATTACGGCTGACGACAGGGTGTTCCTCGCGTGGCAGAGAAGCCACATGGCAAACGAAAGGACCTTTCTCTCCTGGTGCCGTACCAGCATATCTCTTCTTGCCTTTGGGTTTGTGATCGAGCGCTTCGATATTTTCTTGAAGCACGCGGCCCAGTTGATGGCATTCCAGGGGGCGCCCGTCCATTTCGAAAGCACAAAAAGCATAGTGATTCTCAGTCTGTTTTCCTTCTTTCTGGCAGGTTTTGCCGCGGTGGCCTCGGGCACGAGGTTCCTGAAGATGCGCAGGCATATCAACCGGGGTGAAGCGGTTTTTTCGATATTGCCCGACGTCCTGGTCATAGTCTCGGTGGTGGTGATCATTGTGATGACCATAATTCTGTCCCTTCCGAGGCTCTTCGAGATGGGCGAGACCATAATGTGAGGACGCAGGATGCCCCGAAACCTCCTGCTAGCGGTAATCGGGCACGAATTTGATGAAGGTCGGTAGAATCGGCTGAGACATTTGGGGCTTCAAGGAGCCTGATCCTCTGCTTGGGATACGGTCCATCGTGGCCGGTTGTAATGATAAATTCATCCAATTATCACCTTTGTCGGACAAGGGGCCGGGTTTACTCTTTGTTGACAAATCACGAAAAATTCGGTAAAGTTACCAAAACATCTTACACCCGGGAGAGGTGATGGTATGCCAAAGTTGCTGTTATTGGCGTTCTTTTTTGTAATGAGTGTTGCCGCGTTCACGGCGGGAGATGCTGCAGCGAGCCCGTTGGACGGAACAGCCGCTGCGCCCGGTTACCAGAACCAGGACATGAAGCCCTTCAGCACGCTGGCCAAGGTTCTCAAGTCCACCGGCAAGACCGGCGACACCGCATTCGGCTCCAGCAAGAAGTCTTCCAGCCTCAAGTCTTCTTCTGCGTCGAAGAAATCAAAGAAATCTGCCCGATTGGCGGGCAAGAGCCACAACAAGTCAAGCTTCCTCAAGAGCAAGTCTTACAAGAAACTTGCCCAACACAAGAACGGATCTTCCAAGAAGCTGACTTCGAACAAGTCCAAGACCCGCGCCAGATAACTTCCTCAGCGGTTTCTATGAAAGATGATTCCGGGGGACAACTTTTCTGCAGAAAAGTTTTCCCCCGGCCCCCCTTTCAAAAGACTCCCACGCGAGGGGCGCTCTCTCCGGCGTGCCCAGGGCCGATTCTAATCCTTGGCCTTTGACACAGAAGCCTCCTCGAAGGTGGCTACCTCGGTGAGAATCCGGGATGCCGCTTCCACCAGATTCATGGCAAGGGCGGCACCGGTCCCCTCTCCCAGCCTTAGATCCAGGTCCAGCAAAGGCTTCTTTCCAAGGTGTTCCAGAGCGGCCTGGTGGCCTTGTTCCACGCTGCGATGCGCGGCGATCATGTATTGTGCGCAGCTTGGACACAAACCTTGAGCGATCAGTGCTGCGGCGGTGGAGATGAATCCGTCTACCACCACAGGCTTCCTCAGCGACGCGACACCCAGTATCAGGCCGGCCAGTCCGCCGATCTCGAAGCCCCCCACCTTTGCAAGGACATCCAGGGCGTCGGAGGGATTGGGCTTGTTGACTTCCAGAGCCCGCTCGATGACCGAAACCTTGTGCAGGAACTGTTCGTCGTCTATCCCTGTTCCTCGACCGGTAACCTCGGCGACCGGTCGGCCGGTCACCGCGGCTACTATGGCACTGCTCGGGGTCGTGTTTCCGATTCCCATTTCCCCCGTACCAAACAGGTCGAAGGATTTGCCCAGCTCCAGAGCAAGCTCAATGCCCGCTTCAACGGCCCGCACTGCATCTTCGCGGGTCATGGCCGGTCCTGTGGCCATATTTCGGGATCCTGACGCCACTCGCCTGGAAAGTACTTCGCCTGTCTCGACCAAATCGGAAAGGTCGCCGGCCACCCCCATGTCCACCACTATGACGGAGGCCCCTGAGACTCTGGCCAAAGCGTTTATTCCAGCACCGCCGGCGGCGAAATTACGCACCATCTGGCAAGTGACTTCCCGAGGGTACTTGCTCACACCCTCGTCAGTGACTCCGTGGTCGGCCGCCATGGTTACGACAGCCCTGCGCTCGATGCGCGGCTTCATGGAAGCCGTCATTCCTGCGAGATCCTCGGCGAGATCCATTAGCCTGCCCAGCGCCCAGTACGGCATAGTGAGCTGTGACAGGCGCACCCGAGCCGAGGCGCGTGAATTGTCGTCCTGAGGACCTATAGTGGCAATTGTACTATCCAAGAGACTCATTCTCGGTTTCCCTTCTTGAGATGTAGTGGCAGCCCGCAGGCCAGTAGAGTGACCTCGTCCGCTTTCGAGGCAATCGTCTGATTGCAGCGGCCCAACAGGTCCCGAAACAATCGTACGCCCATGTTCTCAGGGACCACCCCCATGCCGACCTCGTTCGTGACCAGAATCACCGTACCGTCTAGACCGGCGCAGGCCTCGATGAGTTCCTCGCTCCTGCCGCCGATTTCCTCCTCAGAGACCAGGAGCCCCGATTGTTCGGCGTGATAAACGATGTTGTTGACCCACAGTGTCAGGCAATCCACCAGCACGATGCCGAAGCCAGCCGCGCTTTGAAGAGTCCCGACTAGGTCCAGAGGGGCCTCTATGGTTTGCCAGCCCCCTGTACGGCGCTCCTGCTGGTGCTTTCGTATTCGATCGTTCATTTCCTCATCAATGACCGGGCAGGTGGCAACGAACCCCCTGGGGCCAGCCATTGATTCGCCCAACTCCAGAGCGTATCTGCTCTTTCCGCTTCTGCAACCGCCGGTCACGAGAATTAGGTAAGCCATGAAGGCCGCTCCCTTGCAGTAAAGGGCGCCACTCTGACTGATGGACAGCTTGTGACGGCCAACCGATGCTTATACCACGATCGTGACGTGCCGTCTCCCAATTAGTTGACCATAATCCACCACCTCATCTTTCAATGGATAGCTTGACGTCTTCTCGGACGATGAATTCCCCCTTGATGATGCCCCCCGCTCGTGCGAATCGGCGTAGTGGCACGTCAGCCTGATTCGTAT
>Ga0172371_10005844_pt1 | contig 18126 bp, 9 predicted proteins | sample Lak12m_FD_114543 | JGI IMG/M metagenome (GOLD analysis project Ga0172371, IMG submission 114543) | Freshwater microbial communities from Kabuno Bay, South-Kivu, Congo - kab_022012_12m | ecosystem: Environmental > Aquatic > Freshwater > Lake | place: Democratic Republic of the Congo: South-Kivu...
ACTTGGTTATGATTATTCCATAAACTATCCCACCGGCACTTCCGAGTCGAGGCTGGCGCCAAAACCAATACGATGGGATTATTATAACCAGTGGAGAAGGAGATATCTGAATAATGTTTGCTCCGCATTGATCGACCTGAAGAAGACCCTCCCTGTGTTTGAGACAACCGATTATACCATTGATGTTGGTCCTGCGATTAAACGGTTATGGCTTCACCATTCGTCAATGGATGTAACGGTACTTGGAAACTTTGATGTCGTTGACCAGGCCATTGTACCCGGCTTTACGAAAACCGGGATGTGGTATGAATTTTATACCGGGGATTCGATGAATGTAGTGGATCAGAATGCTCCCCTGTCATTCAAACCGGGTGAGTACCGCCTGTACAGTACGGTACGTTTGACAAAACCTTTGTTCACCGGTATTGAACAAGTCATACCGGCAACCGGACCAAATCATGTTCTGATCTATCCTAATCCTTCCGGTTCTGTTTTTAATATTATTGTGGATCTTGAAAAATCCGGGAAGGTCGATTTTACTATATATAATATGTCTGGTGATGTTGTTGAAGTACTTTGTGATACTTTCTTACCGTCGGGTAAAAACTCATTTATATGGCATGCCGGTAACAGGAATTCCGAAGCTTCAGCTCCGGGGATTTATTTTTATCATCTCCGTTCTGGAAATATTAATGAAACGGGAAAAATGATCCTGAACCCGGATTATCATTAATCATCTGACCGGTCGCATAAGTCTTATCAATTTATTCCACTCCTCAAGGTATGATGAACGGAAAGTGTTGAACCACGGATTCTTTCCGGTATAGGAGTCAACAAGGATCACGGGATCCGCTTTTGAATTCTGTCTCAGATCGGCATTTGCCATTCTCCTTCCAATCTGATCCTGTGTTTCACTTACATTGCGCTCACTGTATCCCTGCAGTTTCAGTAGGTGAAGATAGCGCATTGCCTCCCTGAAATCTGATCTGCCATAAAAATAAGCAATCGCATTTTCCGTAAGATAAGGATTGCCGCGGCTTACGGTATATTCATAAAGTGACACAGGAGGAATACCGAAGCGGTCGAGGCCGTTTACCTGATAAAAAGTTTCATTTTCAGTCAGGAGTGATACTGTCTTTTGATATTGCCCGGAAACCATGTTCCTGATCGCCTCCCCGATCCTGTCCTGATAAATTGCAGGATTGTAATATTTTGATATTGAATCCCTGATCGCGCTTAGCGGGAATTGACATCCCCTGTTGTTTTCCGCGATTGCCAGCGCCTCCCTGAGAAGCGAAACTGACTTTGAATAATTTTTCAGAGCCCTGCTCCTGTCTGACCTGATGAGCTGCAATTGCAAAGTATCATAAAGATTATGGCATTTCTGATCTTCAATCATTGCAATAAACCGGTTTGAGGCATTTTTCAGACCACTATCTTCAGATAAATTGAAAAGAGAAATTGTTTCACTTACCTTATCCAGGTATGCTTTTGCCGAATCAAATTGATTTAACCAGATCAGGCGCTGATGGGCGCTTAAGCCTGTAAGAAGATTTTGTCTCACTGACAGCCTGTATAATGAATCAAAAGTCAGACCGGATGGGATCCGGTACTCCTCCGCAATCACTTTTGCCCTGCTGAATGACTGGACTGCGCTTGAAAACAACCGAAGTGAGACAGCAGTGCTTCCGGCCTGCAGTAAACGATCATACTTTATTCTTGCAATCAGCGGATTGAGGGAATCCATTTTCTGCCTGACCTGATGATTATCAGGCAATTCATTCTCAAGTTCTTTAAGTTTTTCAAAGAAGAAGAGTGCTGAATCTGATAAACCGGAACTCAATGTTTCTGATGTATTCCGGGCAACATCAAGAAAAAGACCGTATCTGGCGTCACTTTTCTTCTGTTCAAGCCCGGCGTGTAGTGCGGTGATTTGCAGGCTGTCATATGAGTGTTCAAAAAAGAGATAACAGATCAATGCTTCATCATATTTTTTGTCTGAGAGGAGTTTGTCACATTCGTTGTTCCGTTTGAAAAACAGGTCACTGAAAACCACGTTATATAAAGAGTCTGAAAATATAAATCCGGAATGGTTGTTCCTGTATTCAACCGCTTTACCCAGATAGTCATCCGCCATGCTGTAATTCTGATTGATCAGACAGGTTCTTGCAATTCCGATATATGAATCATAAATCCCTTTTGATGCCTCCGAAATAATTTCATTTTCCATTAACTCCTTCCGAAAACCGGGATCACTCAGTGCGAATAGCGAAGCATGTTCCATGAGTGAATAAGCCTGTGCGAACTGGTTCCGGCCAATAAGCTTTTTTGCAAGTTTCTGGTAAGCATGATAAATTTCTGATGAAAAATAGGTTAGAACCGTATCCTGAAGTGCATCGGGAAACAATTTCCTTGACATCAGACTTATTAGAAAAGGTTCATTCTCAAACGCTTTGAAAGAAAAATAATTATCAAGCCAGTCCTTGTAAATGCTTCCATTGATCTCACTCATTTTATGAGAAAGACTGATGTACTCCAATACACGGGAGGTGAAGTAATCTGATAAAGAATCCGTGTTGCCGGGCCAATCCAATGCTCCTGCTTTCATCAGTGCATCAGTAAATGTAAAAGTAAGGCTGCGTGAATATTTGTATGAAGCATCGAGTTTTTCTATAAGATTTTTAGGATCAGAATCATTTAATCGCAGCTTGCCGGTGAAGTTCCTGTTTTTTATCAACTCTATTGCGTGATCCAGTTCCCTGATCCGGAGATAGTTTAAAGGCAGCCGGGTTTTGTCTTTCAGATCAATCTTAAGGGCAAGCTGGTCAAGGGTATCAAGCAGCCAACGGCAGGCATAATAATCGTCGATCTGATTCAGTCTCGTCAGGAATGTGTTTCTTGCCTCTTCATCATAGGATAGCACAGCGGAAGAAATAGTAATGGTATCGGTGGCCTGATCAAAAGAGAACCAGCCATTTCCTGTAACCGATGTATCCGAACACCCGAATGTCAGGTTCGTGAATTCCTTTTCCCTGAACATCGAAGAATCAGCTTTATTACCAATCCTGACCTTGTAATTTATCCGTGAAGGTAAAAGAACGTCTGAAATATTGAAAAGCCGGTAATGAATATCGCCGGTTACCTGAGGGTTACTCGTGGTGATTATAAAGTTTATCTTTCCGGAAGGATCCGTGGCAATGGAAAATTGCAGGTGGTATCTGATCTCAATCTTTACTTTCCAGGGATCTTTCAGGACCTCTTTTGCCATTTCAGTCAAAATCTCATTCCCGTTTTTATTATACGATTGCGGATCGGGAAGAAACGGCACAGAGAAGGTCATGTACCGGTCAATTTCATACTTTACATGTTGTGAAAGAGCGGTGAATGGTATAAAAATTAGTAAGAGATATAAAAGGTTCAGGACGATAAAGTTTCTTATCAAAATTACGGGATTTTGGAAAGACAAAATTATGAGAATAATTTTTACACTCTTTTTCGCCCTTGACCTGGCATTTATGCTCACCGCCATCAATATTACAGTCAGTAATCTGAGCCTTACCGGCAAGAACACCACTGATCATTACATTCTGGTGCAGTTCGACATCAGCCGGGAAAACTCCTGGCGGACCTCATCAGACCCATTCTTCGATCCCATTGGAATTTGCATTTCTGCTCGCAAATCCCGCTGTAAGCGGGATGCTCGCGGGAATTTAAGACTGACATGGAACAATTTTCATGTCAGTTTTTTTATGATGATCAAATTTTATTTTTGTATAAGAAATATTTGTTACTAAATTGCAAGTCCATTTAAAAATTTTTACAAGATGATTAATAAATGTCTCCGGACCATCATCCTGATGGTCGTCGTATTACCCGCTTCAACCATCTTTCTCCAGGCATGCAAGTCCGGGAAAAAGCAGGAACAGAAAGCCCCTGCCTTTAAAGTCATGGAATTGAAGGGCACTAAAGTGCCCGTTTATCTCCAGATGGTCGGGCAAGCCGTCGGCATCCCGACTGTTGAGATCCGCGCCCGTGTTGCAGGCTACCTGGAGAACTGGTCTTTCGAGGAAGGTTCAATCGTTAAAAAAGGTCAGCTGCTTTTTACCATAGAGCAAAACGAATACATCAACAGTCTGAAGTCTGCGGAAGCCGACCTGGACAACAAGATTGCAGCCTGGGAAAAAGCGAAACTGGATGTCGCACGTCTTAAACCCTTGTTATCGACAAATGCCATCAGCCAGAATGATTATGATAAAGCCGTAACGACGGAACAGGAGGATCGGGCAATGGTTGCCAACTCGAGGGCAAGTCTTGCTCAGGCAAAACTAAACCTGTCCTATACATCAATGACCTCTCCTATTACGGGATATATCGGAGCCTGTAATGTCCGTCCCGGAAATCTTGTCGGAAAAGGAGAAAGCACACTTTTATCAACTGTTTCATCCGTTGACCCTATCTATGTAAATTTCCAGATGAATGAAAATGACTACCTCAAGATCATGCGATATGCAGAAGCACATAAAGCAGAATTAAAAGACAACAAAGATATCTTTAAAGTTTTCCTTACCTTGTCTGATAATATGCCTTATGACCATATCGGCAAGATTGATTTCATCGACAGGGATATTGATCCCCAGACAGGTACGATTGCCCTTCGTGCTGTCTTTGCAAATCCATTCGGATTGATTAAACCGGGGAATTTTGCAAACGTAAACCTCGTACTGCTTGAAGAAGAGAATGGGATAGTGATACCCCAGGCAGCCACTACCCAGATACAGGGTAAAAATTTTGCTTTTCTTGTTGATCAGGAGAGTAAGGTAACGCGTATCCCTGTGATCCTTGGTAGAGGTATCGGAAATAAATTTGTTGTTATTAAGGGACTGAAAGTCGGCGATAAGATCATGCTTGAAGGTTTTCAGAAATTCCAGGAGGGAATGAAAATAACGGCCGTAATGGTTCCTGATACGCTGACAGTACCGCAAAGGCCAGGTAATAATTAAATGGTGAAATGGTGAAGGGTGAGATGGTGAACTGAAAATTTAAAATCGTAAATCTCAAATCATAAATAAAAAAATATGCTCCAGCAATTTATAACGCGTCCCATTCTTTCATCGGTCATCGCGATCCTGATAACCCTGGTAGGGATTCTCAGTCTGTTAGTTCTCCCTATTTCTCAGTATCCGGATGTTGTTCCTCCTACCATTCAGGTTACCGCATACTACCCGGGCGCTAATGCCGAAGATGTGCAGAAAACCGTTTCTGTTCCGCTTGAAGAGCAGATCAACGGAGTGGACAATATGACTTATATGACCTCGCAATGCGCCAATGACGGATCATGTAATATCACTGTCTATTTTGAAGTAGGTACCGATCCCGATATGGCAACGGTTAATGTTCAGAACCGTACCCAGCGTGCAATGAACGTTCTTCCTGCAGAGGTGATCCAGGGTGGCGTTATTGTTATGAAGAAGTCGCCCAGTATTCTTTTGTTATATGCCCTGGTTTCAACCGATACAGCTTATGATACGAAATTCCTTTCCAACTATCTTAATATTAATGTCGTAAATGTTCTGAAACGTATTGAAGGCGTTGGTGATGTCAACCTTTTCGGAGGTGATGATTATGCCATGCGTATATGGCTAAATCCGGAGAGGATGGCCGGATACGGCATATCGGTACAGGATGTCCAGTCGGCCATTAAAGATCAGAACGTTCAGGCTGCCGCCGGTCAGATCGGGAAATCCCCGGCAGCAAAAGGCCAGGAAATGTCGATAATGATCCGTGTTCAGGGACGGCTGCTCGATGAAAAACAATTTGAAAATATTGTTGTCAAGGCTAATATTGACGGCTCCCTTGTGAAGATGAAGGATATCGCAAGGATCGAACTCGGTTTGAAGACCTATGATGCGTTTAGCCGGTTTGACGGGAAAACAGCCCCTGTCATTGCTGTATATCAATCGCCTGGTTCTAATGCCGTACAGGTACGCAAACTCTGTGACGAAACAATGGTAGAGTTATCCAAAGAATTTCCTCAAGGGATTACCTATAAAAAAGGTCTTGATACCGTTGAATTTGTAACAGCCTCTGTCGAAGAGGTTCTCAAAACTCTTCTCGAAGCCTTTGTACTGGTGTTCATCGTTGTGTTTATTTTTCTCCAGGACTGGCGGGCAACACTGATCCCGGCAATCACGGTCCCGGTTTCACTCGTCGGCGCACTCGCTGCATTCAGTTTCCTGGGATTTTCAATTAACATGCTGACCTTATTCGCACTCGTACTCGCGATCGGGATTGTAGTGGATGATGCGATAGTCGTCCTTGAAGCAGTGCAGGAGAAAATCGACAACGAGAAGCTCTCCCCACTTGAAGCCACAAAACATACCATGAAGGAGATAACCGGTGCGATCCTTACCATTACCATGGTACTTTGCGCCGTATTTGTTCCCGTTTCATTCCTGGGTGGCACTACAGGTGTTATGTACCAGCAGTTTGCCCTGACCCTGATCTCCTCCATATTAATTTCTGCCCTTCTTGCATTGACATTAAGTCCTCCCCTTTGTGTTATTCTGTTAAAGCCGAAACGTGATAAAAAAGGGCTGCTCGGGAAATTTTTCCGTGGTTTTGACCATGGCTTTGAGAAGACAACCAATGGTTACATGAAGGTCGTGAATAATTTTACCCATCATCTTTCCAGACCGGTGATGTTTTTAGCCCTGATCTGCGTACTTACGATTTTTATCATGAAGTTCCTGCCCTCCGGCTTCCTCCCATCGGAAGACCAGGGGTATTTCTTTATAAATATTAACACTCCAAAAGCATATTCTCTTGAAAAGACCGATGCCGTTACCAGACAGGTTGAGGCCCTGGTTGCCAAACTGCCGGGCGTTGAATCGTACACGATGATCCCCGGTTATTCGATCCTGGATAACTCGGTAAGTACCACCAATGCCATGGCCTTCATCAAACTCAAATCCTGGAAAGAACGTGAATCCAAAGCGCTTCATGCCGAGATGCTTATAAAGCAGCTTCAGGCTGAATTAATTAAAATTCCCGGGGGGATCTGCATGGCCTTCAATGCTCCGGCCATTTCCGGTCTCGGAAAGACAGGCGGGTTGGAACTGCAGCTCGAAGATAAATCGGGCGCCGGATTAGATCAGATGACAATGGTTGTTGGCGGTTTTTATCAGGGATTATCAAAAAGAAAAGAGGTGGCCAGTATTTTCTCCCCTTTCCGTAATGATATTCCACAAATCAGGCTCACTGTTGATAAAGAAAAAGCGAAGACGATGGGGGTTCCTGTAAACAGCATCTATTCAACCCTTCAGTCGCTGTTTGGCAGTTACTACGTCAATGATTTTAACAAATTTGGAAAATCTTACCGTGTGATCATTCAGGCTGATGCCATATATCGTGCGAACAAGGAAGATATCCCGAAGGTATATGTACGTAGCAACGCCGGAAATATGGTTCCATTGGGAACCCTTGTCACAATGACATCCACGCAGGGTCCCGATGTAGTAAAACGTTTCAACCTTTACAGTTCTGCCGACTTTACGATCGGAATTCCACCCGGATCATCCACGGGACAGGGCATTGAAGCAGTAAAGGAAGTGGCCCAGAAGACCCTTCCATATGGTTTTGGTTATGAATACTCGGGAATGACGCGGGAAGAGCTGATCTCCGGGGGGCAGGCACCTTACATCTTTACACTCTGTTTTATTTTTGTATACTTCCTGTTGGCGGCAAAATATGAGAGCTGGCTTTTACCAATCCCGGTTCTCCTGGCAATCCCCTTTGGTGTGTTCGGTGCATTTGGATTGCAATGGGCCCGTGGTTTACAAAATAATATTTATGCCCAGATCGGTTTGGTCATGCTCATCGGTCTGGTTGCCAAAAATGCCATCCTGATCGTCGAATTTGCGAAACAAAAGTATGATGCAGGTCAGCCATTATTCGATGCAGCCCTGGGGGGGGCAAAACTACGGTTCCGCCCCATCCTGATGACTTCTTTCGCATTTATTCTTGGCGTGGTCCCTCTTGTAATAGCCTCCGGAGCTGGAGCTGCCAGCCGTCATGCTCTTGGTACAAGCGTTTTTGGAGGTATGCTTATGGCTACCATTTGCGGAGTCATAATTGTTCCATCTCTCTATGTAGCTTTCCAGAAACTGGAGAATAAAATGAAAAAAAAGAAAGAAGAAAAACCAAGTAGTGAAGTAGTGAGGTAGCGAATTGCGATGCAATCATGAACGCCAGACTAAAATACGGGCTTTGTAAGCACCATTGATTTAACGGCATTCTTGCAAAGAACGATATCTAGAGCGAAGCTAATGTTTCTTTAAATTATTGCAAAGTATTAATTTGTATACAATAAAATCGTAAATTACCTTATATGTTCCGTAAAATCATAAGATTCCATTCAAACCTGTTCCTGCTGATAATTTTAGTTGCAGTCAGTAGTTGTAAAGTCGGCCCCAATTACAAACGACCGGCAATGAATTTCGACAGCCTATACCGTTTCGCTCAGAGCTCCGATACAAGCACTTTGGCAAACCTTGAATGGGTAAAACTTTTCAAGGATACAGTTCTCCACCGGATGGTGAAGACAGGACTCCGGAATAATTATGATATCCGGATAGCCTTTTCAAGGATTGAACAGGCAAGGGCAACTTTCAAACAAGAACGTGGAAAGCAATGGCCTCAATTCAGTGCCGGGGCCAATGGCGGTTGGGAAAAGCAACCGTTACCCAGTGGGCAATCAGCTGAATACAGTACCCTTCAGGCATTTGCGGGTGTCAGCTGGGAAATTGATCTTTGGGGTAAAATGAGAAGATCGAAAGAAGCGGCCCGTGCTAACCTTTTTGCACAAATTGCTTATCAGCAATCGGTAAGAATAACGCTCATTTACGAAATTGTATCTAATTATTTCGATCTGCTGGAACTTGACAATGAGTTTGTGATCACTAAACAAAATATTCGAATCCGTGAACAATCCCTTGCACTGGTAAGGGCTAAAATGATTGCCGGAACTGCTTCCGGATTGGTAGTAGCCCAGGCAGAGGCCGAACTTGCCCTGGCTATGACCGAAATACCAAAGCTTGAAATGTTGATCGCTGAAAAAGAGAATTATTTAAGCACACTCCTTGGAGAATCGCCTCATGCGATCAGAAGAGGGCGTCCCATGCTTGACCAGTTAAATGTACCCGAAATATCAACGCCAGGAATTCCTTCACAATTGATTGTCCGGCGACCGGATATCATCATGGCGGAACAGACTTTGGTTGCAGCAAATGCCAACATCGGAGTAGCCCGGGCTATGATGCTTCCCACCCTTAGTATTTCTGGAAGCCTTGGAGGATCTTTCTTCCCCACAAGCTTACTTTACAATGCACTGGGAAACCTGATTGCTCCTATCTTCGGAGGCGGCCAGCTCAGGGCTGGTTACAAAAAAGCCACTGCACAAAAGGAAGAGATGCTGTACACTTACCAGCAAACGATCAACAATTCGTTGAAGGAGGTATCCAATGCTATCATCGAAGTCGATAAACAACATGATATCGTTCAAAGCCAGCAGACGACCGTCAACGCCGCCCAGACTTCTTACGATCTTTCATTTCAGTTGTACAATGCCGGTTATGCCAGCTACCTTGATGTGATCAATGCACAAAGCTTGTTATTTTCTTCCCAGATAAATCTGTCATTAGCACAGAGTAATGAATTAACTGCCCTGGTCACCTTATACAGCACATTGGGAGGGGGATGGAGATAGTATTTAAATCTGATGAATTCACTATAAATATGTTTTAATGGACAATACTGCTTTAAGTTATCACAGGAAGTCACGGTTTTATATTATATTCATCCTTGTTGGGCTGTGTTCATTCGTGCAAGCACAGAATAAGGTTGACAGCATAACCGACGACATTAAGAATAAAATGTTCCACCGGTTGAAGAATTTTACCTTTGGATTTTATATTGACGCTTATGTTAACCAGGTTCTCATTAGCAGAAGCGACACCTCCGACATCGTTCCGTTTTCAGGCAATTGCCCTGTAGAGAATCAGATCCGTCTTAATGTTGCCGCCATTGAAGTAGAGTACAATGCGGAGAAAATAAGGGGAAAACTCGCCCTCCAGTTCGGAGATGCTCCGAATCTTCTTGCTGATCAGAATGTTCAATTCATTAAGAACCTTCGCCAGGCAAATTTTGGTTTCAGGATCGTGAAAAATCTTTGGATTGATTTCGGATATATGTTAAACCCGGTTGGCTATGAGTCATCCTGGCCGGTCATCAACCAGTTCAGTACTGTCACTGTCGGTGGATACTTTGAACCCGGAAGTGTTTTGGGAGTGAAATTATCCTACCAGGTCAACGACAAATTCAGCATAGGCTTCGCTCTGGGTAATCCTTATTCCGTGGCTTATGCAAAAAATACCCATCTGGCAGGAATGATACTGTTGACGTACAACCCGCTTAAGAATCTTTCAATAACTTATAATAACTTCTTTGGCAACCAGGCATTGGTGAATGCCGATATTTCAAACAATATCTTTTATAACAACCTGATCGTAACTTATAATCCGGTAAAACTGCTGGAATTGGTCGGACAGCTTGATTTTGCGATCCAGACAAATTCGTCCCTCCCTCCCGATACCAACATGATTGCATCGATGTTCTCCGGATTTATCCAGGCCCGTATTCCATTTAACGACCATTTCGCCGTTATGGCAAGATATGAATTTTTTAATGATCCGGATGGATTCTTATCAGGAGTATATAATTTCAAAGGGAAGACCAGAGGGTTGCTGACCTATGGGATTGGATGTGGGGTTGAATACAAACCTGTCAAGATCGGCTATATCAGAGTGGAATACCGCTATATCAATTCCAATACAGGAAATTTTGTCTTTCATAACCTTGACAGTGATAATATGCAGGCATTCATTTTTACCACCGGGGTCAGGTTTTAAGCCATGGCAAAATTTTCCTGGAACAAAAGCGTTTTCTTATAAGAACATTTCTTCATATGAACACTGCAGAACTCGATAAAAAATATAATCAGATCTGTGGTCATATTTTCAAGGGTCGGCTCAAGGAGGCCTTGGATGAAACAGGCCGACTTATCAGGTCTATTACTCAATCCGAATATTACTATCAACTCGAAAACTTTACTGAAAACTACAAAAACCTTCTGCACTATGCCTTTGAGGGTTATAAAGATCCACAACAAAAAATAATCCTCATTAATCTCTCGGCCTCCCTGCTTAATATGGCAGATGAAATCAGGCAAATACTGATCATGCAATTCTTGCCGGTCAGAAGACAGGAAACAATAGCCCTTGCCCGGGAAATGGGAGAAGACCCTATGATGGTTGCCGGTCATATTGATGATATTTTTTTCAACCGTGAGTTGGACAAGCTGATCGAAGAGAGTGAATCTAAGCAAACAACACCATCCGGATCGTTTTCTATTTCAGCTCGTGACATGGATTCGATCTTTCGGTGGATATGGCTCTCATCTAAATTCGGAGAGTATCATATCACTTTGATCCGTAAGATCTTTCGCTCTGAAACCGTAGAGTGGTACGACAAATGTCTCATCATCAGCGCGATTACAATTAGTCTTCTGGATTATTTCGATATCCAGAAATTGTTGCTTCTTATTGAATTCAGCGAAGCGCGGCAGGACCATATCTATCAAAGGATACTGACAGGACTGATCCTTGCATTAACGGTTTATGATAAACGGATTGTTTTTTATCCTGAACTTTCTGAAAAACTGAAGCGACTCAGCAGTGACGAAAATATTTGTAATGACGTTGAGATGATTCTGTTACAATTGCTCATGGCACGGGAAACAGAGAAGATAAGCCGGGAATTCGAAGAAGAAGTACTGCCGGAGATGAAAAAAATGATGCCTAAAATCGAAGACAAACTACAACTTGGCCAACCGGAAGAAGAAGATATGGAAGGTAAAAATCCCGGTTGGAAGGATCTCGTTGAAGAAGTACCCGGACTTTTTGAGAAAATTGAGAAATTTTCGAAAATGCAGATCGAAGGCGCCGATGTTTTCATGAGTACATTTAAACTGTTAAAGCGTTTTGATTTTTTCAATATCATGTCAAATTGGTTTGTCCCTTTTCATCCGGGTCACCCGGAAATAAACAAATCTACTCCTGAAAGTGAAGAGATAAACCAACGGCTTATCGATAGTCTTTCAAAAGCCTTTTACATCTGTAATTCCGATAAATATTCCTTCGCACTTAATTTCCAGGCAATCCCTGCACAACAAAGAAGTATGATCGTAACAAATTTCGAGGCTGAATTTGCCCAGATGCAGGAGATGGCATCGGAAGAACAGCTTCTTGATCAGTCACTTCAGTCAAATGCCATTTTCACCCAGTATATCCAGGATCTTTATCGCTTTTTTAAGCTTTACCCGTCAAAAGAGGAATTTGAAGACGCTTTCCAACGGAGATTCAGTTTTAACGATCTCTATTTTTATAGGACTTTCTTTGAACAAGAAGGATTTACGGAACGGCTTGCCTCCTTTTATTTCGAAAAGGAACATTACTATGAAGCCATCGAAATTTATGAATACATTATTGGTAAGTCTGTTCCAAAGGGTGAATATTATGAAAAGATCGCCTATTCCTTCCAGAAAATCGGTCGGTTTAAAAAAGCTGTGGAATTTTATAATAAAGCAGAGCTTTTCGATACAAACCGACTCTGGATACTTAAAAAGCTTGGATGGTGTAGCCTGAAACTCAAGGATTATACATCTGCTTTGAACTATTTCAGAGATGCATCAATCCTGCAACCCGATGATATGAACCTTCAGTCGCAAGTAGGCCAGTGTTATCTGAACCTCAAAGATTTCGAACATGGACTGCAAACTTACACGAAAGTCGGTTTTTTTTCATCAGATAATTTGAAAGTTCTTCGTCCGATCGCTTATTGCCAGTTTGTTCTTGGTAAGCTGGCCCAGGCTGAGACGACCTACAGGGAGATTCTTGAAATTGCCAATCCCGTTTCACCCTACGATCTGATGAACGCCGGGCATGTGCAGCTTTGCTTGAACAAACGTAAACAAGCTGCTGAACTTTATTCCAAATGTTTGTCAGTAAAGTTAGCCAGGCAAGAAGATCTTATTGCCGCGTTTGATGAAGACATCCACTATTTGACTAAAAACGGAATCAGCCCTGATGAGATTCCCCTTATAAAGGATTATCTGCTTTTTCAATCCGAACCTTCCTGAAACTAACTAATTTACCCCTCCCGCCTCCCTGCATGCAGTGTAAGGTTTGAGGCAGGTATATTAATATCTTGACTTATGTAGATAATTATATTATTTTTGAGCTATGGAAAAAAATGTAAAAATAACTTGCAGTGTCACGATACGAACGACGCTCCTTTTTATGATTGTCGGTTTACTTTTATTTCTACCGTGGAATCCGGTATCTGGTCAATCGGGTGACTACAGGTATCCTGAGACAAATAACCTGGTTGACCTGGTTAACGATGCAGCATCGATGGTCAGACAAAAAGGCGAAACCGCTTTCACGGATTTTGCAGTGAAGGGCAGCAAATGGAGGACTGGCGACACTTACATTTTTGTTCTGGATATGAAGGGAACTTTTTATGCGCATGAAAATTCCGCCATGGTAGGCAAAAATTATATTGATCTGAAAGACACAAATGGAAAGCCAATTGTTAAATGGCTTATTCAAGAGGCTGGCAGTGAAAAGCACTGTGGATGGACTCATTATATGTGGGTCAGGCCGAGACAGACAGTACCTGCCTGGAAAACCACTTATGTCAAACTTGCAAGAACCTCATCGGGAAAGGAATATGTTGTAGGCTGCGGTTTATACAATATGGGAATGGAAAAAGCCTTTGCCGTGGATGCTGTCGACGATGCCATAGACCTGATGAAAAAAGATGTTAATAAAGCCTTTACCATACTTAAAGACAAAACCTCTGAATTTGTTTATAATGATTCCTATATATTTGTTCTGGATACAACTTTCACTCTTTTGGTGGATCCGCCTTTCCCGAAATTTGAAGGAACTAATGTGTATCACTATAAAGATATCTACGGGAAATACATCTTCCGTGAGTTTATGAAAGTAGCACGCGAAAGAGGATCAGGGTGGGTGGATTATATGTGGCCCAGGCCAGGTGAGACCATACAATCACAGAAATCATCCTTTGTGAAGAAAGTTGTTATCAACAATAAATTCTATCTGGTCGGAACTGGTATCTATCTTGATTAAGGATGATCAATCCGGTTAATTTACTTTCCTTGTTAACATAAAATCTTCTTGATAATGCTTATAAGCTTTTCCTTTAAGATGGGTTTTGTAAGGATATCGTTGCACCCTGCGTTGAGCACGCGGATTTTATCTTCAGGGAATGCATAGGCCGTGAGAGCAACAACCGGTAACAAAGGTCTGAATTTCCTGATTTCCATCGTGGTTTCATAACCATTCATGACTGGCATCTGGATATCCATGAAAATTAGGTTTATTTTTGTATTGGTTTGACAAATTTCGATCGCATCCCGGCCATTATCCGTATATAAAATCTCTGCCTCAGTACCTTTTAATATCATGCGGATAAGTTCAAAATTTTCAGCGCTATCATCAACAATAAGAATGATCATGTTCTTCAGGTAAGGTTTTTCATGATCCTGAACAGGTCCCTGGCTTTTAGGAGGGGCTTTCAATACTATGGACAATGGTAACCTGAAAAAGAATGATGAACCGGCGCTTTCCCCGGAAGCCATCCACATCTTGCCTCCCAACAGTTCCACCAGACCTCTGGAAATAGGCAGGCCAAGTCCGCTCCCTCCATACTTCCGGGTATGATCCTCCTCTTCCTGTCTGAATCTGTCAAAAATAATATGCTGTTTATTTTTAGCAACACCTTTGCCTGTATCTTCAACAAAGAAAATGAGATTTCCCGATTCGGTGCGGTATCCAAATTTAATATATCCCGATTGGGTAAACTTCGTTGCATTCCCGATCAGGTTATTCAGAATTTGTTCAAGTCTCGCATCATCGCAAAGAATATAGCTTTTATCATTCTCAAATTCTTTTTCAATCAACAAGTTCACATGATCTTTTCCTGAAAGAATCAGTTCATTATGAAACATAGTGAAAATGTTGTCAAGAAGCGCGTTCAAATTGAAAACGACCCGGTGAATCGATAACTGATTGCTTTCGATTTTAGCAATATCAACAATATCGCTGATTACCCTTAAAAGAAGCCGACTGTTTTTATTTATAATTGAAACATATTTATGACGGTCATCGGGAGTCAGTTCATCATCATTGAGCAATTCCGCAAACCCGAGTATACCGTTCATGGGAGTCCGGATTTCATGCGACATATTGGATAGAAATGCGGTTTTCAGCCTGTCCGATTCCTCTGCTTTCTCCTTTGCCTTTATAAGCTCCTTCTCATTCTTGAGACGCTCGGTAATATTCATATCCGTCCCGCGATACCCCGTCAGGTTGCCTTCTTTATCAAGAATGGGGGATCCTGTTGTTTCGAGGATTACCGTTTGCCCATTCTTATGAAGATTAGGATTGATAAAATCCTTAAACGATGTTTTTTGTGAAAAGGCTGCAAGGGCGCCTGATTTCAGGTCTTCGGCCACTTCAGATTTAAAAAGATTATAAAAATATTTTTTTCCTACAATCTCATCAGGTTTGTATCCCAGAATCTTTTCCACGACAGAATTTGAATATGTGTAGAGGCCGTCCGCATCTACCTCCCATATCCACTCTTCCGCACTTTCTGCAACCTGCTTAAACCGTTCCTCGCTGGCATGTAGCTCCTTTATTGTGAATTTAAGGGGGGTAGTAACCCATTTTCTAAACAAATAACCCAGCAATAGAATAAAAACAAGTCCAATGCAAACGGAAAAGAGGACTAGTATCCTCATAGTCTTCTCCCATTCCATGAGAACGGGATCATGGTTGACGAATGTGATCGATGCAATTGGTCTCCCATTCCAATCCGACAGATCCCGGTGTACGTGGTTCGGCAGATATTCAATGACTTCCTGGTCACCGGACGTTGATATGGAAAGGTCAATGCTCATCCCGGTTATTTTTTCAAAACCCCTGATCAGCGCTGTATCCCAGGTTATGGCATAGAAGTAAAATCCTGAAGGCGACGAAAGGTGCCTGATATCGATAGTAGGAACAATGGTCGCTCCGAAAACTTCAAAAATTAAACTATCCTTCGTTAAGAAGAAATGACATTTCGGATTTTGTCGTGATAAACTATTTTTTATTGAATCCGGAGACAAAAGTGTGAACAAGGCTTTTTCAGACGAATCGTTGACTGTATAGACCAGATTCCAGTCAGGATCGTAAACCCAAATTGCGTTAATGGAAAATGTCTCTAAGAGTGTGTTTATACATTCTTCTTCGAAGTCCCGGGTTGGATTGGCAACATATTGAACGGTCTCATCCCACTCGGAATTGTCGATTAATGGTCCGGTGTATTTTTCTTCGTTGAAGTAAAGTACCTGGCTGGTAATTTTGATATCGTTAATCTGAGAAGCCTTAAGGAATAATTTTTTTTGGTTTGTATTAAAAATCCACCATAAGAAGATGAAAATCACCAGTCCCGCGATAAAAATGAACTCTACAAAAAGAAGTCTTGTTTCGGGTTTCCTGATTTTAAACATTGGCAATCAAATAATCTTTAAAATTTTTGCATTAAAAATAATACAATTTTAGATATAAATTTACTCAAAAAGGTCTTACTGATCATTGACCTATAAGACCTTTTTGTTCTTCATGTGCCCGGAACAGGACTCGAACCTGCACATTCTTAAGAATACTAGTCCCTGAAACTAGCGCGTCTACCAATTCCGCCATCCGGGCGAAGGGAGTGTGGTTGTGAAAAAGAGCGGCAAAAGTACGAACATTTTTTGAAGTAAAAAAGAAGGTTCGATTTCCCGATAAATATAAATATAATTAATTAGTTAGATATTCTTTTTATTTTTACCTGTCTAAAACCCATTTCCCTATGTATCTTTACGAAAAGCTTAATGTAGCCATTGTCGACAATGAGCTGAACCAGGATACTCCCGAAGGTCGTGCCTTCCGGACTCTGATTCAAACCCTGAAAACCGTCGATATCCATGTTATCGAATTGTCATGCTTTGAAGGAGCATTACCAGCCATAATTCGCAAACCCGAACTGGATGTTATCATTATTGACTGGGACAAATCAAACCAGGCAAACCGAGAACTTGCCCGGGAATTGATTCTTTCCTGCCGTGCCCGGAACCATGAGATCCCGATATTTCTTTCTGTTCATCCTGATGCACTTGCCACACTGACACTCGACATTGAAAAGATAATTGCAGAATACTTCTGGATTCTTGAGGATACTACGGAATTTATTGCCGGGAGGATTGACGCTGCTGCCCGTCGTTACCGCGACCGGCTTCTTCCACCTTTCTTCAACTCTCTCGTGAATTTTGCCGATGATTTTGAATATTCATGGCACACGCCGGGGCATACCGGAGGTACGGCTTTTCTGAAATCACCTTCAGGCAGGCTCTTCCACCAATTCTTCGGGGAAGAACTATTCCGTTCCGATCTCTCCATTTCCGTCGGGGAACTGGGTTCTCTTTTAGATCACTCCGGCACGATTGGTGAAGGTGAACGGTTTGCAGCGAAAGTCTTTGGAGCTGACCAAACTTACTATGTAACGAATGGAACCTCAACTGCTAATAAGATTATTTTTATGGCGTGTGCAGTGGAAGGTGACACCGTGATCATCGACAGGAATTGTCATAAATCGCTCGAACATTCCACTATCCTCACCGGAACGCGACCTATATGGTTACAACCGGTAAGAAACCGGTACGGCATCATTGGCCCCATCCGCCCTGAATCATTGAAGGAAGATGCCATAAAAGCTATGATAAAATCGTGTCCGGTCATTATTGATAAAAAAAGTCCCCCGGTTTACGCGGTAGTTACCAACTCCACATACGACGGTGTTTGTTATAATGCTGTCAGAGTTGAAGAGATGCTTGGGAAAGTAGTTTCAAGGCTTCATTTTGATGAAGCCTGGTATGGCTATGCAAAATTCAACCCG
>Ga0172371_10005845_pt1 | contig 18125 bp, 18 predicted proteins | sample Lak12m_FD_114543 | JGI IMG/M metagenome (GOLD analysis project Ga0172371, IMG submission 114543) | Freshwater microbial communities from Kabuno Bay, South-Kivu, Congo - kab_022012_12m | ecosystem: Environmental > Aquatic > Freshwater > Lake | place: Democratic Republic of the Congo: South-Kivu...
CCGCCTCCATCCGCACCTGGATCGCCACCTGGAACGACGAGCCCCGGCCGTATGTGTGGCACAAGACGGCCGACGAGATCCTGGAGAACCTTGCCGGGTATTGTCAGCGTATTAACAACTCGGGACACTAGGCCTCCTCGGCAAATGACGCCGACTGCCGGCGAAAGTAGACCACCGAAGCGACGACCAGACCGATGGTGATGCCCACGGGGATCGAGCGCACCCAAGGCGAGCCATACAGCTGGGAGATCGTCTCGGTCTCAGGAGTGATGAGGACGTAGCGCGCATCCTGAACGATCTGGGCCATCGGATTGAGAATCAGGAGGCGGGCATAACGAGCCGGCACGAGACTCAAAGGATAGAGGATGGGAATGGCGTAGAATGCCGCCTGCATGCCCACTTCCCATATGTAGTTGAGATCGCGGAAGCGCACATAGAGGGCACTCAGGAAGAATGCCACGGAGATAGAGAGAGCCACCAGCTCCAGAAAGATGAAGGGGAGCCAGAGGACATCCAAGCGGAGGGGCACGCGAAGCACGACCATGAAGAGGAAGATCACCAGCATGTTGAGAACAAAGCTGATGAGAACGGATGCACCGACCGAAAGGACCACGACGTACCGTGGGAAGGTGATTTTGCGCAGTAGATCTGCCCTTGCCACGATTGAGGATAACCCCTGCGTAGTCGCTTCAGTGAAGAAGCCCCACACCACGATGCCTAACAGCAGGTACACCGGGTAGTATGGAACGCCTGCCCCCAGCCTAAGGAACTTCACAAAGACGACGTAGAGGATTGAAAAGACGGCGAGAGGCCTTAGCAACGTCCACAGATACCCAAGAAGCGAGGCCTGGTAGCGCAGTCTAAAATCGGTACCCACCATCGCCCCCAGGAGGATCAGGGAGTACCGATAGCGGATGCGTATGCGCACGAGGAGTTCTTTCACGTCCCTAATCCGCGTAGAGAATCAGCCAGTAGTCAGTATAGCCTAGGCATCAAATGGGACCGTCGAGCGTTCGGTGCGGACTTGTGTGCAGAAGCGTCCCAGACGAGCCGAGGGCCATGGCATGCATGCGATCGCCGAATCAACCCGAGAAGGGAGCAGTCCATGACCCAGAAGAAGAGCGCGGCCCCCGGGACGAGCAGGGCGGCTCTCACAAAGGGCTTGGGCGTGCGGGACGAGTTCGTGAACGCTTCGTCACCCTGCGGGAAACCGAAGCCCTGGGAGACCGCAGGCGCCGAGAGTACAATGCCAAGCGACTGCGCACTTCTCACCTCGGATTATCGTCTGCCCGCCTCTAGCCCGGGACTGTCTTTCAAGGGCGAATCGACATGCACGGAATCTTCCTGCAGGTTGTGTAGAAAGTTGAGGGACCCCACCGGATTGGTCCGGTGGGACACTTTCTCGTATGCTCAGTGCAATCGAATACCGGAGAGACTTCCGAATGGAAACTCCAGTGGCCCGCCGCCTTCAAGCGCTCATCACACAGAACCACATGGTCGACATGGCGGGTTCCGAGATTCTGACGCTAGAGCTAGCGGAAGCGTTGCAGCATCGAGGTTACGAGGTAAACGTGTTCTCGCATGTGGTCGGCGATCCTATTGCACGACTCGCAAGAGAACGCGGCATCGCGTTGACGGATGATCAAGCGTCCTTGGATGAACTTCCGATGGACCTTGCTTGGATTCATCACCAGGTAGTTCCGGATTCTCTGGCGTCCAAGTTGGGCGGTGCACATACAATTGTGGTGTTCGGCCACATGTCTCCGTTCGAGCCTCTCGAGTTGCCATTTCTAGCAGATATTGAGTCTCGCCTCGCAGACGTTGTCGTTGCCAACTCCGACGAAACGGCCAGCGTATTGGGCGCCTTCGGCATCGATGAAGTGCCTGTCATAGTCCTTGGCAACCCAGCTCCGGACTCATTCTGGCAGATGCCGGCGTCAAGACCCACAGCACTTCGGAGACTGCTGGTCGTGACGAATCATGCGCCTGACGAATTGCGCGAGGCAATAGGGCGGCTGACGGCGGAGGGGCTTGAAGTCGCCCATATCGGTGCGCATGGCAGAATCGCAGCCGTGACCCCAGAAGAAATCGCTGCCGCCGACGCCGTGGTGACCATTGGAAAGACCGTGCAATATGCACTAGCCGTCGGTCGCGCCGTCTTCTGCTACGACGTTCACGGCGGTCCCGGCTGGCTCTCAATGGAACACTTGCCATTGGCGCGTGAACACAACTTCTCCGGTCGTCCCTTCGGTCGTATGAGCGCAGAGGAAATCGTCGCCTCGATTCTCGATGGCTATGAGCGTGCTAATTCCGACGTTGACTTTCTTCGGAATGCCGTATCCGGCTTGACTTTGTCACGCCGCCTACAGCTGGTCTTGGAGACTGCAGCAGACTCGAAGCGACTAAAAGGGCAGCTCAGTCAAGCAGACAAGCGCCGCATAGGAGCGTACTTCGCTCTGGCAGGCCGCTCCATTCGTGAGCACTACGCCCTCGCCTCGAGTGATGCTCATCTGATCAGGGCGCAGGTCGAACTGGCTGCGAACGCGGCACAACTTGCTGACATCTACTCCTCCACTTCATGGCGTCTCAGTTCGCCCGTGCGATTGGCGGGCCGTCTGTCGCGAAGAGCTCAGAGCGGCAGGGTGCGCCGGGAAGCGGGCAAACTCGCCAGGCTGTTGGCACCAAGCTTGGTGCAACGTCATGGGCGTCGAAACGCCCACAAAGCATGACGGGCAACCTCCTAGACAGCAGGAACTGCGGAACTTACGTGCACCCACGACAGAGATGGGGAGAGAATGGGTGAACCCGCCCCGATTCTTGCGGACCTACTCCAGCCACCGATTCTGGTCCGAGCGATCGGGGACCGGGCGACCTTCGACTTCCTGGTGGCCCGGGAGACGGGCCCGCGGCTCGCGGTCGAGGCACTACTCCTGGGAAAGGGCCAAGGCATGACCACCGGCCGCGTGCAGCGTTGGAGCGCGATAGAGCGATTCACCCCGCGTATCTTGAACGGCATCCGGATGAGGCGGTCAGTCTGGCGCGCGGCGAACGTGGCCTTCTCGCCGGGACGTGAGTCGCGACTCCCCGGCTACTGCCGCGTCTGTGGAACCGCCGTCCACTTCACTCTGCCCGGTACGGAACCTGGCGCCGCCAACTTCAGAGAGGCGCTGCATTGCCCAGTTGCGGGCTCAACAACCGACAAAGGTTCATGGCGTCAACGGCCCTCGAACTCCTGGAGTCGAAAGGAAAGGACTCAAGGCTCTATGCGTACGAGCACGTAACCGCATTCTTCGACCGGATGCGCGAACGTCTTGGAAACCGAGCTGTAGGTAGTGAGTACTTGGGCCCGGACATGCTGCCCGGGCAGGTGAGAGATGGAGTCAGACACGAGGACGCTACCTCTCTCAGCTTCCCCAACGCCTCGTTTGACGTCCTCGTCTCCAACGACGTCTTCGAGCACGTTCCGGACATCGAGGCGACCCTGTTCGAAGCCCGACGCATACTTCGACCCGGCGGCACTCTGCTCTTCACCGTACCGTTCTATGGCACCGACGCGACAGAACAGCGCGCAGCTTTGGTCGCCGGCACCGCGCAACACGTCAGCGACCCTGAGTACCACGGTGATCCAGTGCGCCCCGAGAAGGGTTCCCTGGTCTTCTACCACTTTGGATGGGACCTGCTCGATCTCTGCCGAGACGCTGGGTTCACCACCGCTACGATGATTGCGTACTACAGCATGTTGTTCGGCCATATCGGCAGCGGCATTCAATACGCATTTCGAGCCGATGTCGCCTGAACGCCCGAAGACCGATAGGTGCCAGCTCACTGCAAGGCACAGGTAGGGTGTCGTGGGGCGACAAGTCCAATCTCTTTGCGCAGAATAGCCGCGTAGACTAGAATAGTTGAACCAACATGCAGAAACGAATCCGCAAACAGCAGATTCGGGATGGGGGAGAAGCAGGGAGTTCTGGATGGCGGGCACTCATGGAACTGGCACACCTCGCAGGCCTCAGACACTCTATTGCACGCGCAATAGAGATGGAGACGAAATTGGTACACTGGTCTCGTTTCGTGCAGACCCCGCCCAACTTCTCTGTTTGTGAGGGTCGGCCAAGAGGTACTCACGGCAGGCATCCTGATCCTAAATTGGAATGGCCGTGACCTCCTCCGCGTACACCTGCCCTCAGTAGTCGCCGCTGCAGAGCACAGCGGCATCGGAATCGCCGTCGCCGACAATGGAAGCACCGACGACAGCCTCGCGATCCTCGCGCAGGACTTCCCTCATGTACTCACAATTCCCCTCGACGAGAACCACGGCTTCGGCGGCGGGTACAATCTCGCCATGCGCCGCGTTCGCTGGGACGTGGTTATCCTGCTCAACAACGACATGGCCGTAAGGGAGGACTTCGCAGACCATTTGCTCGAGCCCTTCTTGCACGATGACTCGCTCTTCGCTGTCAGCGCTCAAATATCCTTCCAGGATCCGCATGCCAGACGCGAGGAGACCGGTCGAACGAGTGCACGTTTCTACAGGGGGGAACTCCAGTGTGCCCACTTCCCGGTGCCTACGGACGATGCGGTCGTGCCCGTCTTCTGGCTGGGTGGTGGCTCTGCCGCGGTCTCGCGCGCGAAGTTTGAGGCGCTCGGCGGGTTTGAGGAACTCTATAGCCCGTTCTACGTAGAGGATGTCGACCTGTCCTTTCGTGCATGGCAGCGCGGGTGGTCCACCCTTCTCGCTCCACGCAGTCACGTGATACACCGGCACCGTGGCTCGACAAGCCGCTTGGACCCTCGCTACGTGGAGGAAATCATCGCCCGCAATCGACTGCTCTTCGTCTGGCTCAACATTCGCGATCGCCGTCTCCTACTGGAGCATCTCACGTGGCTTTTGTGGCGCATCGTCCACCGAGGTGGCGGTGACATGCTGGGGATTCGCCCCCTCGTTGCAGCCCTCAGACACCTACCGACCGTGTTGAAAAAGCGCAGAGGCGCCCACCGAGCCGCCGTGGTCCGAGACGTAGAGATCCTTGAGTTGTTTGCGCACGACCCCGGGTGGACTTCGTGACTACCGTCGCCGATTCCCAGGCGTCCTCGCGGCGCCCCCTACGCCTCCTCTTCTTCGTACCGATAAGCGTGTACCCCGTAAGTCACGGCGGTGCATCCAGGATCATGAACACCATTTGGGGACTGTCCAAACGCGGCCACGAAGTGCACGTGTTGTCACTTGTCGGCAACAACAGCGAGCAAACAGCAATGCTCTCGATGCCAGATGTGGCCAGTTCGGCATCCTACGTGATTCCCCCAGAGATGAGCTTTCTTCCCGGCGGACTCGTTCCATCGGTGGTCCGATCGTCCTTCCGGCCATCGATAAGCCGGCACATCGATGAGATGGTACGGCACTACGCAATAGATATCGTGCAGCTGGAATACACTCACTCGGCGGCATATCTCTCCAAAAGCGCGGGCACACCTACCGTTCTGGTCGAGCATGACATCGCCTATCGTTCGGCCCTCCGCCGCACGCTCAAACTCGGCCTTGGCTTGCGCAAGGTGTTTGGACTGTTCGACACTGCGAGGCTCTACCGATGGGAGATCAAGGGCGCCAGAACAGCCGACCTTGTGCTTGCCGCCTCTGCCGAAGAAGCCGCGATCCTGCGCCGACACCGAATCGCCAGAGTCACCAGCTCTGTGCCCAATGGAGTCGATGTCGCCGCCCTCGAGCCCAAGGGCGTCCGTCCCGAGTCAAAGGACATCCTCTTCGTGGGATACTTCTTGCACCCTCCAAACGTGGATGCACTTCGCTACTTTGTTTCGACAGTCTGGCCACTGTTGAGTAGAACCGGGCGGGAACTGAGCGTCTCCATCGTAGGCTCGAATCTGCCCAAAGACCTCGCTTCTGCAGTCGAGAGATGCGGCTTCCGCTATGCGGGCTACGTGGACGATCTTGCTGAAGAGCTTTGGTCGCATCGCGTCTTCATCGCCCCCATACGCTATGGTGCTGGAACCAGGATCAAACTCCTGGAGGCGGCTGCCGCTCGGTGCGCGATGGTCTCGACAACCTTGGGAGCCGAAGGCCTGGGACTGCGCGACGGCCACGACCTCCTCATCGCAGACACGCCGGCCGGCTTCGCCAGATCAGTAGAGAGGCTTCTCGATGACAGTGCGTTGCGGGCTCGTCTGGGCGTCGCTGCGCATGACTCCGTAAAGCGCCGCTTCGATTGGCCTATGCTGGCTGCTGAACTCGAGGGTCTCTACTACCGCCTATTGATGCAGTCGTGATGTACGGAAGCCTCATCGTGACATGCGCCGCATCTGACGCCATGCCCTTCTTGCACGGTCTACCGAACAATGAACTCGAGCAGACGACACTCATTGCCACATCGCACTTGGCCAACGCGATCGAGGGGCAGCGAATGGCCCACGACGTGCATGTCACCGCCGGCGTCTCTACTCTCCGAGCAGTCCGGCAGATAGCAGGCTGTTCCCGCCGGCCGATTGCTATCGTAATCGGCCCCGATCCAGGCGGACCGCTTCGCAGCAAGGGGCTCGTCCGCGCTCGTCTCCTAGCTCCGTTGGCCTTGGCCGGCTCCGAGCGCGCCGATCTCATAGAAGTCGACAGGGGAGGAGCGGTCAGCCGGATCGCAGAGAGCCTGACCCGACGGGCTTTGCTTCGCACGATCTACGTTCGTGAAGCACGCCAGCTTGGTGGGCCGCTGTTGCGTGGAGCGGTGGCGATTCCCCTGACTTTGATCTCGCTCGCGCGGCTTCTTGCTTTCGTATTGTGGACGGAGGGTCGCGCACGTTTGACAACCCGACGACCATGAACCAGGTCCCAACAGACTCGTTCCGGCAGAGGCCACATGCAGCAGCAGGAGACGTGGAGTGCGGGTTCTACAACCGGATGATTCCCATCCGCCCACGGACCGCGTCGACCACTCCCTGCAATAGCGCACACCCGTCTCTCGGCCGCCCGCGGGCCACCAGATAGAGGGCGTTCAGCAGCGTATTCAGGAAGATCCAAGGGAGCACGCCCGGACGGTGCCTTCGGTAGAAGCGCAGACGATTGCGACCCTCGAATCGCCACTGTATGTGGCGCCTGCCGCTTGCAGTGGACCCACCGAGTTTGTGCCAGATACGCGACCCCGGCACGTAGACGACGCGCCAGTCTGCCCGACGCGCACGCGCGCTCCAGTCGACGTCCTCCCAGTAGAGGAAGTAGGCCTCATCCATCGGGCCGATCGACCTCACTGTACTGGCGCGGGCAAGCAGGCTGCAGCCGGTCGCGAAGTCGACGGCCGTGATCTCGTCATACTGCCCTTCGTCGATCTCGTCTACACCGCGATGCACCGACCATCCCCAGATCGGCGACAGGAAACCACCTGCGTGCCACAACGTGCGGGGCTGGTCGAGGTAGTAGATCCTCGACGTGGCGAACCCCACCGTTGCGTCGGCCCGCACGACATCAACGAGGGCGCTGAGCGAATCGGGATCGACGACGGTGTCATTATTCAGAAGCCAAATGTAGGCGGCGCCGAGCCCCCCCGCGGCACGGATGCCGACATTATTCCCTCCGGCGAAGCCAAGGTTGGCGCCGGTCTCGATCAGACGCAGCTGAGGGAAGCGGTCACGCAGCCGGTCGACCGAGTCGTCGGTCGAACCATTGTCGACGACGATGATCTCGAAGTGGGGATAGGAAAGCTGAGCGCACGACTCGAGGCACCTGACGGTATCTCGCCAGCCATTCCAGTTCACCAGGATGACGCAGACGAGCTCTTCGCTCGAACCATGCTGCGTGCCGGTCAATCTTGACCTCCCATCTGCCCGTTGGGCGCGTGCAAGCATACGTGGCTCGGCTACTGGAGACAATGCGGCTGCCGACAACGCGGTGGAGTAGAATCGCGACATGGCAATCATCGGCATCGACGCCACCGCTCTGTCCACTTCCGCGTCAGGCGGCATCGGCACCTCGCTGTACCAGACGATGCGGGCGCTCGCCGAGATCGACTCGCCCCACCGGTTCATACTGTATTCGTCGTCGCCTCTCGTGGTCCCGTTCTCGCAGCGGCCGCTCGACCTGCCGTGGCCGGCGCGGCTGGGGTCGGGTCCCCTTGCCCGCGGCAACATCCTCTGGATGCAGACCGGGGTCAACAGCCTGCTCGCTGCTGACCATATCGACGTCTTCTGGGGACCTCGCCACCTCCTCCCATTTCGGGCGGGCGGCTTTGGGAAGGTCGCGACGGTTCACGACTTCTGGGATCGCTACTATCCCGGCCAACAGCCGTGGCTGAACCGCACCGCTAACCGCCTTCTCGTCGCCCAGGTCATCGCCCACGCCGATGTCGTCGTGGCCCCATCCGCCGCTACTGCCCGCGACGTCATGCGCTTCGGCCACTCGGGCCCGGAGAGCGTGCACGTGGTTCCCTGGGGCGTGGATCCAGCGGTCTTCCGTCCTCCGCCGTCTGACCTGATCACCGAGGTGCTGCAGCGGTTTGACGTTCGACGACCATATCTGCTTTCCCTCGATGTCTTCAACCCCCGCAAGAACTTCTCCGCGGTTCTCGAGGCGGTCTCGCGGCTGCCAGAGGGCACGCGCCGTTCGCTCACCATGGTCGGCATCGGCCGGCCACGCAAGACGGCCTCCCCCGCCGCTTTGCAGGCACGGGCCGTCGCGCTGGGAGTGCAGGAGCACCTGCGCGTCCTCGACGATGTCGGCGCAGAGGATCTCGCAGCTCTTTACTCGGAGGCTCTCGCGTTCGTCTATCCGAGTGTCTACGAGGGTTTCGGCATGCCGGTGCTCGAGGCCATGGCATGTGGGTGCCCGGTGATCACGGGCGACCGCTCGTCGCTGCCCGAGGTCGCCGGCGGCGCCGCGATGCTCGTCGATCCCAACAGCGCCGACCAACTTGCGCAGGCGATCGCGGTTGTAGTGACGGATGACAGGGAGCGAGTGCATCTCGCGGCTGCAGGCAGCGAGCACGTCTCAAGGTTCACGTGGCGGCGCACCGCGGAGGGAATGATTGCCGCGTTCGAGCAGGCAATCACAGTGTGTGCGCACCGAGAGCTTTGATGCGCGTCCTCCTCGACTGCCGCATGGCGAGTTGGTCCGGCGTCGGCCGTTACACAAAGGGGCTCGTCCGTGCGCTTGCCACGCGAGGCGACGTCGAAATCGTTCAGATCTGCGCCGTGGGTGAGCCTCCGCCAGTGACCGCCGGCTCGGGCGTGGAGGTCGTGCCCGCATCTGCGCATCCGTTTGGCATACATGGAGCGCTCGAGCTGGGACGCCTCGCCGGCAGGACGAAGCCCGATCTTGTGCACTGCCTACACTTCCCGACACCCGCGCCGGTGCACATACCGCTCGTCGTTACGCTGCACGATCTCACTCCACTTGTTGCGCCCGGCGTCATGCCATCGGCAGTGAAACGCGCCGTCTACCGTCGTTGGAACGCGCGCGCTGCGCGCCTGGCCGACCGCGTCGTCGTGCCGTCGCGCGCCACAGCCGCCGACGTGACGCGGCTCTTCACGGTGGTGCAAGGCAAACTCGCGGTGACGGCGGAAGCCGCCGACGATTTCTCCTCAGGCCCGATCGGCCCGCTCGCAGGCCCACTTGCCCAGCTGGCTTCGCTGCCGTACCTGCTTTCGATGGGGAGCACGAAGCCGCACAAGGACCTCCCGACTCTGTTGCAGGCATTCGTGCGGCTATCGTGGAATGGGCTCGAACTTCGCCTTCTGCTGGTCGGCTTGGAGCCACCCGGGTACCTCGACGCGGCGATGACGAGCCTAGCGCCGGACGTGCGCACCCGAGTGGCGTTTACCGGCCACGTCAGCGACGCAGAGCTGCGTGCGCTCTATGGGGGCACCACGGCGTTCGTCTTCCCCTCACGTTACGAGGGGTTCGGCCTGCCGCCCCTGGAAGCCATGGCGCTCGGCGCCCCCGTGCTGTGCGCAGACGCCACCTCGTTGCCCGAGGTGGTCGGCGATGCAGCGTTGCTCTTCCCGGCCGGCGACGTCGCTGCGCTTGCGGAGGCGTTGAATACCGTGCTCGACGATCGCGACTTGCGCGGGCGGCTCGCTCTCGCAGGCCGCGAGCGCGCCGCACAGTTCTCGTGGGAACGGACCGCGGCCGCCACCGTCGCGGTGTACCGCGAGGCGCTCCAGTCTCGGACCAAGCCGCGGAGCGCTGCTGAATAGCGCGCGGAGAGTCTCCGGCGAGCCGCGCAACGAGCAGTATCTCGCTGGTTCGCCTCGGCGTCCTCGGCACTGCTTGGAGTGGTTCGCCGCCGCGTTTGCAGTCGTGTACACTTGGCGTACTTCGCCATATCAACCAACGCGGAGCAACTCCGATGAAAGGCATCATCCTAGCCGGAGGCTCCGGCACAAGGCTCTACCCCGCCACGCGCGTGGTGAGCAAGCAGCTGCTCACCGTGTACGACAAGCCCATGATCTACTACCCGCTGTCGACCCTCATGATGGCGGGTGTGTGCGATATCCTGGTGATCTCCACCCCCCGCGACCTCCCCAGCTTCGAGGAGCTGCTCGGCGATGGGTCGTGGCTGGGACTGTCGATATCGTACGCGGCGCAGCCCCGGCCCGAGGGCCTCGCCCAGGCTTTCATTGTCGGCGCGGACTTCGTGGGTAGGGGGCCGGTCTGTCTCATCCTGGGTGACAACATCTTCTACGGACACGGGTTCATGGAGTCGTTGCGGGCGGGCGTGGCACTAGAAACGGGAGCGACCGTGTTCGGGTACTGGGTGAAGGACCCCGAACGCTATGGGGTCGTGGAGTTCGACAGCGCCGGGCAAGCCGTCTCCATCGAGGAGAAGCCGGCCGCGCCCAAGTCCCACTACGCGGTGCCGGGCATCTACTTCTACGACGAGCAGGTGGTCGATGTGGCCGCGAACCTGCGCCCGTCGGCCCGCGGCGAACTCGAGATAACCGACGTCAACCGCACCTACCTGGAGCGCGGCGAGTTGCACGTCGAGAAACTCGGCCGGGGGATCGCCTGGCTCGACACCGGCACACACGAGTCACTCCTGCAGGCGTCGAACTTCATCCAGACGATCGAAGAGCGCCAGGGGTTGAAGATCGCCTGTCTGGAAGAAATCGCATACCGGCGCGGCTACCTTACAGCCGAAGAACTGGAAGGCCTCGCCGCCGCGATGAAAGGCAACACATACGGCCGCTACCTGCTGCAGATCCTCGAAGAGGGACGCGACCCAGGAGCGCGACCCCTCATATCCACGTAGATCCGCCGTGAGATCGGAGAAGGCATGATCGAAGGTGTAAAGGTGAAGGATCTCAATCCCATCCCCGACGACCGGGGCATGCTGATGGAAATGTGGCGGTCGGACGATCCTGACTACCAGCAGTTCGGGCAGGTCTACATCACCTGGGTCTACCCCGGCGTGGTGAAGGCCTGGCACTACCACAAGAAGCAGACCGACCACTTCGTCTGCGTCTCGGGGATGGCGAAGGTAGCGCTGCACGACACGCGCCAGGACTCCCCCACCCGGGGCGAGACCAACGACTTTGTCATCGGCTGGCAGCACCAGCGCCTGCTGATCATCCCGCCCGGCGTCTACCATGGCTTTACCGCGGTTGGAACGGAACCGGCCGGCATCATCAACATCCCGACCGAGGTGTACAACCTCGGGGATCCCGACGAGTTCCGGCTGCCCTTCGACGATCCGTCCATAGGCTACGACTGGGAAGTTAGGAGCCGATGAGGATCCTGGTTTGCGGCGGAGCCGGTTTCATAGGCAGCGCCTTTGTCCGTCGCATGCTCTCGAACGACCCGGGTGTGGAGATCGTCAACCTGGACAAGCTCACCTACGCAGGCAACCTAGACAATCTGCGCAGCGTCGAGGCCGATCCCCGATATCGATTCGTCCATGCCGATATATGCGACCGTGCCGCTGTGACGGCCGCGGCGAAGGGCGCTGACGCTATCGTCAACTTCGCCGCCGAGACCCACGTTGATCGCTCGATCGCCGAGCCGGAGGCTTTCCTTCACACCGACATCCTGGGCACGCATACCCTGCTGGAAGTGGTGCGCGCGCTGGGCATCGCGCGCATGGTACAGGTGTCCACCGACGAGGTCTACGGCTCCATCGACAAGGGCTCGTTCACCGAGAGGCATCCGATCGACCCCTCGAGTCCGTACTCCGCCTCGAAGGCGGGCGGCGATCTGCAGGTACTCGCGTATCAGCGCACGTACGGCCTCCCGGTCATGATCACCCGGGGCTCGAACACCTATGGTCCCTACCAGTATCCGGAGAAGCTGATCCCGCTCTTCGTCACAAACGCGCTGGAGGGCGAGAAACTGCCTCTCTACGGGGACGGGCTCAACGTGCGCGACTGGCTGCACGTTGATGACCATATCGACGGCATCGAGTTCGTCCTGCGGAACGGGCAGCCCGGTGAGACGTACAATGTCGGCGGCGGCAACGAACGCACGAACATCGAGATCACGAGCATCATTTTGGACGAACTCGGCCTCGACGAGAGCGCCATCCGCCGGGTGACCGACCGGCCTGGCCACGACCGGCGCTACTCGCTCGACTGCGCCAAGCTACACGCCCTGGGCTGGCGGCCGGTCATCGACTTCGAGCAGGGCCTTAGAGACACTATCCGCTGGTATCGAGACCAGGAGTGGTGGTGGAAGAAGATCAAGCACGGCACCGATGAGTTCGCCCGCTGGCGGACGCGCTGGTATGACGAACGGGCCTGAGAGCCACCTCCCGTGACCTCTCCGATCCGCGAGATCTTAATCGTCGGCGCAGGCGGCATGCTGGGCACGGCCCTGCAACTGGCGGCACCCTCGCACGGGCTGGGAACGCGCCCGTACACCGAGGCGGAGCTGGACATCACCAACGGGGCGGCCATCCGCTCGGTCTTCGGCGCGTTCGCGATGCACGTCGCTCGGGCGGGTATACGAGGGGCCGTGATCAACGCGGCCGCGTACACGAACGTCGAGGCCGCCGAGGACGATCCCGACCGCGCCCACCTGATCAACGCGACCGCAGCAGGCGGGCTCGCGGTAGCGGCACGTGATGAGGGACTGGCCTTTGTCCACGTCTCGACCGATTTTGTCTTCGACGGCGAAAAGCCCGGCCCGTACGAGGAGGACGACGCACCGAACCCCGTGAGCGTCTACGGGGCGTCCAAACTGGCGGGCGAGAAAGCGGCGGCGGAAGCCCACTCGCGCGCCCTCATCGTCCGCACCGCATGGACCTACGGCCCCGCGGGCGTCAACTTTCCCGTGAAGATCCTCGAGCGGGCACAGGCCGCTACGAGCGTTGCGGCTGATGCCCGTGGGGCCACCCTAAGCGGCAACAAGCCGGCGTTGCAGGTAGTCGCCGACGAGGTCGGCTCACCGACCTACACGCTAGACCTAGCCAACGGTCTGCTGGCGCTGCTGTCGGCAGAGGCGACCGGGCTCTTTCATCTGACAGGCGCCGGCTCGTGCTCTAGGTACGAACTCGCTCTCGAGACTCTGCGCCTTGCGGGATTCGCGGTGCCCGGAGACCTAACGGTTGAGCCCGTGACATCAGCAGCCTTTCCGACCAAGGCCAGGCGTCCGCTCAACTCGGTGCTCGACTGCGGAAAGTCAGAACGACTGGGAGTACGGTTGCCGGCATGGCAGGACGGCCTCAGTAGGTTCATGACTGCGTTGCGAGACTGAGCGCCTGCCCCGCCCCCTGCCCGCCCCGCCCCTCTGCTAGAATCACCCCAGCCATGCCGGTCGATCTCAACACCCGCATCTATCTCGCCGGCCACCGCGGTCTCGTGGGGAGCGCCATCCTCCGCGCGCTGCGCACCCGCGGATATGAGAATCTGGTCCTGCGCTCCAAAGCGGAGCTCGACCTTACCGACCAGGCGGCAACCCGCGCTTTCTTTGCGTCTGAGCAGCCCGAACTGGTCATTCTGGCCGCGGCCCGCGTCGGAGGGATCCTCGCCAACAGCGAACAGCCATACGAGTTCATCCACGACAACCTGGCCATCGAGCTCAACGTCATCGACGCCGCGTTCCGCCACGGCGTGCGACGACTCCTATTCTTGGGCAGCTCCTGCATTTACCCCAAGCTCGCCCCGCAACCGCTCAAGGAGGAGTACCTGCTCACCGGCCCGCTGGAAGAGACGAACCGCCCGTACGCATTGGCGAAGATCGCCGGCATTGAGATGTGCCGCAGTCTCAATCGCGAATATGGCACCGACTACCTGTCCCTCATGCCCACCAACCTGTACGGGCCGGGCGACAACTTCAACCTTCACACCAGCCACGTGCTCCCCGCGATGCTGCGCAAGTTCCACGAAGCCAAGGTGGGTGCACCCGGGGTAGACGGGGTAGCCCGGCCTCCCCACTCCCCCGTGGTGCTCTGGGGCACGGGAACACCCCGCCGGGAGTTCCTGCACGTGGATGACGTGGCAGACGCCGCCGCCTACGTCATGGAGCATGCGACTGCGGCCGACCTTCCCGACGGCATGGTCAACGTGGGCACCGGCCAGGATCTGACCATCCAAGAACTCGCCGAGGTCGTCCAGCGGGTCGTCGGCCACCGAGGAGAGATCATCTGGGACACCAGCAAGCCTGACGGCACCCCCCGCAAGCTGCTCGACATCGGCCGCCTGAAAGCCCTGGGTTGGACGCCCACGATACCGCTTGAAGAAGGCATCCGCCGGACCTACGAATGGTACGTGCAGAGAGCGTGACCAGGAGCTCGAAGACCGCCCTCATCACCGGCATCACCGGCCAAGACGGCGGCTACCTCGCCGCTCTTCTGCTCGAGAAAGACTACACGGTGCATGGCATGATCCGGCCCACCGCCGACATCGGCGGCAGCCGCATCGAAACGCTCATGCACGCCTACCCAGGGCGCGTCGACCTGCACGCAGCCGACCTCACCGATACTTCCAGCCTGGCGGCGCTGATGGACAAGAGCGAGCCCGACGAGGTCTACCACCTGGCCGGGCAGAGCCACATCCAAGTGAGCTTCGACCTGCCCGAGTACACCGGCGAGACTACTGCCCTCGGCACTCTGCGGCTGCTCGAAGTGATCCGCCGCCGCCACAAGCCGGTGCGCTTCTACCAGGCGGCCACCTCGGAGATCTTTGGCGAGCCCGAGGAGGTGCCTCAGACCGAGCACACTCCCTTCCACCCCGTGAACCCCTACGCGGCTGCCAAGCTCTATGCCTTCTCCCTGGCCGGCGTCTACCGCCGCGCCTACGGCCTCCACGCATCGAACGGTATTCTCTTCAACCACGAGAGCCCGTTCCGCGGCCCCAACTTCGTAACCCGCAAGATTGCCAGAGCGGCGGCCGAGGCCGGGGCCGGGTCCACTGAGGGGGTCGCTCTGGGCAACCTGGAAGCCCGCCGGGACTGGGGTTTCGCCGGCGACTACGTCGAGGGCATGTACCTGATAGTGCAGGCCGACGAGGCCGACGACTACGTCATAGCCACCGGCGAAAGCCACTCCGTGCGCGAGTTCTGCGAGCGCGCCTTCGCCCGGGTGGGGCTCGACTACCGCGATCACGTACACCAGGACCCGGCCTTTTTCCGTCCCGTGGACATCACCGAGACCCGGGGCGACGCCACCAAGGCACGACAGAGACTCGGCTGGACGCCGCGGGTGACCTTCGACCAGCTCGTCGACATGATGGTCGACGCAGAGATAGAAAGGATCGGCCACCATGGGCGATAAGACCGCTCTGATCACCGGCATCACCGGACAGGACGGCGCATACCTGGCCGAACTCCTCCTCAACAAAGGCTACAGCGTGCACGGCATCAAGCGCCGCGCCAGTCTCTTCAACAGCCAACGCGTGGACCATCTGTATGAGGATCCCCACATGCCCGGGGTGCGCTTTCGCATGCACTACGGAGACATGACCGACGCCACCAACCTGATCCGCATCGTTCAGGAGACCCAACCGGACGAGATCTACAACCTTGCGGCGCAGTCGCACGTGCAGGTGAGTTTTGAGACCGCCGAGTACACGGCGAACGCCGACGCCCTCGGTGCACTCCGCCTGCTCGAGGCCATCCGCATCTTGGGCCTGGAGAAGAAGACCCGCTTCTACCAGGCCTCGACCTCGGAGATGTTCGGACTCGTCCAAGAGGTCCCGCAGCGGGAGACCACACCGTTCTATCCCCGCAGCCCGTACGCCGCCGCGAAAGTCTATGCATATTGGATCTGCGTGAACTACCGTGAGGCCTACGGACTTCACGTCTCGAACGGCATCTTGTTCAACCATGAGAGCCCCCTTCGTGGCGAGACCTTCGTCACCCGAAAGATCACCCGTGCCGCAGCGCGCATCGCTCTCGGACTGCAGAGCGACCTCTACCTGGGCAACCTCGACTCGCTGCGGGACTGGGGCCACGCCCGCGACTTCTGCCGGGCGATGCACCTCATGCTGCAGCAGGACGAGCCCGACGATTACGTCATCGCTACCGGTGAGCAGCACTCGGTGCGCGAATTCGTATCGCGGTCGTTTGCCGAGATCGGGATCGCCCTGGCCTTCCAGGGAGCGGGTCTCGACGAGATCGGCGTCATCGCCGACCTGGACCCTCAACTACTCGCCCGCGCCCGCAACGATGAAGGCACGGGCGGTGCCGAGCATGCCGACGTCGAGTCCCTCTCCCCCGGCCAGGCACTCGTGCGGGTCGATCCCCGCTACTTCCGCCCCACCGAGGTGACCACGCTGCTCGGCGACGCCACCAAGGCACGGCAGAAACTCGGATGGAGCCCCGCGGTCCCGTTCGGCGAGCTCGTGCATGAGATGGTCTGGAGCGACGTCGACGAAGCCCGGCAGGACATGGTCGTGAAGGCGGGCGGCTTCCGCGTACGGGAGTCCCGCGAGTAGGCTATCCGGCCGGCGGGTGAATAGCCGGTCACCCCGTCAGATGTCGGTTCCCCCCCACAACGCCGCCACCGGAAGGGCAAAGAATCGCCCGTCGAAGGGAACGGCGGAAGCGCCCAGAACCACGGAGCCCGTGAGCAGGAAACGGCCCGGTCGGCGATCACGATCGAGGCCTTCAGAGCGGGGAACAGCCCCGCGGCCCGCCGTACTTCGTCCAGCGCCACTCGGGCAGGCACGCCGGCTAGGAATCCTTCCGGATCGGCGGTGGCGGAAGAGAGAACCCCCGCGCACAGAGAGTCAGATAGGCGTCAGACCCCTATCGTGGTGCGTAGAAGCGAGATCCTGAAGGCCAAGCTGCGCCGTCACCGCCAACTCCACATGGTGAAGCTCCGAAGGCGATAGACGTCCGGCCAGATCGATCAGGCGCGCCTTGCCGATGGTGGTCAACTGATCAGCCATGGCTTTGGCCGGCTTCCCCCTCAGGGTGACCAGAGCCTCGCTGGGATACACGCGCTCCACGTTGCTCGTGAGGGGCACCACCTGCACCCGGTTCAGGTGGCGGTTCGAGGCGTCGTTGCTGATGATGAGCGCCGGGCGTTCTTTGCGCATTTCCCCGCCTTGGGAGGGCCCGAACGCGACCCACCACACCTCACCCCGCTTCACAGCCGTCATTCTCGAAACCGGCTTCATCGCCGGCGGTGGCTTCGACCCACTCCAGTGCGTCCTGTTCCCGAGCCTCATCGGCTGCCATAGCCGCGTAGGCCGCGTCCATATCGGCAAGAACCACGTGAGGACGGGCCAGCGCCTCCAGAAACCGGCTGATATGTCGCGGCCCGACCACCCTACGCAGGCCTTCGTACACCTCTTCGTCGACGGTTATGGTGAGCTTCCTTCTCATAGCGCCATCCTCTATACGTGTGTTACACGTATAAACTATCATACGCCAACCTCCCGCCGTCTGCGGTCCTTGTGGGTGGGGGAAGAAGATAGTCGCGAACTGCCGGCGGCTCCATACGACAAAGGTCACAGGTTGGCGAGGCCTCCGCAAAAGGCCTGCCTCAGCGCGCGTTCCACGGCAGCCGCGTCGTCCAGCGACAACCGGCGCGCAACCCTGAGCACCAGGCGGTCGTCCAGCAGGCTGCTGGAATATGACTTCTCGCGGCGGAGGTGCGCTGGGAACGCGCCAGACAAGGACGCAGAAAGCGCGAATAGCAGCGCTATGTGCGCGACCGAGGACGACGTATCGCGCCTCCCAGTGCGCTTCGGCC
>Ga0172371_10005846_pt1 | contig 18125 bp, 7 predicted proteins | sample Lak12m_FD_114543 | JGI IMG/M metagenome (GOLD analysis project Ga0172371, IMG submission 114543) | Freshwater microbial communities from Kabuno Bay, South-Kivu, Congo - kab_022012_12m | ecosystem: Environmental > Aquatic > Freshwater > Lake | place: Democratic Republic of the Congo: South-Kivu...
GGCGGCTATATGCGCGGCTCGGGCGCCGGGATGCGCTCTGGCAACGCCCCCATCCTTTCTCCAGATGGCAGCTTCACCTTCTATACCCGTTCTGAAATCACCTTCACCGTCGGTACGCTCTTCACCATCCAGAGCATGACCGGTCTGCCAACCTTACCCGCCGGTCGCTCGCTCATCGGTCAGGCTTATCGCATCATCGTCTCGCCGAACGCCAGCCTGCCGGATGGCTCGGTCAGCCTGCAATACCTGCAAAACGATGTCACCCTGGCCGGCGCGCTGGAAAGCGACCTGGCGTTCTATTTCTATGATGGCCTGGCCTGGCGCGAGTTGAATACCATCCAGGATGACTACTTCAATCTGGTCTCCGCGCCCTCCCAGGGACCAGGCATTTATGCCCTGTTATCCAGCATCCGCGTTCCGTTGCTCGGGCCCGGCTGGAATAACTTCGCCTACCCCTTGCGCGAGTCGCAGGTCATCAGCCAGTCCCTGGCTTCCATTACAGGCGCCTACTCGATCGTTTACGCCTACAAACCCACGAAGCCCACCAGCAGTTGGCAGGTCTATGATCCCAATCTGCCGGCCGACTTCGACTGGGTTAACACCCTGCGCAAGCTGGAGTTTGGCAATGGTTACTGGATTTACGTCACCGAGCCGATCACCGCGCATTTCGGCGGCCTTTCCGCACTCGGTTTGAACCCATTCGGAATAGAAAGCGGTCTGGATCTGTCGCCCACGCCAGCCACGTTTTATGGCGCCCTCCAACCCGGCCCACTCCTCACACCTGCGCCGGGGATGCAAATCACCGCCTGGGTAAAAGGGCAATTGCGCGGCCAAACGCTCACCCGGCTGGAAGGCGGCCAGGTCGTCTACGCCATCCAGGTTTCCGGCGTCGAAACTGGCGCGACAGTCGCCTTCCGCATCAACGACCAATACGCCGCCCACACCATCGCCTGGGATAACACCCAATGCTTGCGCTTTGACCTGCTGCTGGTCGCGGATAGCCAGATTTTCTTGCCGGTCATCACCAATAACGGGTACGTCAACCCCTTTGCGCCTAAGCCGGTGCGTTAAAAACAACCTGGGTAAGGCGAGCTGATAAAGCTCGCCTTACCCAGGCGCCATATCCTCTGCATAGATGACTGGCGCTAGGCCAGGCCGCCTAGCCGGCAATCTCCGCCGGTTCGACCGGTTTAGCGGGTTCAAGCGCGGCTGAAGATTCTGGCCGCCAGGTCTTGATCTTGCCCAGGTGAACCGTCACGCCCACAGCGATGACCGCCAGGAGCGCCTTAAACCACCAGGTTGTAGCCACAAAAACGATTGAAAAACCGATCATCACCCATAAAAGCGCGATCGTCAGGAGCTTCTGTTTCAACGGGACGCCGCGACCTTCCCGGTAGCTGCGGATATAGACGCCAATTCGTGAGCGTTCCACCAACCAGCGGTAAAAGCGCGGCGAACCGCGCCCAAAACAATACGCCGCCAACAATAAAAACGGCGTGGTGGGTAAAACGGGCAAAAACACACCGATCAGCCCCAAACCGATGCTTACAATCCCTGCAATAACCCATAAATATTTGCGCAATTTCATGCTTGATCCAATCCAAAATTCTCGACACGAATAAAAAATTGACCACCGCCTTGAATGCGATGGTCTGGCTCTTGAACTCAGGCAGCCGGGAAATCTCTTTCCGTCTTGACGACTGCCTCTCCCGAAAATGCCGGGCGGCTACTCCCCATCGGGGACTGTCAGATTATAAAAGAGTTTACCTGACCTGTCAATTTATTATCGCCCGATCAGCGGAAAGTTAATCAATCTCATAGATATGACTGCACAATTTCCTTCAGGAAAGCTTCCACCACTTGAGGATCGAAATGGCGGCCGGCTTGCCGTTGGATGTAGGCCAGCGCATCCTCCTTCGGCATCGCCGGCCGGTACGGACGATCCGAAATCAGCGCATCCCAGACATCCACCACAGCAAACAAACGCGCCGCCAGCGGAATCTCCTCCCCCTTCAAGCCGCGCGGATAGCCAGAGCCATCCCATTTTTCATGGTGGCAATAAGGAATATCCAACGCCGGCCGCAAATATTCGATTTGCTCCAGCATCTCATAAGCCAACTGTGGATGTTTGCGCATGATTACCCATTCGTCCTCTGACAGCGCGCCCGGTTTGAACAAGATTTGATCCGGCACGCCCAGTTTACCCATATCATGCAACAAAGCTCCGCGCCGCGCCTGGATCAATTGCTCGTCATCCATATTCATCGCGTTGCCCAGTCTCACGGTCATCTCGGTCACCCTCAACGTATGGCCTTCGGTCTCTTTATCCCGCATATCCATCGCCCGTGACCAGCCCTCAATGGTCGCTTCATACGCTAACATTAACTTGTGATGAGCCTCTTCAAAATTAGCGCGTTCATCCAGTATCTTGCGGTAACGATTGAGGCGGGTGATGCCAACCAGGCGCGCCCGCAATTCGTAACGATCGAATGGCTTGGTGATGAAATCGTCCGCACCGGCTTTCAGCCCGTTGATCATCGACTCGTGATCGTCCAAGGCAGTGATCATAATGATTGGAATTTCGGCTATGGCAAACTCGCTGCGGATCGTTTGGCACACCTCAAAGCCAGTCATGCCCGGCATCATCACATCCAACAAGATGACATCCGGCAGCAAAGCGCGGGTCTTTTCCAGCGCCTGCATGCCATTTTCCGCCATCTCGAGGCAATACCCCTCGCTGGCAAGAATCGCTTCAATCGTATCGCGCCCGGCGCGTTCGTCATCCACGACCAAAATTGTGCTGACCATCGCTTATCCTTTTTGTTTTCAAACCGAATCCAACAAATCGCCTTACGCTTCGAGGAATTAAATTACAGATCACATATCCTTATCAATCATGCCATATTTCACTGCCAGCCGCACCAGACCGGCAATATTGCGCACCTTCAGTTTCTCGATCAGGCTGGCGCGGTGCTTTTCGACCGTTTTTTCACTGATATAAAGCATCTCTGCAATCTCGTTATTGGTATGTTCTTCGGCGATCAACTGCATGATTTCTTTCTCGCGCGGAGAGAGGCTTTCCAGCGGGTCGTCGCCCAGCCCGGCCGCGTTGGGTTTGACCGTTCTTTCCACCAGGATAGAAGCGATCGGGCTGCTCAAATAGGTTTCGTTGCGCGCCACTGCCCGGATCGCCCAGATTAATTCTTCGCTGACCGAGCTTTTAAGCACATAACCGCGCACGCCGCTCTGTAATGCCTGGCGAACTAAACCTTCGTCAACATGCATGGAGAGCAAGATAACCTGGGTCGGCAGCTTTAAATCCCGGATATGCGCGGCAGCCTGGATGCCATTCAAGCGCGGCATCATGATATCCATCACTAATACATCGGGCTTAAGGATTTCGGCCATCTCCCAGGCCTGTTGTCCATTCGAGACCTCGCCCACCACTTGCAAGTATCCGGCTTTTTCCAGCAAAGCCCGGATCCCCTCCCGCACCAATTGATGGTCTTCTGCGATCAGAACATGGATCATACCCGCGCTTACCCTTTTTCCATCGCGGCTGGCAATGGGAGATAAGCCGAAAGCACAGTCCCTTTTTTGGGGTTGGAACGAATCTTTAACTCCCCGCCGATCAATTCCAACCTTTCCCGGATACCTAGCAGACCGATGCCATCTGTGCCAGCCAGGTCAGACGGGAGACCCAGTCCATTATCTTGCACGGTCAGACTGAGCCGGTCTTCTTCCTCCTCCAGTTCCACCCACACCTGGGTGGCATTGGCGTGCTTGAACACATTGGTTAAGGTTTCCTGGAGAAACCGGTAATACGTGACGTTATATAAATCTGGCAAGTCTGGCAGATCGGGTTCAATCGCCAGATGTACCAGGATTTGGGTGCGCTGGCTGAACTCCTGGCATTCGACAGTAATAGCCTGCAGTAAGCCCAGCGTATCTAACCGGGTGGGACGCAGACTCTGAGCTAATCGCCGGATTTTTATCAGCATCTCGACCGTCTCTGCGATCAATTGCTCAAGCCGCGCTTTCAATTCCGGGTTGTCTGCCGGCAACAATGTCTGTAAGTTGTGCAGATTCAGCTTATGCACCGTTATCGCCTGCCCAAAGTCATCGTGTAGTTCGCGTGAGATGCACAGGCGTTCTTCTTCCTGCGCGACCACCACCCGCTCGGCCATTTGCCTTAAGCTCTCGCGTTGCTCCAGCAAAGTCCGGTAACGGTTGAGCCGGGTGATGGTGTGCAAACGGGCGATCAATTCCTGACGATTGACAGGTTTGGTAAGAAAATCATCCGCGCCGGCTTCAATGCCGCGTAACAAAGAGCGCCGATCCTCCAGCGCGGTCAGCATCAGGATCGGCACTTCAGCCAACGTGGGGGTGGCGCGCATACGCTGGCACACTTCAAAGCCATCCATGCCGGGCAGCATCAAATCGAGCAGAATGACATCCGGAGTTAATGCCTCTGCTTTTTTCAAAGCATCCTGCCCATCGATCGCCATTTCAAGCTGGTAGTCCTGTCCTTCCAGGATTGCTTCAACGGTGAGACGTGCGGATAATTCATCATCAACAACCAGGATAGTGCTTTTCATTTATCTTTTCTCCGGCCAATCTGCATGTAATGGTGAACGACTCTGGCCAATTCTTTCAGCGAAATAGGTTTGCTTAAATAATCTTGCATGCCGGCTTCCAGGCAGATCTCCCGGTCGCCAGCCATAGCCATAGCGGTGAGCGCGATGATCGGTATTTCTTTTAAGAGCGGGTCTTCGCGCATCAGGCGCGTGGCGGTAAAGCCATCCATTCCAGGCATCTGGATATCCATCAAAATCAGGTCGGGGCGGCTGCTCTTGGCTTCGGCGATGCCAGACAGGCCATCCCGCGCTACAAGCACTTGATAGCCGAGCGCCTGCAAATAATCGCCGGTCAGCAGGATGACCGATTCAGTGTCCTCCACCAATAAAATCTTCCCCCGGTTAGCCTGAGCAACCTGCGCCAGCGGTTTGGTGGGGGCATCGCCGCGCGATCTTTTGGGGCGTTCGCCAAGATTTTGCTCGTTCCAGGGGAAATAGATCGAAAAACGACTGCCCTCCCCCACTTGGCTTTGAACGTCCACCCGCCCGCCATGCAAGCGCATGATCTGCGCTACCAGCGCCAGCCCCAGACCCGTGCCAGAGCGGGCGCGCCCTAGCCCAGAATCCAATTGGACAAATGGCTGAAATAAACGCGGCTTGTCTTCCGCTTCGATCCCAATGCCCGTATCCCAGACAGTAATCACGACCTGCCGCGCTTGCGGGTCGCCGGATACCTCCACGCCGATCTTGCCATTCTCAGGCGTGAATTTGACCGCGTTGCCGAGCAGATTGACCAACACCTGCTTGATGCGACGTTCATCCACCTCCACAACACGCACCCGGCTATCCAAAACGCTGGAGACCTGCAAATTCTTCTTATGCGTCAATTCTTTCACCATGCGCAAGCTGGATTGGATAATCTGTTCAACCGGAACAGATTGGATGCTCAATGTCATCCGCCCGGCTTCAATTTTGGATAAGTCCAGGATATCATTGATCAAGGCCAACAGATGCCGCCCACTTTCGCTGACCGTCTGGATATATTTCATCTGTTTTTCGTTCAACGGCCCAATCAACTGCTCTTCCAGGCTTTCAGAAATGCCCAGGATCGCGTTCAGCGGCGTGCGTAATTCATGGCTCATGTTAGCCATGAATTCATCTTTCATGCGCAGGGCGCGCTCGAGTTCAACGTTTGCCCGTCGCAGGGTCTCTTGGGCCTTTTTATGGATGCTGATATCGCGACTGGTAACCAGCAGATGATCAACGCCGCCCAGTTTCAAAATAAAGATGCGGCTCTCAATATCGCGCGCGCTGCCATCCACGTCGGTAATCTGATATTCAACGTTGACGAAGTTGTCTTGCCTGGATACTGCCTGGTTTACCGCCATAACTAGATGATCGCTCATCTGGCTGGTCATCAGACCGATTTGATCGGCTTTCTGACCGATTATTCGCTGCCGTGGCAGCGCGGCTAATTGCTCAAAGGCGCGGTTTACCCGCTGGATGGCGCCCGCGCTATCCAGCAAAGCAATCGCATCGGGCGACTCTTCAAATAGCAGGCGGTTTTGTTCTTCGCTCTCGCGCAGGTTCTTTTCAGCCTGTTTCCGCAAGGTGATATCGCGCACCACGCTTTGCACCATGAATATTTTGCCATCCGTGTCGCGAATGGCCGAGAGATTGATTTCAACCGGCACTTCAGCGCCGGATTTTGTCACTAACGTCCTTTCGTAGAGCGGTACGGTTTCACCCCGCAAAACAGCCGCGAAGTTAGCAACCGCGTCATCCTGTTCGGCTTGCTGGACAATATACTCATTATTGAGCTGGCGATATTCTTCCTCGGAATATTCAACTAACTCAAGCGCCTTGCGATTGGCCATCAATTCAACCCGCTCCGGGGACATTAAAAATATACCGTCATTCGAATTATCGAACAAAGCGCGATAAGTCTGCTCGCTTTGGCGCAAGGCCTGTTCAGCTTTTTTGCGTTCAGAATTATCCAGAAGGGTCGAACGGCTCATCAGATAACTGCCATCCGGTTTATAAACTGCTGTTGCGTTAACTAAAATCGGAAAACTGGTTCCATTTTTCCGAATCAAATCGAGTTCCAAGTCCTTCAGCCAGCCGCGTCGTTTAAAATCAGGGAAGTGGACCTGGAATACGCCCTGGCTTTCCCGATTCAAAAGACGAATGAATGGCATGCCGATCAATTCGGCTTGGGTATAGCCCAACCAGTCCAGCTCGGTCTGGTTGATCATCATAATGTTGCCTTCGCAATCCAGTGATTGATAACCGCATGGCGCGTTGTTATACAGGTCTTGCACTTCGGCAGTGCGTTCTTGAACCCTTTTCTCCAACGTGCTATTCAACTCGAGCAACTTGTGTTGCATCGTCTTCAATTCGTGAATATCGGTGGCGTTAACCAGCGCATGCACCGCCCGGCCGTCTTGATCGTGGATCGGTTGGACCGACGTGCGGTACCAGCGCAGCTCGCCTTGCACCATGCTCTGGCTTTCCGTTACCAGACCGCTATCTTCCCGGATCGTCTGTTGAACGTAACCCAGTTGCAGATCGGCTACTGGCTGGGGGAACGCTTCATACATCATTTTGCTAATGAAGTCTTGCGGCGCGCCGCCCAGTTGCCTGGCTGCCACATCATTCATATACAGCAGCCGGCCATCATAATCTACGGTAACAATCACGCTATCCAAACTTTGCAGTAACCCCCGATAGCGTTCCTCGCTCTTCCGCAGCGACATCTCGGCTCGCCAATGGACGATAAAATTTCCGATCTCCAATCCAATCAACCCGAGCGCCTCGACAGCCGCTTGGGGAATCTGCCCCAGTTCATGCGAAGCGACATTCAGGCAGCCCACCACCTGTCCCTGATATCCAATCGGAATAACCACCAGCGACCGCAGACCTTCTGCAAGATAAACCTCCTCCTGCTCCAATCGCTCCGCTTCGATACAAACAATCTCGCCTTGCAGCAGAGTTTGCACCTCCCTGGCTTCAACCGGAAAGCGCCCGATTGCCTGGACAAAATCGGCCCCCAGGCCTTGATGGGATACCAGCTCCAGAAACCTGCCGCTATCATCAAACAGGTATATTCCTCCAGCGTCCATTCCGGAAACTTGCAAAGCCGCCTCCAGACTGAACTCCCAGTCTGGCTTGCCGCCGCTGAAGCGGTTGAAAGACGAGGCCAGGTCGCGTTGAGTGACCACTAAAGCCTCCGCCTGTTTGCGAGCGGTAATATCAATGTGGACGCCGCTCATCCGTATGGGTTTCCGGGCAGCGTCCCATTCCGTCGCCCGCCCGCTGGTCAACACCCACACCCAACCGGCGTTCTTATGCCTCATTCGAGTTTCGATTTCATAAGAACCGCTCTCGCCCGCCAGATACCGATCGATCTGGCGCAGGTTGTTTTTTAAATCGTCTGGTTGACACAACTGTTCCCAGGTGTGAATGGTGCTGGGTTCCAACTCCTGGCGCGTGTAACCCAGCATCTCCGCCCAGCGGTCGTTGGTGAATAACTCCCCGCTGCGCAAGTTCCAATCCCATAAACCGGCGTTCGCGCCCTGTACCGCTAATTCCGACCTCATCTGGCTATCCTGCAGCGCTTCTTCGGTCCGCTTCTGTTCCGTTATATCGGCGATGAAGCCATACCAGATCACGCTGCCATCCGGTTCGCGGCTGGGCACAGATCTACCCTCCAGCCAGACAATACCTTTCGTTGGATGCAGATAACGATATTTCACGTGCCAGGGCGTCAACTTCAACCCCGATGCGGCGATGGACTCGCTCACATACCACAAATCATCTGGATGAATTCGCGATAGGATCGGCGCTGCATCCTCGGCTACTTCAGACGAATCAATCCCATAGACTTCCCGGATCATCGGGCTGGTATAAGGCATACTGAATAAGCCTTCTGGACTTTGCCGGAAGGAGCAGATTAAGCCCGGGACAGTCGCAGCCACCTGGCTTAGTTTTTCCTGCTCTGCCTTTAATTGCTTCTCCGTCTGCATCCGCGTGGTGATATCATAAACGATGGAATACAACAAAGTCTGGCCTTGCACCTTGATCGGGTGCGAACGAACCTCCACCGTGCGCATCCGGCCGTCAGCCAGCCGGTGCGGAAAGATAAAGTAATTGCGCTCTTCCCGTTTCGCTTTCTGACGTTCGGCCGCCACTTCATTCGGGGGAAGCTGGTTAATTTCCTGAATTCGCATGCTGGTCAGTTGTTCATAAGGATAACCATAGAACTCCACCGCCGCCGAATTCGCATTCAAGATAGCGCCCGAATCCGGCTCGATCACCAACATGACCGCATTGCTGGTCTCGAACAACGAGCGAAAACGCTCTTCGCTCTCCCGCAAAGCCTCTTCAGCTTTTTTACGTTGGTGGATATCACGCGAGACTCCCAGAATTTCGACGACCTGACCATCCGCATTCGTCAGCAGGGTGGTAACCACCTCAGTTGGAACAAGAGAACCGTCTTTGCAAATTTGATCCACCTCATCGGCGCGGATACGCGCCGAAAGATCTCCGTTGGCAAAGGCAGCCAAACGTCCTGGCAGCAAAGCCGATACTTTTCGATAAGCGTCCGGGGTCATCGAAGCCTGCACCGGTTCTGCCATCACTTCCTCCGGCGATAAACCGCGCAGATTGAACACCGCAGGACTGACGTAAGTGAAACGCCCTAGAAATGGATCCATTGTCCAAATCACATCCGCGCTATTCTCGGAAATCAGGCGGTAGCGTTTCTCGCTCTGTCTTAACCGCGCCTCTGTTTCCAGAAAAGCCGTAAAACTACCGATTTCATCAGCCAGCGTCTCGATTACCACGCGTTTGAATGGGGGAATTGATTCCAAATGATGTGAGCCGAGGTTCATCCCGCCCAACAAGCGACCTTGATAGTGAATGGGAACAACCGCAGCTACGCTGATTCTTTCATCCTGGGGAAAACCGATGCGACCGATCTCCTCATTGACAAGATAGACTGGTCTACCGCTCCAAAGCAGCAGATCTGTTTGCGGGAGATTGCTGATCCTCGCCTGCATAAAACGGTTGATCGCCAGAGAAAGCTCTTCCCCTATCCCCAGGCGGTAGACTGACTCAACCGAATGATAGTCATCTCGGAACAGGTAAATCCCGCCGCAATCCATACCCGATATGTTTAAGACCAGTTCCAGGCAGCGTTTCCACGCTTCCTGGCCGGTTATGCTCTCGCTAATGATACGCGCCAGATCACGTTGCGCCTCTGTTAATTCCTCAGCCTGTTTGCGTTCAGTAATATCATGACAGGTATAAAGCAATGTCCCATTCTGGATCAAGATCCGTTTGATGTTCACCAACAGGTTGTGCTGTTGACCAGCCTTATCCACTGCCATCCACTCGATGTCGGCAATTTCCCCCGCCTTTTCCAGGTCTTCAAGATCAAACAACCTGTCGCGGTGGTCTGTACCGCCACCCAGCAAACGGCTGATATTCCCCAATTCAGCCACTTCAGCTTGAGAGTAGCCAAAAATGGTCCTTACATTCGGACAGATAAAAGTAAGCGTTCCCAGGTCATCGGTGATGAAAACCGCATCAGAGATATTGCCAAGCGTCAAGCGATGGAGCTCTTCCGAATCGCGCAAGGTGTTCTCCATCAGTTTTCGGTCCGTAATGTCAAGCCCCACCGATTGGAAATGTTCCAATTCGCCATCGGGATTCAGAGTGGGCGTATCAATCCACTGGTAATAGCGCACACTGCCGTCTTTTAGAGTCACCGGATGCTCGTAATAAACCGTCTCAGGATGTTGAGTGAGCTCCTGGTAATATTCAGCCGTGCTTTGCCGCGCTTCTTCGGGAAGGAAATCCAACCACTTCTGTCCCACGCAGTTCTCATCTACGCCAAACAACTGACAGTATTTATCGTTGGCAAAGACCAGGCTGGTGTCCGGCAACCAGCGACAGAGACTGATATCCAGGGCATTGACCAGCGTGCGGTACTGCGCCTCGCTTTGACGCAAAGCTTCTTCTGTCTTCCGTCGTTCGGTGATATCGGTAAATGTGGAATGGACCTGGTAAGGTTGAGAATCATCCGGAAGGAATTCCGGGATGGCGCAAATCAATATCCAGCGATAATCTTCAAGATCGGGATGGAAAACGCCCATCACCACATCATTAACCGGCCGACCGGTGCGCAACGCCGCCATAGCCGGATGTTGCTCGCCTGGGAAGGCGCTGCCATCCTCGCGGATGGCGCGCCAGCATGGATCCACCGATTGCCTGCCCTGCATTTGCTCAAAAGACACGCCGAGAATACGCTCCGCGGCCGGATTGGCCTGAATAATCGCGCCCTCCCGATCCTGATACACCACCCCTTGTCCCATCGTCTCAAATAAAGATGCAAAGCAACTGCCCGGTATCGAGGCATCCAGGCCGGCCGGCCGGCTGCCATCGCGCCCGGCAAGTTTTGCCTTCAACACAGCGACCTTATCCTGGGCGGCTTTCAGCTCAACTTCTAATTGCTGTTTCTTCATACGCTACTCCTGAAAAGCCAACTGTCAAACATACCATCACATTAAAACAAACTTGGTCAACATTAAAATAAGAGGAAAATCCTCTCATACCATTGTTCCATAATCAATATTTTTTGCCAATGGGGGAATTCCCTACTCTTTATATTTATTTAGACAATATTTTCACACCTTCTGAAATTTTTATTGCAGGGGTATAATGCCTCTAAGGGAGACCATTAAGCGCCTCATTCTCCCTTCTTTACCAATAGTACTCGCCTCAACCGAAAGGGTGGAAACTTTCGTCTGAGCGTTAGCTGGTCTTAATAAAACGGGGTAGACTTCCGAAGTCTTCGGAGAATGTTCCCTTAGCAAGGGATCTATTACAGACTTCGGAAGTCTTTTGCCCCGAATTATTGAGAGGTTAGGTGTATTGGGTAGAAAGACAGCAGAAGGAGCAAACCATGAAACCGCATCTCCTCATTCTATCGAGTACGATCTTGATCCTGAGCCTGTTGGAGGCCAGCCAGGCGCAAATCGCGATGGGTCAAACGCCGGCCTCCCCGCCAGCCGCCAGTCTCGAAAGCCTGGTCTTCACCTTCAAAATCCCCGCTTTGCAAATCACAAGCGACGGCCTCTACGCGCAGCCAACGCTGGAAGGCTTTGAAGCTTCCGCCGCGCCCGGCGACCCGTTGCTGCCGGTCAAAGTCTACCACATCGCCCTGCCGCCGGATGTCATCCCGCGCAGCGTCACAGCCCAGGTTCTCTCCGCTGCCACTGCCGAACAATCTGGAGTATACCAGATTGCCCCGGCTCCGCCCGCTAAGACCTGGGCGAATGAACAGGAAACAACCGTCTGGGGTAAGCATGCCGGCAGCATCCTGGATGGCAAGAATACCCAGGTCTATCAAAACGACGCTTTCTTCCCCGCCGCCCAATTGAGCGAAGCGCGCTTCGACCAGATGCGCAAGTGGCGCTTTGTCAGCCTGCGCTTGACGCCGCTGCAATATAACCCCGTCGCCGGCAAGCTGCGCCTGGCGACCGAAGTGCAGGTTCGGATCAGCTTTGAGCGTTCAGCTTCGGTTGATCAAAGACAATTGCAGCTCGAGCTGAGCGATACGGTCATGGATCAGCGCGCCGCCGACCTGTTCTATAACTACGCGCAAGCCCTGGCCTGGTATCCGGCGCTGGCAAAACCAGCCGGCTTATCCACTGCCTACGATTATGTCATCATCACCACCAATTTCATTCTCGCCAACAACACGAAGCTGAACGCCTTCAAAGCTCACAAAGAAGCCCCGGGCCAGGGTCACCATGTGTTGATCATCACCGAGAATCAATACGGCGGTCTGACCGGCGAATGGCCCAACCGCACGGCGCAAAAAATCCGCCAATGGCTGAAAAACAATTACCTGGCTATGGGCATCGAATACGTCTTGCTGATCGGCGACCCCACCCCCTACGATCCAGATAATCCTACGGCCCCGGCCGGCGCTGTCCCGATGAGAATGTGTTGGCCGTGGCACTTCTTTGTAGACCCCGATTCAATATTTCTCGAACAGACAAAAATCCCCACCGATTACCTGTATGCCGACCTGACCGGCAACTGGGACCTGAATTCGCAAGGCTTCGCCGATGAATATTGCGGCGAGGAAGCCGATGACGATGGACCCGGCGGCATGAGCTTTTCCCCGGAGGTCTATGTCGGTCGCATTCCGATCTATTACAGTAATTTCATGTGGTCAGTAATCCTGGATTATATTCTGGACAAAACCATCCTGTATGAGGATTCTGAGGATGTTGCCTGGCGCAAACGGGCGCTTCTACCGATGAGCTTCCTGGACCAAAACACGGACGGAGCCACTCTGGCCGAGGCGATGAAGACCGGCTACTTAAATGCCAATGGATACACTTCTTATACCTTCTACCAGCACTACTCGAATGGGCTCCCAGGATTGCAAGATCCCTGTTATTCAAGCTTCAGCTCGAACCAGGATCTGGTGGACAAAGCTGTATGGAATAATTGGAAGAATAATTCCTATGGTATTGTCACCTGGTGGGGACACGGCGATAGCACAAGCGCCAAGATCGGCTACGGCACTTGCGGCACCGGCACTGTTCTAAACAATGTGGACGCTGCCAAGCTGGATCCTACTGGGACACACCCGGCGATTGTATTTGCTGCATCCTCGGAGAATGGCAAGCCAGAGGTCCACGACAATTTGGGCGATATGCTCTTGTTTAAAGGCGCAGTGGCTACCATCTCCGCTTCAAGGTTGTCGTTCTATGACGATTATTTTGGGGAACAGACCGTGGACGCGGACATGGCCTACTATATCATGGAGCGGGTGGTCAACGGCGCTAGCGTAGGTCACGCTTTGTACGACGAAATATACCAGATGAGCCAGCAGGGTAGCTGGGCAGGCCACAGGGTACCAAACTGGATCACCTACAATCTTTATGGCGATCCGTCGCTCAGCATCAACGACCATCATTCCGATGTTCCCAGCGCGCCGAGCAGTTTGACGGCCACCCCGGTCGTTGGGGGGATCAAGCTCACCTGGACGGATACCAGCGACAACGAACTGGGTTTTGTGATCGAGCGTGGCTTCCATCCCGGTGGGCCCTGGATGCAGAAATACACACCGGGCGTTAACGCGACGGAACAGTATGACCTTAACCTGTCTTGCGGCACTCACTATTACTATCGCATCCAGGCTTATAACGCTCATACCGGCTCCGACTATAGCAGCCCAGCCGATGCTGTGGTTTTGAATTTGGATGAATACGAGAGCGATAACACCTACTCTGACGCCAAATTCATCATTGCCTCCGGCTCTGGAGCGAATGGGCAGACCCACACTTTTAGCGCCCCGGGCGATGTGGACTGGATCAAGTTCAACGCCACCTGGGGCAAGACCTATACGATCAGCGCTTCTAATCTGGGCATTAACAACGATACTTATCTAGAGTTATACAACACCAACGGTACGCAGAAATTGGCCGAAAACGACGATAACATCGCCAACTGGGCCGCGCCCGCAACCGGCGTTTACTACATCAAGGTCTCTAACGCTGCTGATGAGGGCGGCTGTGAAGGATACGAATATGACCTGGCGGTAAAAGAGGGCGGTTGGGCAGACTGGCCAACCCAACCCATCGAATTGATCGCGACGCCGATTTCGCATTGCCAGATAGACCTGACCTGGGTACCCAGCAGCTTCACCGAACAAGGTTTTGAGATCGAACGCTTTGGCTGGAAACCGTATGGGGGGATGGGGTACGGGATCTATGTATGGCAAAAGATAGCCACAGTTGCAGCAGGGGTCACGGTTTACAGCGACTCGGGGTTGGAGTGCAATAAGTATTATCCTTACCGCGTGCGCGCCTTTAACGCCAATGGCAAATCATTCTACACCACCGCCAGCGCCACAACCCTCGCCGACGATGCCTATGAGCCAGACGATTACTATGGGGATGCAAAAACAATCGTCGCTAATGGAACGCCGCAATTTCACAATTTTGACGTCGCCTACGACCAGGATTGGGTCAAGTTCTCGGCCAGCGCCGGCCAGGTGTATACCATCACCACCTCCAACCTCGGTTCCAAAATTGACACGGAGTTGGAGCTATATGACAAGAACGGCGTGACGCTGCTTGCATCCAACGATGACTGCGCCGGTCTGGAGTCGTGCATCAAGAAATGGGCCGCGCCTTCCAGCGGCAATTATTATATACACGTCAAGAGCTTTGATAAAAAAGGAGGCTGTCCGGGCTACCAATATACCCTGACCGTCGTCGGAACCAGCAACGCAACTTCCCTGGGTGGACCTTCCGGTCTGTATATTTCGGACTGGGGGGTTAGCGCTCTGCATCTGACCTGGCCCGACACCGCCTCCACGCCACATGCCTTTAAGATTGAGCGCTGGGAAGTGATCTCTGGAACGTTGGGGCAGTGGCGGCAGCTTGGCATCGCTGGCCCAAGCCTGGCTTATCGCTCCGCGTCGCCGGGAGCCGGTCTTGCCCGCCCGGATGATGGAAATACTGGCTTCGAAGACGCCGGGCTGACCTGCAATACAACCTACGACTATCGTGTTCGCGCTTTCGATGCTCTGGGCGACTCGCCTTACAGCGAAGTCATTTCTGCTACGACACTGCTAACGGATACCTATGAGCCGGATGACGTTATCGGTCTGGCGAGCGAAATTCTTGTGAACGCCGCCCCGCAGGATCGCAGCCTGGCGCCTGGCCTGGATTATGACTGGTTCTATTTCACCGCCCAGGCAGGCGAAGTCTATACCATCACCACTTCGCAGTTCACCCACAGTGATAGCGACTCGCCGGCGCCGAATCTATCGATCTACCATGGCGGAGGGTACCTGGAAATCAACGAGCATTGCGAGAACGATCCGAGAGCTTTATGCATCAACGGCTGGATTGCCGGCGAGAACGACATCTACTATCTCCTGGTCAGGGGGCAGGGCGGTTGTCCGGGTCACGACTATTCCGTGCGCGTGGTGAACAGCCGCCTGAGCGAAACCTTGCCCGCCCCGCCCACCGTCTTTACCGGCACGCTGACCGCGCCAGATACGCTTGACCTGACCTGGACCGATCCCAGCAACCCTCAACCGCAAGGCTACCGCCTGGAACGCCAGGTCGGCCTCGGCTGGTTGCAAATAGCCAAGCTCAGTTATAACGTCACCGTCTACCGCGATGCCGGCCTGGCTTGCGGTCATTCCTTTCTGTACCGGGTCTTCGCCTACAACGCCAGCGGCGAATCGTCCCCCGTCATGGCCGCGTTCACCACGCCCGTATGTTCCTACCCGCCGATGGGCTACCCCCTGTTTCTGCCCCACATCCGCCGCTGATGGGGTGGAACATGCCATAAACATTTCCGCTAAGGCATGCGAAGTCTGTAACTGGTTCACCGCAGATTTCGCATGCCTTTCAAACAAATCCGGTATCCTCGCAATAATTCGGGGCAAAAGACTTCCGAAGTCTGTAATAGACCCCTTTAGAAAGGAAACATTCTCCGAAGACTTCGGAAGTCTACCCCGTTTTATTGAGAGGTTACCAAATCAGCGCTGAAGCAGTATCTTAACTATTTCTTAACATCCATAGAAGGGAACGGGATTTAAAATCATCCTATGAAAATACTATTCCTGGGAACGCACGGCCAATTTAACATCGGCGACGAACTGCTGCTGGAGACCTTTCTCTCGCAGCTCGGCCAACAGCATCATTTTGCCGTCAATTCCTACGACCCGATTTTTACCGGACAATCTCTGCGCCCGCAGTTCGACGTGGAAACTTTTCACACCACCCAAGAAATGCCGCGCTTTGCCAGGCATCTATTGACCAGCGACCTGCTGGTTTTTGGCGGCGGCAGCATCATCAAAGAGCTTTACGCCAGCGTCGGGCGAAACAAATACGCCACCCTGGGAATGATCCTCGCCACCGTGACTTTCACGAAGCTGGTCGCCCGTAAGCCGGTCATCATGAGCAACATCGGCGTCGGCCCGATCCAGACCCCCTGGGGCGAGCGCCTGGCGCGCTGGATCCTGAAGCAGGTGGATTTCCTTTCAGTGCGGGATGATAAATCGCTGCGCACCTGCCTGAAACTGGGGCTTTCGCCCGCCAAAGTGCGCCGTGTGCCCGATGCGGTCTTTGCCAACCCGCCCCAGGTTTTTCTGGCCCAGGCTGCCGCCTTACCGCCCTCGGATCAGCTACACCTGGCGCTGAATTTAAATTACGACATCGAAAACCGCGCCGCCTGGGAAGGTTTCCTCTCCAGCCTGGCCGAATGCCTGCGCCTGTTGAACCAGCGCCAAAAACTGGTCGTCCACGCGCTGCCAATGCAAAGCAAATTCAAACAAAACGACGACCTGACTGTATTGACCGCTTTCCGCGCCCGCATCCCCGAAATTGACGTGCAATTGCACGACCCGCAAACCGCTCAACAGGCCGCCGAGATCATGGCCGGCTGTCAGTTCGTGCTGGCTGAACGCCTGCACACGCTGGTGATCGCCGCCATCCTGGGCATTCCATTTTTTGGCCTGGTATACGATGTAAAAGTCCGTGAGCTGGTGGAATACCTGGGCATGAGCGACTATTCGATCAACATCAACGCTCCCTTCGCCGGGCAAACCCTTGCGGATGGCATCGCCAGGTTGTTGGCTAGCCGCGCTCCTGTTCAAGCCCACTTGCTGAAACGCAGCGCCGAGCTGCGCGCAGAATTAACGGCCTATTTTGCTGAGCTACGCACAAAGTTTCTTTAAACCGCCCGTACCCTGTTCTTCGAGCCTGATATTTTTATGACCCCGACCCGAAAAATCGCGGTGATCGTCGGTTTGCTTTACCTGCTGCTCTCCGTGGTTATGTTTCGCGGCGTGATTGTCAGCATTCCATCCATTTTACGCGGCGATGCGGTGATCAATGGGGATGAATTGGTGCCGTTTTTCAACCCCAATAGCCAGTTGCTCGACCAGGCCGCCGGAAAATTCAACCAACTGACCAACGGTTATGAGTTCCGGGTGCGCTATTCTTTCCTGACCACTTGGATGCGTTACTATAAGATCCTGCCCTTCGCGCTGGTATTGGTGATCCCACAGATCTGGTATTGGAGTTACCTGGCAGTGGCTTGGTTTCTAAGCAAAATCATGCCGCAATACCGCGCCGAAACAATCTACATTCTCACCGCTCCGCCCAACCTGGTCATCTTCCTGATTATGACTTACGCCAAGGTGACGCACTTTTATACGCTGATCCTGGGCTTCTCTCTATACGTCGTAGCGGTCGTTTTGATGACCTATGGCTTAATTTTTCCCCAAAAACAGCCCTACAAGTCCATTTTCATCGCCTGCCTGATTACATTATTCAACCCGGCGGTGCATTACCTGGTCTTATTCGGTCTTTATCTGGCGCTGACGGTAGCGACTTTGGTATTGATGGACGCCCTCTCTGCCATCCGCGACGGCTCCTGGCGCAACCTGTATCAGTTAAACGCCTGGCGCTCCGGCTGGCGCATGGCGCGAAAAAACTGGAA
>Ga0172371_10005847_pt1 | contig 18123 bp, 18 predicted proteins | sample Lak12m_FD_114543 | JGI IMG/M metagenome (GOLD analysis project Ga0172371, IMG submission 114543) | Freshwater microbial communities from Kabuno Bay, South-Kivu, Congo - kab_022012_12m | ecosystem: Environmental > Aquatic > Freshwater > Lake | place: Democratic Republic of the Congo: South-Kivu...
ACAGGAAACATATACGGGCTTGATGAAAAAGAAGGTAATATCCCCGATCTTCTGGAAAATTTTGGGGTTCATCTGCCCGGCTGGTTGAGATAAAATCGTCATGGATTATCCTTAAGAGGATAACTCACGATTTGAGTATATTGTAATTCTCTCAACCGTTTCCTTAACGGTCTGTTTCTTTTCAAAAATGCTGATAAATGTGAATCTAATGCTGATAACCACTCCCAATTCGACAATGTATCCAGATGATGATCGCTTATTAAATGCATCGGGATCTGACGTGCAAGAGGATGTAGATGAAGTAAAGCTCGCCTGGTGCTTTCGTTAAACTCTGCATATTTGTGCGTTGTCATACCGGCATAACGGATATGTTTAAAGCTGTTGTAACCAGTGATGATTCATCCATGCAGAAACCGAGCGCGCGGCCGCTTCTCCTTGGATTAGGTCTTATTGCAGTCCTTCCAGGAACGAGCGCTATGTATGGAGATACTAATATTGATATCATAGCTGGTAAACGTGCTCGCTGCTGGCGAACAATCGCAACAACTCACGGTTTTGGAAAAATTGCAGTACACTCGAGCAATCCAGATTATGTTATTAATTCGAACAATGAACTTATACCTATATTGGAACAATTACAAGGCAGCAGTTAACTCCTCTGCCTTAGGAATGCGGGGATGTCGAATTCGTCTTCTTCCGGCGGGATATCATCAACAGGCAATACCGGCTGGCGGGATGCTGATACCGGCGTTTTATATTCTGTCGCCTCTTCTTCCGGCACCTCTGGCTGCTGCATCGGCGGATTACCGAATACAGACGCACGCTTTTGATATCTGTTATCCTGTACGCCTCTTCCTGACAATTCTCGGAGCCTGCGCTTTGTTTCATCAAATCCAGTGGCTATTACCGTTATTTTCAGCTGATCGACAAGCTTTTCGTCAATCGTTGCTCCGAAAATAATATTCGCATCAGTGTCTACAGACGCGGCAATCAGTTTCGCCGCTTCGTCTACTTCTGCCATGGTAAGGTCTGTGCCGCCGATAATATTAAATAACACGCCTTTTGCACCTTCTATCGTAGTTTCTAAAAGCGGTGAGGCTATGGCAGTGCGTGCCGCCGTTGCTGCCCGGTTTTCACCAACTCCAGTCCCTATCCCCATAAGCGAAGAGCCTGCATTGGTCATAATAGCCCGTACATCGGCAAAATCGACATTGATAAGCCCCGGCATCGTAATAAGATCGGATATCCCCTGGACGCCCTGTCCGAGCACGGAATCCGTAACCCGGAATGCATCCAAAAGCGTCATTTTTTTATCAATTACTTCTAACAATCGCTGATTTGGTATGACAATGAGCGTATCCACCTTGTCCTTAAGATTAGCTATCCCCTCTTCCGCAGTCACCATCCTTCTGGTACCTTCAAAATGAAAGGGTTTCGTAACGACCGCAACGGTCAATGCGCCCATTTCTTTTGCAATTTCCGCAAATACCGGGGTCGCACCCGTACCTGTACCGCCGCCTTCCCCGCACGTAAGAAAAACCATATCGGAATCACGCAGATATTCTGTTATCTTCTCACGGGACTCCTCAGCAGCCTGTTTACCGACTTCGGGATTGCCACCGGCTCCCAAACCCCGGGTAAAATTGTCACCTATCTGAATCTTATTTTGTGACTGTGAAAGAAGCAGAGCCTGTGCATCTGTGTTGACCGCAATAAAATCAACGCCGTGTATCTGATTATTAATAATCATGGAATTGACAGCGTTTGATCCGCCGCCTCCGATACCGACGACTTTTATTTTTGCAAATCGGGCAATATCTGGCTTAATTAACATAATTCCGATTACTCAGAGGGCAGACTGAGGATATAAAACGGTTTACCCTGAAATTTTTTTTAGGGTAAGAAAGACTTTATCAGATCTACAACCTTTCCGGCAAGTCCCTTTACCTGAACGGTACTTCTAAATTTTCCTAACTCCGAAAGAATTGATCCGGACGAGTCTCCTTTGCCTGATTTGTCTCCCCATAATAATAAACCGACACCCGTAGCATACGACGGAATTGCTATTTCATCAATTAAACCGGTAATATGCTTCGGAACTCCTATATGGACAGGCATTGCAAGATTCCGCCGTGCCGCCTCGACTGCTCCGACCGTCTGGGCTCCTCCTCCGGTCATCACTACGCCTGAAGGAGTCATGCCTCCGAAACCGCTCCGCTTGATCTCCAAGCCAACCATGGTAAAAACCTCATTTAACCGCGGCTTTATTATCCCCTCAATGAGTGTCTTTCTTGATATCGTCCGCATGCCTTCCGGCAAACGAAGATCCGATACGTCAATTTCGTCTTCTTTATCCGCTTTTCCTTTTGGCTTCTCTTCATACTGCTCTGGTTTTGAGATAATTTTTTCACCAAGACGCAATTTTATTTTTTCTGCACTCTCCAATGAAACACGCAGACCTGCTGCAAGGTCTTTGGTAATATTTATTGCACCGATCGGAATAACGGACGAATATGAAAGGGCGCCCTCAACAAAAATCGCGACATCAGTAGTCCCTCCACCGATATCAATAAGCACCACACCAAGCTCCTTTTCAGTATCGGAAAGCGTCGCCATTGCAGCAGCTAAACCACCGAACGCAATTCCAGCCACTTCCACGCCAAGGTCCTGTACACACTTATGAAGATTACGTATCGCTGTCGTTCCACCGGTAACTAAATGAGTTTCAACTTCCAGACGCACGCCGGACATTCCGATGGGATCAATGATGCCTTCCTGCCCATCCACAATATACCCTCGCGGCAGTACATGTAAAATCTCTCTGGATGTAGGAAGCTGTACTGCTTTTGCCGCATCAATAACCCGCCGGATATCTGCCTGAGATATTTCCTTTTCAGGTTCTGCAACCGCAACTACACCGTGTGAATTTATCGATGATATATGCGACCCGCCGACGTTGATAAACGCCTGCGCAACTGATGTACCCGCCATACGCTCTGCAGCTTCAAGTGACTGCGAAATTGCTTCCGTCGCTTCTTCAATGTTGACTACCTGGCTTTTTCGAAGCCCTTTGCTTGTTGATGAAAAAACGCCGATAATACGGGCTTCCCCGGACTCAGTCATTGAACCAATTATCGTGGTTATTTTGGACGAGCCAATATCTATTGCGGAGAGGATTCTATCGCGTGCCATACATGTAAAAGTGTACAATTTAATTCGTGATGACCGGTTTCTCAAAACGAAGATCAATCACGGAGGGCAGTGTCCCTTTTATTCTAAACCCGTCAATAATTATTTGTAAAGTACGGGCTTTCGCCGATAGGTCATCACCAAGAGGAATATATATGACGGTATCATCTATAACAGCCTGCAATGCGTCCGTATTGTACTCATTCATTCGTGCTATCGTACCCGGCTGGGATAACGACTGCAAAAACGTCAGAGCAGATCTTATCCTGCCGTCGGTTATTGTACTTCCGATTACCAAAGGGCCAATATCAAAAACCAGAAGCGGATACGTTCCTGAGCCATTCAGGCTATCAATCACGACTCCTTCTTTTGCCACCGCATAATATATTCCCCCGCTTTTGAGAGCAACATATGGCTGTCTTCTCTCTAAATGAATAATCAGTGTACCCGGCAGTTTTTTCTCAAACCAGACTGATTCTAAAAGCGGATACGCATCCAGTAATTCCAAGCGAAGCTTTTTAACCGGGACAGCTAGAATATTTGAGCCTAACTGCGCACGGTCTATTTCAATGTCTACCCCTGATCCCTCTACCTGGATGCTGCGGATCGTAAATACGTGCACAATACCATAACTCACCACAAATACTAAAAAAATACTACCTGCCACAACGGCGGCAATATGAAGAAGCCGGTGCATTGCATATGAACGCAATCTGGAAGACATATATCAAACAGATTCAATGATCGAGATAAACCTATGTGCTCCGTTTTTGACTATCCCTGCGGAAACATGTGATGCCGCCTGTGTATACGCCCTGATATCATGAAGCATGCGTGTAACAGAAGATATCAGCGTATCAGAATTCAGCATATGCTGCTGCAGTACTACCGCACTCCCTTTTTTCTCAAGATATTCAGCGTTATGCTGCTGTTCGTTATCAGAGGCCCAGGGAAGCGGTATAAACAAGGCAGGCTTTCCGACCGCTGCAATCTCTATGACAGTATTGGCACCGCTTCTTCCCACGATAAGCTGTGCTTTGTGCAGAAGGTACGAGTAATCCGAAGTATGTACATATGCGACCGGGATATATCGTGTGTATTTTTCTCCTAAACTCCTGCGTACCTGCTTGGCCTTTTCAATAGACAGCGTACCTGTCTGGTGCACTATAACCCATTGTGAAAGCAGTGACGGCAGGGACTCAAACACGACCGTATTTATGCTTACTGATCCGGTATTCCCTCCGACAATAAACAATACCGGGAGGGTATCTTTCGGCATATCAAATGAAAGCGCCCTTGGGGGATGGAAAATACCTGTTCTTATTGGCAATCCTGTATATACGACCTGTCCATACAGCCCTTTGATACTGCCTGCATCGGGAAACCCGGTGCACGTGTACCGTGCCATACGGGAAATAATGCGGTTTGCCAATCCCGGCCTTCTGGTTTGTTCATGGGTCACTACCGGAATACGCATTAACCACCCGGCAAGTACGACAGGGAAAGCAACATACCCACCGAAAGAAATGATTACCGACGGCCATTCACGCAACACTATCCATAACGCATATATGCATCCTATCGGTATCCTGATTAGCGCAAAAAGCGACAACATGCTCATATCCCGTTTCATTCTGCCGGTGATAAGCGGATAGAAACGGATGTGCATATTCCGAACCAAATGGAATTCTTCGCTTGTTACCCGTGAACCTTCTAAGGCATATTTCCTGCCGACAAATACGATATCTATTGATCTATTCTTCTTTTGTAGCTCTTCAATCGTAGCTAAAGCAGGTGTAACATGTCCACCGGTTACCATATACTTGCGCTGTTTTGGAGTTGTACGCATCAGGTTTCCCCTTTACTTATAGTATAAACCAGACCCAATGCACCAAGCGTAATCACAAGGTTTGATCCGCCATAGGAAATCAATGGAAGCGGTACACCCGTAAGCGGCAGAAGCGCTACCATAGAGCCTATATTTACTACGACCTGTATTCCTATCCATGACCCAATTCCATAAACCAGAAGCCGTCCGAAAGGATGAGTAATCCGCCGCCCGATACGGAAACACCGCCATACAAGAAAAAGGAATAACGTCGTAACAATCAGTGTTCCGACAAATCCTGTTTCTTCACCGATAATAGCAAAAATGGAATCAGTATTTGCTTCCGGCAGGTATTCATATTTTTGCCGTGATTGCCCAAGACCAAGACCGAACAACCCTCCGGATCCTAAGGATAATACAATCTGTCGAATCTGATATGAAGCTCCAAGAGGATCAAGATCAGGATTAAGAAACGTCATCACCCTGCGCAGACGATACGGTTCAAAAACCGCAAGTATACCGACTCCGATAAAAAGGACCGGAATAAGCAATGCAAAGTGACGTAAAGGAGCACCTGATAAAAAATACATGATAAGCGCTGTCCCAAGAATCATGGTTGCCGTGCCTAGATCTGGCTCCAGAATCACCAAACCCACAATACTGCCGGTCAGTATCAGAAAGGCTCCAAGCCTGTTTTTTTCTTTTGTAGCAAACCAAGCAGACAGGTATACTATCAGGGATAGCTTTGCCAATTCCGCCGGCTGCAGCACGAAAAAACCAAAGTCTATCCATCGTCTTGCACCAAGCGCTTTCACGCCGACCCCCGGGATAAAAACTGCTAAAAGAAGTAACATCGTCGTAAGTATTGCCGGAACGGCAAATCTCTGCCACGTTTTATATGGAATGATAGAAAAAGCGGTAAATACGGTAAAACCCAAAATGAGCCAACGCACCTGATCACGGACAAAATGGTATGCATCCTGAAAATCCCGAAGTGCAATCGATACCGAGGAATCATAGACCATGATGATCCCTATAAAGCATAGAATAACTACTGAACCTAAAAGGAACCGATCTCCCCTGCCCTTGGTTTTCGGCATTATGCGTACAGAATGTACGTTCGGTATACGTAACCTGAACCATGAGAAGCGTTTCATGGATTCATTACCTAAGCAGCCCAAGCCACAGCCCAATAAAGGCAAATACTATTGCAGCAATCCAGAACCTCATAACGATTTTTGATTCCTGCCAGCCTTTCACCTGAAGCCATAAATGGAATGGCGCGGCAATAAATAGTTTTTTTCCCAGTAATGACCTTGATAGGAGTTGGAATAACGAGGATGCAACTTCAATGACAAATATTCCTCCGATAACGACCAGTGCGGGAGCTTTCCCTAAAATAAGCCCGACGACTGCAAACGTTGCTCCGAACGACAGGGCGCCGACATCTCCCAAAAAAAGACGGGAGGGAAGGACATTATAATACAAAAAGGCCAGAACACCGCCTATCCAGATAGCTAAAAACGTAGACAGCACCGTATCAAGTATTGAAGCGGACAAAAACCAAAATGCAACCAACGCAATCAATAGGACACCCGAAGACAGCCCGTCCAACCCATCTGTGATATTGAAAGCGTTTGCAAACGCGCTGATAACAAATACAACAAAAGGAATATACCACCAGCCCAGATGAATAACACCGACAATAGGGATATGGAATATGCTGATTTTCAGTTCACTCATCAGCCAAAAACCGATAATTGATGCAAGAATGATCTCGAGCAGTAATTTGTGGCGTAACCGCAAGCCAAAAAATTCTCCTTTGCTCCATCCGAATGTTTTTTTGATGTCGTCAAACAAGCCGAGCATCCCGAAAGATAAAAACGTAAATAGCAGTATCTTCACTTCACTGAACAATGGGTATACCGACGTAATAGGCAGCCAGAAATATTCCATAAGAAGCAATACAACAGGAAATACAAACGTCGTAACGAGAATTATTAAAAGACCGCCGCCAACAGGTATACCTGCTTTATGGCTATGAAATTTATCAAAATACGGTGTCCGTTTATTGAAGGCATCCCGGGTAACTTGCCGTACCCGCTGAAGCTTTACATGATACAGCAACCTGATAAACGGAAGAAAAAGTACACTATGTATTACCCACGAACATAAAAGTATCCCAAGTAGTAACTGCATAGGCATTACAATAAATACGCGGCGATCTTAGGCACAAATATCACACATGCGACAACGGATGCTCCGACTGACACCGTAAGCATCATACCTGCGGATACATCTTTTGCGATCTTAGCTTCTTTTCGCCACTCCTGTGATATCAGGTCTGTCATGGCTTCTATTGCGGTATTGATCATTTCCGCCGTCAACCCCAATACGATAGCAAATACCACAACTGTCAGCTCGACAGCAGATATCCGCAAGACAGAAGCCAAAAAAAGTGAAAGAGCCGAAAGAACGAAATGTATACGAAAATTCGGTTGTGTCGTCAGGGCCCAGCGCAAACCGTCATATGCATGCTTGAAGGAAATCGTGTGCATCCGAATAAGGTGTTTCATATTCGTATATAGGTAGTATAGGAGCTCCGTATATAAAATACAACGAGATATGGGCGGCTTTTAATCATATCCCCGAAACACGCGCCTGACCGTCTCTATGGTCCGTGGAAGGATATACCATAAAGATACTGGAATGTCCTTTGCGTGCATATATGTAACCAACGTACCGCCGAATCCACGTTTAAAGACACTAATCCCATGCCAGGGGTGTCTGGATGCATGTTCAGGTGCCACACCCCAAAAATTATAGATAGCCATACCGCGTTCCTTTGCATCGCATATTGCCTGCCATTGCACTGCATGCGACACGGGAACACTGTATGGTACTGATGCGCCATGATGATATATTGCCTGGTTTCCGCAGTCGATTATAATTGCGCCGGACACCAGGCGTCCTTCATGCCTGCCCAAATATATCCATGCCTTACCGCTTTTTGAAAACCGTTCAAACTCCTGTCTGATACCGCTATGCGGTACAAAACCATGCCGTTCGGACGTTTTTTTATATAAATCCATAAACTCATGGAATCTTGAAATATCCGTAGCCCTTTCTACGACAACTCCTGCTTTGTGTGCCCGGCGTATTTCGTACCGTGTAGATTTACGCATACCTGACAGTATATCCTGTTGTGTATTTTGAAGATTAAGAATCCAACATTGCTCCGCATCCATTCTATGGATTGCAGCCGGAATGACTTTATTGGCGCGAAATACGCGGTCGGTAATGTCAAAATCCCGTATAAGCGGATTGAAACGTACAAACCACATCCCTTTTTCACGGGCAAGCCGGATACTATGCGCCAACACTGTCTGCCAAGCCTGTACTGTCTGTTCTGCGAGGATAGGTCCGTGACGGATATGGAGAAACGGACCGCGCCGCGCTTGTATAACAACTGTCATATACACACCGGCTAATATCTTGCCCCTGTATAAACCGTAGGTATCCACCAGGCCGCCCTGCTGACGAATGGCATCCCCCCAGGCTGATCGCTGAAACAGCGCACCCGGACTGTGCATATCAAGAAATCTTTCCCACGTTTCCTCATCATGTAATTCGCGGACTGTATACGTCATACGTGTTTATGTGCTTACTTGGTCAACGCGGTAAGAAGCATGGTAATAAACGAAAGAACAAGCGACCCAATAAACGCAGCACTGAAATTTTCTACGGAGAATCCGGAAATGAATTTGCCTGCAAGCATAAACATGCCCGCATTTATAACCAGGCTAAACAAACCAAGTGTCATCACGGTAACGGGAAACGTCAGAATAAAAAGAATCGGTTTAATGAATGTATTTAGAAGACTCATTACTATAACGGCAAGAAAAGCGGCAGAAAAACCTTCAATGTGTATTCCCGGCACGACAGAAGCGACAATCATAAGGGCTACTGCATGTAAAATCCACCGTGCTAACCAGGTAAACATATACCTAGTATACCAAATCCGGATGGAATTCCCGTTCTTTCTGTACGGTAGTCGGATTTCCGTGCCCGCAATACAATGTGGTATGAAGCGGTAATGATAGTATCCGTTTAATGGACGCGTGTAAATCAGCCAGCCGTGAATACGACCAATCAGATCTGCCAACCGACCCGTTTTCGAATATCGTGTCACCGGCAAAAAGCATATCAGCATGTGATGCATACAGGCATATACTGCCGGGTGTATGCCCGGGCGTATGCATGCAATACAACAATTCAGTTCCAATGTGTATATGGTCTCCTTCTTTTACCGTACCATTCACAACCGGCGGCGGATCAGTATAGCGTATCCTAAGATAATGTTTTGCGGATTCTGCTGTATGAGCCAGCAGGAATCTGTCTTTTTGGTGCATTAACAGCGGCACATTAAAAAACAGCTGTACTGACGCTGCAGCCATAACATGGTCGACATGCCCGTGTGTCAGAATACAGTAAACCGGCTTCAGCAAATTCTTCTGTATTGTATCGGCAATGTACTCCGCATCATCTCCGGGATCAATAATAATGCATTCCCTTGTATCCGTATGAAACACAAGATAACAATTCGCCGCCATTTGTCCGACTGTACGCATGAGTACCGATAATGCCATACGCTATCAATCCGTAAAAATCTGCGTAAACATTTTTCCGTATATTCCGGCATCAACGATCCCGATACCGATACGGTGAAAACGTTCCTCAAGAATGTTTTCCTTATGTCCCTGGCTCTCCATAAGCCCTGTATGGGCAGTCAATACATCCGGAGCATACGCTAAGTTTTCACCTATGACACCGTATCGGATACCTGAAGCATCTGCACGGTCCGAAGCATCTTTTACATCCGGATCATAGTGAGAAAAATATCTGCGTACAAACATATCCTTGCTTTTTTCCCTTGCAAGAACGGATAACGAATCGTCCGTCTGAAGCTCTGTAATATTACGGCGCGCACGTTCCGTATTTACCATTTTCACCATGTATTGCTCATCCTGATAATTCGTCTGCAAGTCTTGCAAATTCTCCGGTACATCAATGTTGATACTTTCCTGTGACCCGGGTTCTACAGTAAGAAATTTTGTTGCAGTATGGGCAAATTCTTCTAGAGATGAAGTAACCTGCCCGCCATAATTCTCTGCCAGTACTACAAGCTGTCTGGCAATATGTGCATTCCGTATATCCTGCCTAACAGTACCCCGTAGCGGCAATGCCAAAATAAGAAGCAGCACAAACGCAGAAAAAATCAGCATGTTGATGCATGATACGACGCTGCCGATAACCGAATTGACCGGTGACTTGATGATTCTATCCGGTAACTTTGAAAATATACTTAACATAATTACTTCGATACATACATATGAAACTACCCCGACGGCTGCATAGCCCAGCACCGTTGTCCAGACTCTGGTAAGGCCAAAAGTGCTCATAAGAAAATGACCGGCAATTGCGTTGTACCGTACCGAAAACCATAATGAGACAAGAAACGATATGCATGTTGCAATAAGCGTCAGCACGCCGCGACGCCATCCATCGATACCCGCATATACGATAAGGACAATAAGAAGTATGTCTATCCAGTTATTCAGTATCATGAAGCGATTTTTTTATTACAGCTATAACATATTCCGTTTCTGTTTTCGTAAGGAGAGTCGGGAGATTGAACACACGTAATGCGGCACGCTCTGCGTTCGGACAGCTGCCTTGAATATATCCGATACGGTCATATGACACATTACCCGGATCAATCACATGGTGATACCAGTTTCCAGTAAGCACGCCATAATTTCGGACTAATTTACGAAAAGTATCCCGTGTGTCCGAATATCCTGCCAGCCGGAGGTACGAAGCACCGGTACGTGACGGAACAAACGGTATACTATTTGATAGTGCATTGTCATATCGTGCCGCGTTTTCTCTTCTTGCCTTCACCATAGATTCGAGCTTAAGAAGCTGCAACAACAGTAATTGCGCTAATGCATTAGGGAAACGTGCGATAAGACCGTCGGGCAATATCCCCTGCTTTTCGCATTCCGATACCGGCAGGGACAACAATCCTATACGCTGCAATACTACCAATAACACCTTCCCTAGTCCCGACCGGTATGTCGGTAGAATCAACGCAAACATAACAGGATGCAATAATTGCTGAAAAATCCAGAAATACGGCGGATATGTACTTGCGTTTACGGCACGCTTTAAACGAAGCACAGCTGTCTTGTTTCTGCAGCGCGGAAGAATCATTGCTGCCCCGCCCCAAACGCTTGACACCGCCTTGTCCCTCCCAAAACTAAAAAACGACGCGTCTCCTATAGTTCCGACATCATTCCCTTTATATGAAGCGCCGATTGCATGTGCGCAGTCCTCAATAACATATATGCCATGCGCATCTGCAATGCGTAAAATGGCATCCATATCAGCAGGAGTCCCGAATGTATGCTGTACGACGATGGCTTTTGTACGGCTGGTTATCTTTTTTTTTATAACGGAAGGATCTATATTCAATGTTTCATCAACATCGCAGTAGACAGGTACTGCCCCTGTCCATCGAATGCTGTTTGGTACTGCAACGCAACTGAATGCCTGGATGATCACTTCGTCTCCTTTTTGTATTCCGAACGATTGTAATAACACAAAAAATGCACCGCGCCCGCTGGTAAACATGCCTATTGCACGCGGATGATAGCGATCAAAAAACCATTTCCTGATATCGGCAGATGCATTGCCTTTTTTCCATTGCCAGGGTTTCAGAAGCAAACCGAAAGCACACAGAACATCCCGGCCATCCGTATTCGGTGAAAGGGCACATGATAATATCCGCTTTATCATAGTCAAACGCAGGCACGTTTACACAGTTGTAATACCCAAGCTGCTTCTTTTCCTTTAAATAACACTGTATCTCCCTGTTTCGTACTATCCCGAAGGTGTAAAAAGGCAGCTTTGGGATGCATTACATGTACGGGTATATCAGAAGAAACAGATTCCGCTCCTTTCTGGAACGCTTCCTGCCAATTACTATTTGTCAGAATAATCTCATCACATACCGAAGCAGCAAATGCTCCGACTTCTTCATGCTTTATGTCAGCAAATGCCCCAAGCTCAATCATTGGCTGAAATACCAGGATTTTTCTACCCGAATGCTTCTGCAAAACGGATAACGCTGCCCGTGCCGCATCAGGATTGTTATTGAACGTATCATCAATATACAGTATTCCTTTGTATGAAGAATACTCGAGCGTATGTGCGACAGCGCGGATATTGCCAACAGCGGACACGGCTTTTGAAAATGGCATCCCGGCTGCAACAGAAGATGCTACGGCAAGCAGAACGTTCGTTACCTGATGTATGCCTGCCAGCGGAACCGTTATGGAAAAACGTTCCTTTCCGTCCGAAATAGTACACGAAATGCCTTTTTTTTGATTTTGGACAGATGATGCGCGGAATAGTCGTTCACCGGAAGGGAATGCAGTACCTGTCCCTATCCACCAGACGTGTATTCCTTCTGTTTTTGCACGCATTCCCATACGAACAATGCGCGGATCATCAGCATTGGCTACCATTATTCTTTTTCCGGTTAATCCCTTAATAAGCTCATACTTCGCGGCAATAGTGGACTCGATGGAACCGAATAAATCCTGATGCTGTTCATTAATTGCTGTAACAACGGCAATTTCCGGTTGCACCATCATGCACATATGTGCAATTTCACCGGGCTTATATGCACCCATTTCCGCCACAAACACCTGATGCTCCGGCATTAACGAACGGATCACTGTTTCTGCAATTCCAATTGCAGAATTTTTGCTTGCCTCCGTTTTCAGGACTGTATACGACGCAGACAGGATTGTTGCGGCATATTCTTTTACGGATGTCTTTCCATAGCTTCCGGTTATCCCGATAACGGTCATGGGAGCATGACGGTGAAGCCGCCGTACGGCAATCCATATGATGACCGTATGATACAAACGGACTGGAATATTCAGAATACCAACTAATACAAACGTCAGCGGGAATAAAAGAATATCGTATATACATAATGCCCACACACCAACATAGCCGGTTGATACATATATAGCTATACCGGAACCAATCAGAAACCCCATCATAAACACGGATTTTGGCGTCATGCTTGGACGCCGAAAATGAGGAATGAAAACCCTTTTTCCCTGCGGGGTCTTTAGGTGGATGAGCATTCTGTCAAACCTGTATTCTTTAATTCTCCAAAGCTGCGAATATGAAACAGCAGCAATAATAATCCGAAGAAGCCAGACAGCAGAAATAACATACAGAGCTAGCGTCATCATAGCGTACGCAGGAATTCACATACATGTCCGGCAAATACCCCGGCTTTTTTGTACGGAACCCCATGTCCTTCTTCCGGTATGATTAATAATTTGGAACGATACAATACTTCCTGCATCCTCCGTGCTATGGAAACAGGAACAATCACATCATACTCCCCCCAAAGAAGCAAACAGGGAGTATGGATTGATTCCATTGCGGGTATCAGATCTTCCTGTACAACATGCTTAAACGTATCGCGCATTGTCCCTTTTGCATGAAGGAATTCCCGGGCGCCGGCAACATAATACAACCAACGGCGTGCCCAATCCGCAAACAGATTCAACGGAGGAATGGCAAATACTATCCTTCCTATTTTTGCAAGAAAAAGATAAAAAAAGAACTTTTTTTTCGGAACCGGGCTAAAGCCGGGAGTACCTGAAAGAACCAATGCCTGTATCTCAGTCGGGTACAGCTGCGCGTATTTCAACGCTACCCGGCCGCCGAATGAATGACCGATCAATACAGGATTATGCATATGGTTTTTTTTTACATATTCTCGTATAAACTCTGCGTAATCCACGATATGCCATGCCCTCTTTGGAGAAGGTTCACTTCCGAATCCCGGCATGTCAGGCGTAAACACGCGGTATTTTTGCCCGGACAGCTCTTGAGCAAGCGGTTGGAAACGTTCACCTGACAAATTCCAACCATGAAGAATGACAATATCCGTTGATTTCATATCAGATACGTTTTTTATACTGCTCTCTATGTTCAGCGAGGCTTACTGTTGAATTATTCTTCTTTACGGAATACCCGTTGACTGCCGTACAATAGGAATCATCAGGAAGATCCGTATTCAAAGTGACTCCAGCGCCTATATAAGAGTTCTGTCCGACTTTTATTCCGGGCATAAGACTAACGTTTACTCCTATACGAACGTTCTTTGCGATCATGACACCGAGTTTTGTCCTGTCGGTACCGATACGAATACCGTGCACATCTGTCGTAACTTCACCTTCGTCAAGACGCAGATTTGCACACACCGTACCAGCACCCATGCTGACATTTCCTTCTATTACGCTATCGCCAATATAATTACTATGAAACCAGCAATCATCGCCGATATAACTTCTTGTGATATCCGTATTGAATCCGGTTACACAGTTTTTCCCGATACTGCTTTCGCGAAGAATGTTGTTGCTGCCGATTATCGTATTATCCCCGATAAAACAGGGACCGATAATCTTTGTGTTTTCAAATACCCGTACATTATTCCCAAAATGCACCGTACCCTCTATAGTGACATTGTGTTTTAACAGCACCTTCTTTCCCGGATCTTGTGCCAACCGGTGAGATAAAAAATACCTGTTTACATCAAGCACATGCCAGGGATACTTCAAAGAGACAAACGGTTCTGAAATAGGTATTGTACGGCACTCCTGTGTAGCCATAAGCTGTGACAACGCCCGCTCGTAGACATCATCACGCGCCGAAGACATATGCGATAAAACAGTAATGAATGCATCAGCATCACGGATGTATTGTCCGCCAAAATCTACGTATGCACTAGGTTCCTTACCTTTGGCAGGCTTCTCAATAATTTCGATAGGGCGTTCGCCTCGAAAACGAATATATCCGCCGGGATAATATGTTTGTACATGCCATACGGGCAGGACACAGGCATAATTACCTGATTCTGCTTTCTTTACCGTCTGAAACATGACGGACTGGTCTGTAACATCATCACCGATGATTACCAAAAGGCGTTTTCCTTTTATTTTTGACTGCGCTGCCATTAGTGCATCAGCCATTCCGCCACCGGACTTCTGCACGACTACGGAATGGGGGACTGGCATGTGCATTTCCTGCAATGTTTTTTTGTTCGTATCGTTTGCTATAAAAACCACCTCAGAAACTGATTGGTGAAACTTCATATCTGCCATATACAACGCTAATGGTTTCCCTAAAAACGGAAAAAGGTTCTTGTCTGTAACAAACGGCCAGAAACGTTTTCCTTTTCCGGCTGCAAGAATAACGGCAACAATATCTTTTTTCATACCATTTCCTCCTTTGATGTCCGGACAATGGACGCCCCAAGGGCGTTTAAACGGGTTTCGATGCATTCATACCCGCGGTCAATCAGTTCTACACGGTGAATATACGTTTCCCCCGATGCCCGTAATGCCGCCAATAGCAATGAAGCGCCTGCTCGGATATCATCAACGGATAATACGGCATTATGAAGCGCTGACGGCCCAAGGATCCGTATGGCCTGATGTGCGCCCTCGCGTCGGTCCTGCCAGTTGAAGTTATACCACGACTCCGGGTTGTCAACAGAAGGCGAGAAAAAATCAATTTCCGCACCCAATTTACGCAATTCAGAAACGTAGGAAAATCTGCTTTCAAAAACCCGTTCATGCACGGTGGACACACCTGCTGCCTGGGTCATGAATACTGTCCACGGCGCCTGCCAGTCAGTCATAAATCCGGGATGCGGGCCGGTAATTATATCTGTTGGATTGACCTTGGACCCAACCATATAGCGCGTATGGGATTGATCAATTTCCTCCACTATTCCGCCAGCCTTGACGTATTGCTGTAAAAATGCCGTAAGATGCTGACGCTGGGAATCTGCAACTATAATGTCTCCCCCGGTCATTGCCGCAGCAATTGCGAATGTCACTTCTTCGTTACGGTCGGGCATAATCGTATATTCAATTCCATGAAGCGACGGCACTCCTTCGATCACAATGGTACGGGCATCGCTTCGCCTAATACGTGCACCCATTCGGTTTAAGCACTGAATCAGATCATCCACTTCGACTTCTTCTGCAGCGTTTTCGATAACGGTAGTTCCCTGAGCAAGGACTGCCGCGAGGATAATTGTCTCCGTTCCGGTATGCGTATTTTTTTCAAACCGTACGGTAGCTCCGCGCAATACTGGCGCATATGCGTGATAATATCCGTCATCTGAAGCATATGTTATATCAGCCCCCATTGCACGAAGCCCTTCAATGTGACGCGAAATCGGCCGTGCACCAAGCCTGCACCCGCCCGGATTCGGTACATGCCCTTCCTTATAGCGTGCAAGAAGCGGACCTAACACCATGGATGATGTGCGGAGCCTTGCACCGACATCCAACGGAACCCTGAAACCAGAACGGATATTGCCGTTTTGTATCCGTATCGTATGCTTTGTTGTTTCTACACGCACGCCAAGACTCCGAAGCACGTCGATCAACGCAGATACATCCCGAAGAACAGGCACATTATGAATGACAATCTCATCATCCGTAAGTAATGAAGCAATAAGGATTTTCAGCGCAACATTCTTTGCACCGCTTACGGCAACCTCACCAATGAGCCTGTTTCCTCCACGAACAATGAATGATTCCATACAATTTAGAAATCCCCGATCCTTTCTATTTCTTCCGCCAACGATATTTTGAAACGCTCATACACGCTTTTTTGCGCCCGTTCAATCAATTCTACCACGTCACAGGCACGGGCATGACCCCTGTTAATGATAAAATTAGCATGATCCGGGGATATATATGCATCATTGACGGAAACGCCTTTCATTCCTGCAAGATCAAGAAGATATCCGGCAGACGTTGTTGCGTTTGGTGTTGACCATATAACCGCATCGGAAGCCGATAAGTTCCGAAATGCACATCCAGCAGAAAATACACCCTGCGGCTGCGTATCTCTGCGGTATCCAATAGTCTCATTTGCAATCTGCCATAGTCTTTTCTTATCATCTGCCGTAAGCGCAAATACAGCGGACAACACAACCTCTTTGGTCTTCTGAAGATTGCTTTTGTCATACCCGAACCGGAAATACGATTGTGGAACAATCTGCTGTTTGCCAAAACGGTCTATGATATGCGCCTGGTACAGTGCGTTACCGACATACCCTTCAGGTCTTGTCCATTTTGAGTTCATATACAAAGCGCCGCCAACTGTTCCCGGGAGTCCAAGATGCATATGAATACCGGACAATCCCTCATCAAGGGTAAACCGGACAAACGCGTTCATCGCAACACCAGAATCCGCTTCAACATATACTGTTTTAACAGCACTCTTTCCGGTTTTTTTGGACTTAATTCCTTTTATCCTTATAGATCGTGATGCATTACGTATAACCAATCCAGTGATCCCTTTGTCTCCGACAAGGATGTTTGACCCTCCCCCAAACACGAACGACGGTACGTCTAATGATCGCGCTGCCGCTACTGCGCGTGCCAATTCCTCAGATGTTGTCGCAACAAAAAAATACTGTGCCGGGCCGCCGATATGCAATGTCGTGTGCGCATGCATGGGCTCTTTTGCCCGTACCGTATTACCCAGTATTTTTTGTAGCTTTGGTAACAAATCATCCTTCATACCTTATTTTTCTCCAATGCATTGAGGATCTGTTTTCCCCATGTATATATATCCCCTGCCCCCATACAGATAATACAGTCCCCGCTCACGGCCTTTGTAATAAGAACATCCTGCACTTCATGATACTTTTTGGCATACAATACGCTTGCATTGTATTCCTTCGTACACGCTGCAAGTGCCGATCCGCGCACTGTTTTGTCCCTACTTTCACGTGCTGATGCATATATATCAGTAATAATAACCATATCTGCAAACCGGAATGCCCTGGCAAATTCCGTAAAAAGCGCCTTTGTCCGTGAATACGTATGCGGTTGGAATACTGCAATAATCCGTTTTTTCGGATACCACAGTCTGGCGGCACGCAGTGTCGCTTCTATTTCCGCAGGATGATGCGCATAATCATC
>Ga0172371_10005848_pt1 | contig 18123 bp, 14 predicted proteins | sample Lak12m_FD_114543 | JGI IMG/M metagenome (GOLD analysis project Ga0172371, IMG submission 114543) | Freshwater microbial communities from Kabuno Bay, South-Kivu, Congo - kab_022012_12m | ecosystem: Environmental > Aquatic > Freshwater > Lake | place: Democratic Republic of the Congo: South-Kivu...
AACTGCGCACCTGGACCGAAGATTGGCTTCAGGATCGGCTCATGGCAGTTCCCGGTGTGGCCGGTACCGAGGTCGTCGGTGGTCTCAAGCGCGAGATTCGGGTGCACCTGGATCCTAATGCCTTGGAAAAGCACCAGCTTTCCCTAAATGGAGTCGTGAAAAGACTCAGAGACGAAAACGTTGAACAGTTCGGCGGGCGGGTAACTGCCGGTCCGCGCGAGTTCATCGCTCGAACAATGGGCGAATTCGGCTCCATAGACCAAATCAGGCAGGTGATTCTCGCTCGCAAGAACGAGGGTAAGGTCCACGTCGCAGATGTGGCGCGTGTTGATGACTCCCACGAAGAAGTCCGGGTGATAACTCGCCTCGATGGTAAGCCGTGCGTTAAGCTGAGTGTGCTCAAACAGGCTGACGCGAATACCGTCGAGGTGGCCAAGGCGGTGAGCAAGAGAATCCAGGAACTCCAGGGGGCCCTGCCTGCCGGCATTCAACTGGGCATGGTGGAGAATCAAGCGGACTATATAGAGGCTGCTCTCGCCGGTGTGCGAAACGCGGCGGTAGAAGGTGCAATTCTAGTTATCCTTATCGTGTACGTCTTTCTTGGGAGCTGGCGTCAGGCACTGGTAATGGCTCTCGCGCTGCCGATCACCATGGTCCTCAACTTCGGGCTCATGAAGATCGCCGGATTTTCGTTAAATATTTTTTCCCTCGGAGGACTTGTCGTTGCGATCAGCGTGGTACTCGATAACTCCATAGTCGTTATCGAGAACATCACTCGATTGAAACATGAAACGCCAGACGAGCCCGCCTCCAAGATCTCCGTGAAGGCTACAGCGGAAGTGGGTCCGGCCATCGTAGCGGCAACGCTTTCTTTCATTGCTATCTTTGTGCCCTTTCTCCTGGTCCCCGGATTGGTAAGTCTTCTCTTTCGTGAGCTGATCCTCGTAATCGCGGGGGTGGTGACCATCAGTCTGCTCACGGCTATTACATTAGCGCCCATGCTTACGGCGGTTCTGCTCGGTGAGAAGTCTGCTCATGAGGAGGACACTCGCTTCCAGCGTTTGTTTTCTCGAATCACGGAGGGTTACGGGCGAGCCCTCGGCAAAGTGTTGCGCCGCCGGCGGATCGCGCTGGGTGCGGCGGGGCTCGTACTCGTAGGTCTCGTCCTAGTCCTTCCCAGAGTTGGGACCGAGTTTCTTCCACGAATGGACGACGGCCGCGTCATGATCAAGGTTAGACTGCCCACAGGTGCTTCAGTGGAGGAAACCGACAAGGCTCTGCGCAGAATCGAGGCACTCATCGCGGACGATCCGCTCATAGAATCATATTTCACTCTGGTCGGGGGCAAAGTCTGGGGCCTTTACACTTACCTGATTGCCAATGAAGGTGAAATTGACATTCAGTTGGTACCCCACCACAAACGCAAAATGACCACCAAACAATATGTGGCCAAGATCCGGCCGGCAGTGACCAAGATAGGCATTCCGGGGGGCATGGCCATGGTCATGCCTCTGCCGGTCAAAGGCATCCGTAAACTGGGAGATGCAGACATAGAAGTGAAGATCAAAGGCCAAGACATGGGGCGGCTGTTCGATCTCGCTCAAGGCACCGCGGCCGCCATGAACAAGTTGGCCCACTTCACCAACGTGTACGTCTCCATGGATATGACCAAGCCCGAGTATCAGATCCATGTGGATCGGGAGCTGGCCGCGGAACTCGGCGTCTCCATCGCAGACGTGGCCAACACTTCCCGTTCACTGCTGCAAGGGGCAGTGGCAACCCGTTACCGGGAAGGGGATCGGTATTACAACATCCGGGTCGTGATCCCGGAACGGGAAATCAGATCCAAACAGGACGTGGAAAATCTCGTTCTGGAATGTGCTCAGGGCGGGTACCTGCGCGTGCGAGATCTTGCGAAAGTACATCAGGCCGTGGGGCCTGTGGAGATAGTGCGGGAAGATCAGGTCAAAGCCGTGATAGTCCGTGGCGATGCCTCCGGGGTGTCGGTGGGTGAAGCGTTGGCTGAATTGAAGGACGCGATCAGCAAAATGGATCGGCCGGTTGGATACGAATTCACGTTTGGCGGGCAGGCGCTCATGATGGCGGACATGAAGCAAAGTACGTTGCTCATCCTCGCGTTTGCCCTTTTCTTTGCCTTCGTAGTCCTGGCGGTTCAGTTTAACAGCTTGAAACTCCCGGTTCTCATCCTTGGGTGTGTTCCTTTCTGTCTGGCCGGTCTGGTCTACGGGCTCTATTTTACAGGACTACCGCTGGGGGCTACGGTGGTGATCGGCGCTCTCGTTGTAGTTGCGGCCACGGTGAATGAAGGCGTGTTGCTGATGACCTTTGCCGAGGAACTTTCCCGGCGGGATGGTCTGTCCGCAGCGGACGCGGTCATGGCGGCGGCGAAGATCAGGTTGCGTCCGCGGCTTATGACGACGATTCCCATCATCATGGGCCTGATCCCCTTGGCCCTCAATATAGAAGAAGGAGGGGACATGCTCCAGCCCATGGCGGTGGGAGCAATAGGCGGTCTGCTTATGTTGATCCCTGTAGCGCTCTTTTTCATGCCCAGCATTTACGTGATGTTTTCCGGAAGAAAACGGTTGACAAGTCAGGCGGGAGATTCTACTATTTGACGAAAGAGTGAAATGGAGAAACGGAAATGGACCCACAGAAAAGAGAAAGGCTACGCCTGAAAGCCGAAGTGTTCAAGGCCATGGGTCATCCCTTGCGCCTGGGCGTCATCGAGTTTCTTCAGGATGGAGAAAAATGCGTGTGCGAGATCGTTGAGCACACAGGAACAGGAATATCTAACATTTCCAAGCATCTCTCCGTCCTCAAGAAGGCCGGTATAGTGAACGATCGCAGAGAGGGTCTGAAGATCATGTACAGCCTTACCATGCCTTGTGCCATTGATTTCGCCCGCTGTGTGGAAGGCGTTGTGGTCAAGAGGCTCGATCACCAGCGGTCGGTCATGGTGGCCTGACCATTCCGATGGACTAGTTCCCATACAGGATTTTGGACATGATGCCGCGGAGGGGAACGTTCGTTTGCTTTCAAATATTTGACGATTTCGGCAAGTAATAAAAGATGGCGCCGATCAACAGAGAGGATCACATGGGTAGAGAAAAAAAACTTTCCGTAATTGAAGCTGAAGCCATCGCCGAAGAGGCGGCTAATCCTCACGCATCATTGATCGAGGCTTTGAAGGAGAGCAGGCTCGTAACCTATTGGCAGGACGAATGGAAGCCGCTGACGCTTATCATCGGCGTTTTTCTCGTCTGCTACTATATTCCGGTCGGCAATGCCCGATTTGACAACGCCGTTATGGAGGCGTTCCATCTCGTAAAGTGGTACGCTCAGGAACATGTGCTTCTCTGTCTGGTCCCGGCCTTCTTCATCGCGGGAGCCATAGGCGTGTTCGTCAGCCAGGAAGGCGTGATGAAGTACCTGGGGCCGACTGCGTCCAAGTGGATCGCCTACCCCGTGGCCTCAGTTTCCGGGACGGTGCTTGCTGTTTGCTCCTGCACGGTATTGCCTTTGTTCGCAGGCATCTGGACGAGAGGAGCGGGACTCGGCCCTGCCTCTGCGTTCCTTTACTCCGGACCGGCCATCAATGTGCTGGCGATTATTCTCACGGCTCGAATCTTGGGGCCCGAGATGGGGTTCGCACGCGCGGCCGGAGCGATCTCGTTCAGCGTGATCATCGGTCTGCTGATGCACTTCATTTTCCGCAAAGAGGAAGAAGCTAGGACAGAAGCCACTCTTGCGACGATGGGCAAGATGTCCCTGGATGGACGCCCTCTGTGGCAGACCACCGTGTACTTCGCTTTTATGGTCGGAGTGCTGGTATTTGCGAACTGGGGCAAGCCGGATGTCACAACCGGACTTTGGTATTCAATTTATTCTTCGAAATGGATCATCGCGGGCATTCTTGGGCTTGGCTTTGCGGGATCTGTGGTCTTGTGGTTTGATTTTCCGTTGTGGAAGATGGCGACCTCAATCGCGGGCGTGGGCATTTTGGCATGGGTCTTCCCTCACGAACCGCTGGTTCCGTTCACTGTCGGCGTGATAGCCCTTTCGATCATGGCGACCACATCCGACGGCGAGGCGCAGGATTGGTTCAACGAGTCCTGGGGTTTTGCAAAACAGATCATGCCGCTGCTCTTGCTCGGTGTTCTGGTGGCGGGCCTGTTGCTGGGCCGCCCCGACAAGGAAGGGCTGATACCCAACGAATGGATTTCTTGGGCTTTGGGCGGCAACTCGTTGTGGGCCAACGCCTTGGCGTCGGTGGCCGGTGCGTTCATGTACTTTGCCACACTCACGGAGGTTCCCATTGTGCAGGGCCTTATCGGCAGCGGTATGGGCAAGGGGCCTGCGCTGGCGCTGCTCTTGGCGGGTCCTGCTCTTTCATTGCCCAGTATGCTGGTGATCAACAGCGTAATGGGCGTCAAGAAGACTTTTGTTTTCGTGTCGCTTGTTTGCGTGTTGTCAACCATCGCCGGGATGGTTTTTGGGGCTATTGTTGATTAGATTGGATGGGTTCAGGTGCAGTGGAGGCCCCTGTAAGAAGGATGCTCAGTTATTGGCGCAAATACAGTCACGCATACGGGTGCCACTGCTAGCTTGCTAGCAGTGTTTTCCGAGGGCACTGCTGGACAAGCCGGCAGTGGCACCCAGGGTTTGATGCACGCGATTCTAATGTGACCGTATTTAGGAAACCGAGCACCTGGGCCTTGAAGCAATCTGGGAGAGACCACTTTGACCAGTTCGCGGGATCTGCCCGTTTCGAGGTAATGATTGTCAGAACCGAAAAGCGTCTGGCTGGGAGTGAAGAAAAATGAGATCTCGACGCGCACTTCTGGTTGGTTTGGTTATTCTGACGTGCATCGCTGCTTTGGCTCTTGTTTCCTCTCGACAGGAAGACCCTGGAGACAGGCTGGCGCGAGCAGCCTCCGCGGGAAACGCCTCGGAAGTGCAAAGGCTGCTGGACGAGGGTGTTTTCCCCAATTCTTTGGACAGCGACGGGAAGACGGCCCTTGGCCGCGCTGCATCCGGGGGGCACACACATGTTGTCCAACTTCTTCTGGATCGAGGGATGGACGTGAACGTCCGCGGGCGATATGGAAAAACTGCGCTCATGGCCGCGTCGTCTCAAGGCAAGACGGATGTGGTCCGTTTGCTTCTCGCCAGGGGCTGCGATGTAAACGGACGGGACGAGTATAATCAGACGGCTCTGATCTGCGCGTCGCTGAAAGGCCACAAGGATGTCGTCGAATTGCTCCTGGAGAATGGGGCCGACATTAATGTTAAGACAAGGAAAGGGCATACGGCCCTCAGCATAGCGACGGATCGAGGCCATGGTGAGGTCGCGGACCGGATCTTGGAAAGGAGCCCTGAACTTAACGTCTGCTCTTGTCAATCCGGTCGTTCGCGCTATTACTAAACGCGGGGGCTAATGTGACCCCGGGCTTGAGAACGTCACGGTCGTCTCCTGATGGCGACCTCAATTTACTGGAGGACCTAATGAAAGTAGAGATTCTGGGCGTTGGATGTGCCAAGTGTCACAAGCTGTATGACGCTGTCACCGAATTGGTGAAAAAGAACGGCATAGATGCAGATGTTGTCAAGGTTGAGGACATCAAGGTGTTTGGCCAGTACGGCGTTTTTATGACGCCGGCCCTGGTCGTGGACGGGGAAGTAAAGGTGGCCGGAAAGGTGCCGAAGGACGCTGAGATCCTCAAGTGGCTGAAGGCTTGAAATTGTTCGACGGTCTCTTTCGACCGTACACGTATTTCTCAGGTTGCGATCCTCGTGAATCCGGTCATTACGAACCGCTTCGCGCATCGTGCGAATGGGGTAATCAACGAGGATCACGGTAGAGCGACGATTTTGAATCAGCGATAAGACAGAAGGAGGTTTTCGTAATGAGAAAGGTATGTGTCGTCGTGATCATGGGCCTGATAATGGCTTCCATGACGTTACTTTCAACAAGTGACGCGGCCGAGCCAAAAATCAGTATTCAGGCTCTCGCGGCCAAGCGTGTGCCCATCCTCTTGGAGTTCGGAAGAGGCTGGTGCAAACCGTGCAAGTACATGAAGCCGATTCTCGACGACATGGCAAGAGCATATTCGGGAAAAGCGATCATCACAACAGTTGACATGGACGTCAACGCTGACCTGGTGAGGAGCTTCGGGATTCGCATGATGCCGACTCAGGTCTTTCTAACCCCTGACGGCAAGGAATTCTGGCGTAACGAGGGGACTCTGGAGCGTGAGCACATAATGCAGGTGTTCGCCAAGATGGGGGTGCCTGCACCGGCCCAGAGTGCGCTTCCCGCGCCAGTACCCCAGGCGATGGCACCCCAAGCCCAACGGCCCTATCCGGGGGCGGCTCGCTGAAAACGGGCCCGGGGTAATCCTCGAATTCCTTGGTTCCCTGGGAGATGCTCCCGGGAGCCGGGGTTTCGCGAGGCCGGGAAGTAATGTGGGTTGACCGACCTCGACATGGACAGAGTTCGAGACTAGACTGAGGAGAAGAAGTATGGAGTCAATATTCGCAATCGTTCAGCAGTGGGTGTCCTCCGGCAGCATCTGGCTTGCCGCGGGAGGCTCCTTTGTGGGTGGAGCGCTTACTGCCATGAACCCTTGCGTCATCGTGATGGTCCCATTGCTGATCGGCTTCATCGGCGGCATGGATGAAGAAGTGACCCCCTGGAAGTCATTCCTCTTCACGTTGGTTTTTATACTGGGCTTCAGTGTGGAACTGGCGGTACTCTTTACCGTGGGCTTGGCAGCCGCCCCGTTCCTTCAATCTCAATACATGGTGTATGTGGTCGCCATTATCTGCGTGGTATTGGGACTCCATTTCATGGACATCTTTCACATACAGCTCCCTATTTCGCAGGATAAGCTTCCCAAGTACACAGGGTTTCTGGGAGCCGCTCTTTTCGGATTCATGTTCGGGCTCATTTCACTGCCGTGCACCGGCCCCGCGCTCTTGCTCATCGTGAGCGTCATTCCGCTTAAAGGTGCACTCTTTGGCGGTGTGATGATGCTCTGCTACGGAGTCGGTCACTGCCTGCTCATCCTGGCGGTGGGGACTTCGGCCGGCGCGGCAAAGCATCTTGTCGGGTCCGAGCGAATGCATTCGACCAACAGGATGGTCAAGAGGGCCGCAGGGGCTCTACTCGCGGGCGTAGGCTTATATATTGCCGCCGGCGCCTTGTTCCCCAGCATTGGATTCGCACTGTAAATTGAGCTCAACGGTGTTTGAAAATGGCTGATGATCACAGTCGAATTCGAGTGGGCGACCATCAAGTAGGCCTCATCGGTCTTCAGCAGGCACTGGAGGCCATTGCTCAATCCCATGCCTGCAAAGCCGACGAAGAGGTCCAGGACGCGCTTCTTGAGATACTGTCCAAGAGGAACCACATCCCGAATTCCGCCAGAAGAGACTACTGTCAAGCCTTCGTCAGAGAATTCAGGAAATTCCTGGGCCGCCCGTACGAAGAGCCTGCTGCGGAATCTATGCACATCCTGGTTTTGGGGCCGGGATGCTCTCAGTGCAACCGCCTGGAGCAAACCGTCATGCAAGTCTTGAACGAGATGGCGCTCCCGGCATCATTGGAACATGTGACTGATCTTAAGGAGATCGCCAAGTACGGGTTCGTGAGCACACCCGCTCTGGTTATCAACGGCAAGATTGCTGCAATGGGAACCGGTCCTCCGGCGAGAAAGATCAAAGAATTGTTGGCAGAGGCAAACCCGGCCCAATCGGCAAGACAATGAGTAATCCCGCGATAGCAGTGGATTCCTCAGCGATCGCCCTGGAATCGAAGCCAACGGAGAGTGACGAAGGCGCCGGAGATCTAGAAGGCCGCGGTTGAACAAATTGATCAGGGCCGGGACTTTGCTCTGGCCACGACCCGCTCGAACTTCAACTTCTCCAGGCCCCTGAGGAGAAAGGCCCGAATTCCTTTCACCTGATTGATCTGTCCGAAAACAGGGCAGGCGGATCGCGCCTATGAATATTTTTCCTTTATAAAGGCCATGGATTCGTCAATTGCTTTCAAGGTCAGTTCCAAGTCTTCTTCAGTGTGCCTAAAGCTGATATAGGCATGATGGTAGGGTGAGAAAAAGAATCGCCTGCGGATGAGCTGGGTGTAAAAATCCTCCCGTTTGCCTTTGTATGCGCCTGTTTCATCCTTCTTAAAGGTGATGTAGAACATGGGGGCCACGCCGGTCAGTTCAGCGCCCACATCATGTTTGTCAATCACTGCTTGGATCTTTTTCATGAACCTTTCACCCTTTTCCCAGATATTGGCGAGCACGTTGTCCCGCTCGAGGATTTCTATGGTCTTGAGCGCGGCAATAAAGGCATCGCTGTTCGGGAAAAAGGTGGAGGAAATAAAAAGCTGGTGGGCAGCCGCCATCATGACATCCTTCTTCCCGGTCACAACAGAGATGGGATATCCGTTGGCGAGTGCTTTTCCGAGAACAGTCAGGTCAGGGGTGACGCCATAGAGTTTCTGGGCACCGCCCATTGAAAGCCTGAAGCCGGTACGGATCTCATCATAGATCAACACAGCGCCGTACCTGTCGGCAATCTCTCTTACGCCTTCAAGAAACCCTGGTTTTGGAGTCTGCATTCTTTGATGGTTGGGATGGCCGAAGGGAGTCATGATGATGGCAGCGGTCTCGTTACCATGGGTTGCCATCAGGTCTTCCAGTTGGCCAAGGTTATTGTATTGGAATTCAAAGACATCTTCGTAGAGTTTTGACGGAATCCCGCCTTTCATTTCAACACACCAGTCGTGCCAGCCATGGTAACCGCAGCGCATCACCTTGAGTTTATTTGTATAGGCTCTTGCAATACGAATACTTCCGGTGGTTGCATCAGAGCCTGTTTTCAAAAAAATGCTCATGTCGGAACAGGGCACAAGTTCAGTCAGCTTCTTGGCAAGCAGATTCTGGTATTTTTGCGTCAGCGTGAAACAGAATCCTTTCTCCTTTATCTGTTTGTAAACCGCTTCATCAACCTCGTCTTCACGGTAGCCCAGAATGATCGGGCCGTAACCGCAAAGAAAATCAATAAATTCATTGCCGTCAACATCGGTAAGGCGGCAGCCTTTACCGGTTTCGAGAAAGATGGGATATTCTCCGTCTATAAAATCCGCCGGCTTTCTGGCACCCAGAACGCCTCCCGGTACCAGCCCCGTTGCCTGTTCAAACAGTTCCCGGCTCTTGGTGATGTTCAGTTTTTCTATCTCTTTCATGGTAGGCCTCCTGTCCTGCGCTAGACTTCCAGCAAGGACGAAATTTTTTCTGTCTGATGGATTCTTGCGCCTCTCTTTAAAAATGCTGCAAGGAATTTGTCCGGATCAATGCAGCCTTCAGGGGCCACCACACCTTTTTCGGTCACCTCGCCCGCGTCCATCATGAGCGCTGCAATAGATGCGGGAAGTCCTGTCCCAGGAGCCATCCTTCCCACCATGTCGGCTGTGTAGGTTACCTTCTTGCCGCCTCTTTCCCCTTTGACGATTACTTTGAGACCCGAGGCCTGAGGACCGTTATCCCTTCCTTCCGGAATGGTCTTCCAAAGCTTGAGCGCAAGGTCGTAAGGTGTTACCCTGGTTCCCTTGATATCAACGGGTTCGTTGCCCAAGAAGCCCGTATCTTTCTGCTGTTTTATCAGTTCATCCACCCATAGGGGTATGAGTGCGCCTTTAATCACCACATTTTTGACCCCTTTGATGTACTTAGGGATGGTTAGAGGCTGTGGATGACCCACGTAGCGGACATGGCAGATGCCAAGCGGTTCCAGGAACTCTTCTGCCACTTCTTCGGTCCCACCTTCCACATGGACCAGTTCACCGTTTAGATATTGCGGGATCTTCCCAAGGGTCATATGAAGGCTGTGGTCCCAGGCAGCTCCTGCAAGTTCGGCAATGCTGACTACCCAGTAGAGGTAAATCTCATCAACACTGTCCAGACGGTCTGCATACCATTTTACGAGCACATTGTTGGTTCCTGGGTCGGAGCCCATGCCTGTAAGAACAGTGATGCCGGCTTCCCTGGCCATTTTATCTATCTCGGAGTTAAAGAGAATCTCGGTTCCCTCATAGTCATCGCAGATATCAATATAGTTTACTTTTGCCTCAACGGCCGCTCTTGCTACAGGCACGGCAGTCTTATAAAAGGGACCTGCACAGTTAATCACAACATCAATGTCCTTGAATGTGTTCACCATGCCGTCATGATCATTCACATCCATCTTGATCAGGTCTATTTTTTTACTGTCACGTAGTTTTGGTGCCAATCTTTCCGGGTCCGGGTATAAATCACCCAGGACAACATGTGTGACCTGTGGTTGTTTTATGAGATCCCGGGCGACGCCCTGACCCATACCGCCAACTCCGCCTAATACTAATGCACGCATATTTCATTCCACCTTTACATTCGGGAATTATTCCGCGTCCACCCGTTTCGGGAACTTGCGGGCCCGTGATTAACCGCCCGATGGTCTCCGGCTCTCCGAATTTCCGACGGCTCGTCTCTTGAAACGAGACGACGACTGGAATTCGCATATTTGCACCAGATTATCGGCTTTTGAGTGTTTTTGAGCATACCTCATCCGCCTTCTTCCTGTCAACCTCGGTGATGATCGCTCAGTCCCTGCGCTATGTGGCAGTTTATCAAGACCGCCGGACGTCCTTCCTCGGGCTATCCCTTCAGGCGCAAATGCCATTTGGTGATTTCTTCCGACACAGCCGGAATCAGCGCCAACCCTATCACTACTCCCCACTCGGTCAGCCCGAGCGGATGCGTATTGAATATGGGGTTGAGGAAGGGCACGAAGACCGTGACGATCAACAACAACACGGAGACAAGGACCGCTCCCACGAGGTAGGGGTTGGAAAACGGACCGATTTGGAAGAGCGATAGCCTTTCCGAGCGGACGGTAAAGGCTCGGAACAATTCGCACAGTGAGAGCGTAACGAAGGCCATGGTCTCTGCGGTCTGCACGTCCACACCGCTCCAGTCGTAACTGAAGATAAAGAAAAAAGGGTTGGCGTCCGCAGGGATGGCGTTGGTGGCCTGGAGATACCAAATGAGGCCCATTACAAAGACGCCGAGGGTTGCTGTGGTCTGTGTGATGGTCTGTATCAGTATGCCCTGGCGCATGGGGCCGTGAATGATCGGCTCAGTCTTCGGGCGAGGCGGCTGCTCCATCACGTCCGGGTCGCCCTTCTCCTTGGCAAGCGCCAAAGCCGGCGCCCCGTCGGTTACCATGTTGAGCCATAAGAGCTGGATCGCGGTCAGCGGGCTGGGTAACCCGAAGAGCGTGGGCAAGAAAATGACCATTATCTCGGCCACGTTGGAAGAGAGCAGGAAGAACACAAACTTACGAATGTTCGCATAGATAATTCGGCCCTGTTCCACCGCAGCGACGATGCTCACGTAATTGTCATCGGTCAGCACCATGTCCGCGGTCTCTTTGGCCACGTCGGTGCCGGTGATGCCCATGGCAACGCCGATGTCGGCACGTTTGAGGGCGGGTGCGTCGTTCACGCCGTCGCCTGTCATGGCGACAACCTCGCCCCTTTGCTTGAGCCCATCTACGATGCGTACCTTGTGCTCCGGGTTGACGCGAGCGAAGGCGTCGGTGTTCCTCAGGACGTCAACCAATGCTGGTCCGTCCAGTCTGTCCAGCGCCGCTCCGGACATCACTCGGTGACCCGGCGCCAACAAACCGATCGCCTGGCCTATGGCCGCGGCCGTATCGGGGTAGTCCCCGGTAATCATTATGGTACGTATTCCGGCACGCCGCGCCTTCTCAATGGCCGGGATCACCTCGGGCCGGGCTGGATCAATGATACCGAACAGCCCCAGGAACACCAGGTTGCGCTCCACTGTCTCGGGTGTGGTCTCCCGTGGCGGCGAATCGGCCCCGCTGTAAGCTACGGCCATAACGCGTAAGGCTTCACCGGCCATTGCCCTGTTAGCCGCGAGGATGCGCGATCGGAACTCCTCGGAAAGCGGTGCAGCCTCATCGTTCAGCCGCTGGTAGTGGGTGCACAGGTTCACAACCACTTCCGGGCCGCCTTTACATGCCGTAACGTACAGATTCCCATTCTCTACGGCATCAGCGTGGAACGGGCCGGGTTGGGGGCTTTCGGGATGGGTCACGTACAGGACGGTTGACATGCATTTGCGTTCAGAGTCGAAGGGTATCTCGCAAATTCGCGGATACGCTTTTTCCAGCTCCGGCTTGTGCGCTCCCGCCTTGGCCGCCGCAACCACAAGCGCAGCCTCGGTGGGCTCACCCACCACGCGATAGGTCCGGGCTCCCTCCGAATCTTCGGACTGCTCGAGGTACGCGTCGGAGGCCAGCACCGCTGCCCAAAGAGCCATAACCGCGCCGGTGTGCTGAGCCATATCAACCGGTTGCCCGTTGAGCATGAAGTCCCCTTTGGGACTATAGCCCTCGCCCGTGACGCGAAACGTGTGGTCGTCCACCCACATCCGCACAACCGTCATTTGGCTCTGCGTGAGCGTACCTGTCTTGTCGGAGCAGATGACGCTGGCAGACCCAAGGGTCTCCACAGCGGCAAGGCGACGGATCAGAGCATGTCGTTTGACCATCTCGCGCATGCCGAGCGCCAGGGTGATGGTGACCACGGCGGGCAGTCCCTCCGGCACGGCAGCGATGGCCAGACTTACGGCAATCATGAAGAGCTCTGTGAGCACGCTGGAGTACTGTCGAAGGTAAACAAGGGGCCCGCCGTCTTGGGCCATTATGACCCCGAGCTTGGTCTGGTTGAACAGGGCCACGACAAACACCAGCGCACAGATTACCAGCGCCCCGTAACCAAGCTGTTTTCCGAGCTGATCCAATCGCTGTTGGAGGGGGGTGGGTTCCGCTTCCAGCGTTTGCAGCATCTCCGCGATGATCCCCATTTGGGTGTGCATCGCTGTGGCCACCACGATGCCGCGGCCTCGGCCGTACGTGATGAGAGTGCCCATGAAGGCCGTATTGTGGCGGTCGCCCAATGGGATATTCGCTTCGAGGAACGCCTCGGATGTCTTCTCCACCGGGACGGACTCTCCTGTAAGCGCTGCCTCCTCTATTCGCAGGTTCACCGCCTCCACCAGCCGGACGTCCGCGGGAACGTAATTGCCGGCTTCCAGAATCACGATGTCTCCGGGCACAAGCTCATGACTGGGAATCGTTATCCGCGATCCGTCCCGCACCGCGGTAGCATTGGGAGCCGCCATCTTCTTTAGCGCGGCGAGCGCTTCCTCGGCTTTTGATTCCTGCAGGACGCCGATGACGGCATTGAGCAGCACGATGGCCATGATGGCCGCGGCCTCCACGTAGTCGCCCAGCAAGGCCGAGATCACACTGGCGACGATGAGCATCATCACGAGGAAGCTCTCGAACTGCTGCAATAGGAGTTTCCAGAACGGTGGACGAGGCGCCTCGCGCAACTCATTGGGACCGACTTCCGCAAGGCGCTGTGATGCGGCCTCGGAGCTGAGGCCCCTATCCAGGTGGGCGGAAAGCTTTTCTGCTATCGCCTGGGCAGACTGGCTGTGCCAAGGATCATCTGACCCGAAGGCGTTTTGTTTCGGTGGCGTAAAAGACATGGACGATCCTCCGATAAGGACGGGAACAGTAAGGTCACATTCAAAATAGGGTCAATGCCATGGACCTGGCGCCCTGAAGCTCACTCTCATCCGCACGGAGGGAACCTCGGTCACGTCAAGACATGACAGTTTCGGAAAGGCGCCGGTCTTGAGATGGAAGATGTGTCTCTCAGCCTCCCCGGATATGGCAATACCCTTCCAATGTCTTGAAATCACGGCTGCCGAGACCTCGTTATGCAAGGAGTAAGGGACTGGCCGTCTACCATACGCAATTACGAAGCCGAGGTCACGCGGAAATGGTATAATGCTTTCCGACTGCCTATGAGTTCGAAAACTGCAGGCCGCCGCAGAAGCGAGGAAGCCAACATATGGAAAAGCATGTATGTCCGTGGTGGGTGGGATACTTGTTGGTGAGCCCCATACGTCGCTGGTTCCAAAATCCGGAGAAGATACTGTCCCCCTATATCAGTGAAGGGATGACCGTGCTGGACATAGGACCGGGAATGGGCTTCTTCACGATACCTGCGGCCCGTATGGCCGGTGCCGGCGGCAAAGTGATAGCGGTTGACCTTCAAGATAAAATGCTCAAGTCCTTGGTTAGACGGGCTGAAAAAGCGGGAGTGGCGGATCGCATCGTAACAAGGCTTTGCGAGCCCGACAACCTCGGGGTCTCGGAGGCTGTAGACCTGTGTCTCGCATTCAACGTGGTCCATGAGGTCCCCGACGCGGGCAGCCTTCTGTCTCAAATCAGGGCCATCCTCAAACCGACGGGCAGATTGCTTCTATCGGAGCCGGGGTCTTGGCATGTATCCGAGAAGGAGTTTCAAGGCGTCCTGGATCTGGCCGCGGCCGCGGGACTGAAAATCATAGGCCGGCCCAAGATACCCGGGAGCCAGTCGGCGCTTCTGGCAAGGGTGTAGCCGGGCGATTTTCAACCTCGGAAGCCCTTCCCCCGACGACGGAGCAAAACAATATACCCTTTCGACCCGACAACTGGTAGATAACTCCGTGCGGGCGAATTGCTCGCTCGATCCGGAGCCGGTCACAGGATATCCCAATGAATCGAAACGGCTTCCACAGTCTCGCGGTGAAGGCCACACTACTGGTCACGCTAGGGACTTCTCTGGTTTTTAGCGTCGTCCAATTGTACAGCTACATGAATTCCAGGGAGATCATCCTTGAGAATGCCGAGACCAGCGCCAAGCTTCTCGCTCTTTCCACCGCACGCCAGATGGACCTGGAGCTGCGTTCGGTGGCCGAAGCGATCGAACAGTTCGCAGCAGTCCTCGAAAACGTGCAGCTCGACCGGAATACTCTGCTGGGCCTGATTCACAAGCTCGTCCAAGATCAGCAGGAGATTTTCGGCTCCACGGTGTCGTTTGAACCTTATGCCTTCGACAAGGATATCAAGTTATTCGCTCCGTACTACTACAAAGGTAAGGATGGATTGCAGTTCGAGGACCTTACCGTGGAATCGTACGGCTACCTTTCCAAGGACTGGTATTGCCGACCCAAAGGATTAAGAGCGCCGGTGTGGAGCCCGCCGTATTTCGACGAAGGCGGCGGAAACATCATCATGACTACCTATTCATACCCTTTTTTCAAGAAATCGGCAGTCGTAGAAAACCGAGAGGTTGCGGGCATATTAACTGCGGATGTATCCGTGGATTGGCTGACCAAAGAGCTGTCTTCGGTGACGGTCGGACGGACGGGCTATTGCTTTCTCGTTTCAGAGACCGGAACCTTTCTGGCTCATCCCGACAAGACGCTGGTGATGAATGAATCCCTCTACACACTGGCTGACAAGCTGGGCAAACCCAATCTCAAAGAAGTCGGCCGGCTCATGCTGCGCGAAGAGTCCGGCTTCGCTGACCTCGGAGAAGCCTTTCGAGGCCAAAGGGCTTACCTCGCCTTTTCTCGCCTGAAGACCACAGGATGGTCTCTGGGCGTGGTCTTTCCCCACGACGAGTTGTTTGCGGATGTCAACGCTTTGCACCGCACCAACAATTTCCTGGCATTCGCGGGAATCGCTCTCTTGCTGGTGGTGAGCGTGGTGATTTCCGGCTCCATAACTCGACCGCTTCGCCGCATGGCCAAGGTCGCCGGAGAAGTCGCGGAAGGGCGCCTGGACGTGCAGGTCCCTGATGTGAAGCGCAAGGATGAAGTCGGAAGGCTCGCTCGATCGTTCGCCAACATGACGGTTGACCTCAAGAAATACATCCGGGAATTGACCGAGACCACCGCAGCCAAGGAACGCATCGAAAGCGAGCTTGCCGTCGCGGCCCAGATTCAGCGCAGTATGGTTCCGTCGCAGTTTCCTGCGTTTCCCGACCGGCACGACTTCGACATTTATGCGTATATGAACCCCGCCAAAGAAGTGGGAGGGGATTTCTATCAGTTCTTCTTCGCCGACGAGACGCACCTGTGTCTGGCAATCGGCGACGTGTCCGGCAAGGGCGTGCCGGCAGCTTTATTTATGGCGGTAACCACTTCGTTACTCCAAAGCGCTGCGGCCCAGGGCGAGGGGTCGGCCGAGATACTCCAAAGCCTGAACCGGCAGCTCTTGCGCGGTAATGACACCTGCATGTTCGTGACCGTCTTTTGCGGCATCATTGATCTGGCAACCGGGGAGCTGTCCTACTCGACAGCGGGCCATGATGCGCCGCTGATCATCAATGATGCTCACAAGGTGGCGCCGCTGAAGCAGACAGGCGGGCCGGTCCTGGGGATTTTGGAAGAGGCTGAATTCGCTGTGGAAAAGGTTCGTCTTTCTCCGGGGGACGCTCTGTTCGCATACACCGACGGTGTAACCGAGGCCTTCAACCCAGCCGGGGAGATGTACTCGATCGGGCGATTACGCAGCCAATTGGAACTATCAGCCGATAAGGACGTGCAACAGATGATCCGGGAGGTGGTTGACGCCGTCGCGGCCTTCGCCGGTGAAGCCCCCCAAAGCGACGACCTCACGGCTCTGGCCATCAGGATAAACGCCTCTGTCCCGGCTCATGAGGAAAGATGATCGCGCTATGCTATTAGTCCTCCCCAAAAAGCTCAGGATAAAGCTTTCTTGAACACTCCGGGCAGATGCTGTGGGTGAACTGCGCCTCGGAGTGATCCCGAATGTAGGCCTCGATCTGGTTCCAATACCCTTTGTCATCCCTTATTTTCTTACAGGAGCTGCAGATGGGAAGCAATCCGCTCAACTGATTTACCTTTGCCAGAGCGGCCTTGAGTTCCTCGATAACCTGTTCTTTCGCGGCCTCAGCCCTTTTTCGACACTCAACCTCGACTTGAAGCTCGGCTGTCACTGTATTGAGCTTGTGTTGCATCATGTCCCCAATTTTCATGATACGCAAACTCTGTGCAATCACCTTCTCGAACTCCTTGAGCAGCTTCTCGTAACACACGAACCACTCGTTGCCGGCATCACTCTTGCGCGACAGGAGCTCCATTCCTTCTCGCAGAATCTCTTGCTCTCTCTCGAAAAGATCTTCCGGGCCCATTCCGCCGCCTCCAACGATGGGTTGTAGTGATCGCCAAGAACGATGCCGAATAATGGTTTTATCCGGTTGGGCACAACAAATAAAGAAGATGCTGATTTCCCTTTCATTCCTCGACAGATGCGGTTCGCTTCGTTGACCGCATCGTAGCTGGGCTGTACCAAGAGCGGCGACCTGCGGAAGCCGCTGATATGTTGGGAGTCTTTGGAAAGGGGGCACGGGGGGAGACTTTTTTGCAGAAAAGTTGTCCCCCGGAATCATTTTCACGTAAACCGACATGCCCTGCCGGAGCTACTTCCCGGAAATTGCCAGCAAATTGAAAGCCAAAGAGGGGGCATCCTCCTTGAACTCTTCGCCCGCCTCAAGGACAGCCTCATTTTCTTCATCATATCGCCAGTTGACGACCACCTCTCTTCCTGTAGAGACGGCTTCTTCGAACATACCGAACAAATTCATGAAGGCTTTGGAGCTACTGCTGTTGAAATAGGTCATTTGCATCTCGACAACGACATGGCTGTCTTTGTCTGAAGCCAGGAAGTCTCTGATCCACGAGAAGATGGGCGTGAAGAACTTTGCCGCGTTTTCCGGGTACGATTCCCCTTTGAACTCGACCGTATGCGTTTGCGGATCAAGGCGCACAAAAGGCGTGGACTTGGTTTGTTCAAGAATTAGCGGCTCCATGTCCACACACCTCATATAACCGCTTTTACAGAAAAGAACGTATAGTCCTGATCTGTCGGCACAAAATCGAATTCCATCGGAAGGCTTGCCTTGCGTGCCATTTCAATGAACCCTAGGCCGGCTCCTTTACTATCCGACGCGGCCGCCATTTTCCTCCGCTCTCTGTAAAGTGCTTTCAATTCCTCTTTGCTAAGACTGCTCACGAGTTCCAGATGCTCCCTGATGGACTGCACGTCGGCATTTCTTATCTTGTTGCCACAGAGAACGTAGAAGCGTCGGTCTTCCTG